>Ga0207850_100054_pt1 | contig 122090 bp, 110 predicted proteins | sample 23E2SouthBayCA_FD_187746 | JGI IMG/M metagenome (GOLD analysis project Ga0207850, IMG submission 187746) | Aerobic enrichment media microbial communities from Eden Landing Ponds, California, USA - A23 E3 (3) (SPAdes) | ecosystem: Environmental > Aquatic > Marine > Unclassified | place...
GACAACGCCGAGACGGAGCGAATCCTGCTGTGGAACGGTGACGGTCGGACCGACGTCACCTACCGTCTCTCGACGTTCGAGCGCGGCGAGATCCCGCTGGAGACCGAAGGCGACCTCGAATCCGGCCCACTTCCGGCGCTCAAGATACTCGAACTCGAGGAGCTTGAGGGCAAAGACTGGACGCTGACCGTTGAGTACGCCGACGCTGGGAGCGTCTCCTTCGGAGGCGAGGGTGAGGCGCCGGCCTACGAAGGAGAGATTTGGTAAGCAAGCCCGACTATCTCTTCCCACGTGCGTGTCGAGTGTGAGACCGTCAGTGTTAGGCACTCCCGCGTGTCAGTCGGGAGTATGCTCATCACGGGTGCAACGCTGCCGGACGGTCGCATACGGGACGTCCGGATCGAAGGCGAGACCATCACCGAGATCGGAGAGATGCTGTCGACTACTGCCGAGGAACGGTCCATCGACGCCTCGGGCAAGCGACTGATGCCCGGGATGATCGACGTCCACGTCCACTTTCGCCAGCCTGGCTACAGCCACAAAGAGACCTGGGCGAGCGGCTCGAAAAGTGCTGCTGCCGGTGGCGTGACGACGGTCGTCGACCAGCCAAACACCGAACCGCCGACGATTGATGGTGCGCGCTTCGACGACAAAGAGGGGCTTGCCGCCGACTCACTGGTCGATTTCGGGATTAACGGCGGCGTCACCGAACAGTGGGTGCCCGGGGAACTGTTCGATCGCCCGCTGTTCGCGCTTGGGGAGGTCTTTCTGGCCGACTCGACGGGCAATATGGGCATCGACGCTGACCTGTTTGCCGACGCCGTCCTGCGTGCGAGTGACCGCGACGTGACCGTCACCGTCCACGCGGAGGACGCGACACGGTTCAACGAGAGTGCGCGTGAGCGTGACGACGCCGACGCCTGGAGCGCCTACCGCACGCCACAGGCCGAGATCGACGCCGTCCGCCGGGCCTGCACCGTTGCGAACGACCACGACGCACAGATTCACGTCGCACATACTTCGACGCCCGAGGCGATCGACATCGCGGCCGACGCGGGGATGACCTGTGAAGTCACGCCCCACCACCTGTTTCTCTCGCGCGACGATCTACCCGAACTGGGGACGTTCGGCCGGATGAACCCTCCACTGCGTCGAGAAACTCGCCGCCGGAAGGTCTTCGAGCGCCTCGCCGACGGCACCGTCGACGTGGTCGCGACCGACCACGCGCCGCATACTCGCGCGGAGAAAGACGCCTCCATCTGGGACGCGCCGAGCGGCGTTCCCGGCGTCGAGACGGCGCTGCCGCTGCTGTTGAACGAGGCTCGTGAGGGAACGCTTAGCTACGAGCGCGTCCGTGATCTGACGGCCGCCAACCCCGCAGCGCTTTTCGATCTCTCGAATAAAGGCCGAATCGAAGAAGGATTCGACGCCGATCTCGTGGTTGTCGACCCTGCCGACCCACGGCCGATCCGCGGCGAGGAGACCCATACGAACTGTGATTGGACGCCGTTCGAGGGTATGCACGCGGTGTTCCCCGAACTCACGATGGTCCGCGGGACGGTCGTCTACGAGCATCGCCGTGAGGAACTGTTCGGCGAACCCGTCGGTGAGAACGTCCGACGTGTGTAACTCCACTACTACCTTGGATTACTGACAGACTTTACACTTCGCCGGTTTCCGTCCCGTTGCCGGACTGCGGTCCGGTACCTCGATCGGTGTCCGTTTCGGTCTCGTCACTACCGTTTCCATCGGTTTCGGACTCTTGGCGTCCCTCCCCGCTGCCTTGCTGTCCACTATTGATCTCTTCCATCGAGACGTCTCTCCCGGCGACACCGCTTTCGGAGATGACCGGCAGGAGATTATAGTCGTGTGACTGCCCTTTCTTGACGACGTTGATATCGAAGACGAACTCCACGGTCTCGTCGGCAGCGACCTCGAAGGATTTGACAATCTGGAGCTTGCCGCTGGGTATCTTCACTGCGGCCAGCTCACCACCGACGACCCCCTCAACGTCGCTCGCGTAGAGTTCGATCTTCGAATACTGTCCGGCGGGGAGGTCATCCTCGAAAACGCCCATCGCCCTGTCCCCGACCACCTGCGTCAGGTCGACGGTCGCCCCGTCCAGATCGAGGACGAAGAAACCACTCTCGTCCGATTCGTCCCCCGCTGTTCCGTCGCTAGTTTCCGTCGTCGTCTCACCTTCAGTTTCAGTCTCGTCGGCTTCGACTTCAGCTTCAGTTTCGTCTGCCTCGTCCTCAGTTTCAGTCCCGTCACCCTCGTCTTCGCTTTCTGCCTCGTCCGCCTCGTCGGTTTCGTCAGCACCCGCCTCATCGTCAGTCTCGGCTTCTTCCTCGGGCTGTTGGTCCCCTTTTCGGAACACCCGAGCCCGGTCGAAGGTGACAGTAAGCGAGTCAAAATCGTCAATCGCGGCCGGTCGATCACTGATGAGCAATCGGAACGTGCCGGCATCCTTGCTTGCAGGGCCGTCCGTGGTCGTGTCCGTTCTTGGCGTCGTACCGTCGTCCGTGGTCGTCTCGGGTGTCGGACCCGTCCCATCCGTGTCCGAGCCAGTCTGGCCCGAACAACCGGCGAGAATGGTTGTACTGACTGCGGTTCCAGCGATGAGGAACCGTCGTCGTCGGAGCGGTCCGTGCCCGCTCTGCGGGCGCCGCGATGGTGTCATCGTGTCTCTCCCTTCTTTGGGTATGTGCATATATCTGAGTGACTGTTTCACTCAGTTTTCGCTGCTTGAACTGTTTTGTCCTCCGTGATGACTGCACACCGACCGGCAAGTCGGCCGGATCTCCAGTCCGAATCCACGAATGTCTGTGGGCAGCTCTGGCCAGCCACTGTTTGATGCCCCAGTCGGACGGAACCGCAAATGTCCGCCATTGCGGACGTGTTCAGGCGGATGTGACACACTACCGCCGCTGTTCGATTACTTACCGTTCAGATTGACAGAGTGCTCTGCTGACGCTCACGGACTGACACACCGAGAAAAGTGGGTTCGGACGGATTTGAACCGTCGGCCTCCTCCATGTCAAGGAGGTGTCGTAACCGATCTAGACCACGAACCCTCGCTCATCAAGCGCATTTCCTGGTTGCAGGCAGAGGTAATTGAAGGTTTCGAAACGATCGCCACGTCCGGCGATTGCCCACGTGACACACGATCATATTGCTGCTGTCCTGTACATTGCTTGTCTGTCTACCGTGCGTCGATGTGATCGTCCCGACACGCTTAAGTCGATGAACGGATTTGTACATTACAACACGAACCAGTCCATTGGTGATCATAATGAAGGAGTATATAGAACGCGTGACAGACGGGGAAGATCTCGCGGTCGAGCAAGCCCGGGCGGCCGCAACGGCCGTCTTCGAGGACGCTACGGAGGCACAGATCGGTGCACTGCTCTCGGCGATGCGAGCGAAAGGCGAGACGGAAGCCGAAATCGCCGGCTTCGCCCAGGGGATGCGTGAGGCCGCACGCACGATCGATCCCGCCCAGTCGCCGTTGGTCGACACCTGCGGTACGGGCGGAGACGACTACGACACGATCAACGTCTCGACGACCGCCGCGATCGTCGCCGCTGGTGCGGACGTCCCGATCGCCAAACACGGCAATTACTCTGTCTCCTCTTCGTCCGGCAGTTCTGACGTACTCGAAGAAGTCGGCGTCACGCTCGAAAGCGATCCCGAAGCGGTTCGCGAGCACGTCGAGTCGCTTGGCATCGGCTATATGCACGCTCCGGAGTTCCACCCCGCGATGAAGGCCGTCATCGGTCCACGCAAGGAACTGGGTGTCGAGACGATTTTCAACGTTCTCGGACCGCTGACAAACCCCGCCGGGGCAGACGCACAGGTGCTTGGGGTCTACGACGACGACCTGGTCCCGCTCATCGCAGATGCCCTCGCGCGTATGCCAGTCGAACACGCCCTGGTCGTCCACGGGGCCGGTATGGACGAGATCACCGTCCACGACGAGACGACCGTCGCGGAGGTCGACGGCGCGGACGTCGAGCACTACTCGCTCTCGCCCGAAGACCTGGGTGTCGAACGACACGACATCTCGGCTGTCGCGGGCGGCACGCCCGCCGAGAACGCCGCGGATCTGACCGGCATTGTCGAGGGGTCAGTCAACAGCGCCAAACGCGACATCGTGCTCGCGAACGCCGGAGCTGCCATCTACGTCGCGGGACGTGCGAACTCCCTGGTAGACGGCGTCGAGGCCGCCCGCCAGGCCATCGATACGGGTGCGGCCGCCGAGAAACTCGACGAACTGCGCGAGGCCAGTATATGACGCGGGTCAAAGTCTGTGGGTTCACAGACGAGACCGACCTCGCGGCTGCGGTCGAGGCTGGCGTCGATGCTGTCGGGTTGATCGCCGGCGTCACCGTCGAGACGCCCCGTGAGATTTCGCTCACTGCGGCGTCCCGGCTGGCGGAGACGGTCCCGCCGTTGGTCACGACCGTCCTCGTGACGATGCCCACCGACGCGGACCAGGCGCGCGACCGGATCGAACAGGTCGACCCCGACGTCGTGCAGGTTCACGGGCTCGACCCCGAGGCGGTCGCCGCGCTTGAGGACACGTCCGCCGACGTAATCGTCTCGGTCGACCCGACCGATGCAAATCTCGATGCACACGCCGCGGCCGCTGACGCGCTGTTGGTCGACTCGATCGACGCTGAGGGTGGCGGCGGCACCGGCGAGACCCACGACTGGGAACGCACTCGCGAGATCGTCGAGTCGCTCGACATCCCCGTCATCCTCGCTGGCGGACTCACACCCGAGAACGTCGCCGAGGCTGTCGAAACGGTCGATCCCTTCGCGGTCGATGTCGCCAGCGGTGTCGAACGCGAGGGTGGGGTCAAAGACCACGACGCAATCGCACAGTTCGTCGAGCGAGCAACCACTGCCAGGGTGACACTATGAGTGACGGCACGGGCGTTCCCGAGCAGTCTCGTACGGACAACACACCATTTGATCGTACACGAGAGGCGTTTGTCGACTTGGCTGACGGCGATCGACCGGCTGTGGTTCGGGCTGAAACTGACCTCGGGATAGAGGTCGACCCGTTGGCGGCGTATGCCGCACTCACCGGCCGGACGACCGACGTCGAGGGAGCCGACTACACCTTCCTGCTGGAAAGCGCCGAGAAAGTCGCCTCCAGTGACCCTGACGGTGCGTTCGCGCCGGCACCGGACGATCGCCACGCTCGATACTCTTTCGTCGGCTACGACCCCGTCGGTGTGGTTACTGTTGGGACAGAGACCACCGTCGAGGTGTTCGACGACCGCTACGCAGAGTTCTTCACACCGAATGGTGGGGACGTCCTCGACAGTCTCCGGGCGTGTCTACCGGAGGCTGATCTCAGAGGGTTCCCCGAACACGACCGCCAGCTCTTGGAGGGCGGGCTCGTGGGGTTCCTGGCGTACGACGCCGTCTATGACCTCTGGCTCGATGAAGTCGGGTTACAGCGGCCCGATTCCCGATTCCCCGACGCTCAGTTCGTCCTCACGACGAAGACGCTGGTGTTCGACCACGCCGAGGGGACCGTCACGCTGGTGGCGACGCCGCTTCTGGGTCCCGATCACGACGCCGGTGTACGGTATGACGAACTCGTGGCCGAGGCCGGCCGAGTCGAGGAGCTGATCGCAGACGCAGCCGATCTCTCGACTGGTGGGTTCGACCAGCGAGCGGCGACCGCGGGTCCACAGGACGAGTACGAGGCCGCCGTCCGCTCGGCCAAAGAATCCGTGCTGGATGGCGATATCTACCAGGGTGTCATTTCCCGCAAGCGAGAGCTGTATGGCGACGTCGATCCGCTCGGGCTGTATGACGCGCTGCGCTCGATCAACCCCTCGCCGTACATGTACTTGCTCGACCACGACGAGTTGACAGTCGTCGGTGCCAGTCCGGAGACACTCGTCTCGGTCGATGGCGATCGAGTGATGGTCAACCCGATCGCGGGCACCTGTCCGCGCGGCAACAGCCCCGTCGAAGATCGCCGCCTGGCCGGAGAGATGCTAGCAGACGGGAAAGAGCGGGCCGAGCACACGATGCTCGTCGACCTCGGTCGCAACGACGTTCGCCGGGTCGCAGAACCCGGATCGGTCCGGGTCGAGGAGTTTATGAACGTCCTGAAGTACAGCCACGTTCAGCATATCGAGTCGACAGTGACGGGGACGCTGGCAGCAGCGTCCGATGCGTTCGACGCGGTCCGAGCGACGTTCCCGGCCGGCACGCTCTCGGGGGCACCGAAGATCCGCGCTATGGAAATTATCGCCGACCTCGAGTTGGCCCCTCGCGGGCTGTACGGCGGCGGTGTCGGCTACGTCTCCTGGAATGGTGACGCTGACTTCGCGATCGTCATCCGATCGGCGACGATCGAAGGCGACCAGCCGCTCCCTGCCGATACGGAGACGACGGACTCGGACGATCCCACCACTGACCCATCAAAAGCCGCTGATACCGCTGTGGACGCGGACACGGCCGATCGAATCACCGTCCAGGCCGGTGCGGGGATCGTCGCCGACTCAGTGCCGGCACGCGAGTACGACGAGACTGAAAACAAAATGCGGGGGGTCATCGACGCTATTGAGGCGATTCGGACTGCATCCGGGGAGGGTACCGTATGAGCGCGACCACCGCTGAGGATATGCAGGTGTTGTTCATCGACAATTTCGACTCGTTCACCTACAACCTCGTGGAGTACACCAGCGAGTACGCCGAGACAGAGGTACTCCGCAACACCGCCTCCCTGGCGGACGTCCGTGCGGTCGATCCCGACGCGATCGTCGTCTCGCCCGGCCCCGGTCACCCGAAAAACGACCGCGACGTCGGCGTAACGATGGCTGTCCTCCGAGAACTCTCTCCCGAGGTGCCGACGCTCGGAGTCTGTTTGGGACTCGAAGCAGCGGTTTACGAATACGGCGGCTCGGTCGGTCGCGCGCCGGAACCAATCCACGGCAAGGCCTTCCCGATCGATCACGACGGGGCCGGCGTGTTCGAAGGACTTGAACAGGGGTTCCAGGGTGGGCGCTATCACTCGCTGATCGCGACTGCTGTACCCGACGCGTTTGAGGTGACAGCGACCACTGAGACCGACGACGGTACTGAACTCGTTATGGGGATTCGTCATCAGGAATATCCCCTCGAAGCGGTCCAGTTTCACCCGGAATCTGTCCTAACTGCAGTCGGCCACGACCTACTCCACAATTTCCTGAACGGCGTCGCTGGCCAGCAATGATGCGAATCTGACAAGGAGAGAGATCTGTTGGAACCCCAGTGTTTATACTTGGCGTGTGTGTCGGTAACAATGGGATGGGGGAAACAGTACTAACTCCGGTGTGTGATGTACCGCACCGTCAACAGCGTATCGGGGGGGAACCAGTGGGTGAGCGATGAGCATTGTCCTGGCGCTTTCGATTCCGGGCTCGGAGCTTTCGTTCGGGTCCATTCTGGAGACAGTTCCTGAGGTCCATCTCCAATTTGATCGGGTTGTCCCGGTCGGGACAAGTTCATTCTCATACGTCTGGGTAAATACTCCTAAGCGGGCGACCTTCGAGGACGCGATGCAACGTCACTCCATCACTGAATCGTTTCAGTTTCTACAGCGGGAAGACGATGAACTGCTGTACCGTGTCGACTGGCAGCCCGAGACTGATCCGTTCTTGCGCTGTCTCGGTGTGGTCAACGCTGCCGTGTTACAAGCTCGGGGAGCTGCGAACCGGTGGTACTTCCAGCTCCGATTTGACACCCAAGACGATGTGAGCCGCTTTCAGCGACGCTGCTCCGAGCGAGACATTCCGATCGCTATCGAGCAGGTTCTCAGCGGTTCGGCCGGCGAGCATACGGGTCCGTTGCTCACGCCCACTCAGCGACAGACGGTCGCCCTCGCGCTGGAGTGGGGCTACTTCGACGTACCACGACGGACGACGGTCGTCGAGTTGGCAAAGGAACTTGACGTCTCCGACCAGGCAGTTTCTGCCAGGCTCAGACGGGCGACGAAACGTCTTAGCCAACAGGCCCTCTCGGACGCAGCCGATCGCAACACGTCCCAATCGCAAATCAATCGCTCGTGATGTCGTCTCGTGTGGCTGTTTGCATTACGACTCGACAGTCACGGCAGTCGTGTCGGTGTCGACGCCGCCGTCGTCGTCGCTGACCCGCAGCGTGACAGTGTCGGTCCCGTTGGTAGTGTACGTGTATGAGGCGGTCTGGCCGGTAGTCTCGAACGTCCCGTCACCGTCGAAATCCCACTCGTACGTCAGCGCGTCGCCGTCGGGATCGCTACTCGTGGAGCCGTCGAACGTAACGGTCTCGTTTGTCACGACCGTTCTGTTCGGGCCGGCGTCAGCTATTGGTTCAGCGTTCTCAGCGGTCACGATCGCCGTGTCGTTGCCGACATTCCCGGCGTCGTCACGCACTGTCAGTGTAACCTCGTACGCTCCCTCGGTCGCGTAGGCGTGATCCGGTTCCGGTCCGGCCGCGGTCGTCCCGTCGCCAAAGGTCCACTCGTAGCTGACGATTCCGACGTTGTCCGCCGAGTCTGTTCCGTCGAACTGGACTGTCTGGCCCACCGTCGTCGTCTGGTTTCCACCGGCGTCGGCGACCGGTGCTTGCGTGTCCGGGTCGACGGTGACGGTCACGTTGTCAGTGTCGGAGCCGCCGTCGCCGTCCCGTACTGTCAGCGTGACGTTGTACGTTCCCGCCTCGCTGTACCTGTAGTCGACTGTCGGCCCACTTTCCTCGTCAGTTCCGTCACCGTCGAGGTCCCACCCGTAGCTGAGGGTGTCGTGAGCGTCTCCTGCAGTGCTCTCGGATCCGTCCAGCGTGACTGTCGTTCCGGCGACCGTCTCCAGGTCTTGTCCGGCGTCAGCGGTCGGCGGGACGTTCTCGATCGTGATGGAGACGTTCGTCACGTTTTCGTAGCCGGCGCTGTCGGTGACGGTCAGCGTTACGTTGTACTCGCCGGGGTCGCTATACGTGTGGCTGAGGGTCGAGTTGGCCGCGGTCGTCCCGTCATCGAGCGTCCACTCGTAGTCGACGATCCGGGCGTTGTCCGAGGATCCGGACCCGTTGAACACGATCGTCTTGTTAGTCGCCGTGGTTTGGGTGGCGACAGCGTCGACCACGGGCGGTTCTGTGTCCGGTTTCACCGTGATGGTCACGTTGTCGGTGTCGAGGCCGCCATCGCCGTCTCGAACTGTCAGCGTGACATTATAGGTCCCGTTCTCGCCGTAGATATGCTCGACCGCCGGTTCGCTCGTCGCGGTCACGTTCCCGTCGTCGAAGCGCCACTCGTAGGACAGGGTGTCCGAGACGTCTCCCTCGCTACTCCCCGAGGCGTCGAGGGTCAGCGGCTCCCCGGCGAAGACTGTCCTGTTCGCCCCCGCGTCGGCGGTCGGCGGGACGTTCTCGATCGTCATGGAGACGTTCGTCGTGGTTTCGAAGCCGGCACTGTCGGTAACCGTCAACGTGACGTTGTAGTCGCCGGGGTCATCGTAGGTGTAGGTCGGCGTCGGACCGGTCGCCGACGATCCGTCGCCAAAGGTCCACTCGTAGCCGACAATTCGGGCGTTGTCCGACGAGCCCGTGCCGTCGAAAGCGACCGTCTTGTCGCTGACGCTCCGGCGATCGAGCGTGACGTCAGCGGCCGGGGGCTCGGTGTCCCGTTCGACAGTGATCGTTCCGTTGTCCGTGTCAACGCCACCGTCGCCGTCGCTGACTCGTAGTGTGACGTTGTACGTGCCGGTCTCGTCGTAGTAGTGCCCCGGTTTGGCCCCCTGCACGTCGTAGCTGTCGTCACCGTCGACGTCCCACTGGTAGGTCAGCGTGTCGGAGCTGTCTCCCTTGAGGCTGTCCGAGCCGTCGAGCGTCGGTTCGCCGGCCACGACGGTCAGGTTCCTGCCGGTGTCAGCGGTCGGTGGGACGTTCTGTGCCTCGACGGACAGCGTGTCGGTGTCGACGCCGCCGTCGCCGTCGCTGACCCGTAGCGTGACGTTGTGCGTCCCTTCAGATCGATATTGATGGTCGACCGAGACGCCAGTCGTGTCGACGGTACCGTCGCCGTCAACGTCCCACTCGTAGGTCAGGTTGTCAGCACCCGGGTCGGTGCTGGCCGATGCATTGAACGTGACGACCTCGTCGACGTCGACTATCTGGTCCGGGCCGGCCCTGGCTGTCGGCGGGGCGTTCTCGACAATCACCGTCGTCGTCGCGGTGTCGACCAAACCGGCAGCGTCAGTGATCAGGACTGTCACCTCGTACTCGCCCTGATCGAAGTAGGTGTATGTTTGATTCATTCCCGCCGCGTCGATCGTTCTGTCCCCGTCGAGGTCCCACTCGTAGCTGCGAATCTCGCTGTCGCCGGTCGAATTCGCGGCCGTGAGATTCACTGGCTCACCCTCGACGACAGGATTGGAGTCTATCGCGTCGGCGACCGGTGCGTTTCCGGGTGTTTCGATCGAGACGTTGACGACCTCCTGGTCGGTGAAATACCCCGTCGTGAGGACACTTGGGCCCAGCAATGCGCCGGCCAGTGCGACGACCAGCGCAAGCACTGCGAGCCTGCCCGCTGAATCAGTCATCGTCTGACCCCCCTTCGTCGACTGATTCAATCTGACCACTACCGTCGGCTGTCAATCTCTCCGTCCCGGGATCTATAGGCTTGCCGGCGTCGAGGCGCTCCGTGAAGCCGATTCCAGTTTCTGTACGGAGCGTGTCGGCGGCTTCCTTGCCGTATGCGAGTTGCGCGCGTAGCGCCGACGACTCGATAACGACTTCCGTTTCGGTAGTTGTCTCAGCGCCTTCTGAATCCCCGCTGCCGAGTCGCCCTGACACATAGAGAACTGACAGCAACAGAAACGCCGCGCCGACGGAGCCGGCGACTACGAACGACACGGTCGTGAGCGTGTTGTATGCGATCCAGCCACTGTATGCCAGGAATCCGGCGAGGACGACGATAGCGAGTTCGAGTTCTGGAAGCGTGAACGTTACCGCACTGTCGTCGGCGTCGCGAGCGGGAGTTTTCTCGATAACGATCGTCCGCGTCGTCGAGTTGCCGTTCGTTCCGGGTAGCGTGGTGGCATCTGTGTACGTGACCGGGGCGTCGCCGCTCACTGCCGGCCGTTCGTCGCCACCGGTCGTTGCGTCGGAGCCGTCCGCCGGATTCGCCGTCGCGACCGATTCGCTATCGCTGTCGGATTCCGTCTCACTGGCGGTTGCACTCCCCACCATCGTGTATATTTCGTTCGCGAGCAGCAGGACGATCGGAATGAGTACGAGCAGCGCGAACCCGAGCGTCGTTCCGGCGAACAGGATCACGTGACCGGCATATGGGATGACGAACAGAGACCCGGCGACTGTCGGGATCTTCCCCTGTATCTGTGAGGGGCTGACAAGGCCCTGATCGGCAGCGTCGTTGTTGTCCCCTGCCGTTTCGAATGCGACGTTCCCGTTCTGTTCGACGATATCGACCACACGATGGGTCGTCGGTCGATCCGCATCCTCCCGCAGGAACGTGATGATGTCTCCTTCCTCGATATCTGTCGGATTGGTCTGGTCCACGACGACGATGTCACCAGGGCTGATTGTCGGCTCCATACTGCCCGACAGGACGACGTAACTGTGCTCCGCGCCGACGACCTGCGGTACGGCGTAGATCACGAACGGCACCACTATCAACAGCAACAGGAGGAAACCGGCGACCGCAAGAATCCGCTTGACAGTGATGCGTTCCCCAAGCGAACGCTCGTCCGTGCCGTCATCACTCATCCGCAGTCACCTCCCAGTTGCCGTCTTCACATTCAACCTTGATTGCGTATTCGGGATCATATGTATCAGTGTCATCCAGCTCGGAATTCGCCAGCTCAGCGACGAACTCCGCGTTCCCACCTCGTTCGGAGAGCTCGGTCACCGCGGCGTCGGGGTCGTCGGTCTCAGCGACGCCACTGCTCCGTTCCACCGGCGGCCGGTAATCGTACAGCGTGTACGTCGACGCGCTGTAGACGGCCACGTATCCAACCGGTTCGTTCGTCTCCCACCTGACGGCGGACGGATCTCCCTCTTCATCGTCCGCGACGACGTCCCACTGCTCGGGGGAGACTTCGATCGGCCCCGACTCGCTGCAAAACGCGATGAAGCTGATTGCGTGTCCGCCATCACGGACACAGGGGTCGACCACCGGGAACGGATTCGTCGGCGTCTCGTTGTGCCGACACTGGACGCCGACGAAATCGAAATCGAACGTGATCGGTCCGGGAACGTCCTCCCCGAGGTTCTCCGGCGGGTCCCACTCCCACTCGAACCTGAGTTCGAGATCCGACTCAGGCTGGAGACATCCGTTCGAGAGTGCCTCACACTCCGCGGAATCGAGGTGCGTACCGTTTCTGAGTAGGTTTCCGAAATCCAGAAGCGAGAGGTCTTCTAGCGGCGTTCCGTCGACTGTCACCGGTTGGTCACTTGCACACGCATAATAGAGGCTGACTGTGACGTACGTGGTCGCGTCGACGACCTCGCCGTCGACTGTCGGACAAGTAGTTCGGAGCCACCCCCGCGCCGGGTTGTTCGGAGCTGACGGCGATTCCGTGCCTTCGTCCGGCAGCGACACAACGAACGTCTCCGCGCCGCTGCCGCCGTCAGTCAGGTCGATCTCCAGTCGTGCAGTGCCCTCGCTGGTTGTCTCGTCCCACTCCACGAGCAGGTCGAGGGCTCCCGCCTGTGTTACGGCCGCAAGTATCTCTGTGTCTGTGAGGAAGGCAGCTGTACCACCCCCAAGCGTCGCCCCTGCTCCGCCGACGATCCCGAGCGACGACAGGAGCGCCCGTCTTGATATCTCATTGTTATTTGTCATTAGTTCCCTCACCTACCGGACCCACCTACGGTGCGGTTGATATGTTTCCATGTGTGGCCACTAGCGTAGTTATACTTCGACTACCGTTTCTACGTCCGTGTCAGACAGTCCCTTCCAAGACTGTCCCCGTCTATGAACTGTCTGAACAATCTCGCGGTCTTGCGAATAGCGGCATCCACGCGACTACCTCCGGCGTCTCGGCATCGAAGTCGGCGGCGTCCAACTGGGTGATGTCGATGTGTTCTTGGGGTTTCCCTCCCGGCCGGAGTCTCGTCGCCGGCGGCCAGCTCGGGTTCCGTCAGAGAACCTCCGGTCGCCTGTGTCAGATTCATCGCAAACCGGAGGATCGAATCTATCAGGCTCATCTCGACGGTCAGACTCCCGAGATCCCCTGACAACAGGTGAACGTGCTGCCAGTGTCTCCGACGGACCCCGGATCGCTTTCGCCGCTGCGTGTCGCGGCCCAGTCCAAGACGAGGCCGTTCCCGTCGGTCGCGGTGTGCTCGCGTGCGCTCGCTGCTGTGGCGACGCCGAGTGTCCCCCAGGTCGGCCAGAAATCGCCGCCGTCGAGTCGGGTTTCGGTTCATAGTAATCTCATCTTACCCCGTTCGTATCGCAGCGTCACCACTCGAAGTCGGTGGATATCTCGCCTGTTCGTGCGTTGTCTGCCATTGTAATTTCCCAGAGAGACACTGTCTGACGGAGTCGAACCGCCGCGGGCAGACCCGCAATACGAGTCTCCAGCAGCCGGAGACCTCGTGCTCGGAATGGAGTTGGGGAGGTCGGGCACTACCGTCAGGAGACGATAGTGATCAGCGCCGCGTCAATCACTGGGCTCCCGTTCGTCGTGTAGGGGCCGTCCGCGTTCGGGAACTCGTACTGCTGGTCGCCGTCGTCGGTGTGGGCCATTGCGATGAGTTCCTGATCCTCCGAGATCGGGGAATCGAGCGTCACAGCCACGTCGGTACTGGTGCCCGCGGAGAGGTACGATGAGTTCCCGAGAACCGGACCGGGAGCACCGCCATCCGATTCGTGTATCACCACGTACCCTCCGTCGGGGAGCGTGACGGAGTCGACGAGCACACTCGAACCGTCGCTCTCCTGATCCTCGAAGTTCACGCTCGCCGTCGTCCCTATCCCGCTGCCGTCGTTGTGGCGACACTGCTCGGTGTAGAACCCGAGATCGAAACGCACCGAGTCGGTCTGGATTTCGTTGCCGTGATCGACTGGCACCCACCACGCGAACCCGACTGAGTGGGTCGTTTCGGCCGAGAAGCAGTTCCGACCGGTACCGCCACCCTCTTGGGCCAGCATATCGCCCATCAGGCCAAGGCCGGAACCGCTTGTGAGTTCGTTCAGGACCTCCCGGAGCGAGCCGACGAACGTCGGTTCTTCGTCGTCGTTCTGGTAGTTGTTGCCGTCGTCCACCCAGGCCGCCGCCTGGACGACATCGAGCAGTTCAACGTCGGCACATTGTGTCGGCTCCGGAGCCGGACCCGGGCTCTCCTGACAGATCTGGGCCTCGAATTCTTCCTGGCCTTCCTGATTGTACACGAACGACGTCCGGATAGACTCCGTCTCACCCGGCGCGAGTTCGCCCAGACTCCATTCGAAGATGAGTTCGACGTCTGTCGTGCCGGTATCGGGGTGGATGTCGTCTTCGTTGAGTATCGACGAGATGTCGTCACTTCCGAACGTGTCCGCCCCCGTGTTATATGTCGTGAGGCCGTGTGTCACGCTTTGTTCCTCTGCGGTGAATCCTGCGAAGATGTCAGACCCCGTCGTCTCTTGCCAGATAAACTCGCAGTTCGTCTCGGGATCGAAAAAGTATCTGCCGGTGTTGTTACTGATTCCCGCGATGTCGTAGTCGACGTACTGCGAGAGCCGGAGATCGTTGTACGTGCCACCACTCCCAGCCGGATTTGTGACCACGTACTCGATTCGTAGTATCGGCTCGGTATCGTCAAGCGTGACGTTTCTATTGACCTCTAGGTCGACGCTTGTCCCGCCGGCTGTCGGAACTGGATAGCTGATCGTCGACTCGGCGGTGTCCCCCGCCGGGACGGAACTCGGGAACGGATCAGTTATATTACTACTCCCCAGTTCGCTCGACTCGACGTGCGTTCCCGATTCGCCGTCCCGGAGCCCGTATTCCTCGAAGTAGACCGTGCTGCTGTCTCCACCGAATTCAAAGCCGCTAGAACCCAGCTCACCAACCGTGACGGACAGTTCGGAATTGCTTGTGGAGACGTCTAAGTTGCCGTCCGGGTCTGGTGGGTCACCTTTCTGTTCTGCGGAGGCTATCCCGGACGCTGCAGCCAGTCCGGCTGCGCCCATACCCGCTGCAGCGGCCCCCTCTCGTAGCGTCGGCGTGTGGCCGTCGGACTCACTCGTTACGCTACTTTCGGCTGTCTCGCTCTCCTCGGCGCCGCCATCGACACTTCCGCTGCTATCGTCACCGCCACCTAGTGCTGGAACGCCCGCCAGCGCCGCCAGTGGCCACAACGACGACTGGCCGGTGTCAGACCCTGGTGGCCGTGGCTCGTTTTCGTTCTCGTCTGGGTCGTCTGCTTCCGGCTCCGTGACGCCGTTCTCGGCACACGACAGGAGCTCGCCCGTGAGCCAGACATAGCCTGGGTTGTCACAGAGCGCGAAGTCGAACGTGACCTCGCCGAAATCCCCTGGCTTGATGTCTTCGAGCTCGATGACCGGCTGCTGGAGCTGGTCCGCATCCGTTCCGCCATCGCAGGAAGCGTTCCCGACGCGCTCCCCATCCTCGGGTAGGTACCGCGTGTTGTCGAGGAACTGATCCGGATCGTCGACCTCGATGAGCCAGTTGTCGTTCAGCGGCAGACCCGTGTAATCGGGCGTGAGATCGCCCGCAGTTCCGGTCGTATCCGGCCCACCGTCCCACATATTGACGTCGACGCCCTCACCTTCGTCTGCCGACCAGTCGGAGTAGTACGCGGAGTAGGCCGCCTTCATATCCAGTTCGCCAGCGGCCAAGGCGTTGTTCAGAAACTGTTCCGTATCGCTGAAGTACGCGCTCGTACCGAATCCGGCGGCTGCGCCGGCGACACCCATCATTCCCATACTCCCGAGTACTTTCCGTCGGGAGAGTTCGAAGTTGTCGTCTGTCATTGTATCCCCCACCTCCGGGGAAGACCCACCGACGGAGTCGAACCGCCGTTGCGATCGTCTTGGACGGACGACCGAACACACCGAGATGGGTCAGTTCGGTGCCGCTGCGAGTAGATCAGTCGGCCGTTTGGTTCGTCTCGGCTGCCTGCCCGCCGCCGTCGTTGTGGCGACACTGCTCGGTGTAGAACCCGAGGTCGAACGCGACCCCGTCGGTCTGAATCTCGTTTGCGTGGTCGACCGGTAACCACCACGAGAACCCGAAGCAGTGTGTCCTCGCGGCCATAAAGCACTCCCGAGTTGCAGCATTCTCTGGATCGTTGAGTTCGTCGTATGCCGTCCCGCGGTCAGCATCCAGTGGGATGCCTCGCCCTTCGTTTGCGGCCAAGGCGTCCGCTGCTTCTCGAAGCGTGCCAGTGAAGATGACCTCGTCACATCGGCCAGTACCACTGGCAAACGTATCTGCCAGGGTTCGCGCGGCTGTGTTGATATTTACGTCGCCGGAATCGGAGGTACTCTCGGGATCGAATGCTGTATCGACGAAGAAATCCGGCTGTGCGGTAGTTTGATCACCATCGTCCCCAGCGACTTCATTCTCGAGGAACAGGTCGTCGTCGGAGTCAAGTCCGATACCGGCGACCCAGATTTCGACCCCGTCGTTCTGGACTTCAGCTGCCTCGGCGGCGGTTTCGTCCTGTTCGTCCGAGGATGACGTTCCGTCCGAAGTGCCATCCGAGAATACTTCTGACGTGTACGTCGTTCCCGTTGTGGGGAGCGGACCTCCTTCGTTTTCTTCGACGGTGTATGGGACCGTTCCACCCCCGCCAACGTAATCCGGGAGACCGTCGGTGACAAGGAGGATTATGCTCCGGGCCTCGGGACGGCCCTGATCGTCTAATACCTTCTGTGCCAGATCTAGAGCGTACGGCATAGGGGTGTCGCCGATCCCCTGGTTCGGCAAGAAGTTGCCGACATCTGCGCTTCCGTCGCTATCAGTGTCGAACTGACCGAGTGGGCCCAGGCCGGCCCGCAATGCCGGACGATTGAAAACTGTTGGATCGTCTTCGCCCGCATCCTGGCCCCCGTTGAACGTCAGCAACCCGGCTCTGATTTGGTTGGCCGATGTCGCGTTCGACTGCAACCTGTCGATAAACGTGTTCGCTCCTGCACGGATTTGATCGATCTCTTCACTAGCATCACTATTGTCTAAAGAACCATTGATGCTCTGGGACGTATCGGCCACGGCCATTATGTCGACCTTCTCTTCGCATGTGATGAGATTATCACAGTTGTTGTCGTACCAGATAGTAGTATGAATTTCGTCGGCCAGTTCGACGACTGGGTCGTCAACGCCCTCTTTTCCGACAATCTCTCCGTCCTCGTTGATGGTTTGATCTTCGTCGGCATCTTCAGCTTCGGGCTCGGACAGGCCGTTCTCGCTGGTGGTCAGCCCCCCCGGCATATTCATCCAGAGGTATCCCGGGTTGTCGCACAGATGCGTACTAAAGGTGATCTCACCGAAGTCGCCCGGCTTCAAGTCGTTAAGATGGATAAGTGGCTTCGGGTTGCCGTCTTCATCGATTGTATCATCGTTGTCTGTTCGACCTAGTTCGTCACTGGCCGGATCTAGCCCGTCGGATTCACCACCGACATCGGCCAAGTAGTCGCAGGGCTCTCGTTCGCCGACATCTTCGATCGGGAAGTCAGCGATCCCGTTGTTGTCGGAGTCCGGGAACGCGTCGATCGACGTGTTATCCATAAAGTCGTCGACGTACGCATTTGGTATCCAGATCAATGGATCCGAAGTCGCCTCGACATCTGGCCCCGTTCCTGGCGGAAACGCTTTGTAGCTGTCGAGATCCCCCGGTTGTTCCATTTGGACAGGGAACGTCCCTTCACCGTCGTCCGCGTCGGATTCACCACCGTCTGATTCTTCTCTATCGTCGTTCTCGTCGGCCGACCAGTCGGAGTAGTGCTCCTCCCAGTCGACTTTGAGGTCGAGCTCCCCTGCCGTGAGCGTGCTCCCGTCGAATGTTTCGCTGTCACTGAAATACGCGTTCGTGCCGAACCCGGCGGCTGCGCCCGCGACCCCCATCGCACCGAGGCTGCCCAGCACTTTCCGCCGGGAGAGTTCGAAGTTGTTGTCTGTCATTGTGATCCCCACCTCCGGGGAAGACCCACCGACGGAGTCGAACCGCCGTCCGAGTGACCCGCCGGAATGGCGGATCTTCGCACACCTGTGTGGGTTGTGAGGGAATCGGATCGACTGTGTCAGTTGATTCCGATTATTCTGGCTCCGGACTCTGCGTCGGCGTCGGCGTCGTCTCGGGTGCCTGTCCGCTACCGTCGTTATGTCGGCACTGCTCGGTGTACAGTCCCAGCGAGAACTCCACGGAGTCGGTCTGGATCTCGTTGGCGTGGTCGACTGGCAGCCACCACGCGAAGACCCCGTTGTGCACCGTCCCTTCGCCCCGGAAACACGAGGTCGGGAAGGTTCCTACCGATTCGCCACCGACTGCTGGGTTCTTGTAGTAGGTGTCCAGGACGTCGCCGCCGCCGGTCGTTCCGCGACCGGCAGCCATAGCGAGCACTTCGGCGTCGTCGCCGTAGATAGTACTCAGGTCTGAGGTCGCTCCACCGCCACCCAGGTTGGTGTTACCCGAGTCGGTGATCTCCATCCAGTTGTACCCCGAATTGTTCTCCGGCGCGCCGGCGATTTCGAGGTGGACGTTCCGCGTCCGCCACTCTTCGGCAGCCGGTTCTCCGTCGTTAGAGGCTCTCCAAACGACGTGTTGGGTGCCATCGGCTTCCTGGATGAGGAGGTAGACTTCGTCTGGCGCTGAGTTGCCGTTCCCCGGACCACCGTAGTACATGTAGGTCAGGGTCGTCGGCGCTTCGCCAGTGAGTTCCCCAAGCGTCGGGTTCTCGTCCAGACAGAGAGCTGTCGTCACGTAGTCATCCGTCATGGCGCCCCCAGATGTCGCGTGTGCGATTTTTCCATCACCAGTCGGATCTTGTGCGAGTTCGACGTCCGCGTCGTAGTTCCCATCGCCACCGGTGTCGAACCGGTTGACTCCGAAGGCGGTGAAGTCGGTCGAGCTGGCATCAGCCAGCGGGACGTTCCGGCCGTCCAGTCTGAGTCCCGGATTGGGGATGCCGTTGATGACCTCTCGTAGACTTCCGACGGTGAGCGGTTGCTCACCGCAGTTCTGGTAGTTATTGCCGTCATCGAGCCAGACGGCGACCTGGATTTCGTCGAGCAGTTCGACGACGTCGTCTGCACCGTCGCCGTTGGCGTCGCCGGACTCATCAGGATCTTTCCGCTCGGGCTCTGTATATCCGTTCTCGCTCGCGCTTTCAAGAAACGCCTGCGCCCACACGTAGCCAGGGTTGTCACAGAGTGCGAAACTAAAGGTAACTTCGCCGAAGTCACCGGGTTTGACGTCGTTCAGTTCGATGACCGGCGGTGCGGCGTCGTCGTCCGCCAGCAGTGTGTCACCACAGGTGACGGACGTTCCCGTCATATAATCGTCCGAATCGTACCCGTCGGGGAAGACGTCCTCCTGGGTGTTGTCGAGCACCTGCTTCGCGTCCGCGGCGTCTGCGAGCGAAATCATCGCCGCCGCGTTCGATGGCAGTCCAACACGGGGACTGTTCACCGTGCTCCCCACAGTGAAGTCCTCGGCCTGTTCCATCATAACCTCGCCGTCGAGCCCTTCACTCTCGTCAGGCGACCAGTCGGAGTAGTGTTCTTCCCACCCGACTTTGAGGTCGAGCTCGCCCGCAACGAGGCTATTATTGTTGAACGTTTCGGTGTCGCTGAAATACGCACTTGTGCCGAACCCGGCTGCCGCCCCGGCGACCCCAATCGTCGTGAGGCCGCCGAGCACTTTCCGCCGGGAAAGGTCAAATTCTTCTGACATTGTCCTATCTCCCGTCCGAGCCCCCACCTCGGGCCGACCCGAACGTACCAATCTATGGAATAGCTACCCACTAAGCTAATTACCGCATCAATGAGTGCTAATCCCACGCATACTCTGAAAACGGGCCGTTGAAGTGATAGAAGAGCAAATCTATACTTCGATAGGTATTCTATACCACTGTACCGACTGCGTGGTAGAAACGGACTACAATTCGGTCCGTGACACCCATCCCGGCGGTAAACAGCCCCAATATCGCGGTATGAACCGCCTTTAGATAACAAAAAACAATCATATCCTCCGAACGGTCCTCTATGTTTATCAGTCGTGGATCGGTCTATCACTCAACCAGGGACCCAGTGGGGACTGGAGAACATATGGTGATAGGGATGTCAGTGATAGGGGGTGGTGGGATTGAGCCACAGGAAGTACACGAGATCCTGCGCAACTCCCGGCGACGACAGGTAATCAAGCAGTTGAGCAACCGCCTGGGGCCAGTTACGCTCCGGGAGTTGTCAGAGCGTATCGCGGCCGAAGAGACCGGTGAGACGCCGCCGCCACGGAAAGTACGGGACAGCGTCTACAATTCGCTGCACCAGACTCACCTGCCGAAGCTCGATAAGATGGACGTCATCGACTACGACAAGGACCGCAAAACGATCCGGCTCCGAGAGCGGGCCAAGCAGGTCAATCGGTACTTGCGTATGGTCACCGATTACGGCGTCTCTTGGACGCAGTTTTACCGGACGCTCGGCGTCGTCGCGCTCGTGAGTGTCATCGCCGCACAGACCGGCCTGCCCGTGATCGGGGCGGTGCCCGTACTCTTGCTCGCGAGTGGCTTTCTCGTGGTGTTCGGAGTCGCCACTGCCTATCAGATGTGGACGCTCCGATGGTTCTATATGCGCGCGATCGTCTCGGAGGACTCGACGACACTCCCCCGTTCGGACGACTGATACGAGACGTTGGGGTCATATCGGCTCCGGACGAGACGATTCCAGTCTAGTGTGAGGCTGTGCCGTATGTTGTCGCTTGCTGGCTAGGGCCGAACGAGCAGGTGGCACTTGCTACCCACTGCTGACCGACTCCAGGGCGAACTCCGGGACAGACAACAGTCGTGTCAGTCGTTGGTGGCCACGAGCGTGTCACGTCGCTGGTTCCGACGACTTCGGAGGATCCGCTCGAAGTACGGGATCATCACGTCACGGGCTTGTTCCCACTGGCGCATATCGTGCAACTCGACGCCGAGTTCGTATCGGGCCGCCTCTGGACCGTGTCCGGACTGTCCGTACCGGGGTTTCGACGGGTAGTCTGGGTTCTGCAACGCGGCTCTGAGTTCGTACGTCTGGGCACGCTTCATCGGCGTCCAGTAGTCCCCGCCCGTCTTGTGTCGCCGCCACGCGATCGTACTTTGCTCGGCGTATCGAGCGTCCATACCGACCAACGACGCCCGGCGCGCGAACGCCGACCGGACGTCCGACCAGTCTGCCTCATCGAGCGCGTCGGTGTCGAGTTTCCCGTCGCGCATACAGGACTGTTCGACCTCGTCTTTCGCCCACAGCGCATCGACGTACGCGACGCTTGCTTCCCGTGCGGTCTCTTCGGACACGTGGCTGAACTGCCGGGTATCAACGAATGCGAACGCCTCGATTGCGGCTTCGCGCTCGCGCTCGTCGTGTCGCCTGAAACCGAGACTAAGCTTTTCGGCCATCTGACGCGCGACGTGCCGCGTCTTCGGAACTGCGTCTTCCATTGTCATCGGATCAGACGTGGTCGTGGATAAGGATATATTCTTCTAGTTGAAAATCAAAATCAATATTGACTAGCTGTCTTATTTGGAGTAGGACATAATTACTAACCTCACTTGCGTGGTCCGCACTGTCAGTGCTGTCCTCAGACCCGTTTCAATCGCCGATTCCAGGCGTATACACCGGTCAGTACGGCGACGGCCAGAAAGAGGGCAACAGAGACGACCGCGATATCGACCGCCGCGAACACCCCGACATTGAGCCCCACGAGCGCGAACGCCAGCCCGCCAACCAGCACGATCACCAAATAGTAACGATACCACGGGCGGCGCCCATCCAAGCTATTGAAATACGGGGCCAGTTCCGACGCTCGCTCGTCGGGCACGATTCGGCCATCCACCCGGTCGATGACGCCGGCGTTTGAAAGCTTGGGTACGTGAGTCTGATGAAGTGACACGTACACGCGCTTTTGTTGTTTTTTCGTGACGTCGTCGATGGCACAGTCGTTTTCCTTCGCCGCGATTTCACGGGCGAGTTCCTGCAGTTTGGCACCGTTTGAGTGTTCGAGCAAGTATGCGATCACGTAGCGTCGACGGCCACTGCTCAGGAGATCGAAAATCTCGTCGCGCGACAGTCCCCCCGGCGGCGTCGTTGTGTTTTCTCCCATCGCTGTCCGCGTACTGTACTCTTCCGGGGCACTCACTTTGTTACTCACCTTCTACCGGTCTGCCACCGCTGCTGGTCAGGCATAATCCCGCACAATCTACGGTTCCGGTCATTCTTTCTGTCTCAATCACACATACTATCTCATCGACCGACGATGGCTGGTCTCGCTGTGTGAGTAACGACCTGTTTCTACGCAGTAGACTTCACCGAATAAACGGCAGTCTATTTACACAAATTCTAAGCTGACCTTTCGTGACTTAGTCTAGTTGTGTATCCAACCCCACGTTATAGAATGACTCCCAAGGATGTATCTGCTGGGGTTCACAATGTGGGAAGAGTCAAACCGTTTCACTGGGGTGGAACCAGAATTGAACGTGCCGACCAACAGGTCGGCACAGTACACAGGCTGTCGATGGCCGTCGCCGATACACGCGGACCGCACGTATCTGTCCGCGCTCCGACCGGTCCGACGATCGCTATGTAAGGTGGGGCAATGAGTGAAGCGACTTCCTCACCGGCGGAGCTGTCGGCATCCGTCTCCGAGGGAGCAGTCGAACCACCGGAGCCACCGGACGAAGAGCAAGCCACCGCATCAGAGAGACACCAGCTCTCGCTGGACACGATCTTCGACGCCCTGAAAAACGCACGCCGCCGCCGCGCACTCACGTATCTGGACGCAGCCGACGGTCCGATCCCTATCGGTGAACTGGCCGAGCGGATCGCCGCAGACGAAAACGACAAAACGACCGACGAGATCTCTTATGCCGAGCGAAAACGCGTCTACGTCGCACTCTATCAAAGTCATCTCCCGAAACTCGACGATATGGACATCGTCTCATACGATAAACCACGCGGGGTCGTGACGCTCCGGGAAAACGCCACGCAATTGCGACCGTATCTTGTACGTCGGCCGGCGACTCGCCGCTGGCATCGATACTACGCTGTCGTCGTCGTTCTCGGCGCGCTCGCGCTGGCCGGGAGCTGGCTTCTCGCTTCGTCAATGTTGGTGGCACAACTCGTCTTGCTTGGGGTGATGCTAGCCGTCGTTGCCTGCGCGACAGCACACACCTGGAGTGTCTCTCGGCAGTGAGCTTCGCGTCCGAAGCCGTCTGACCTCGCACTCTCCACTGTTTCTGCTGGGGATCCGACCGCTTTCTCGGAGCTCGGAAGCCAACACTTTCACTTTCACTCCGGTCTGATCACGTTTATTATCACTCCTCTCGTTCGTTGCTTGCGTACGCTGCATACCTGTGAGGCGTCACCCCGCCCAGGAAAGATCCGTGTAGCGGTGGGTGTCTCGCGGGGAGCCAAACAGCGAGGCGACGGGTTCATTAGGAACCCACAAGTAACGAACTTCCGTCACAGATGATTCGTCCACCGACTCGTTTCACGACGCGTATCGACCGACAACAAGACGACACTGCTCGGAGGGCCGACGCGTGAGCCAGCCAGATCTCTCCGCGGACGAGATCTCGCTCCCGATCAAGCGCACGACCGGTGACTCCCTAGAGGAGCGGCTCACAGCTAACGCATATCACAACATTCTGCCGGCACGCTATCTCCGGAAAGACGCCAATGGCGACCCTGTTGAGTCTCAGGAAGATCTCTTCGAGCGCGTTGCAGAGAACGTCGCGCTGGCGGAGGCTGTTTTCGAGGCGCGCAAGACAGACACCGAGATAACCGTCACGCCGGACCAGCTCAAACCCGACCATCCCCGCCGGGACGAACTCGCCGCGGAGGTCTTCGGGAAGGGGACGACTGTTGACGACGACGTCGAGACCGAACTGGACGTCTACAACGTCAATAAGTTCGCCTACGAGACGATTATTCCCGAGCTTCCTGACGATATCTGTGAACACGTCGAAGAGACTGCCGCCGAGTACCAAGCGGCGATGGCGAATCTCTCCTTTATGCCGAACTCGCCGACGCTGATGAACGCCGGGGATGAACTGCAGCAGCTCTCTGCCTGTTTCGTCGATTCTCCAGAAGACGACATTGACGATATCCACCAGACCGCCAAGGAGGCCGCACAGGTGTTCCAATCCGGCGGCGGAATGGGCTATGCGTTCTGGAAGCTCCGACCCTACGGCGATGCAGTCGGCTCGACCGGTGGGATCGCTTCCGGCCCGATCACGTTTATGCGGACCTACGACCAGATGTGTGAGACCATCGCCCAGGGCGGTGCGCGACGCGGCGCACAGATGGGCGTTATGCGGATCTCTCACCCGGACGTTATCCAGTTCATCCACGCCAAGAACAAGGACGTCTCACTCGCGGAGACGCTGCGGCTCAACGACCCGGACGACTTCACGCATAACTCCTTTGAGGACGCCCTCGAAGAGGCCCGCGAACTGATCGACGAGGACGGACAGGTTCCGGAACACCTCCGGAACGCGGTCGAAGGTCACCTCTCGAATTTCAACATCTCCGTCGGGATCACTGACGACTTTATGGACGCCCTGAAGGCTGGCGAGGAGTTTACCTTCACGAACCCCCGGACGGGCGAGGCCCACGTCACGACCGAGGAGACCAAAGAACTGTACGATATGTTCGGTCTCGGCGAGTACGTCGAGGTCGGTGAGGAGCTGTCGGTGCCCGCCGAGAAGATCTGGGACCATATTATCCAGGGTGCCCACGAGAACGGTGAGCCGGGCGTCGTCTACCTCGAACGCGCTAACGAGGAACACTCCTTCGACGTCGAGAAACACCCTGAACACCGGATGCTTGCGACCAACCCGTGTGGCGAGCAACCCTTGGAGGAGTACGAGGCCTGCAACCTGGGACATATCAACCTCTCGACGCTGGTCGACGAGGACGCGCCCGACTGGCGCGTCTGGTCGGCGGCCCACGCCGACGAATACGACTCGTCCGAGGCAGCCCTCGATGCTTTCCTCGAAGAAGCGATCGACTGGGACGAGTTCAATCACCGTATCGAGACTGGCACTCGCTTCCTCGAAGACGTCGTCACGATGTCCGATTTCCCCGTCCCGGAGATCGAACAGACGGTCCGAGAGATGCGCAAGATCGGGCTGGGCATTATGGGACTGGCACAGCTGTACGTCCAGCTGGGTATGAAGTACGGGGAGGACGTCTCGGATCAGGTCGCACGCCGGTTGATGACCCATATCAACCACGAGTCAAAGTGGGTCTCCCACGAACTGGCTGACGAGCGCGGAACGTTCGAAGAGTGGGAGGACTCGAAATACGCCGACCCGACCGAGTACGCCGACTGGTTCGAACACCACACTGGCCTCGACCCCGAGGAGTGGGCCGACGGCTTCCCGATTCGCAATCACAACACGACGACCATCGCCCCGACCGGGACGACGTCGATGGTCGGCAACACGACCGGTGGCTGTGAGCCTATCTACAACGTCGCCTATTACAAGAACGTCTCCGACGACGTGCAGGGCGACGAGATGCTCGTGGAGTTCGACGACTACTTCCTCCGGACGCTCGAGGAAAACGACCTCGACGTCGAGGCGGTCAAGAAAGAGGCCCAAGAGCAGATGGCGAACAACGAGTTCGACGGCATCGACGGTCTCACGACGGTGCCCGATGCCATCGGTGAGCTGTTCGTCACGACTGGGGACTTGGATCCCAAACAGCACGCTTCGATCCAGTGTGCGCTTCAAGACGGCGTCGACTCAGCCATCTCCAAGACGGTCAACGCGCCAAACGACTCGACTGTCGAGGACGCCAAGGATGCTTTCGAGTACATCTACGAGCACGGTGGCAAGGGCGTCACCTACTACAGGGACGGCACTCGATCCAAGCAGGTGCTGACGACGCGCGCCCAGAACACCGAGTTCTCTGATATGGACGAAGGTGAGATCGTCGCACGGATCGAGGAGGTCTTCGACGGCATCGAGGGCTTCCTCGAAAGCGAGGAGGTCCAGGCGGCGCTTGACGAATCCATCGCTGAAATCCTCGACATTGCCGACGGCGACGCCGACGAGTACGCCCAGAAGCGCTCGCGACCGGACGTACTCCACGGCGTCACCCAACGGATCGACACCGGCTACGGGAAACTGTACGTCAACATCAACGAGGACGACAACGGCCGGCCGTTCGAACTGTTCGCCAACATCGGCAACTCGGGCGGGTTCACAGCCTCGTTCACGGAAGCGCTGGCCAAGACAATCTCGACGGCACTGCGTAGCGGCGTCGATCCCGAAGAAATCGCCGACGAACTGCAGGGCATCCGATCGCCAAAGGTCGCCTGGGACAAAGGCGAGCAGATTCAGTCGATTCCGGACGCCATCGGCACCGCGATGCGTCGGTATCTCGACGACGACATCGAGCGGGCCTACCCCCAACAGCAGAATCTGACCGAACTCGAAGACGAGGTCCAAGAGGGTGAGGCCAACGTGGACGTCGAATCTCCGTCGACTGACGGCGGAGCAGCGGCCGCCCAGGAGACGACTACCGGCGATCAGCAGGAACTGATCGACAAGGGCGAAAGCCCTGAATGTCCGGAGTGTGGCTCGATGTCGCTGTACTACTCGGAGGGTTGCAAGACCTGCGAGAACTGCGGCTGGAGCGAGTGTTAACGAGCCACCCTCGCAACGACTCACTACCTCGATTGCCGCACCCCGAACGGTCAAGCCGATCACGCTGGATCGTTCGCATATGACCGATTCGGGCGGACGGCCGTGTCCACAGTGTGACCGGCCGATGTATCATCGCCACTGCAAGTACGTCTGTCCAGTTCACGGCGTCATCTTCGACTGTGCGGACACGTTTTACTGATCGAGTGCCGGCCCGTCGAGCACGTCGTGCCGCCGGAGGTGGCGGTATGCGGGCCCACTCAATAGTACGACGCCGAGCAGCGTCGCCGCCAGCAACAGCGACAGCGTTGAGCCGGCTTCTTCGAGTGCGAACGTCCGCATCGACGCGCCGGCCAGCACGGTCGCGATGACCCACGGCGTCTCGCCGAGTGCCGTCCCAAGCGCGTAGTGGCCGACGGGCACCCCTGTCAACCCGGCCGCATACGAGACGCCGTCAGCGGGGAGCGGGAGCAGGCGCGCGGCGACCAGCCCACGGAAATCGCCCGTCACGTCGACTGCTGACCGACCGAGCGTGTGCAATCTCGCGAGCGGGCCCCGTTCCCGCGGTGCGTACCGCGCGAGCGCGTACGGCGGCAGACAGGTCACCACCGCGCCGGCCAGCCCGATCGGGATCCCCAGCATCGGTCCGTAGACGAACCCGACCAGAAGCGACAGCGCCGAGATGGGCCACAGCACCAGCGACCGCACCCCGTAGAGAGCGACCAGCGCGAGCGCGAACAGCGCGGGCTGCTCGGCCATTCCGGCGAGCGACGCCAGCGCCCGCTCGGGCGTGAGAACGAGGACGCCGAGCGCGCCGGTCGCCGCGAGCGCGAGCCCGCCTGCCAGCTGGGTCCGAACCTGCCGGTCCATCACTCGACCGTGTATCTGCCAGCGAAATACGCCTTGTGGTCGTGTCTTTCTTGCTCGCGGCGGCCGTTGTCCGGGTGTGGACTCCGATCCCGTCGAACTCGGCGTGACACTACTGGCCCATCTCGAAGACGAATCGTTGTCGGTCGCGGAGGCAATCGACCGCATCGAGACGATCACGACCGATCCCCACATCACTAGAGAGATCCTCGATACGGCCGAGTTACGCGGCATCATCGAACGCGAGGACGGGCTGATTCGCACACGATCTGGCTCGTTCGTCCGCTTCGAGAGTCAGGTCGTCTCCAGAGAAGGTGACTTCGACTGTCGTCGCTGTGGGTCGTCGCTGTCGACAGGCTATTTCATCCGGTTCGAGACTGGCGAACTCGGTCCGTTCGGCTCCTCGTGTATTCGGAAAGTGACGGGTCGGGAATGACGACGACCGATCAGACCTGATAGACGAGTTTCTCGCCGGTATCCAGTCCGTTTCGCAGCGCCGCGTGGAGCCGTGCCTCGCCGGGGACCCAGTCACCGACGAAGTACAGGCCGTGATCGGCCGCCGAGTCGATCGGACCCTGTCGGACGGCCTCGTCAGGCAGCGCGTAGCGCCAGCCCTGATGGTCGGTCCAGTCAGGTTCGGTGAGGCGCTCGTCGTCCAGCAGAGTCGCCGTCAGATCGATCAACTCAGCGACGTTCGTCTCGGGGTCGCGCTCGAAGTGTCGCTCCGACCAGTCCTGTCCGGCCTGGACGACCAGCAGCGACTCCCCGTCGGGGACGTGGCCGGGCTTGCACTCCCCGCGGGCGATCCAGCCGATTTCGTGTTCCGCGTCCGTGTTGATGACCGCATAATATGGTCGGTCCAACTCGAAGGGGTAATGCAGGACCGCCGTCCAGACGCTCCGATAGGGGACAGCGTCGATCGCCTCGACGAGGTCTTCACGCAACGGGTCGTCCCACTCGGCCGTCCGCAGGAGGTCGGCAGTCTGGGGGGCCGGCGGGTTCACGACCAGCGCGTCGAACGGCCCCCACGACTGTCCGTCGATGTCAGTCAGCCGCCACTGTTCGCCCTCGCGGTGGATCTGTTCGACACGGGTGTTGCGATGAACAGTCGCGTCAGTTCGGTCGAGCAGGCGCTTGGCGATCTGTGTCAGTCCGGCTTCGTAGCTCCACTTGCGGTCGTCACTGTCCCGGCCGGGGCCGATCTCGCCGTTGCTCTCGTAGGCGTAGATCGGTCCTCGGGTGTCGATCAACCCTTCGGTATCTAGCGTCTCGGTGATCAACTCTGTCACTCGGCTGTCGTCGTCTTTGAGGTAGTTCGCGCCGTAATCATAGGTGATTGGGCCACGACGACGGGTGGCTGCACGGCCACAGAGACCGCCGGACTTCTCGAGTATCGTCACTTCGACGTCCTCGCGGGCCTGATCGACGACGTGCGTCGCGGCCACGGCCGCCGCACCGGCACCGACGACTCCGATCGTAGTCATACCCACCCGTTAGGATCGGACCCACAAAACTGCCAGCCTCGAACGCGCTCGCGCGAAAAACACGACGAACGATGATCGAAAATAGCTCGAAACGTTCAACACTGGTACCACGAATCCGTGGATATGGCTCGCAGATTCAGTATGGACCGTCGTGCGTATCTCAAGACGGTCGGGGCGGTCGGTGCTTCGGCCGCGATCGCAGGTTGTTCCGGTGGCAACGACGACACGATCGTTCCCGGGACAAACCCAGGATTCGCGCCCTTCGAATACAAGGAAGGCGGCGAACTCGTCGGCTTCGACATCGAATTGGCCGAAGCGGCTATCGACCGGGCCGGGTATGACATCGGCGACTGGTCGGAACTCCAATTTAGCTCGCTCATCCCGTCGGTGAACAACAACGATATCGATCTGATCGCCGCGGGGATGACGATCAACGACGATCGGAAAGAACAGGTCGCTTTCACTGATCCGTATTGGGAGTCAAACCAGGCCGTGCTTGTTCCGGCAGGCGGTGACTTCCAGCCCGAGAGCGAAAGCGATCTCGACGGGGCCAGCGTGGCTGCTCAGAAGGGAACCACTGGCGAGAGCGAGGCCGAACGGCTTCGCGATGACGGCATCATCCCCGAGGACGGCCTCAAGCGACACAATAACTACGTTTTGGCCGTCGAGGACCTCGAGAACGGCAATGTCGATGCCGTCGTGGTCGATCAACCAGTCGCGAACAACTTCGCTGCTGAACGGGACGTTTCGGTCGCGTTCGTCATCGAAACTGGAGAACAGTTCGGTATGGGGATGCGTCAGGACGACGACCGGATCGGCGAGATCAACGATGCGATCGCCGAGTTGCGTGATGACGGGACCTACGACGATCTGGTCGCCGAGTGGTTCGAATAAGACCGATGATCGAGACCGCGTCCGAAGCCGGGACTTCGATCGTCGGGATGTTACAGGCCGATGCCGGCAGCCTGTTGTCGCTTGGTGGCCGGACTGCCGGCGTATTGCAGGTCAGTGATTGGGCGTTCGTCGCGACCAACTGGGAGTACTTGCTGGCTGGGACAGTCGTAACGATGCTGCTGACGATCACGAGTCTCTCGCTGGGCTTTCTGGCCGGGTTCCCTGCCGGGGCGATCGAGGTCTACAGTTCGGGGCGGCTCAGCGATGTCGTCAGCACGTTCGGTGTGTTACTCCGGGGGACGCCGATCGTCGTACTTGTCGTGTTAGTTCATTTCGGCCTGCCGTTGCCCCGGTTCGGATCGATTCCCTGGCTGGAGGTTGATCTCACGGCCTTTCTCTCGGCGACGCTAGCGCTTGGACTCCGGAGCGGTGCCTACCAGAGCCAGGTGTTTCGCGGTGCGATTCAGTCGATCGACGATGGACAACTGGCGGCCGCTCGCTCGGTCGGGATGAGCAGTCGCCAGGCGATTCGTCACGTCGTCTTTCCGCAGGCGCTTCGGCGCTCGTTGCCGGGGTTTCAAAACGAGTTCACGATCGTTCTCAAAGACACGAGCATTGCTTTCGCGATCGGGCTCGCGGAACTGTTGACTCGCGCCGAGAACCTCTACTTACAGCCCGGCCAGGGAACGGCTGTACTGGAGGTCATCCTTACGATCACGGCGATTTACTTTGTGTTGACGTTCGTAACTAACCGGTCGTTAGAGGCCATTCATCGGCGCTATTCGATCCCAGGTGGTACGGAATGAGTTTGTTACACTTCGAGAACGTCTCGAAATCCTACGGCGACGAAGAGGTACTGCACGACGTCAGCTTCCAGTTGGACGCCGGTGACGTCGAAGTGATTGTCGGACCGAGTGGGTCGGGTAAGTCGACGCTGCTGCGGTGTGTCAACCGACTTACTGAGATCGACGACGGCGTCATCTCTCTCGAGGGCGAGGACATCCACGCGATGGACGAGAACACCTTACGCCGGCGCGTCGGGATGGTCTTTCAGGATTTCAACCTGTTCGCCCACCGGACTGCCCGCGGCAACGTCACGCTCGGATTAACGGAGGTGCTGGGTCTCTCGAAGCACGAGGCTGACGAACGCGCCGAGCAGTACCTCCAGCAGGTCGGCGTCGCCGATCAGGCTGATGCGTATCCGGCGGAACTATCAGGCGGGCAAAAACAGCGCGTGGGGATCGCTCGCGCGCTGGCGATGGACCCCGATCTTATGCTGTTCGACGAGCCGACCAGCGCACTCGACCCTGAACTCGTCGGAGAGGTGTTGGCCGTTATGCGCGAGCTCGCTGACGACGGTATGACGATGCTGGCAGTGACACACGAGATGGGGTTCGCTCGGTCGGTCGCTTCCCGGCTTGCCTTCCTCGAAGACGGCCAGATCGTCGAGCGTGGCCCACCCGAGCAGCTTTTCGAACAGCCCCAGCACGACCGCACTGACGAGTTTTTGGGGGAACTGACCGATCTCAACCGATGAGCGTCGACGAGACTGAACCCGCCGCAGTCGGTGATCTCCCCGGACGGCGACGCCTTGTCGTGCTCGTGGTCGGAGCCGTCTTCTGGACGTGGCTGCTCACGCGCTGGATATATCACAACGCGGCACTGGACCGGATCTTCAGCACACTGGGTCTGCCGGGGCTGATTCGCTCGGAGGTCCCCGTCCGGGACCGTGAGCCCTGGCTGTCACCCGAGCCGTTCGCGTCGGCTGCCGATAGCGTCGCATCGTTTGGCCACGGGTCCGGCCTGCCGGAAGTCGCCACTGGCTGGCTCGTCTGGCTGTGTGACCTCCTTGCGTTTTCGATCGAGAGTGCACCTGCGCTGGCCGAAGGCGCGTACGTCACCGTCTATCTAACTGTTGTCTCGATACTGCTCGGACTGGCCATCGCGGTCCCGTTGTCGGTTGCGCGTGTTTACGGTGGCACCGTACTTGGCCGGCTCTCACTGGCGTACACGGAGCTAATCCGCGGGACGCCCCTCCTCGCTCAGCTGTTTTTACTCTACTACGGATTGCCACTTGCGAGTGTAATCGAGAGTCTCGGCTTCGTCGGAAGCGGATGGGTCCCAGGGCCAGCAGCGTTCGTCGCAATCGTCGGGTTCACTATCAATTCCTCGGCCTATCAGTCGGAATACATCCGATCAGCCCTCCAGTCTGTCGACGAAAAGCAACTCGTTGCCGCTCGATCGGTCGGCCTCTCGAAGTGGGCTGGCATCCGCCATGTCGTCTTACCACAGGGGTTGCGATACGCTATCCCAGGGTGGACCAACGAGTTCGTCTATCTCATCAAATACTCCTCGCTGGCGGCGTTTATCACCGTCTCAGAGCTGTTTGGTCGGGCGGAAAACATCGTCACGGACACGTTCCGAACGACGGACGTCTACGTGATCCTTGCGCTGTTTTACCTCGCGCTCGTGCTGACGACCGCGTTAGCAATGGAGCGTGTTGCCGCGTCCGTCGCGATTCCGGGTGTCGGTCAGCCCGACGGCGATCGGTGATCCGCACCGTCTGGAGTCACGCCGTCGCTTTATCTTGGCGGCTCTCGGTGTCGTGAGGGCAACTGTCCGGACGAAAACGAGCCCGACTCGACGATAGCTACATCGCCGCCCGACTACGCTTTGTCGCCGTTGACTTCTTCAGCCAGATCCTCGAAGGTCGCGACGCGTTCGGCGTGAGCGTTGTGCTGGTGGATCGACTCGTCGTTTGACTGCTCCATATGCACGATTGCGTCCGCGCCCAAGTCGGGGTACGTTTCGACGACACCTTCGGCCATCGACCGGACACAGTCCTCGACGAACTTGGCGTCGCTGTGTGATTGGTGGGTCATGTGGTCCTCGTCCGGGCGCTTGGCCAGGTTATAGATCCGCGCACTCATCGACTCGCGGGCGATTTCGATGAGTTCGTTGAGATCGACCGGCGGGTCGCCCTCGGTTTCGACGGTCAGCGTCGCGTGGCCCCGCTGGGAGTGACCTGGTTGTGGCACCCGTTCGAGGAACTCGTCGATGACTTCGTCTTCAACGTTGAGGTCGGTCAATGTCTGGCGAGCACGTGCGACGGACATCCCCTGACTGCAGGGACAGACCGTCATCCCCGTGACTTCGGCACCGATTTCCTCTCTGGTGCCGTCCTCAGTCGCAGTCGCCGAGGCGATAATCTGAGCAGTCGATTGTGTCGGCTTCTCGCTTTCGGGTGTCTCCTCGCGCGTGACGTATTCCGCCTCCATTTTCACCTCGGCTTGTTCAGTGTAGTCGTGTTTCTCCAGCAAGCGTTCGGCTGCCTCGCCACAGACGTTCTCGACGCGGTAGACCTCCTCGGCGACGGCGGCTTCCAACGTCTCGTCGATGACCTCCATATTTCGGGACATATCTGCACCCTTCCGCCAGGACGGTAGGTCCACGAACACCTCGAATTCGGCCATCAGGACGATCGGTCGCTTGTTCTCACGGCCGAGCTTGACGAGTTTCTCGACGCCGGTGACGCCGACCCGATTCAACTCTACGGTAACATCTGGGCTAGTCGCCTGGACGTCCGGCAGCTGCTCGCTCATTCGATCCGTTCTATGGGCGAACTGACGTTAGGGCTTTCGGAAGTGCCACTGATCGTAGGGTTTCGGCAGTAGCATATATGCAGGCTGTGCCGTCACGCGGTGTCGCTTACTCAAGCGTGTCCTCGGGAAGCGGTGGACTCGGGTTCAACTCGCGGAACATCGCAGCGAACGCGTCGTCGTTGAACTCCGAGAGTGTCTCGTCAAGCTGCTCGCGAACCGCCTCCCGTCGTTCAGTGAGTTCAGCGTACTCCTCACTTTCCTCCAGAGATGACTGGCTTTTGTTTGCCTGTAGCGTCGCGAGCTTGCTGGTCAGTGAATAAAACTGCTGGAACTGATCGTCGTATTTCGCGCACGTAAGCAGTCGTTCGACGGTCTCGAACAGTTCCGACCGCGAAACTGGCTTAGTCAAGTAATCGTCGAACGGCATCTCGATGATGTCGAAATCCGGATCCACGGCCGTCACCATCGCGACCCGCGTTTCGACCCCCTTCGAGCGAAGGGTCTGAAGCACTTCATCACCGGACATCTCCGGCATTCGACGGTCCAGCAACACGACATCGACTGTCCCATCGATCGTGTCCAGCGCTTTCTCACCGCTGTATGCCGTCCGCACAGCGTACCGATCGCGCAATTGCGCGGCGTAGGCGTCAGCGACGTCCGGTTCGTCGTCCACGACGAGAACCGTCTGTGCGTCACCGGATGTCATTCGAATACGTGAGAAACGATTGCCAACAACCAAAAGGATTCCGGCCACGGGTTAGTACGTCGACACTATCGCCTCGCTGTCGGGCGATTATTCTGTACCTGGCTCTCGATCTGTTTCCCCACCGCCACCGTTATACTGCCCGGCCTGTCAGTGACGGGTATGAGTTCAGATCTGACTGCGACCCTGCACACGAGCGAAGGCGACATCGAGGTACAGTTGTTCGACGAACGAGCACCCCGGACAGTCGAGAACTTCGTCGGCCTGGCCGAAGGGGCAAACGACTACGAAAACACAGAGATCGCGCCCGGCACCGGTGCCTGGGAAGATCCCGAAACTGGCGAAAAGCGGATTGACCCCCTCTATGACGGCGTGGAGTTCCACCGTGTGATCGAGGGATTCATGGTCCAAGTCGGCGACCCCCTGGGCAACGGCCGCGGCGGCCCTGGTTACACGTTCGATGACGAGTTCCACGAGGAACTGCGCCACGACGGCCCCGGCGTGCTCTCGATGGCCAACCGCGGCCCGAACACGAACGGTTCACAGTTTTTCATCACGCTTGCAGCCCAGCCACATCTCGACGACAAGCACCCCGTCTTCGGCGAAGTGACCGACGGGATGGATGTGCTCGAGGCTATTGGCTCGGTGGACACTGATGCCAACGACAACCCAACCTCGCCGATTACTCTCGAGAGCGTCGAGATCAATCGAGCGTAACCTCGAAGGGCGTCATCGTGGTCGCTGCCATCCAAACCGTTTATACTGGGCGGGGGGCAACGACGCTATATGGCGAAAGAGCAGACAGAAGTTCGCGAACTCGACGAAGGTAGCTACGTGATGATGGACGAAACCCCGTGCAAGATCACCGGATACAGCACGGCCAAGCCGGGCAAACACGGTAGCGCCAAGGCCCGAATCGAAGGCAAGGGCGTCTTCGACGGCAAGAAGCGATCGCTCTCCCAGCCCGTCGACGCGAAGGTATGGGTCCCGATCATCGAGCGCAAGCAGGGCCAGGTCGTCAACGTCGAGAGCGACGAACTGCAGGTTATGGACCTAGAGACCTACGAGACGTTCGTGATGGTCAGTCCCGACGAGGCCGACCTCCACCCCGACGACGAGATCGAGTTCCTCGAGTACGAGGGCCAGCGCAAGATCGTCTGAATGTCGGGGTTCCCGGGCGCGCACGCCGATCGGGCGGACGCCGCGTACGTCGTCGTCGGTGCCCCGCTCGATCGCTCGACGACCTACCAGCCGGGAACGCGTTTCGGCCCGCGGCGTCTCCGCGCCGTCGCTGAATCCTTTGAGGATTACGATCAGCACACTGCCAGTCGTTTCACCGCGCTCAGTGTGCACGATCACGGTGACGTCCGGCCTGGCGGAGATGTCGAGGAGTACTTGACCTACCTCGAAGGTGTCATAAGCGACGCCGATCGGGACGGCGCAGTGCCACTGTTGCTCGGCGGCGAGCACACCGTCACCGTTGCGGCCGTCCGGGCGCTAGACCCAGACGTGTTTGTCTGTCTGGACGCCCACCTCGACCTCCGAGAGGAGTTCGGCGGCGACCCATACAGTCACTCGACGGTTACCCGCCACGCACTGGACCGTGCTGATCGGGCCGTGATTCTCGGTGCGCGTGCTGGTAGCGAACGCGAGTGGGACCGAGCGGCCGAGGCTGACGTGACTGTCGTGCCACCGGCCGAAGTCTCTGACTGGGAGCCGAACCTGGACGGTGACGCATACTTGAGCGTCGACATCGACGCGGCTGACCCCGGGTTCGCTCCGGGTACGGGAACGCTCGAACCGTTCGGACTCGACCCGACTACGATGAGACGAGTCGTTCGGTCGGTCGCACCCGACGCCGTCGGCGCTGATGTGGTCGAAGTAAACGACCAAGACGACGGTCAGGCCGCCGTTCTCGGGGCGAAACTTGCGCGTGCGTTCGTCTTCTCGCACGCGGACGCTGCCCCAGAGTAAGTCGACCGGAAATGCCTCTACCTTGCCGTCCGACATATCGGGTCGTCGTGAGGATATCCACGTGTCGGTATATCGCTGTATCAGATCGCGATTCGTTGCTGTCGTCGTCGCTTTGTGAAATTCGGAAAAATTAAACCACAGTCTTTCGGTATACTGTACACGATGGAGATTCCTCGTCGCCGTCTTCTCGCAGTAGGGGGTATCACCGCCTTGGGTGGATGTAGTGGACAACTGTTCTCCGATTCCGAGGACGGAACGCCGACTGGAAACGGTTCCCTGCCGGCAGGTCTCATCGAGGCACTGGATCCACTGCCTGCGTCCGTCGACGATCGGTCTCTCTCGCGGCTCGTGGCGACTGCGCCGTCATCTGACAGGGGTGAGAACTTCAATCAGGTTCCGGGGGTCGAATCCGTTTCGCAACTCGGCCTCGATCCCGATCAGGTCGATTGGATGGCGTCCGGGGCATACAGTGAGTCTCGGCGGAATATCGTCACTGTCGTCGGTTCGTTCGAGGCCGACAGACCAACGCTGCCAGAGGCCGATATGCCGTCCGGCTCGATCGATCGTTCTGACGGACGGCTGATCCTCGCGCGCAGCCCCCAGCCCAGTGAGGCAAGCACCGTCCGAGCGACCGCGACCGATGCCATCGACGGCGACCTGTCTCTGTCGGACGACGTGCGTCTGGCACTCACGAAGGTATCGGACGCACGGTATCTTATCGTAACGCCGTCGTTCAACGGAGCCGAACAAACGATGTACGACCGTACTGTCGACGGGCTGCAGTCGGCCGTGTTCGGCATCAGTCGGCACGACCAGCTTCGTATCCGCGTAGACGCCGCGGGTACGTTTACCGACGCATCGGCATACGAGCGTGAGGCGTTCGTGGACCTCGTGACTGGCGTCGTCCAGAGACACCATACGTCGGTCACTGTCGAACGCGACGATCGGGTGGCCGTCGCGTCGTTTACCGCGTCGGCCCCGACACAGGAGGTCCGTGAGCGCCAGCCGGATATTATGATGACTACAACATATTCCTCCGGAGGTGCGGCAGAACTGGCAGTCCAGATTCGGAATACCAGTGAGACACCGATTGATCCGTCCACACTGACGGTACTCGTCGACGATGAGCCGCGCGATGGTGTCTTTGACGGCCATTTCGCCCCGGGCGAGCCAGTGTCCATCGAGGCAGACCCACTGTCGGTAGTGGCTGTCGAGTGGGCTGATCCACAGACGGACTACGAGGTGGTCCTGTCTACGGAGCTTGTCGTTGACGGAGTGACCTTCGAGGACGACTACGAGAGGGCAACACAGTCGTTGACGATGACCTACACGGGAGAGACAACGCTGACAGATCTCGAGCAATTGGCGGTTGAGGTGTATTCGGGTGAAAGCGAGTCCACATACGACGACAGCGAACGGCAGTTTACCCTTTCGGAGCGCCACGAGACACTCGATGCTGGAGACACAATATCTGTCCCGGACGTCTCTCTGGGCGACCGCGTCGCCGTGACCGCGAGTTACGAGTACGAAAACGGGAACAAGGCGTACTCCGGCGAGACGCGCATTCATACGTTCCACACCCGTGCCCCCGGTTCGTTCACGTTCCAGCACGAAGACGAGTCAGCGCTCGTCTACGAGGGTGACCCCGTCGACCCTGGAAATTACGAGGTAACCGTCGGTGGACAGCGCCCGGAGACGACACTTACAGACGCACACGAGACGCTCGAAGACGGCGACCGGCTACCGATCGACGGGGAAGCGGGCGCACAGGTCGTCGTCGCGTGGGTCGGCGAGGGCGGTAGATCGACGGTCTATAGCGGGTATATCCGACCGTCGGTCGAGTTTGTGATTGTTCGCAGTCGTGACACCCTCACGTTGGCCTATCGGGGCGACGAAACGTTCGACGCCGACGCATTCGCCGTCCAAGTTGGCCACGAGGATCTCGGTGCTGTGTTTGCAGAGGAGGACGAGACACTCGAGGACGGCGATACTGTCTCAGTCGATTTACCCGAAGGGCCGTGGTCGACCGTCGTTCGATGGACTGAACTGGACGAATCACTCGTTGTCTCTCACAGCAGCCCACACGATATGCTTCAGTTCCAACTGGAGGGAGCATCACTCACGTTCGTCGGTCGCGGCGAGTGGCCGTCCGGGGAGTTCGAGATCACCGTCGACGGCGAGTCGGTCACGGGCTTCGGAGATACCGCGACCAAGGGAGACACCGTCGATCTCGGCGCTGATACCGGCAGCGATGTCACAGTAACGTGGCACTACGACGGGGGAACGACATATCCGGTGTTCTCCGGTACGATCAATCCGCCCGTCGATTTCGGTTTCGAGTACGACGAGCCTGCCGGGCAGCTGACGATCACGTCTGTGACTCCGACATCGCTAGATGCCTCGATACTCGACGTACACTTCCTCGGTGAGAGTCGCGATACGTACCCGTATCGCTGGGCGGGGGCGTACGACACTGTCGAGAAAGGCGATTCGATTACGGTCGCGGTACCCGAGAGCGCGCAGGACGTCGTCGTCGAGTACCCGAAGTGGGACGAGTCCACCGTGTATTCACTCGACGAAAACAGAAAGCGGTCCACCTAGGTCACATCGCCGCTCGGTGACTGTACGACCCGAATTGCTGGGCCGCTGTCGTCTATCCCCACTCGACTGTCGGACTCATCACGGTGCGTCGTGACAGCGACCTATACAGGCCATAACTTTTGGTCCCTGCCCGTTTTCTTCCGGTATGGATCGACTCGCGTCGTGTTATTTCTGCGGGGACGCCGTCGACGCACAACTCCAGGAGTACTCGCTTGTCTCGTCAGACCGCCTCGACACCGGACGAACGATCGTCCTGTGTCCGTCGTGTCGTCAGAAGTTGGACACTGTCGTTGCGGACGTATTGGATGTCGCGACCGACGACGGATCGACGATCGGCGATCGGTCGATCGAGTTCGATGATGACCCGCTTGAGACGCTTTCCCAATCGACAGACGAGAGTCAACCCACCGGCACCGACGCTGAACCGACCAACGGTGACGGCACTCCGTCCTCGGACGATCACGTTGCGGACGCTACCACAACGGCGAACCGCGACACAGTCGACGATGCGACCATAGACGGCGACGAAGACAGTTCAAACAACGCCGACACGGTGGGGGACGGAACAACACTCGACGGGGAGTCAGCCAAGAGCGACCCCACGTCCAATGGGGGTCCGGACGAACGTGAACCGCCGTCCGACGACGGACAGTCTGGCGAGACAGGCGACACTGCCGGACGACCTGCCAGTACCGACACACAGGCTGCTGCCGATTTCGAGCGTGCCGAGTACAACAAGGTCGTGAAGCTCCTGCAAAACCGGGAGTTCCCCGTCGGCGTCGAGGAGATCACGGTCGTCGCACGGAGTGCCTACGAGATCGATCGGCAGACGACACACGCAATCCTGGACGCCCTGATCGACCGCGGCGTACTCGAAGACCGCGGCGACGAACTCGTCCGGGCGTGACCGCAACCCCTACACGGGAGGGCGCTGAACGAAGACTATGCGCTGTGGTGAACTTGCCGAACGGCTGGACGAACGACTGGCACTCGAGGAGTACGCCGACGTCGACGCAAGCGCCAACGGGCTCCAGGTCGGTCCGGCCGATCGGGAGGTCTCTCGGGTTGCCGTTACGGTCGACGCCGCCGTCTCGACGATAGAGCAAGCCGTCGACGCCCAGGCCGACCTCGTAATCGCCCATCACGGCATCTCCTGGGGCGGGATCGATCGGGTGACTGGGACGGCCTACCGGCGGCTCGCGCCGCTGCTTGAAAACGGTCTGGCGCTGTATGCAGCCCATCTGCCACTGGACGGCCACCAGACGCTCGGCAATGCGGCCGGATTGGCCGACCTTCTGGAGTTGACAGATACCGAGCCGTTCGGCGAACTCGGCCCGGTCTGCGTCGGTCAGTCCGGGACCGCTCCGGACGCCTACAGCGTCGACGCACTGCACGACTTGCTGGCGGGTGAGCTCGTCCACGGCGGAGAAGGCGTACAGGTTCTGGAGTTCGGACCGGACCGAATCGAGGACATCGCAATCGTCACCGGCAGCGGCGTCGACTGGTTGGAAGACGCCGCCGAAAGCGGTGCTGACGCCTTCATCACCGGCGAAGGCAAGCAGAAAGCCTACCATCTCGCGAAAGAACACGGGATCAACGTCTTCCTTGCCGGCCACTACGCGACCGAGACGTTCGGGGTCAAGGCCCTGCAAGAGCGACTCGAAGCGTGGGGGCTGAAGACGACGTTCATCCACGAGCCGACCGGGCTCTAGTCGAATACTCTTTACTTACGGCCGTCCTGGCCTCTCGTATGCCCGCGGGAGCCAACTTCAGTCAGCAACTCGAATCGCATACCGATGCGTACCTGGATAGCTTCCAGGACGGCATCGACCTCCTACCGGAACTGCTCGCGCAGTACGCTGCCGGCGACGACTACAACGAGACTATCGAGTCCATAGAGGATTTCGAAAGTGACTGTGACGATCGCAATCTCGCCATTGTCGCGCTGATCACCAACGCTGACCCTATCGATATGGGCAAACTCAACACGCGCATCAACTACAATCAGTCCGCACTCGTCGAGTTCTATCGGACTGTCGATGTCGTCGTGAACATCACCGAGCGGATCGCTCACGAGATTGATATGATGCAACCGCCACACGATAATGTCTGTTTTGAGGGGCTGCAGCAGATGGCTGATGAGATCGCTGATACGACGGCAGTGCTCGCTGAGATTGTCGACCGATTCGTCCACGACCTCGGTACGTACGAAGCTTCAGACACCCTCACTGACGAGATTCAGGCGGTCCGGAATATGGAGAGCCGGTGTGACGAACTTCGAAACGACGTGATCGCGACGGCCTTCGCGGACGATTCGATCGACCAACCACTGATGTACCGCGAGCTAGCTATTCTCTTTGATGATCTGGCCAACCAGATGGAGGATATCACCGAAGAGATCATCATCGTCGCGAGTAACGCCCCTGGCATCGTCGCCGAGGAAGGTCCCGATACTAACTGACTCCCGACGAAGCGCCGGTTCGCCGTCGCGAGACGATGTGCTTAAATGACCGACTGCAGTATAAACGCTCAATGACGACACTCTACGATGTCCCCGCGGAGGACCTCATCGAGGCCGTCGCGGAGCGACTCGCCGGCGACGGCGATGTCGAGGCACCCGACTGGATCGAGTTTACGACCACCGGCGTCGACCGCGAACTGCCCCCCGAGCAAGACGATTTCTGGCCGCGCCGTGCCGCCAGCCTGCTGCGAAAGGTCGCCGTCGACGGGCCCGTCGGCGTCGGCTCGCTTGCGACCGCCTACGGTAATACGAAAGGCGGCTCCAACCGCTATCAGGTTCGGCCCCCGAGTCAGAGTGACGGCTCGCGTAACATCATCCGTACCGCCCTTCAGCAACTCGAAGACGCCGGCTACCTCGAAACAGAAGGCAACGACGGCCGCGTTGTCACTGCCGAGGGACGGCAGCTGCTCGATTCAGTCGCCGACGACGTACTCGACGAGCTCGACCGACCGGAACTCGAGCGCTACGCCTGACTGGCCGACGTCGTCTTCTCGACTGCAATCCAAAACATAGATAGACGCGCCCGGACACTGTCCAGTGATGGCGGATCATAACTTCCTCGAATCGGACTGGGACTACGTTCTCGTGCTGGACGCCTGCCGGTACGACGTCTTCAGTGAGGTCTACGACGATTATCTCGAAGGCGACCTCGAAAAGCGAACGAGTGTCGCCTCCTCGACACCGGAATGGGCCTCAAAGACGTTTACCGGCGAGCACGACCTCGCGTATTTTTCGGGCAATCCCTTCATCAACGACCTGGGAATACCGCTCAACGAACTCAAATGGGGTGCCAGCTCCGGCTACGAGTGGACTGCGACCGAGCACATTACCAATATCATCGACGTCTGGCAGTCCGGCTGGGACGACGACCTGGAGACGGTGCCGCCGGCCAGTCTCAACGAGGCGTTCTACGCCAACCAGGACGCTGTCGAGGCCGCTGAGCGCACAGTCATCCATTATATGCAACCCCACGCGCCGTATCTCTCCCGCGGCAAAGGGCAGAAACTCAAACAGATCCAGCAGGGCATCAAACGCCAGGGCGCAAAGCAAAACGAGTCCAACGACGAGGACGGTGTCCTCTCGTCGGTCGTCGAAACAGTCCGCCCGAAAGTCGAAGGCGTACTCGATGACAGTGAACTCGCCCAGAAGATGGGGCTGTGGCTGGAACTCGGTCCGCGTGCGGTGATGAAAGACGGGACACGCGGCGCGGCGATGAATCTCTACGAGGAGAATCTCCGGATCGCGATGGAGTCGGTGGTCGACCTCGTCGAAGACCTCGACGGAGACGTCGTTGTCACGGCCGACCACGGCGAAGCGTTCGGTGAGGAAGGCGTCTGGGAACACCACATCGAGACGCACATCCCGGCGCTCGTCGAGGTCCCCTGGCTCGAAGTCGAGGGTGTCAAGTAACTGCCAACGCGCATAGACCTGCTGATCCGCTGTTCTCACCACGGCTCGGACGGTGACGTTTATACCGCTTCCCGGACGACAGTGCGGTATGGTCTGGCGACCGAGAGCTCGGACGACCGTCTGGCTGGTGACGGTCGTTGCTGCTCTCTCGTTTGCAGTCGGGGTTGTCAACATCGCCTCTCAGGAGGTAGTCCTGCTGGGCGGGTACATCCCCGAATCGGTCCAGCGCCTTGCAGGGTTCTCCGGCGCGGTGACCGGCTTTCTTATGCTGATCAGTGCCTATGGACTCCGGAAACGGCTGCGTGCGGCCTGGTACTCGACGCTGATTTTGTTGCCGGTCACTGCGTTGCAGGGATTCGTCCAGACGGGGGTGCTTACGGTGCCAGTTATCGGCGTTCCCGTGCCGACTTCGACGCCGCTGATCGCTCTCTCGCTGGTGTCAATCCCACTAGTCGCGGTCGGCCGTGACCAGTATACGAACTCGTGGTCGCTATCGACGGCGCAGATGGCGGCACTGGCGGCGCTGGTCGGTGCACAGATCTACGGCACTGTCGGGACCTACGCACTGCGCGAGCACTTCCCGGCCGTGAACACGGCGCTGGACGCGTTCTATTTCACGCTCGTGACGGCTTCGACGGTCGGCTACGGTGATATATCGGCCGCCACGCAGATCGGAAAGCTGTTCAGTATGTCCGTGCTCGTGCTCGGCGTCGCCAGCTTCGGCGCCGCCGCCGGGACGCTGCTAGGCCCGGCGCTCGAAGCGCGATTTGCCGCCGCGCTCGGCCAGGTTTCGGAGGCGCAACTCAATATGCTCGACAATCACATCATCGTTATGGGGTACGGCGAACTGACCGAACCGATCCTCGAAGAACTGACGACGGCCGATAGCTCGTATATCGTCGTCACACCGGATACGGACCGGGCGTCGTCGCTGCGGAGTCGCGACGTGACCGTCTTGACGGGCGACCCGAGCGACGAACAGCCGCTGCTCGATGCCGGGATCGAACGCGCGGCGGGCGCGCTGGCCGCGACTAACAACGACGCCGAGGACGCATTGGCGATTTTGACTGCCCGCGAGCTCAACCCCGACGTTCGGATCGTCGCGGCGGCTACCGACAGACAGAATATTGACAAACTTCGGCGCGCCGGCGCTGACACCGTTATCAGTCCGGCTCTCATCGGCGGGCACTTGCTCGTCCAGTCGGCGCTTGGTCGGGCCGAAGTCGAACTCGTTGCCGATCGCATTCTCGGGACCACGGGTGCGGACGTCGAAGAGATCGCTGACGACGAATCGCAGTCTGACACTGACGGCGATCAGTAGTTCCGGTCGAGGATCGCGATATCTGATTCAAGATCCCCGAGGCGTTCGTATGTCGGTGGAGAGAGGAACTGCGAGGCAGTGCTTCGGTCCTGGCTCGATCCCAGCATAATCAGATCGAATTGACTGGCGTTTGCTTCGAGGAACGACTCGATGTCGGCGCGAGCGACCCGTGTCTCGACACGGCCGTTTGCGGTCTCCGCTAGATTCGCGAGCATCTCCTCTGCGTCGCGACGCTCGCGCTCGGCGTCGATACAGTGACAGACACTCACCGCACTGCCAGTCAGCCGCGTCGCAAAGTCAATCATCGCGTGAGAAACGTCGCTGGCCTGTCGTACCGGAACCAACACGCGCGGCCATCGGTTGCGCCCGTCGTAGGACTGGTGAACGAGCACGTCGATGTCACCCCGGAACAGTTCTCGGATGTGCGGGGCGAGATCACCGGCTTCCGTCTGGAAGGGGACCGCGATCAGATCACAGCCGGTTTCTGTTGCTGTCCTGGTGATCGTCTGAGAGCGAGAACCGCTGCCGGCCACCACGACGACCTCGCAGGGGACGCCAACGACTGTCTCGATTTGCTCCGCGCGGACCTCGAGTGCGGTTGCCGAGGCAGAGACGGCTCGGTCCCTAGCGCGCTCGCGGATCGCTCGTTCGTCGTAGGCGTCCCAGTCCTGGCTGATATCGCCGGCGTCAACCCCCTCGCTGTGATCGGGTGACTCACGCTTGAACTCGGCCCAGTTCTGGTGGACATCGCCGGGCTGAACGCCGGTCGGGTCGGCCCGCGGGACGACGATGTCCTGTTTCTCGTCGACCGGCTCCCCCTGCCCTTCCAGCAGCGCCTGCTCCTGTGCGGCGATGTCTTCGTCTTCGACGACGTCACAGAGGACGACTTTCCCGGCGTCGTGAGCGGCCGCGAGTCGTGCGCCGAGCATCGCAGTCGCGTCTCCGTGTGGTCCACCGGTCGGAACCAGCACGTGATCGTCTCCCTTCGTCGACTCGTAGAGGATGGTCGCTCGCTGTTCGTAGACGTTGTCCCGCCAGAGGACGAACGCGCTGGCGACGATCATACCCGACGCCACGACACTGAGGACGTACGCGAACTGGTCTGCGCCAGTAACGTGCACCAGCAGCGCCGTCGAGAACGCTGAGGCCTCTTCGATATCGAGCGCCCAGGTGACGACGCCAGTCAAGAGGAGTCCGAGCGCGACGGCACCGGGATCGGCGGCCAGCGTCTGGGGGTGGGGCTGATACCAGAACCGAAGCGCCAGTTCCAGTGCGATCCAACCGGAGAACGCACCTGCGGTAAGGCCGGCGACGAACCGCCACGACGAGGCGCCACGGCTTTCCGGATTGACAAAGAGAGTGTACGATCCCGAAGCCAGCGGCGGGAACAACAGAAACGGCAGGAACTCGATCGCGTTCGACAGCGCCGTCACGGCTCCCAGCAACAGCGGCAGGGCGACGAGCACTGAGAGGTGTACGAGGTTGCGGGTGTTCTCGATCCATCGGTGAAACGCCCGAGTCTCTCTATGGAGCCGTCGGGACATCCATCCCCGCAGTCGTCGCACACGCTTTCGCCCGTCGAGCATTCTCTACCTATGAAACGGAATTTCGCTACTGACTCATGAGTGTTTTGGGATCAGTCCCGATCCGACGGTCTAGGAAGTCTGCGAGCGATTCGAATAGACGGAGTGTCTGTTCCTGATCGCAAAAGTGTGTCCTTCCTCGCCGGAATTCGTGGCCGCCGCTACAGCGAGACTGCGGCTTCGAGCGCGATCTCTATCGCACGTTCGACGTTGTTTCTGGCCTTTTCCGGGAGTTCCTCGTCGTCGGTTTCACCTTTCTGCGTCCCCTCGACGAGGTTGCCGTCGACGGTACAGATCGCGCCCGCGGACAACCCTTTCCGGCGAGCGAGCGTGAACAGCGCGGCCGCTTCCATCTCGACGGCCAGCAGTCCGGCCTCCTCCCAGGCGTCGACGTGCTCGTCGGTCTCGGCGTAGAAGGCGTCGTCGGTCGCGATCGGACCGACGTGGACGGTCCCGCCCGCGGTCTCGTCTTCGATTCGCTCGGCCGCACCCACGAGCCCTGAGAGCACCTCGTGGTCGGGCACGGCCGGGACGGTCGCAGACTCGTAGCGTTTGGTCGTCCCCTCGTCTTTGGCCGCGCCCGTGGCGACGATCATATCTCCGATCTCGATGCCCGACTGGAGCGCGCCGGTCGTCCCCACACGAACGAGCGTTTCGACGCCGACCGCAGCCAGTTCTTCGGCGGCGATCGCAGCCGAGGGACTGCCGATCCCGGTCGAGCAGATCGTCAGCGGTCGCCCCTCGTACGTCGCGTTGACGAGTTTGTACTCGCGGTTCTGTGCGACGAGTTCGACGTCCGCACAGTGGTCGGCGATCCGGTCGACGCGGCCGGGGTCGCCCGGCACGAGCGCCAGGTCGTGAACGTCGCCCTCCTCGACGAGCAAGTGTGGCTGTTTGGCCATACCACGCGGTGAGTGCTCCGGGGACAAAAATCGGGCCGATTCACGACGGTCCGCCGGACGGGCAATCCACAACGCACAAGCACTCGCCGCGACGACGCTCGTCCGTGTCGCCAGCCAGTTCGGGTCTGCTATCGATCTTCGCGACCGCCATCGCGCCGATCGTCGCCATCGCCGCAGTCGGGTACGCGCTCGGCTGGACGCAGGACGTCGACGCCGGGCCGTTGAACACGATTACCGTTTACGTGCTCGCGCCGGCGCTGGTCTTTCACAGCGTTGCGACCACGCCGCTCGGCGGGGAGACGCTGCTGTGGCTGGCAGTGGGCGTGACTGGATTCACTCTGACGATGGCCGCGCTCGCCCAGGAGATCGGCCGGCTCGCCGGCGAGACCGAACCGCTACTCGGGGCGTTCGTCCTGACGAGTTCGTTCGGCAACGCCGGTAACTACGGCATCCCACTTTCCGACTTCGCTTTCGGCGCGGTCGGCCGCTCGACGGCCGTGCTGTACATCGTCGTTCAAAGTGTCTTGTTGTACACGCTGGGAGTGTATCTCGCCGCCCGTGGCCGCGACGAGAGCGCCCTGGCCGGCGTGCGACGGGTGTTCTCGATCCCGCTCGTCTACGCCGTTGCCGTCGGGCTGATTGCGGGACCGCTGGGGTTGTTGCCGCCCGCCGAGAGCGCGGCGATGGAGACGGTCGGGATGGTTGGCAACGCCTCGATTCCCGTGATGTTGCTGTTGCTCGGGATCCAACTGTCGAACGCCGAACTCGGGGCCGCGATGGGCAGTGTCGTCCGGGCGAACGCCCTGAAGATGGTACTCGCGCCGGTCGTCGCCGTCGGCGTTGCCTTGCTCTCGCTGGCGGCCTTTTCGCGACTCGGGTTGCAGGGTCCACAGGCAACCGTCGCCCGAGTGTTTGTCCTTGAGTGCGCGACACCGGCGGCCGTGACGCCGCTGATACTCGTGGGTGAGTTCTCCGGCGGCTCGATCGAAGGCGTCACGCCGGAGTCGTACGTCTCGACAGTAGTGTTCACCTCGACGCTGGTCTCGATTCCGACGTTGACAGCGTTGATCGCAATCTTGCAGTCCGGGATCGTCCTCTAAGCGAGTACGTCACTACAGTTCCGTCACGCGCACTCCGTCGTCGGTTCCACAGTGGGTCTCGTCGGCTATATCGACGAACAGGCCGTGTTCGAGCACGCCCGGAAGTGCCGCGAGGTCACTGGCGAGCGCGGCCGGATTTGGCATTTCGCCGAAGTCACAGTCCAGCACGAGGTTGCCGTTGTCCGTGACGACCGGGCCGTCCTTGCGTTGGGCTGCCCGGAGTTGCGGGTCACCACCGAGGTCGTCGACCGCGTCCGCGATGGTCCGGCGAGCGTCCGGGAGCACCTCGACCGGTACCGGGTGATCGAGGACATCCGCTTCCTTCGTCGGATCGACGACCACGAGCAGTCGGTCGGCGGCGGCGTCGACCAGTTTTTCCCGTGTGTGGGCTGCGCCGCCGCCTTTGATCAGTACCCCGTCGGCGACCTGATCGGCACCGTCGATCGCCAGATCGGGCGTTGCATCGTCCAGCGTCGTCAGCGGAATCCCGACCTCCCGAGCCAGTTGTCGTGACTGGTAGGAAGTCGGGACTCCCTCGATATCCAGGCCAGCGTCGACACGCCTGCCGAGTTCGCGGATCGCGTAGGCGGTCGTACTCCCTGTACCGAGGCCGACGACCGCCCCGTCGGAGACGGCGTCGGCTGCCGACTTGCCCGCGCGACGTTTCTGCTCGTCCGTGCCCCCGCGTTTCATACTCGAATGGGCGACCCGGGCCCGGAAAAGCGTTCGCGTCCAGGCTCCGGGCAGGGTACGTATCAGTTGCTATGTGAATGTCTGACGTAAGTTTATGCGGACGGGGATGTGTGGTAGGGATATGTGCGGCAATCGCGTCGAAGAGCTCGAAGAGCAGGTCAATCAACTGCAGGCGACTGTCGATGGGCTGACCGACGAGTTGGTCGAGTGTAAGGTTCGTATCCGCGAACTCGAGAACGCCGTCGATGCCGATATGGGGTTCAGCCCGGCCTCGTCGGAAGTCGGCTCGGAGACGGAGCCGCCCTCGGCCGAAGAACCTAACACCGAGGACACCGACCCCACGGACGAACACGACGAGGATCTGGAGACAGAGGGCGATTCGGACATCATCATCGCATAAGACGGACTTCGGTATGACGCCACCGGGTGCCCAACCGGCGTCTGCGGAGCATTGACCCCCTATGCACATCAAAGAGCTCGTACTCGACAACTTCAAGAGCTTCGGTCGGAAGACGAAAATACCCTTTTACGAGGACTTCACCACGATCAGCGGCCCGAACGGCTCTGGTAAGTCGAACATCATCGACGCCGTGTTGTTCGCGCTCGGACTCGCCCGGACTTCGGGCATTCGCGCCGAGAAGCTGACTGACCTCATCTACAACCCCGGCCACCAGGACGGGAGCGTCGAGACGGCCGGCGAACGGGAAGCTAGCGTCGAGGTCGTGCTGGACAACACCGACCGGACACTGGAGCGGTCACAGGTCGTCAACGCCGCCGGCACCGACAAGGTCGGCGAGATCGACGAGATCACCATCAAGCGCCGTGTCAAGGAGACTGACGATAACTACTACTCCTACTACTACATCAACGGCCGATCGGTCAATCTCTCGGACATCCGAGACTTGCTCGCGCAGGCTGGTGTCACGCCCGAGGGGTACAACGTCGTGATGCAGGGCGACGTGACCGAGATCATCAATATGACGCCGGGCGCCCGCCGACAGATCATCGACGAGATCGCGGGCGTCGCGGAGTTTGACGCCAAAAAGGAGGACGCCTTCGAGGAACTGGACGTCGTCGAGGACCGCATCGAGGAGGCCGACCTCCGCATCGAAGAGAAACAGGATCGGCTCGACCAACTCGAGGACGAACGCGAGACTGCCCTCGAATATCAGGACCTACGCGACCAGAAAGAAGAGTACGAGGGCTACCGGAAAGCCGCCGAACTGGAGGACAAACGCGAGGACCTGAGTGACGTCCGCGAGGAGATCGCCGACAGGGAAGACGAACTCGCCGACCTACAGACCGAACTCGACGAACGGGAGGGCAAGGTCCTCCGACTTGAGGACGAACTGGCCGAGCTCAACCGCGAGATCGAACGCAAGGGCGAAGACGAACAACTCCAGCTCAAACGCGAGATCGAGGAGGTCAAAGGCGAGATCTCCCGGCTGGAAGACAAAGTCGCCACCGCAGAGGAGAAACTGGACGACGCCGAAAACGAGCGTCGCCAGGCATTCATCGAGATCGACCGCAAACAGGAGACGATCGACGATCTGGAAAGCGAGATCCGCGAGATCAAAGTCAACAAGTCCTCGCTGATGGCCGAGATCCAGGAGAAAGAGGCCGAGTTGGAGTCGGTCGAGGCCGAGATCGAGGCGCTGGGCGAGGAGTTCGAGGACGTCCGTGAGGAGCTGGAATCGCGCAAGGAGGACCTCGCGGACGCCAAATCCGAACGCAACGACCTCCAGCACGAGCAGGACCGACTGCTTGATGAGGCGCGCCGACGGTCGAACGACCAGCGCGAGACGGAGGCGGCGATCGAGGAGGCCGAGGCCCGTATCCCCGACATCGAAGCCGAACTCGAGGACTTGCGGGCGGAACTCGAGAAGGCCGAGCAGAACCGTGAGACGATCGCCGAGGTCGTCGAGGACCTCAGTCGGGAGAAACGCGAACTGCAGTCGGACCTCGAATCCATCGAAGACGAGATCAGCGCCAAACAGCAGGAGTACGCCCAGCTGGAGGCGAAAGCCGACGACAGCGGCGACAGCTCCTACGGGCGGGCGGTGACGACGATCCTCAACGCCGGGATCGAGGGCGTTCACGGGACGGTCGCACAGCTCGGTAGTGTCGGCGGCGAATACGCGACCGCCTGCGAGACGGCTGCGGGCGGGCGGATGGCCCACGTCGTGGTCGATGACGACAGTGTCGGCCAACAAGGTATCGAGTATCTCAAATCTCGCAACGCTGGACGGGCGACCTTCCTGCCGATTACGGAGATGCAACACCGGTCGCTCCCCAGCAAGCCCGATCTCCCTGGCGTGGTCGATTTCGCGTACAATCTCGTCGGGTTCGACAGCGAGTACGCGCCGGTCTTCTCGTACGTGCTGGGCGATACGCTGGTCGTCGAAGATATGGAGACCGCCCGTGATTTGATGGGCGAGTTCCGGCTGGTGACGCTGGACGGTGACTTGGTCGAGAAAAGCGGCGCGATGACCGGTGGGTCCCAGAGCGGCTCTCGGTACTCCTTTGCGGGCAGTGAGGGCAAACTCGAACGAGTCGCCCAGCGGATCAACAAACTCGAGGACCAGCGCCAGGACATCCGTGCAGACATCCGGGATGTCGAGGACCGGCTGGAAGGCGCCCGCGACCGCAAGTCCGACGCGGCCGAGCAGGTCCGGGACATCGAAACCGAGATCGAAAAGCGCGAGACGGAACGGGAAGAAACCCGCGAGGAGATAACCGACCTTGAGGCCGACCTCGAAGAAATCGAGGCCGAACGTGAGGAAGTCTCCGAGCGGATGGACGAGATCGAAGCCGACATCGAGGCGAAAGAAGCCGAGATCGACGAGATCGAGGCCGAAATTTCCGATCTCGAAGCCGAGATCGAGGACTCGGAGCTGCCCGACCTGACCGACGAAGCCGAGGCGATCGAAGCAGCGATCGACGAACTACAGGACCAGGTCGACGACCTCGACGCGGACCTGAACGAGAAACAGCTAGAGAAGGAGTACGCCGAGGACGCCATCGACGACCTCCACGAGACAATCGAGACCGCCCAGAACCGCAAGGCCGACCGACAGAAGGAGATCGCCGAGCTTGAGAGCAAGATCGAGGATAAAGAGGTTGTTCTCGAAGAGAAAGAAGCCGCAGTCGAGGACCTCGAAGACGAACTGGCCGATCTCAAGGCCGAGCGAGAGGACCTCCGGGAGGAACTGGGCGACGCCAAGGAGGCCCGCGACGAGCAGCAAGCGGCCGTCGACAGCGTCCAGAGCGAGATCGATTCCCTCGAAGAGACCGAAGAGCGCCTCGACTGGGAGATCGACGAACTCGAGGGCGAGGTCGGCGACTACGATCCCGAGGAGATCCCGGACCATCATACGGTCGAATCCGAAATCGGCCGCTTAGAGAGCGAGATGGAGAAACTGGAGCCGGTCAATATGCTCGCGATCGAGGAGTACGACGACGTCCAGGCTGATCTCGAAGATCTGGAAGACAAACGCGCCACACTGCAGGAAGAGGCAGACGGCATCCGTGACCGGATCGAGACCTACGAAGCGCGCAAGAAAGAGACGTTTATGGAGGCGTTCGAGTCGATCAACGACCACTTCGAGTCGATCTTCGAGCGGCTCTCGAACGGGACGGGCCACCTCTACCTTGAAAACGAGGACGACCCCTTCGACGGCGGGCTGACGATGAAGGCCCAGCCCGGTGACAAGCCGATCCAGCGGCTCAACGCGATGAGCGGCGGCGAGAAATCGCTGACTGCGCTCGCGTTCATTTTCGCGATCCAGCGACACAACCCGGCACCGTTCTACGCGCTCGACGAAATCGACGCGTTTCTCGACGCGGCAAACGCCGAGCGTGTCGGAGAGATGGTCGACGAACTCGCCGGCGACGCCCAGTTTGTCGTCGTCTCCCATCGCTCGGCACTCCTCGAACGGTCCGAGCGGGCGATCGGCGTCACGATGCAACAGGACAACGTCTCGGCTGTCACAGGGATTGACCTGAGTGCTGGAGGTGTTCCTGCTGATGACTAGGGAGGACCTGAACAACGTGACGATCCTCGAACGCGAGCGGGGAGAGCGAGACGCGACTGTCAGGAGCGAGGATAGAATCGACCCGCGAGCGGATCGGCCCGCGAGCAGATCGGCCCGCGAGCAGGGAGACGCGAACGGGAGTGAGCGTCTCCGACAGCCAGACCCGGAACCCATCGAACGCGGATGGGACGGAAAACAACAGGCGGACGTACTCACCAACCAACTTGGAGGGAAGCTATGACTGACGACGAGATTCCGCTAGACATCACTGGACACGAGAGCCGGGAGAAACCGGACGACGACCGTAGTCTGCCTGACGGTGGCACGACCGCTCTCGCCGGTGGCGAACCGGGCGGGCCGGGCGGTCCGGAGGGTCCAGATGGAACGGCGGCCGACGACGTCGAGCCGGTGGAAGTGTTGGTCAAACTCGCCGAGGACGGCGAAATCGACCCCTGGGATATCGATGTCGTCCGAGTGACTGATAAGTTCCTGAACGCGCTTGAGGAGGCGGACTTACGGACTTCAGGCCGAGCGCTGTTCTACGCGAGCGTGCTCGTGCGTATGAAAAGTGACGCCCTGCTGGAAGGTGGCGACGCCGAACAGGAACCGGAGGACGACCAACCCTGGATCGAGCCGCTCGGTGAGGACGAATTGGGTGTCGACCCCTTCGATCAGCTCGACGCCGAGATCGACCGTCGGCTCGAACGCAAGCGTGCCCGCGGGATGCCCCAGACGCTGGACGAACTCGTCCGAGAACTCCGTGACGCCGAACGTGATAACTGGTGGAAAGAGTCCCGAGAGTACGACACCAGCGATTCGCCACGTGGCTATCAGCGCGGGACCCAGCAACTCGACTACCGGAGCGCCGACGACCTCCGGATGGACGAAGAGCCGACTGCCGCTGAGGTCACGGGGACGGCCCACGCCGAAAACATCGACGAGATCATCGGCAGTGTTGAACGTGTGCTTCACGAGCAGTACGACGCCGGTCGATCTGAAGTACTCTATCGTGAGATTAGCGACGTCGGTGGCTCCCGTGTTGAGACGTTCCTCGGACTGCTCTTTCTGTCCCACCGGGGCGAAGTCCTGCTGTCACAGGACGACCTTTTCGGCGACCTCTGGATTCAAGATCCTACCGCTATCGGGGCCAACTCCGCGTCCGACGACTAACTGATCGGTCCCTGTGTGTACTGGAATCAAGAAAGAACCAGGATAGTGCGCCAGATGCCTGGCCGGGGCCGCGGCCGACCGCGCCGTCGTGTTTTCAGTGGTGCCACCCCAAGCGGCCACCCCCAAGTGCGGTCGGCGATTCTTTCCCCGTGTATGACACTACCCCTTGTTTCACCCCGACACTAGATTACTATAAAATATTTTTGATCACCATCAGAGTTCAGCACCGACGTACAGCGAGACGACGAGGAAGACCCACACGAGGTCAACGAAGTGCCAGTACATCGAGACAGTACTGACAGACGTGTGCCGTTCCTGTGTATACTGACCCATCAGGCTCCGTACGAAGAGGATTCCGAGCAAAAGGGCACCTAGCGACACGTGAGCGCCGTGCAGTCCTGTCAGTCCGTAGAAGGCACTGTTGAACGCCCCTCCCTGGATCGTGAAGCCCTCGTGCACGATGAATTCGTAGTACTCATACGCCTGTCCCGCGATGAAGACGATCCCGAACAGCAGTGTCACGCCGAGCAGCTGCACGAACCGCCGGCGGTTCCCGTTGCGAAGCGCGACGTGTGCGAAATGCAGGGTCACGCTACTCGCAAGCAATATCGCGGTGTTGATCACGACCAGACTCCCGAGCAGTTCCGGGAACGCATCGGTACTCCACGCGCCCGATCGGATGAAGAAATAATAGACGAACCCGGCACCGAAGGTAGCGATCTCCGAGCCCAGGAACAGTACCATTCCAAACCGGAGCGAGCGACTCCCTTGCTGTTCAGTGCCGTGTTCCCAGTAATTGGCGACAAACGCGTGATACAGCCAGCCATAGATCCCACTCAGCAACAACAGGACACTCGTCGAGAGGACGCCTCCGGCGGCGACTCGCAGCGTGATCGCTCGGCTGCCGACTGTCGTCAGCGTCGGATTCGAACTCTGGCTCCATATCACGAGCGCCAGGCCGACGTAGATCAACGCTCCACCGACGGCTGTCACGAACGGCCACCAACTGGCCTCGCCAAACCCGCGGGGCCAGTCCTCGACTGCCGGGAGGTGGTGGCCCCCGTGCTCCTCGGAGTCTGCGGTACCCATACCCACCCGTAGCAGGTCACATATTAAAAATCCCCCTGAATACGGGGGTGTTTGCTTATACTCCCGTCCGGAAGCTATTCCACGACAGCCCACACAAGACTATTGTATATGGGTTCGCGTCGGTCTTTCCGTCGATACGGTCGGCTCGTCGGCCTTCTCGTGGTGCTTTCGGTGGTCGTCCGTTCGGCCTCGGCACACGGCGCGGCGCTGAGCGACGGCGGCCGTGAGACTGTCGCGATCCCGACCTGGCTCTTTCTGGTGACTGGTGGCGCCGCGGTCGGTGCTTCGTTCCTGCTCGCCTCGCTGGTCACTGACCGCACGCTCATCGCCGCCATCCACAGTTGGCGACGCGACCTACCGATTTCCGGAGTATCAATCGGGCGGCCGCTTCTCCGTCTGGTCGGCGTTGTTGGATTGGGCTGGGTGTTTGTCGTCGCTCTTCTCGGGCCGGCCCGTGGGACTGCGAACGCGGCGGTCCTGCTGGTGTGGGTCGGCTGGTGGGCCGGCTTTACTATATCCACGTATCTCGTCGGGTCGACCTGGTCGGCGCTTAACCCCTGGCGGACGCTCGCCGATCGCCTCCCGTCGCTGTCCCGTCCGTATCCAGAGCGCTTGGGCGCCTGGCCGAGCGTCATCGGTCTGCTCGGACTGATCTGGATTGAAGTCGTCAGTCCAGTGGCGAACAATCCGCGCACTCTCGCGGTCGTCGTCGTCGGCTACACGGGCGTCACGTTGCTCGGGGCGTTCACCTACGGTCCGGACCGCTGGTTCGACACGGTCGACCCGATTTCGCGCGTGTTTCGGTACTACGGCCGTCTCGCCCCCCTAGCCCGCGAAAATGGGTCGATCAGGCTGCGGTTGCCAGCAACGGCGCTCGCCGAGCCTCGACTGCTTGATGGGCGTGATGAGGTCGGGTTCGTCATCGCGCTCGTCTGGGCGACGACCTACGACGGGTTCGTCGCAACACCGGCCTGGGAATCGGCCGCAACGGCGGTCGTCGAGGCCGGTGTCCCACCGCTGGCGCTGTATGTGCTTGTCCTCGCCGGTGGATACCTGCTGTTCGTGGGTGTCTATCTGCTTGCGACGCGATACAGTCGGCGACTCGCGGGCACCTACCTGTCGACGGCGACACTGGCCCGTCGGTTCGCCCCGCCGCTGTTGGCAATTGCCGCCGGCTATCACCTCGCTCACTATCTGGGCTATTTTCTGATGTTAGCTCCATCGCTTTTCGCGACGGCGGCGACACCGCTGGCGCTTCGTGCGACCGTTCCCGTACTCGTCTTACCGGGTTGGTTCGACGCTGTCGGACTGTCGGCCGTCTTACTGGGGCATATCCTAGCGATCTGGACTGCCCACGCGGTTGCCTTCGACAGTTTCCCCAGCCGACTGCAGGCGATTCGTAGCCAGTATCCTTTCACCGCCGTTATGATCCTGTACACGATGTCGAGTCTGTTCATCGTCTCCCAACCGACCATCGCACCCCCACTCCTATGACCACCGACACATACGACGTCCCGCCAAACGAATCGGTGTATGAGTGCTCTTACTGTAGCCGACCGTTCGCTGAGAAACGACTGCTCGTGCTCCATCGCGGACTCGACCATCCAGACCGTATCGATCCCGAGGAACGGGCGGCCTTCCAGTCTGCATACGAGGCTGAGGCTGCACCACTCAAGCGTTACCGGATCGCCGCCGTCGGCGTGCTCGTCGTGCTGTATTTCAGCTTGCTGATGGCATTCGCCCTGCTGGGTTGATCGCTCGTCGCTGGCGCGCTGTCGGGCTCACGTTCGGAGTCCAGCCGGTGGCTTGCCGGGGAGCTCGTCCCGGTCGTGGGACTGCTCGAAGTCCGGATCGGGCCCTTTCGGGACGATTCGTTTGGGACTCACATCAGGATGTGTCGTGTAGTAGTGTTCTTTGATATGGTCTATATTGACAGTCTCGGCGATAGCGCCGGTTTGATAGATATCCCGTAGATACGGCCAGAGATTGTCGTACTCGCGGATGAGTGTGTGGTTGCACATAAAGTGTGTATGGTACACCTCGTCGAATCGGACCAACGTCGTGAACATCGCAATGTCGGCCTCCGTGAGGCGATCACCGGCAAGATACCGCTGCTCGGCCAGTATCGAATCCCAGTGGTCCAGCGCGTCGAACAACTCCTCGACGGCTTCGTTATAGGCGTCCTGGGAGTCGGCGAAACCGGCGCGGTAGACGCCGTTGTTGATCGGCTCGTAGATTGCCTCGAGGATCCGATCGACGTCTTCCTGATAGCCCTCCGGATAGAGGTCGACGTCGTTTTCGGCAAGGTCGTCGAACGCCGTATCTAACATCCGCATAATCTCCTCGGATTCGTTGTTGACAATCGTCTCTTCTTGCTTGTCCCAGAGCACGGGCACAGTGACCCGTCCCGTCATCTCCGGGTCAGCCTGTACGTAGACCTCTCGCAAGTAGTCCGCGCCGTTGACTGTATCCGGCGTGCAACCGTCTTTCTCGGGCGTGAACTGCCAGCCGTCTTCGCCACGATAGGGGTCGACGTAATCGACCGAAATCACGTCTTCTAACCCTTTCAGCGTCCGCGTGACGAGCGTCCGGTGTGCCCACGGGCAAGCCCGACAGACGTAGAGATGATATCGGTCTCTTTCGGGCTGAAACCGTGCGTCAGGGTCGTCCTGGATCCATTCTCGAAAGGCGGTCGTCTGGCGTTCGAACTCCCCGTCCTCGTTCGTAGTCCGGTAGGCGTCGGTTCGCCACTCTCCGTCGACAAGCATATTCATATGTGGTCACTCTACGGCCTCCCACCGGAAAAACGGACCAGTAACGTCGATGTCACCGACCGCTGCTCGTCTCGGCCTTGCTATATTGACACAGTATTCGACGGGGTTCGAAGCCCTTATCCCGACGCTGGGCCACGTATCCTTCAAGAGAACCTATGTCGGACAAACCCGCCTCGATGTACCGGGATATCGACAAGCCGTCGTACACCCGACGCGAGTACATCACTGGTATTCCCGGCTCGAAGATCGCACAGCACAAGATGGGCAACAAGGACAAAGAACCCGAGGATTATCCCGTCCAGATCAGCCTTGTCGTCGAAGAAGAGGTGCAACTGCGCCACGGCTCGCTAGAAGCCGCTCGCCTGTCGGCCAACCGCCACCTCATCAAGGAACTTGGCGAGGGGAACTACAAGATGGTCCTCCGGAAGTTCCCCCACCAGGTCATCCGAGAGAACAAGCAGGCGACCGGTGCTGGCGCCGACCGTGTCTCTGACGGGATGCGTGCCGCCTTCGGGAAGATCGTCGGTACTGCTGCCCGCGTCCAGAAGGGCGAGCGACTGTTCACCGCCTACTGCGATGTCGATGAAGCCGACGTCGTCAAGGAGGCCTACCGACGTGCGTACAACAAGATCACGCCGCCCTGCCGCATCAAAGTCGAACGCGGCGAAGAACTGCTGATCGCGTAACTGTCACGCGGTCTGCGGCCGCGTTCGTTCTTTTCGTGTCGAGGGCGATTGTGTTCTCCCGTGCGCATAGCACGCCGCGAGAGTACAGCCCTCTGGCGTTCAGTGGACGGTCGGGGTGTCAACGCCGGAGACGCTTACCAGACACCATTCGGGATCGCTTGTGAGGCCGCGGGCAGCCGTCTCGGGGAGCGGATACATACCGGTCCCGGTCGCTGCCTGGCGGTGCTATCGATCGCGCAGACGAAATCCCAGTAGCAAGTGGTTTGACTCAGGCCGCCGAGAAGTCGCATATGGACGCAGACATATCGACATCCACAGTCAGCGGGACTGTCCAAGCGCCCCCCTCGAAAAGCTATACGCATCGAGCGATCTTGGCAGCCGGGTATGCGGACGGAGCGACCGTCCGCGATCCACTGGTAAGCGCAGACACGACGGCAACGATGCGTGCGGTCGAAGCCTATGGTGGGAATGTCGAACGCCACGATGCGTCTCTGGACGTAACGGGGTTCGACGGCCACCCAGCGGTTCCTGATGACGTGATCGACTGTGCAAACAGCGGGACCACTATGCGACTCGTGACGGCTACGGCCGCTCTTGGCGACGGATTAACTGTCCTCACAGGAGACGACTCGCTCCGATCGCGACCACAGGGCCCACTCTTGGACGCTATCGACCAACTCGATGGCTACGCCGAGAGCACTCGGGGTAACGGCCAGGCCCCACTGGTCGTCGGTGGTCCCGTCGATGGTGGGCGTGTGTCGATCCCGGGTGACGTCTCTTCGCAGTACATCACCGCCCTGCTGATGGCGGGCGCGATCACCGACGAGGGAATCGAGATCGACCTCGAGACTGAACTCAAATCGGCCCCCTACGTCGACATCACGCTTGAGGTGCTAGAAGCGTTCGGGATCGACGCCGAGTCGACGGCTGATGGGTTCGTGGTTCCGGGTGGACAGTCCTACGACCCCGTCGGTAGCGAATACACCGTCCCCGGCGACTTCTCGTCAATCTCGTATCTGCTGGCGATGGGCGCACTCGCCGCATCTGAGGGGCTGACTGTCACAGGCGCGTATCCAAGCGCACAGGGCGACGACGCAATTGTCGACGTTCTCCAGCGGATGGGTGCGGACCTCTCCTGGGATCGGGAGGCAGGCGAAATTGTCGTCACCCGATCGGATCTCACTGGGGTCGAAGTCAGCGTCGCAGACACACCGGACTTGCTGCCGACGATCGCCGTCCTCGGAGCCGTCGCGGACGGCACTACGCGGATTACCGACTGCGAGCACGTTCGGTATAAGGAGACCGACCGCGTCGCCGCAATGGCAGAGTCACTCACTGCGATGGGTGCCACAGTCGACGAGGATCACGACACGCTCACGATCCACGGTGGTGAAACCGACCTCGAAGGGACGACTGTCGACGGCCGCGCGGATCACCGAATCGTAATGTCACTCTCAGTCGCTGGGCTCGTCGCCGATGGCACCACGACCGTCGAAGGGATCGAACACGTTGACGTGTCGTTCCCGGACTTCTTCGATGCACTCGAATCTCTCGGTGGGGCCGTCGACCGCTAGTGCTCCGGCTCTTCGGCGGGTGCGAGCATATCGTCGATCGTCAGGATGAGGCTGTTGCCGGTGTCGTCCTTTCCCTTGACTGTCCCGACGATCTGCAGTTTCGACAGCGGCGTCGGACCAACAGTGACTATATCTTCTTCGTCGAACTCGCTGATCGAGCCCTGTAGTTTGATTTCAGCCCGACACTTCTCGGGGTGGTGGACGCTCGTCAGATTGATCTCTTCGACGTTTGCGAATTCAACCGGCTCACCGTCGTGAAACAGCGGCACTTCGGCCGGCTGTTCCATCTCTTGTATCTGTAATGCGTCGTAAGCGTTAGCCATCGGCTTGTAGCCGCCTTTCGGTCCTGGCACGCCTTCGACCAACTGCAGTGCCTTGAGACTCTGCATCTGATTCCTGATCGTTCCCGGGTTTCGGTCGACTTGCTCGGCGATGTCTTCGCCTTTGACTGCACTTTCCTGCTCACGGTAGAGATTGACGAGCTCTTGGAGAATGTTACGTTGGCTGGGCGTCAGCTCGATCGATGACATTACTGGTTTTTCGTTATAATACGACTTAAAGCCCTTGGTGCGCACGGCCGGTACTGCGGGTCACACGGCGAGTATCAGCGGTTTGCAGTCACTCGGTGTCCGGCTCGGACTCGTCGCCCGACGGGTTTTCTTCCGACTCGTTCTCCGGCGGCTGATCGGACTCCGCTTTGTCACGAGGATGAACCCCCTCGGGAACGTCCCGACCGAAGTGAAGCCATCCGGCGATACCGGTCAGTGTCGCCAGCGCACCTGTGCCGATCGGGAGCCACTGGTCGTCTGTGCCTCCTATTTTGTCGTCGGTCCCGTTCGCCGGTAGTGGCATCGGCGTCGGTGTCGTTGGGTCCGGCGTCGGTTCCGACACTGTAAGCGCCTGCCTGGCCGTATGTTCCTTTCCGGTCTCGTCTTCGACTGTCAGTTGCAACTGAAACGTCCCGGCACGGTCGAACGTATACTGGACTTGCTCTCCGGATTTCGCTTCCGTGCCGATCAACCATCGGTACGAGACGATTTCGCCGTCGGGATCAACCGAGTTTGCCCCAGTGAACGTGACGCGTTCGTTCGGCTTCGGCTCGGATGGCGCATACTCAATGACGGCTGTCGGCGACTGGCCCTCGACTTTGATCCGTCTCTCGACCGTGTCGGTGAGCCCGTTATCACCGTAGACGGTCAGCTCCACGGTGTAGTTGTTGATCTCTTCGAAGGTTGTTTGCACCGTCTCGCCCGTCATCTGTCGACCGCCGATCGACCAGTCATACGATGGGATCAACTGCTCGGGGCCGGACGGCGCAGCGTCGAAGGTGATTGGCTGGCCAGTCTTCGGTTCCGAAGGGTCGTACTCGAAGGCCGCTGTCAGGTCTTCTGAAACCATCGCAATGCCATCCGCAGTCCGCACGTACAGCCGTACGAAAACCATTCCATTGGCTCCGACCGACAGTGGGTCTCGTCGATGTGCAGTCTGCGGACGGACGGCAATACTCGACTGGTGAGCCTCAAATCGAGTTGAAAACGGAATTCGTCGGTTCCCCGACGAGTACTGTTATGCGTCTTCGTAAACCCAGGCTTCGTCGGCGCGTTCGTAGTCGACGAGTTCCGCTTCGTCGAAGAACAGGTCGATCTCGCGCTCGTTGGAGCCGGGGTCCTCGTGGTCCGAGCCGTGGATGATGTTCTGCCCGAGATCCAGGCCGTAATCGCCGCGGATCGTCCCGGGCGCGGCCTCGGCGGGGTCGGTCGCACCCATCATCTGGCGGACCTGGCGGGTCGCGTCCGCGCCTTCCCAGACCATCGCCATCACAGGTCCGGACGTGATGAACTCCACAAGCCCGTCGAAGAAGGGCTTGTCTTCGTGTTCGGCGTAGTGCTCGTGGGCGAGTTCCTCGTCGATCTGCATAAACTTCGCACCCACCAGCTTCAGGCCGCGCTCTTCGAGTCGCGTGATGATTTCACCGACCAGCCCGCGCTGGACGGCGTCCGGTTTCGCCATTACGAAGGTTCGCTCGTCGTGGTGGCTCATTGTTGAACTGAAAACGGCTTCTTAGGCCTCGGCCTCTTCGGCCTCGTTGTCTGTGTCGTCCGATCCCTCGGCCTCCGAGTCGTCAGACTCCGCTTCTACAGCGTCCTCTTCGGAATCGACGACGGACTCTTCCTCCTCGGGAGCGTCGGTCTCGGAAGGCTCGGCCGTGTCCGCGCCGCCTTCGGTCGTGCGGCCGGCCGCGGTCCAGTTCAGATCGCGGGGCTGGCGTCCGAGATCGGCGTTCTTCTCGCATTTCGAGGAGCAGTAGTACAGTGTTGTCCCGTCCGTCTGGACGAGCATCGTCCCCGTACCGGGCTCGATCTCGCCCCCGCAGTAGTCACATTCGCGTGTCTGTGGCATCTTACTGACCTCCGATTGCGTCGGCTTCGCGGGCGGTTTCCCGGAGCTGGAGCACGTCACCTTCCCGGACTGGACCCAGGACGTTCCGGGTGATAATCCGGCCCTGGTTTCCACCTTCGCGGATGCGGCATTTGACCTGCATGGCCTCGCCGTGCATCCCCGTCCGGCCGACGACCTCGATGACCTCGGCGGCCGTGGATCCGCTGTCTTCGGTTTCCTCAGCACTCATCCGTGCTCACCTCACCGAAGCTCCTCGAGCTTCTCGGCGATGTCTTCGACATCGCTGTCGGCGTCGCCCGCATCGACGATCGCCGCGGCCGCGCTGCCGACTTCCAGGCCGGCAGCCTCTCCGAGGTCGTCCTGCTGGGCGACGAAGACGAACGGCACGTCTTTCTCGTCGGCCAGCTCGGGGAGATGCATAACGATCTCCTCGGGCTGGACGTCCTCGGCGACGAAGATCAGTTCGGCCGAGCCGCGCTCGACGGCTTTGGTTGTTTCGTTGGTACCTTTCTTGACGGCGCCTGTGTCCCGTGCGACCTCGAGCGCCTCGAGGGCGTCTGCTTCGAGATCGGCAGGGACGTCGAAATCGACGTATACTGGCATTGTTGGTCACCTCCTGCACGTGGGCTCGCGCTCCCCCGCCGTTTCGGAGGCCGCTCCTCCGGCGGCGCCGAGACCGGCGCGCGCAAATCCTAGATGGCTAGGAGCATCATCAACCCCGCGCAGGCTGTATCCGATAGTGAACTGCCACACCTAAAAGCGCTTTCGAAGCGCGTACCGCGTGTGGGGGCGCCACACACCGGTCGAAACCCGTGTTTTACTGCTCATTCGATATCCCGCCGACGGAAGTACACCACGCTCGCACCGACCAACAGAACCGTCCCTCCGAGCAGGATCGCACCGCCGGCCCAGTCGTAGCTGCCATCAACGAGCACTGCCGTCGCGTCGAAGTACCGCATCGGCGCGATCGCGCCAAGCCACTCGTGGCCGGCGATAGTCGTCAGTGATTCGAACAGGAACAGTCCAAAAATCGCAACTAGCGCGCCGCGCTGTGCGATCGTCGATCGACTTGTCAGTACCGACAGGACCAGCCCGATTCCACCACACGCCAGCAGATACGGGACCGCGAGCAGGTGGACGACCGCCAGATTCACCGGATCGATCGGGTAGCCGATGCCGACTGTCCCGACGTAGATGACGACCGGCAAGACGGCGTTCACGACGCCGATCGGCACGAGCAACGCGAGGAACTTCTCGGCGAGGACGCGCGCCCGAGACATCGGGAGCGATAGCAGAATGTCCATCCGTTCGCGGTCGATATCGTCCGCGATGACCGTTGCGGCGCTGTAGGCCGTATACAGTCCCAACAGGAGCACCCAGCCGATCGAATACAGCTCGGCGGCGAGAAACCCCTCGATGGTGTTCATCGTCGCGATGTTGAACAACTCCAGAAAGACCTCGGGCATCTGATCGAGGAACTGGTCGAGATTCATATCCTCCGCCATCGACGGGAATGTCGCGATGTACATCCCTGCCAGCAGCGTGAGTCCGACGGTAAGATACAGCGTGCCCTTGAGTCGGCGTCGCGCCTCGTAACGAGCCAGTTCAAACATCCTCGTCGCCCCCCGGAAGGTCGGTCTCACTATATTGACCTGTCGGCGTCCGCTCGCTCGGTTCGTCTGGGCCGTAAAACCGTATGAATACCTCCTCGAGAGGGGCTTCCTCGACGTCGAGGTCGACGAACGAATACGCGTTGAGTTCGGCCAGCAGGTCGTTGATATCGCCGGTGTACGTAAACTGGATGTCGGTGACGACGTCCGTGCCGCGCTGCAGATCGGTCACCGCGAGTAACTCCTCGGCGCGGTCTTCGATAAGCGTCTGCTCGAAGCCGTGGACTGCATCGCCGTCGAAGGCGTCGCTTTCGACGTGGCCGGCGATCCGGGCGTGGACGAACTTCCCAGACCGACCGAGCAGCGACTCGATGCTCTCGGTCGTGACGAGTTCACCGTCCCGAAGGATCGCGACTCGGTCACACACCTGCCGAACCTCACTCAGGACGTGCGAGGAGAAAAATACCGTCACGCCCTGCTCGCGTTCCGCACGAACGAACTCGTTGAACCGCTGTTGCATCAACGGATCGAGCCCACTCGTCGGTTCGTCCATAATCACCAGCTCCGGATCGTGCATAAACGCCTGCACGATTCCGAGTTTCTGCCTGTTACCCGAGGAGTACGCCCTGATAGCCCGATCGAGCGGTACTCCGAAGCGGTCTAGCAACTCCGCACGTCGGTCCGCTCCTTTGATCGAGGCGTGGAGGTCAAGGATCTCCCGACCGGTCGCGCTGTCGTCGAATGCAGGGTTGGCCGGCAGGTAACCGATTGACCGTTTGGCTGCAATCATCGCCGGCTCGTCGGTGCTGTCTGCACCGAGCACCGTCGCTTGACCCGCAGTCGGACTGAGCAGCCCTAGCATCGTCCGGATTGTCGTCGTCTTGCCCGCCCCGTTCGGCCCCAAAAAACCGAATACCTCGCCTGCTTCTACTGTGAAATCGACCCCCTGGACGGCCCGGACCTCGCCGTAGTGTTTGGTCAGGCCACTCACGTCGATAACGCTCATCTCTTTAGATATCTCCCCCTCAGGTGAAAGGTGTTCCCCGGGCCAGCGCTCACTGTCCGGAGCACGACTCGCTCACAGCAGCGCGATCACCGCGACCGTCAGAAGCATCGAACCAGTCAAAAGCGTCTGGACGACGACCGTTCCGAGCACGCCGGCAGTCGCATATACGGCTGTTCGGGCGCTGGCTGTTGCCCCTCGCTTGCGAGCGTAGCTTGCCAGGAACACGGATCCTGCGACGCCCACGAGCAAGCCGACCGGTCCGGCGATGACCGTGCCGACGAATCCGACCACCCCAGCGAGCAGACTCACCCGCATCGAGACGCCACTTCCCTTCGCGGCCGCCGCCCCACCGAACCAGTCGACGAGCGCCGCCGTCACACCGACCGCGAGCAATACCGTCAACAGCACCCAGCCCGGTTCGCCGGTCGCCCACCAGTAACCGACCACGCCGCCAGTCGACAGCACCGGCCCCGGCAACAGCGGGACGACGCTGAAGACGACCCCGCTTACAAGCAGCGCGAACGCGACGACAACGGGCGGATCGGGGACGATCACTGGAACCGCTCCCGTTCTGCACGTACTGTATCAGTCCCGTACACCTCAAGGAGCCGACCGGTTACGTCCCCGAGCGTTCGCATACACTCTCTCCTGGAGACAAACGCAAGCGCCTCCGTGACGGCGTCCCAGTCGTGGGCCTGCAGGACCTTCCGCACCAGCAACCGCTCCGCCCGTGGCTCGAGTGTCGGGCCGTCGTCGTCGACCAGTGCTCGAAACGCGAGCGTGCGGAAGGCGTCTGGCGCGGTGTCGAACAGCCCCGCGCCGTGTGGTGAGCCGGCGAGCAGCCGCCATTGCCACTCCGAGAGGTCCAGTCGTGGCGTTCCGTCGGCAGCCGCCAGTACTGCCCGGACGATATCCGGATCCAGCGTCGCAAGCGGATCGACCAGCGTCCCCCGAATCCGGCCGAGAAACCACTCTGTGTGACGCTCCTGAAGCGCGCCACCGGGCCCCGAGAGTGCACGCAGCATAATCGCGGAGTGCTCGCCGCTGCGGTCGTTACGCGTTGTCGAGACGTGTACTGGTCGATATCCGTTGTCGGCCCAAAACGAGACCAGCTCGGGTGTCGCGCCGAACCCCACCCCGAGGTAGTCGTATTCCTCGGCCGCTTCCGCTTCGATTCGCTCGAGCAACAGCGATCCCAGACCGCGCTCGCGGGCCGCGTGGTGGGTCGCGATCCGCATAACGCGCCATCCCGTCTCAATGCCGGCGGCCTCGTCGCGAAGTTGTGTCGTCAATATGTCCGGCAGCATATTACCCCTGACCCGAGCGCCTTCGTACATGTCCGCCCGCCGGTCGGCGTCTAGTCCCCCCTCGCGGGCCAGCAGCGCGACCGAGACGACGTGACCGTCGTGTACGAGCGCCCGAACAGAGACGTTCGGACCGTCAAGCAATCGCGCGAGGTCGTCGGGCTCGGTCCGATAGTGGGCGACCACGAGCAACCCGAACGCCTCTCGCAACAGGTGTTCGTTTGATCGGAGCCACTCACTCGAAAGCCGTTCGTAAGTCACCGTCTCTGTCTGGGCGTCGGCAACCAGCGGTTCGACGGGCGGACGCGCATCGAGCAATAGCGCTCGTGTCGCCCAGACCTCGACAGGGTCGCCGGCCGCATACCTGATCGGCTCGTCCATACGCACTTCTCGGACCGTTCGATCGACCTCGGTCAGCCGGTCCTTGAACCGCACTGAAAAGCCCCGTCCGGCCCCCTCGTACCCGTGAATTGTCGTCGTGAACGCCACCGCAGCGGCGTCGAGAAACCCCTCTAACAGTTCGACGGGCAAGGCCGCCGCCTCGTCGACGACGACTACGTCCGGGCTGTCGGGCAACTCGACGGCATCGGTCGGCAACGCGTATCGCACGCTGCCGGTCTCAGTCGAGAGCCGATGGGGCGCCGTCTCGTCGTCGACCTCGGTGGGTTCATCGAGTGCGCCTAGCACTTCCCGGGCACGGGAGAACACTTCGCCGGCCCGTCCGTACTGTGGGGCAGTCACGAGCACGTCCCGGCCCGACGCCGCCAGACTCCCTGCGGCCAGCCCTACAGCGCTTGACTTGCCACGGCCGCGGTCGGCCTCGACGACGACGGTTCCTCCGGGGTCGGCCAGCCGCTCTAGTTCTCCCAGTGTCTCGGCCTGATCGCGTGTCAGACAGGCCTCGTAGGCTTCGACAGGAAACGTGCGACCCTGGCGATCCGGTACTGTCGGGCCGGGTGTGGGCCGGCGTGGAGCCGGATCGGTCAACCCAGTAGACGTGACTGTATCGCTCTCGACATCGATGACGGCGACCCCGCGATGAGCGGACAGCGTTTCGACCAGCCGGGCCCGGAAGTGGCCGGTCACGTCCTCGGTCTCGAAGGGTGGCACCGCGAGTGCTTCGTCGAAGTCGTCCCGTCTCGTGGGCCACGCCGACAGTGGCGGCGCGAGCAACACGACCAAGCCGCCACCGTCGACGGCCCCGACGAGTTGCCCAAGCACGTTCGGTCGGAGCGACTCGTGTGTGTCATAGACGACTGCCGTTCGTGTCTGACCGAGCAACTCGCTGGCGTGGACGGAATCGAGTCGCTCGCAGTTCAGGAACGGTTCGGGGCCGACTAGCGTCGTGGACGCAAGCGGGATGTCAGTCGCCGTCAGCATCTTTCTGGCGCGCTCCCGTGTCGTCTCCGGCTCGCCGGCGAGCACGAGCACGCGACGCTCGTTGCAGTCCAGGGCCTCCGCCCGGAGTGCGGCCGCAAGCTCCATACCCGACCTGGTCGTGCCCCTCCTAAGTCAATTCCGCCTCTCTCCGCCTGGCCCGATTCGCTGCTGTCTGTCCCGACATTCAGGCCCGGTCCGGCCGGCTGGCGTCGACGTCGATCGCATCGACCGGGCAGACGTCGACACACAGCATACAGTCGATACATTGACTCTCGTTGGCCGGGTCAGCTTTCAGTTCGCTCTCCGGATGGCCCGGCGTCTCTACCCACTCGAAGACGTCGACGGGACAGTCCTCGAGGCAGGCCCCGTCGGCGAGACAGATATCGAAATCGACTGCGACGTGGGTCCCGTGAATCCCCAGCGATTCGGGTTCCTCGACCGGCCCCCAGACGTCGTGGCCGTTGTGTTCTGTGACTTTCTCGCGGTTCTGCTCGAAGTTTGGATCGATGGCCATAGCCGAACCAGCCCTCGAACGTACCTAATACTGTCGCCGATCCGCGGACATTGTATTCGATCCCGGTTACTGATTGCGTTCCGATTACTCCGCGAGCAACGCCGCGAACTCCTTGCGGACCTTCTCGACTTTCGGCTCGACTTGTACTTGGCAGTAGCCGTCTGCCGGGTTCTTCTCGTAGTAATCCTGGTGATACTCCTCGGCCTCGTAGAACGTCTCGAGCGGCTGGACCTCAGTGACGACCCCCCCGTCGTAGACCTCCTCGTTCAGCCGCTCGATGAACCCCTCTACCTGCCGGCGTTGCTCGTCGTCGTGATAGAGGACGATCGAGCGGTACTGGCTCCCGACGTCTGGCCCCTGGCGATCCTTCGTCGTCGGATCGTGGACCTTGAAGAAGACCTCGAGAAGTTCGAGGTAGCTAATTTCCTCGGGGGCGTATTCGATCTGGACTACTTCGGCGTGGCCTGTCGAGCCCGAACAGACCCTCTGATAGGACGGGTTCGGAACGTCGCCGCCGGCATAGCCTGACGTGACCGTCTCGACCCCCTGGAGTTCCTTGAGCGCCGCCTCGATACACCAAAAGCAACCGCCACCGACCGTCGCTGTTTCTGTCATTACTCTCTGTTGGTGTTCCAAGGATAAGTCCCCCGCGGTGGTGGCAACTCCCTCTCTTATGACCCCTTCTCTGAGGGCGGCCATTTCGGAACGGTATCGCTGTCAGCGTGATACCGTCTGTCTGCTCGTTCGTTGTCGTCATCTGACCTGTCTCTGTTGGCTGCCGTGTGCAGACGTATATATACCCCTTAATGTATGGAGTGTGTTATATGGAGAATCATATGTAATATACATTTATGGACCGACGTGAGTACCTCTACGCTGCCTCGGCGATGCTGACAGCGGCCGTCGCTGGTTGCTCGGGCTCGAATGACGAATCGACGACTGCACCGGATGAGACGACAGAGGTCGAAGAGACGACTGCACCGGGTGAGACGACAACAGACCAAGGGACCGACCCGTCTCTTCCGTCCTGGTCGGCCTGGATCCCAGCCGATGTGTTCCCGGACGAGCAGGCAGAGATTACTGCACTCGATGTGCAAACGGCGCGAGACCAGTACCCAGCGGACGCATACGCCGAGTTCAGCTTCTCGGATATTGCTGCTGCCTATGGTGTCTCGGAGTTGGACTTCGAGAATTTCATCATCCTCTCACTAGGTGTTGAAGACGAGATTGTCGCGATCACGGGCACCTACGACCCGGAGTCGGTCGTCGAGCATCTCGGTGTCGAAGATGACCGTCTGGAGACTGTCGGCGAGTACACGGTCGTTGACAGTGATCTAGCTATCGGCCAGTCGGCGCTGATCATCGGGTCGAGGTACGAGATGTTCCTTGATGCACACGCTGGCGACACGCCGACACTTGGAGAGACCGACGATACTTGGCGGGACTTGCTGTGGGCCGTCAGCGACGGGACGCTTGTGAGTGTTCAGGACGGCAACGGTCTGGCTGATGACGGTCAGCCTATGCTGGATGCTGATGTCGAGTGTAGTGGGCTCGAACTCAATTCAGCAGGCGGACAACGCGCCCAGATTACGGCCCACTTGATGTTTAACTCCGAGGACCGCGCTCAGGACGTTCTAGACAACAACCGACAGGATATCATCGACGGTGCAACGGACGACACCGACGGGTCAGTAGAACAGGTCGAACGAGACGGCTCCCGTATCGTCGTCACTATCGAAACTGAGACGTTCAATTTCTGAGAAAGACCGTGATACGGTCGGTTATACTGATTTATTCTCCGGACCGTTGCCCGGGCGTCCACTCGTCGTCAAAATCGGTATGCGTGAACGGCTTGGGGTCGTCGCCGGCGTAGGTAGCCACGAGTTGCCCGTCGCCTTCCAGGTAGTACTTGTAGGTCGTCAGCCCGGCCAGTCCGACGGGGCCGCGGGCGTGAATCTTGCCTGTCGAGATGCCGACTTCTGCGCCCAGTCCGTAGCGGTAGCCGTCCGCAAAGCGAGTCGACGCGTTATGGAAGACGCTGGCGGCGTCGATTCCAGTCATAAACGTCTCGGCAGCATCGCCGTCCTCGGTAATGATCGACTCAGTGTGTTTCGAACCGTGGGTGTTGACGTGCTCAACAGCCTCGTAGACGTCCCCGACGACCTTGATCGACAGTTCGAGGTCGCCGTACTCGGTGTCCCAGTCCGCCTCGGTCGCGGGGTCGATGTCCACGATTTCGCGGGTATGCTCGTCGCCCCGAAGCGTGACATCGGCGTCCTCGTAGCGTTCGACCATCCCGGGCAAGAACTGCTCGGCGACGGCCTCACTGACCAGTAGCGTCTCGACGGCATTACAGACTGCGGGGTACTGGACTTTCGCGTCGAAGGCAATCTCTTCGGCCATCTCCGGGTCGGCCGCCTCGTCGACGTAGACGTGACAGATGCCCTCTGTGTGGCCCAGCACTGGAATCTGGGTGTTGTCCTGGATGTATGAGACGAACTCGGAGGAGCCACGCGGCATCAGCAGGTCGACTTTGTCGTCCATCTCCAGCAGGCGATCGACTTCCTCGTGGGCCTCGATAAGCTGTGCCCACCCCTCCGGCATCGCGTCGATAGCGTCAACCGTGGCCTCGATGATCGTCTCATAGAGAATCCGGTTGGATTCGGCGGCCTCGCTGCCTCCCTTGAGGATGACGCTGTTGCCGGATTTCAGCGAGAGCGCGGCGATCTGGACCAGGGCGTCGGGCCGGGACTCGAAAATCGTTCCCACGACACCGATCGGGACCGCGACCTTGTACAGTTCGAGGTCGTCGTCCAGCTCGCGCGCTTGCAGCGTCTCGCCGAGCGGGTCGTCCTGCTCGGCGACGCTTTCGACCATCTCGGCGATGGATTCGAGTTTGCCCGAATCGAGTTTCAGCCGGTCGACCAGCGCCTGGGTGTACTCGCCGTCCGCGAGCATTGCCTCAGCCTCCTCGACATCGGCGGCGTTGGCCTCGAGAATGGCTTCCTCGTTGTCGCGGATCGCGTCGGCGATCGAATCGAGTGCGGCGTTGCGCGTTGCCTCGTCGACGTTCGCCAGTCGGAGCGCGGCCTGCTGTGCCTCAGTCACCTGGGCTTCCGTGTCGTATTCACTCATCGTGGACACCGTTTATGGGGACGAATAACGTCCCGACTGGTTTGGCTGTGGCGATTTTTTCCAGGACGTCCCGCTCGGTCGATTTGGCGATGATCGCCGGGATGCCGTATTCGCTGACGTCTCGGGCACCCTGCACCTTGGTCTGGATGCCACCGAATCCACCAGTCGTCGTTTCCTCGATAATGCCTTGGACTGCGTCGTAGTTGTCCCCGACTGCTTCGATCAACTCGGCGTCGGTGTCGTCTTTGGGATTGCCGGTGTACACGCCGCCGACGTCAGTCAGCGTGACCAGCAGATCGACGCCGATCCCGACTGCGATCGATGACGAGATCATATCGTTGTCGCCGATCTGGATTTCCTCGATCGCGACCGCGTCGTTTTCGTTGACAATCGGGACGACGCCCCACTCGAACAGCGTCTCGACGGTGTTGCGGAAGTTAGTGAACCGCTCGGGGTTCTCCAGATCGTGTTCAGTCAACAGCAACTGGGCGACCTGCTGGTCGTACCGATCGAAACTCTGGGTGTAATGATGCATCAGGTGGCTCTGTCCGACCGTCGACAGCGCCTGCCCTTCCTCGACTGTGTCGCTGTCCCGACCGAGCAGCCCCGTTCCCGCACCGATCGCGCCAGAGGAGACCAGCAAGACGTCTTTGCCCCGCCGGCGCAGGTCCATAATATCGCTGACTATCTTGTCGAGTTTGACCCGGTCGAGCTGTGAGTTCTCGTCGGTCAGGGAGTTCGTCCCCGCCTTGACGACGACGCGCTGGGCGTCTGCGGCCAGCTGGCGTGCCTGCTCGACCTCCTCGGCGTCCACCGTCTCGATCGTCTCACTCATCGTCAAACCCCTCCGCGATCTCCGCAGACCGTCGTTCGGCTGCCTGGACGGCCTCGATCACTTTCCCCTCGACATCGCTGTCCCACAGTATTTCCATCCCTTCGATGGTCGTCCCGTTCGGCGAACAGACCGCGTCGATCAACTCGTCGACACTGCGGTCGTCCCGCAGGACGGTTTCGGCCGCTCCTTTGAACGTCTGGGCCGCGAGCGTCTCGGCCTGCTCGGGTTCGAGGCCACCCTCAATGCCGGCTTCTTTCATCGCGCCGATAAGATAGAAGACAAAGGCCGGCCCACTCCCGTTGACCGCCGTCGAGACGTCCATTAACGCCTCGTCGACCACGACGTACTCCCCGGCCGTCTCCAGTAGTTCCCGAACAGCGTCGGAGGGTCCCTCACGGGTCACTGCCGCGGCCATATCCCCGGTTTCAGCGGCGAGATTCGGCATCACACGAACGACCGTCGCATCCGTTCGATCGGCGACGAACTCCCGAGAGACCCCTGCCGCGACCGTGACGGCCGTCTGGTCGGACGACAACTCTATGTCCTTGAGTACTGTCGCGACCACGTCCGGCTTGACCGCGAGGACGACCACTTCGCTTCCCTCGGCGGCCGAGAGATCCGTCGTCGTCTCCGTGCTATCCGCCTCAATCGCTTCGAGTGCGTCGGGGTCGGCGTCGATCGCAGTCACCTGGTGGTTGCCGTTGCGGGCGAACCCACTGATCAGAGCGCCGCCCATATTGCCACAGCCGATTACGCTGACGTCTACCATCTTGTCCGAGCAGAGTAGGCTAGGCGACATACCAACTGCGGTTTCTGTCGAGATGTCCGGCGTCTTTGCCAGTGGAATCCGCTATCTTCGGTGCAACGCTCGATCGATCAGTGCGGGACGTGTCGTGCGATATCGACCACCAGACACTGCTCGTCGAGGGTCACCTCTAGACGCTCCGCCTCCGCTGTGATCGTGACGCGGTACCGCGGCGGCGATTCAGAGACGACCGAGACCGCATCGCTGTAGACGAAATCCAACTCCCAGAAGCGCGACTCGTCGACGAATACGTCGTGATCGGCCAGAAACGACACCACGGCCGGCTCCGCGAGCAGGTGCAATCCGACCGGGAAACTGTACGGCGCCCCACAGTCCTTGCAGCGTCCCCGGGCTGCGACGTCAATCGCCCAGTCGGGGTCGACATCGATTCGCGTCTCCATACGGCCGCTGCAGTGCGGGCACACGCCCCGGTGGGCGAGCGTGACGTCGCGCCAGACCCGCCGTGAATAGGCGTCGATCGTCTCCGCGGCGGTTCTGGTCGACCGGCCTCGCGGCGGGAAAAAGCCGTAGTGGACGACGGTATCGCAGGACGGACAGGCCAGTCGCATATCCCCGTCCGCATAGTAGACGTGCAATTGCTCGCCACACGCCGGACAATCGGCGTTCGTCGGCTCGTCGATCGGTGACGGAGAGAGTCCGAACCGCGCGTCTAGCAGGAGGTCGACGACGTTCGCACCGAGAGACGTCAGCCGGTAGCCGTCGTCGGTCTTCCGGACGAACCGATCGACCAGTTGATCGAGGTGGTAGTTGAACCGCCCGCTGTCGTCGATGCCCGCCGCGCGCCGGAGGTCCTCGAATGACGACTGTTCCGCGTCCCACAGCGCGAGCAAGATGTCGACTCTGGAATCGTCGGACAGGACCCCGAACGCGTCCGCCGCTGCCTCGGTGTCAACTTCCAGTGTCGACTCGGGCATATCCGATCTATCGACGCGCGGCCGATTCAAATTGTTGTTATCGGCCGACACTCCGTCGGTGACCCGGCCACTGGAGTCGCCGTACGGTTGCTCGTACCGAACGAGTCTTCACAACGCACCAATCATACCAGTGACGTGTATTCGGACGTCTCGGGCTGGACGCGTCTGCTATGGCTCGCTTGGCCTCGCTCACCCGTCGTCAGCCCGGACTGTCCCCGTCGCTTCATCGAACGGACAGAAATGTAATTCTGCGTAAATATATCCGTCCATACTGCGTCACACTCGTGATATGCGACGAAGACAGTATCTCGGCAGCCTCGCCGGTTTCGGCGCGCTGTCGGTCTTGCCGACAGTCGACGGCACCACACGCGCACTATCGGCTGGCGTCACCCCGCAGAGCCATCATCCGGGCCCGCCGCGGGTTATGCACGCCGGCGAGCGACTCGTCGATCCACCGGCGGCTGATTACAAGGGCGATCCCTCGCCGGACGATCGGAATCTGCTGGCACCCCGTGTTCCGGACCCGCAACGCGATCCGGACAACTATGGTGCCGATACGTTCACCTGGACAGTCGCCGAGACACCGCCGGACAGCGAGATTGCGGGATTCTACGAGAACGACGCCGAATACGACTACGGAACCGACAACGTCGTGGCGTTTGATCCTGACGTCCCTGGCCGGTACGTCCTCGAATTGGACGCGCCGGACGGGACCCACGAACTGACGGTCCGGGTCTTCCCGGAACCGCCCTCCGACGCCGCCGGACCGCCGCGCGTCCGGCCGACCGGTGTGTACAACGCCGAGACCGACACGTTCGTGATCGAAGCCAACCAGGCGACGGCTCCGGACAGCGACACCGCACCCGAGGACGTGGCCGTCGAGTTCTTGACTGACGATCGGGACGGGCTGACCGACTCTGATCTCGCGGTCGATGGGGCAAGCGCGACCGTCCCCGCCGGGGCCATCGACGGCACGGCGCGAGTGCACGTCGTCGCTGTCGACGACCAACCCAGCGTTATCGAGACGATCGAACTCGACGCCGACGAGGGGACGACCACCCCGCTGAACGCGCCGCCGGAGTGGCTGAAAGACGCGACGATGTACGAGATATTCACTCGCTCGTTCGGTACCGAACCGGGCGAGGTTGACTTCGAGTACCTTCAGTCACGGGTCGATTACCTGGCCGATCTCGGTGTCGACGTGGTCTGGCTCACGCCGGTCGTCGACGCGACGACCCACCGCGAGGACGACCCCGTCGGCGGTCCACACGGGTACGACACGCTCAATTACTTCGAGACGGCACCCGCACTGGGCACTGTCGAAGAGTACGAGGCGTTTATCGACGCCTGCCACGAGCAGGACATCAAGGTCTGTTTCGACCTGGTGATCAACCACACAGCCCGTCAACACCGGTTCTTCCAGGACACCGTCGATGCGGGCGAGGACTCGAAATACTACGACTGGTACGAACGGATGGCCGACGGCTCACCGGCGAACTACTTCAGTTGGTCGGACCTGATGAACATCAACTACCAGTCGGTCGCGATGCGTGAGCACATCCTCTCGGCCGTAGACTACTGGGCCGAGAAGGTCGACGGCTTCCGGTGTGACGTCGGCTACGGCGTCCCGCACGGCTTCTGGAAGGAAGTCCGCGAGCGCGTCAAGGCGATCGACGAAGACGCGTTCCTGCTGGACGAGACCATCCCATATATGCGGCGGTTCAGCGAAGGGGAGTTCGACCAGCACTTCGACGACGTGCTCTACCAGACGCTGGTCGACGTCGGACAGGGACTGGACGCCAGCAACGTTGTCGACGCGATTACTGAACGCAAGCGCAGCGGAATCCCCGACCGGACACTGTTCCTGCAGTACCTGGAGAACCACGACCTGCCGCGGTATCTCAACAACGTCGACAAGCAAGCCGAGCGGGCCGCCGCCGCGGCGACGTTCACCCTCCCTGGCACGCCGATGATCTACTACGGGCAGGAACGGGCGCTGCCGGAGTACAGCGAATCCCGTGTCACCGATCAGGGGTACGCCCGGGCGTTTATGAACTGGGAGGACTACGACGAGGAGCATCTGGCGTTCTACAAGTCGCTGATCGCAGCCCGCGAGGAGATCCCCGCGCTGTCGCACGACGCCGATTTCCGCGGCGCTTACTACGAGAGCGACTCCGAGAACGTCGTCGCCTACGGCCGTGACGCCGGCGATCAGACGGTCATCGTCGTACTCAACTTCGGGGACGACCCTGCGCGTGTCGACCTCCGTGGTCCCGTGTCGACGACCGACCTGCGTACCGGCGACGACCTCAGTGTCGACGGTGACGGCGAGACCACGACCGTCGAGGTCGACTCCGTTGGCATCCTGGAGACGCCGTCGCTGTCAGGGCTGGGAAGCCACGTCGCTGGCATCGACGACGACGCTGGCGACGTGCCATACACGTATCCGACCAGTGATGCCTACGCCGAGGGGGCGCTCGATCTGACCCGCCTCGACTTACACGAGTCGGAGACGGACTATCAGTTCCGCTTCCAGTTCGATGGACCGATCGAGAATCCCTTCGGATACGACGGTGGCTTTTCGGTCCAGCACCTGCAGCTCTACCTCCGTGACCCGACGGACCCGTCGGGATCGACCGCGGCCCGCGAGGGGATCGACGCGACGCTCTCGGCGCCGTACCAATATCGGATCGTCGCCGACGGCGAGCACGGCACACGCGTCGAGACACCAGACGGCGAGACGATCGCCGAGGGGTCGGTGTTCGCAAGTCCGTCGACGCGCTCGATTCAGGTCGAAGTTCCGAAACACGCCGTCCCGGGCAACCCGACTGACGAGCAACTCGTCCCGTTAGTCGCGGGCTACGACCCGGACGCACCGGGCAACGTCGCCCGCGTCGGCGAGTCTGCCGGTGAGCGTCGCTTCGGCGGCGCCGACGGTGACGTGCCAAACGTGATCGACCTGTTCACTCCGGAGGGCGTGACGGCGACGGACGTGCTCGCATCCGACGTCGGTATCCCGTATCTGGTGTTGACTGACCCCTTCGAAGGCGAACTGCTCGCCGAGTGGGACGATCCGGTCGGCGATGACGACGGACCCGGGACGTATACGTACCCGACTGGCGAGGCGTTTACTGACGGCGCGTTCGACATCGAACGGTTCACGATCAGGGACACTGGTGACCGCTTCCTGTTCGTGCTCGAACCGGCCGGTGACCTCACGAACCCACTCGGCGGCGGGCTGGGCTTTTCGCTGCAACACCTCCAGCTGTACGTCGCTACTGACGGCGACGGTCCAACCGCGACCGAGGGCCGAACCGGTACCAACGTCGCCTTCGACAGCCCCTACAACTACCGGATCGTCGCCACAGGCGATCGAGGACGCAACGTCGTTGAGGACGCGACCGGCGCGGTCGTCTCCGAGTCCGTCGAAGCGGCCGGCTACCCCTCGCAGGGTGCGATCTCCGTCTCGCTGCCCAAAGAGGCACTTGGCGGCAGTCTGGACGGCGCGGCCGTCGCACCGCTCCTGTTCGGTGACGACCCCGATAGCCCGGGCGGGATCCGACCGGTCGAGTCTGCGGCGACCGAGACTGCGTTCGGTGGAGCCGGCGGCGAAGACGCCCCGGCCGCCATCGATCTGTTCGTCCCCGGCGAAGCCGATCAGTCGACCGTCCTCGAAAGCGGCGACGCCGTCCCCCTACTCTCCCTGTCTAATTTCTCCGGGACGCTCGTACACGACTGGAGCGATCCGACCGGCGACGACCACGGGCCTGGCAGCTACGAATACCCGACCGCCGATATACTGACACCCGGGACGTTCGACATCACAGACGTCGAACTGTACCGGGCCGGGGACCGCTACCGGTTCGTCTACTATTTGAACGACGACATCACGAACCCGTGGTCGGGCAGTCAGGGCTTCTCGCTGTACTATATGCAGGTTTACATCCGGGACCCGACGGCCGAGCCGGACGTTCCCGCGACGACAGAAGGCCGGACGGGCACCAACACGGAGTTCGCACAGCCCTATCACTACCGCGTCGTCGTGAGCGGCTACGACCTACAGGCAGTCGAAGCGGCCGACGGATCGATCGTCGCCGAGGACGTGACGACGACTGCCCACCCGGACTTGCAGGCCATCTCCTTTGATTTCCCGGCGGACGTAATCGGCGATGCGGAGCAGCTTCAATTCGCGCCGCTGCTGTTCGGTTACGACGGATTCGCGGCGGGGCAGGTCCGAACTGTCCAGGCCGAGCCGACAGAGTGGAACTTCGGTGGCGGCAGCGCCGAGGGGGCCAATTCAAACGCCCTCGATATGATTACACCCGAGGGCGTCTCTCAGTCCGATGCGATGGCGTTCGAAGAGGGGACCCGGTTGCCGTTCGTCCCACAACTGGACGCCGACGGCCGGCCGACCGCCAGCGCGACTGCGCCCGATACCGTCTTTGCGACAGCGGAGGCGACCCTCGACGCGACGGGTTCGACCGATCCCGACGGCCAATCGCTCAGTTACAACTGGGTACAAGTCGGCGGTCCGTCGACCGAACTCTCCGATCCGACGGCGCCCGATCCGACTTTCACCGCGCCCGAAGTCAGCGAGAAGACGACTGTAGAGTTCACGGTAACCGTCACCGACACCGACGGCAACAGCACGGGGGTAACGACGACGACAACCGTCTTGCCTCAGTCGGAAAACGACGGTCCTGTCGCCGAGGTCACGCTCGGAACGGACACTGAGGAGCCGGTTTCAGCGGGGACGACGGTCGAACTCGACGCCGGAAACTCCGCGGATCCCAACGGCGGCACGCTCAGTTACGCGTGGACACAGACTGGTGGGCCTGCGGTTGATCTCGCCGACAGCGGCTCGACGGCGTCGTTCGCTGCGCCCTCGGTCAGCGACGCGGCGACTGTCACTATCGAAGTAGCTGTCTCAGACGGACAGGGCGGCTCCGACACCGCCACGGTCGACGTTGCGATCGAACCCGAGTCGACGGCCACCCCCACTACGACCCGATCCGACGCCGGCACAGACACCGACACTGTGACCGAGGCGGGTGACGGCTCCGGTCCCGGGTTTGGCGTCGTCTCGAGTGCGCTCGGCACGATCGGTGGCACAGCCTACGCGATTCGGAGTCTGACCGACTCGGAGAGCGACGACAAGCAGTAGCGTTCCTCACCAGGCCCGTTCCGGGCGGGTGGACGTTTCACAAAGCCTTTTGCCCGGATCGCCGTTCGTGATCGTAATGGAATACGGGCTGGTCGCGATCTGGCTGGTGACGTACCTCCTGTTGCTGTATCTCGGGCAGCCACTTGCCCACGCGCTGTTGCCCGACCTGGAGGACCGTGGGGCATCGCTGGCGCTGCCGCTCGCGCTGGCGGTCGTCTGGCTCGTCGTGTTCGTCCTCGGGCGCGTCTCGATCCGACTTGGGCTCTGGACCGGGCTGCTCGTGCTCGCCGGACTCTCGGCGTTTGCCGTCTACCGGGACTTCGATGTCGATCACGACGCGTACGCTCGGACTGCTCTCGTGTTCGCGGTCGCGTTTCTCTTTCTTGTCGCAATTCGGGCGGTCGACCCGGCAGCCTCGCCCGGCGGCGGCGAGAAGTTCCTCGATATGAGTCTGTTGCAGTCCTCGCTGCGCGGGTCGACGATTCCGCCCGAGGACGCCTGGTTCGCGGGCGAGCACGTCCGGTATTACTACGGTGGGCACCTGCTCGCGTCGCTTCTGGCGCGACTCACTGACACGACTGGGCGGTTTGCGTACAATCTCGCGTTAGCCGGGTATTATGCGATGCTCGTGACAGCGGCCTACGGGCTGGCCGGTTCGGTCGCCGCTCACCGCGACTTCTCGTATCGGCGGGCCGGGATCGGGGCCGCCTTCTTCGTCGGGTTCGCAAGCAACCTCCTGACGCCGCTGCGGTTCGGCGCCGCATTGTTAGACGCCGTCGCCGCGCGGATCGGTCCGCTGGGTGCGATACCGTCGGTGCTGGGTGGTGTCTGGGAGGAATTCGCTGGACTCTTGCTCTCGTTGCCGCGCGCATATGGGATTGGGACCTCGATTTCGGAGTTCAGCTACTGGTCTGCGAGTCGGGTGCTTGCGGGCGCGATCACCGAGTTCCCGCTGTTTGCGTGGTACAACGGCGACCTACACGCGCATATGATGAGCACGCCGTTTCTGCTGGCCGTCGCCGCGGTGCTCTTTCAGGTGTTCGTCGCCGGTGCCGACCGCTCGCGCCGCCGAACGCTCGCGACTGTCTTCGGCGTCGTCCCGGCGCTCGGGGCCGTCATTGCCGTGGTCAACTCCTGGTCGTTCCCCGCCGTCGGCGGACTGACCGTGCTGGCACTTGCGCTCGCGCCTGATCGCCCGACTGCGATGCTGCTCGGCCACGAGCGGTTGCGACAGCCCGTGCGGTCGTCTCCCGGCCGACAGGCGCCGTCCGATAGGTTGCGAACCGAGGCGCGGACGCTCGCCGTCGCGACGATCGCCGGTGTCGCTGTCCTTGCGATTGCCTGGCTGCTGTCGTCGCCGTACTGGATCTGGGTCGCGAGCGCGACCGGGTCTCTCGGCGTCCTTCCGAACCGAAGCACGCTCGCGGAGTTGCTCGTCGCCCACGGGGCGTTCCTGCTTTTGTTCTGGGTGTATCTCTACCGCCACGCCCGGCCGTCGCTGTCCTCACGCACGGTCTTTTTTGCCCTCGTCGCGCTGACGCTCGTCATCACGACAGAGTTGGATATCGCCGCAGTCGGACTGTTCGTCCCGCTGATCCTCGTCGGGTGGGCGCTGTTGCGCGGCGGGCGCCCGTCGACTGAATCGGCCTCCCTTTCGAATCGTGAGCCCCCGTCGAAACTCGGCTTCGAGACGGTACTGTTGATCGCGGCTTCCGGGCTGATCGTGCTCGTAGAGTTGCTCTACCTGCAGGATGGCGCGGTCCCAGGTCGGTTTAACACGGTGTTCAAAGTGTACGCTCAGGTCTGGGTGCTCGCGTCCGTCGCGGCTGGCGTCGTCTTGGTCCGACTGCTGGCCGAGCAGCATCCAGCACTCGGTCTCTCCGGCCGCCGGTGGCGACGCGTGTTCCAGCTTGTGGCAGTCGGGCTCGTCGGCTTGCTCTCACTGTACGGGTCGCTCGTCCTCGTGGGTCATTTCGGGCTATCCGACCCTGGCTCGGCACCGATCGAACCGTTGCCCGGCTGGATCGTGTTCGCGGGCTTTCTGCTCGGCCTTGCCGTTCTCGGACGCATCGGTGTTCGGACGGCCCCGACGCTGGTCCCGTCCGACCGGAACGTGTCTCGTGCTGGCGCTCGGCTGGCCGTCGGATTGCTCGTCGTCGCAGCCGCATTCGCTGGCGGGATCTGGCTGATCGACGCGGCGAACGAGGACGTCGATCCGACGATGGACGCGCTGGCGTTCGTCGAGTCCGACCACCCCACGGAAGCCGACTCTATATACTGGCTCGACGGGCAACTCGAGGGCCAACCGACAATGGCCAGCTACCCTGGCCAGCAGTACCGCTGGGACAACGCTCCGGCCAGCCTGACCGGCGTGCCGACCGTGGTCGGCAAACCACCGGAGGCAATCTATCGCGGCTCGGACCCCTATCAGCGCCGCGTCGATGACGTCGAGACGATATTCACCGGCCAGCCGGAGCAACAGCGGCGGCTGCTGGCCGAGTACGACGTCGAGTTGATCTACGTCGGCTCGAACGAGCGGGTCCACTATCGGCCGATCACCGTCGATCAACTAGACGCTGTGCACGTCGAGAAACAGTGGCAGGTTGTCACCATCTATCGCGTCGATCAGTCGGCGCTCGGGAGTAGCACGTAGCTATCGGTCTCGTTCCCGACGACGGTCTCTTGTTGCCGACCTACGTTTCGACGACGGTCACTGCCTCGGCTTCCGCCGAGAGCGTATCCAGGTGCATCGGGATATACTGGCGCCGCTCGTAGGCTTCACGCTCGTCTTCTTGGCCGACAGTACACCACAGCTGGGGTCGGTCAGGTCCGTGCCAGTCGCCCTGGCGTTTCACCGAAAAACAGGTGTACTCGTCGCCATCGTACTCGATGACGGCGTCCTTTCGGAGGTCCCCGGGGTCGCCGTTGATGATGAGGGTTTTCATACCCGCCCGTTCGGTGCAACCGCACTTAGGGACTTCGGAGCCAGTGATCGGGTCGGACGGAACCAAACGGGTTTTAAGCGCCGGCGAGAAATCACACGCAAGGTCGATTCGCTATGCAGATGCCACGCCGATTTAACACGTACTGTCCGCACTGTAACGAGCACCACGAACACGAGGTCGAGAAAGTCCGGTCGGGCCGCTCTTCCGGGATGAAGAAGGTCAACGACCGCCAGCGCGAGCGCCAGTCTGGCATCGGGAACGACGGGAAGTTCTCGAAGGTCCCCGGTGGCGACAAGCCCACCAAAAAGACCAACCTCACCTACCGCTGCAGTGAGTGTGGCAAGGCCCACGTCCGCGAAGGATGGCGCGCCGGCCGACTGGAGTTCCAGGAGTAGATACGATGGCTGGAAACTTCTACACTGTCGCCTGTCCGGACTGTGAGAACGAACAGATCGTCTTCGACAAGGCTGCCAGCGAGGTCACCTGTGCAGTGTGTGGCCACACGCTCGCGGTCCCGACCGGCGGCGTAGCCGAGATTGAAGGCGATATCGTCGATACCGTCGAGGCACGGTAACCATGAAGTACAGCGGGTGGCCGGAAGAGGGCGAACTCGTCGTTGGCCGCATCGACGAGATCGAGGACTTCGGCGTCTTCGTGGATCTGCTGGAGTACGACGACAAGCGCGGTCTCTGTCACATCAGCGAAGTTGCCTCTGGCTGGATCAAAAACGTCCGCGATCACGTCAACACCGACCAGCGGGTCGTCGCGAAAGTGCTGGATGTCGACGAGTCCGCCCAGCAGATCGACCTCTCGCTGAAGGACGTTAACGACCACCAGCGCAAGGACAAGATCCAGGAGTGGAAAAACGAGCGTAAGGCCGACAACTGGATGGAGCAGTCCTTCGGTGAGGACATCTCCGATGACAAGTACGCCGCAGTCGGTAACGAACTGCTCGCGACGTTCGGCTCGATGTACGAAGGGTTCGAGCAGGCAGCGATCCACGGTAGCGAGGCGCTTGCGGACACAGACCTCTCCGACGACGAAATCGACGCGATTGTCGACACCGCGCGAGAAAACGTTTCGGTCCCGTACGTCGAGGTGTCCGGGTACGTCGATCTACAGGCGTTCGACGGCGACGGCGTCGACGCGATCAAACAGGCACTCCAGGCCGCCGAAGGCAACGGCGAGGTGCCGGAGGAAGTCGAACTCGAAGTAACCTACGTCGGGTCGCCGGAGTACCGAATCAAGGTTCAGGCACCGGATTACAAGACCGCCGAGTCGCAACTTGAAGCCAGTGCCGAACGCGCCGCCACCGAAATCGAATCCCACGGCGGCACCGCGCAGTATCACCGTGAACGCAACACTGACGAAGAGTAATTCTCCGTCACTGGTATGAAATCCGATATCCGCGTCTGCTCGGCGTGGCGAGATACCCACGACCGACCGGTCTATACACTCTCTGAGACCTGCCCCGAATGCGGAGCCGACGCTCTCAACAGTGCTCCTGCCCCGTTTTCGCCTGAAGATCGGTACGGCTCGTACCGACGGGCACTTAAGGAGCGACGCCGCGAGTAGCGGGTATGGACACGTTCGAAACCGAGATTCTTGCCGAACCAGACCTGGAGGATCCCGTGCTTGTCGAGGGACTGCCTGGCGTCGGACACGTCGGCAAACTCGCCGCCGAGCACGTACTCGAAGAACTGGATAGCCAGCCTGTCGCGCGCGTCTATTCGACACATTTCCCGCCGCAGGTCACCGTCGAAGACGGTACGGCGGAACTTGCCCACGCCGAGTTCCACGCCGTCGAGACCGAGACGGGATCGGACCTAGTCACACTGACCGGCGATCACCAGGCCCAGGATAGCCAGGGTCACTACGGACTGACCGATACCTTCCTGGATATTGCCGAGCAATTGGGTGTCGAACGGGTGTTCGCGCTCGGTGGCGTCCCGACCGGCGAACTCATCGAGGAATACGACGTGCTGGGTGCGGCGACGAGCGACGAGTTAGTCGAGGACCTCGAAGCCGTTGGCGTCGAGTTCCGCGAGGACGAACCCGCGGGTGGCATCGTCGGTGTTTCAGGCCTGTTACTCGGGTTGAGCGAGCGCCGCGACCTCCCGGCGGCCTGTCTGATGGGCGAAACATCGGGCTATCTGGTCGATCCGAAAAGTGCCCAGGCCGTTCTAGAGGTTCTACAGGATCTCATCGGCTTCGATGTCGACTTCGCGTCCCTCGAAGACCGGGCCGACGAGATGGAAGAGGTCGTCCGGAAGATCCAGGAGATGGAAGGCGGCGGCCCGGCCGCGTCGGAAGAAGATCTCCGGTATATCGGCTAGAACCGGGCACGCGTTGCCTCTAACGAGCGATTCTTGTCGTCCTGTTCGGTATTCAAGATGTGCTCGACAGCCTCGCCCAGCTACCGTCCTGGCTTGTCCTCGGGACTGCACTGGGACTAGCCTGTAGCCTCGCCGTCGCCGGGCTGTTCGTGCTGACTGACCGACTGATTCGGGCTGACTACCCGTCCGGATCCGACGATAGCGAGGCGCGTCGGCGCTCGGAGATCCGGGCGTATCTCGACCGGATCGACGAACGATACATAACTGATCACGCGGTCGCCGACCAGCGGGTGGCTTTTTACCTCCCTGACCGAGCGGTAGCTATCACCTTCGACGCGCGGACGTACTTCCGACTTGTCGGGACTGAGACGGTGCCAGTCCTCGTCGAGCACGAACTCCCTGGCGTTGCGCTCGGTTCCCGGTTGCCCTTCGAGACACCGACGACATCGGCTGATCCGTCCGATCAGCCAGCCGCGGCCGCGTTCGCTCAGTTGGGCGTTCCCGTTGACGCACCGCTTGCCGACGTTCGCGACGCCTATCGCGAGCGAGTCAAAGACGTCCATCCCGACCAGGGGGGCGATGAGTCCTCGTTTCGAGAACTTCGTGACGCGTACACGACGGCTCGCCAGCACGCCAGCGAGTGATCCCACACGCTAGCCTGCTACTCGTGCTTGTGTCACCTCACCACGGCGGATCCCGTGACTGGTCGCACTCCCCGTCCAGTTTCAGGATAGCGACGTATTGGTTTGCCGCGAACTCCTGCTCGTCGCCGTACTGGTCGCTGTGAGGGTAGATACCGAGCGGAATCAGATCGCGTAGCGACCCCGGCTCTGCACGATGTGGCACGAAGTTCGTCGGCCGATCGCCGAACTCCTTGACGATGGTGTAGTTGTACTTTCCATCGAGCAGTGCCCGAACGTACGCCGCCCGTGCGTCGACGTTCGAGTCAACGTCATAGCCCCGCTGATCGTCAGGGATGTCCCGCAGGTACAGCAGTTCCTTGTATCCGATCTGGATGTAGGTTGGACATCGGTCGATAGCGCTCTCGTCGTCCGTCCAGATCGGGTTGATCCGCATATCGTGCGGGATGGCGTTTTCGAGGAACCCGTGATAGTAGGTCTCCATCGTCGCGTTCTCCTCGGCGTTGTTTTCCAACCAGTCGGTCGCCTCGTCCCGTGGCATCGACGCGTACCCCGCGACCCCGACACCAGTGTATATCGACGTCGAGACGATCAACGTCGCAAGCCCGACTCTGGCGACCGTCCGGCGATGGCGTCCGAGTTCTCTGACGGTCCACGCCGTCAGAAGCATCATCACGGGAAATGTCGGGAGCAGGTGATGGACACGCCAGTCGTGCCACGTCGAGATGAGCAACAGGAAGGCTCCGAGGTGGGCGAGGAGTAGCCAGATGCTGTCGAGTTGTGGGTCTGGGGCCCTCGGGTCCGGGAGCGCGTGGAGCCGCTTCCCGAAGAGGTAGAGACTACCGCCGACGCCGAGTACCGCTCCGACGAACAGCGGGATCCCGAACCCACTGAAGTACGTCCGCAAGAACCACCACCACGTCGGGGCTGTCGGCCCGACTGCCGTCGACATTCGTTCGCCGCCGCTCAAGAACCACCGCGCTGTGACTTCTCGGACCGATCCGACCAGCAGCGTCGGCGTGCCGAGTATCATCACGACCAGCCCGATTCCGGCACCTGTCAACAGCAACCGTGGCCGCCAGACGGCCTCTCGGAACGACTCTCCCGTCGATCGCGAACGCAACAGATGGGCCAGTCCGATCAGTAGGACGATCGGTGCGACGGTGAGCTTGAAGACCATCGCTATCGCACCGGCGGCACTGGCCTGGTAAAATCGCCTGTCGTTGCCCGATTCCAGAAACAACACGAGCGCGTACAGCGATACGAGCAAGAAAAACGTCGCCGGGACGTCCTCGCCACCCTCCTTTGCGAGTTTCACGAACCCGAGCGTCAGTCCGAGCAGGACGGCCGCGATGCGACCGGTCGGCCGATCCCAGATGCGAGTTCCGAGCCGATAGGTGACATAAACTGTTCCGACGGCGAACAGGACGTTCGTGAGCCTGATGAGCACGAGACTCGACGTCAACACCCAACTCGGCGTTGCGGCCCAGGTCTCGTAGTGTGCGTAATCGCCAGTCGGAATGCCGATTCCGGCGATGGCGTCTATCTGTCCGGTCAGTGCCGCGCCGAGCACGACCGGCAACACTGCGAGCACGTACAGATAGGTCGTTCCGGCCCACGGCTCCCGACTCCAGGTAATTCCCTCTCGGAGCCCGCCGAGACTAGGGTCGTTGATCACGGAGCTGTAGGTGACCAGCGGGTCGAGAACCCGGTCGTGTTCGTCCCACGTCGCAAATATCGGGACTCGATGCCAAAACCAGAACCCCGCCAGGACGAGCGTGACGAGCAGGATGTAAATCAGGTATGGATCCGAGCGAAGATCGTCACGGACCTGCTCGCTCGCGCGTTCGAACCAACCCGACCACGTTCCCATCGGCTCGGAGTCCGGGAACTGGCTACAAAAACATTGCTCTTGACTGCGTCGCGTTTGAGTCGACCACATTCACCTGCCAGAGTTGAAAATGGATTTATGTGTCCCGTTGAAACCGACGGCTACGATGGCATTTCCGGATTTCGTGCCAGTCGACTCGACTCGGGAGTTACACGACTGGCTGGTGGACAACTGGTGGGTCGTTCTCGTCGCCGGTTCCGTTGGTGTGGTGGGGCTTGCGACGGTCGTGAAGTTTGCGGGCTCGCCGTTCTACATCCACAAGGACTCGGCACTGTTCCAGCACGGTGGCTGGTACATCCTGAACGGCGGGACACTGTACGTCGACATCTGGGACCTCAAGCCCCCGCTCATCTACTGGCTGTCGGCCGTGCTCGCCCTCTTTTCGTTCGGCAATATGGCTCTCCTCCATATCTACGGCATCGTCACCGCAGTCACCGCCGTTTCCGGCGGCATCATCTTTGTGGGGCTGACAACTCAGCGACTCACTGACGACCGATTTGCCGCACTCGTTGCTGCCGGGTCGATGCTCCTGCTCACGTCGCTGTACACGTTCCCCTACGCCGGCATCCGGCCGAAGTACATCGCGTTTCTGTGTGGTGCCGGAGCACTGTATTTCGCCGTCGAGGATCGCCATCTCGTCAGCGGTGTCGCCGCCGCGCTCGCGGCCGGCTTCTGGCAACTCGGCGGGCTACTCGCGTTTCTCGTCGTCGCGATCAACGGCCATCGCGGTGGCGCTCGCGGTGCCGGACGGACGATCGTTGGTGGACTCGCCGTGACCGTTCTTACCGTGTTACCGTTCGTCCTCACTGGTAGAGCGATCCCTCTCTTTGTCGAGGTCGTCCTCGGCCCGATTTACGGCGTGGAACGATACACGCTCTTCGGACGGCTGCTCTCGTTGATCGTCGAACTCGGCCCAGGGGTCTTGCTTGTCCCGATCGCGTTTGCCGGCTACGCGCTGGTGATCCGGCGCGACTGGCGCGCGTATTGGTGGGTCCCGGCCGGCGGTGGGCTGTACTCCCTACAGATTTTCCTGGAGTTTCAGGGCGCCATCGAACTCGTCTTGCTTTTCGTCTTTCTCGCACTCGGTGCCGGGGTACTTACGGCCGAACTCTCGATGCCGTCACGCCAGTCGACGCTCGCCGGCGTGCTCGTCGTCTTGATACTGCTCTCGGGTCTGTGGTCCGAGAGTCCGGTAGTTCCGGGTAAAGACGCCGTCGTCGATCTTCAACAGCAACACGACATTCCGGACTACGACGAACTGCCGCCGGATCCGCCGAACTCCCCGTCGATGCAGGAGATCTACTGGGAGAAACAAAAGCCCGACAACTGCCATTACCGACTCGGCCACAAACAGAAGTACTTCGAGACGGTGACCGGCGGATCGATACACAAGACCACCTGCGGACAGTGGCCGTACGACCAGGAGCCGCTACCGTGGGTTCTGGACGCATTGAACCCAGTGTCCTGACCGTTTCACAGCAGTCAAGCGAAATACCACGGTTGTCCGCGAATCAAAGATTCTCGGGATGACGAGAGGGTGATCTCGCTTGAACCACTTGACACCGAGTCAGTTCACATCAGAGTCAGGCGATCACGGGGTTCTGAAAACTCGCACTGTATCCCGACTCGTCGGCTTCGTCGTGAGCTGTGCGAGCCCGATTTCGGTGAACACCCGCTTCCAGTCGCGGTGATACAGCGGGAACTCGTCGTTGACGTAGCTCACTTCCCCGTCTGACCGCCCTCGATCTGGGCTGTTGCCCTCGTTCTCGGCCGTTATCAGGAGGTCATCCGTCACGCGTGCCAGCTCCTCGAACACCCACGCGTCGTCGGGGTGGATGTGCTGGAGCGTCTCGACAGAGTAGACGACGTCGAATGTATCGTCTTCGAACTCCGGGACGACCTCCTCGATCGCGCCTGTCTGAAAGGTACCTGTCTCCGACAGCGTGGGGTATCGCTCGGCCATCACCGCAAAGGATTCGTCGTTGATGTCGACCCCAGTCAGGTTCTCGAATCCCGCACGGCGCAGATACTCCAGGTGACGGCCGGAGCTACAGCCAACCTCGAGGATCGCCGCGTCGGTCGAGACGTAGTACTCCAGCACTGTCGCCAGCGCGTCGCTCACCTCGTTTTGTCCGATATCAGCGTAGTATTCAGGCGAGAACTCTCCCGAGCGCTCCGCCCACGACTGCCTGTTTGCGTCTGGGTCCATACTGGCCCGTTTGTCATCGAGGCCCTTGACCGAATCGTTGTGTCGGCCATTCTGCCGTCCAGTCTCACCCACCGAGGGATGTGATACTATCGTGTGGCAACGTATCGGACGAACGGAACGTGTCTGACGCACGGCGCAAACTATTTGCCTACGATGGGAGTTGTGAATGACAATGACGACGCGCGCGGCCGACCGAGTGGACGAGTGGGAATCGCGTCCGTTCACCGACGGCTACGAGCAACTTCGGACGCTTGCCGACCGGTCGTTTTCCGGTGTGGTCACGGCGGGTCGTGCAACGTTGTATCTGATCAACGGAGCCGCTATCGACGTCATCGATGGATCTATCGAGGACTTCGAGGACGCGACCGGGACGATTCGTGAAGCGCCGACGCCAGCACTTCCGCTTTTGGCCGTGATGCAGGAGCGTGGTGACGAGGTTCGGGCCAAATACTACAGTGAGGAGACCGCGCTGAGCGACGCCGACCGAAAACTCTCAGACGGCGGTTTCACCGGCTACGTCGAACTGTCCGAGAATGTCCTCAGTGGCGACTACTACGTGCTGTACCAGGCCGGCAAATCGATGAGCGTCGCCTTTCTCGGCGAGAGCGAGCGACTGGTATATGGCGATGACGCCTTCGAGCGTGCCAACGAGGAGGTCGGTATCTACAAGGTCTATCCCGTATCGATCGATCCGATCGAAATCCCGGAGCCCAAGCAGCCGGACACTGACGCCAACGATCAAGAATCGACATCCGAGGCCGCAGCTTCTGACCCGACGAGCGACGACTCGTCGCACGTGGCTGACGCTGACGGCGACGAATCGGTCGACTCGCGGGCGGAAACGGCCACTCCTACTGACTCACGGGACACAGAGCCGACAACCGACACCACGCCGGAGGACGAATCGCCGGCCGCGGCTGGTCGTTCGGACGAGCCTGACTCTGCCGCTTCGGCGGGCGACGCCGCCGAGCCCACGGCCGTGACAGAGGACACTGACCGGGCTGAGATGTCGGGGGACGCTGACAGTCCAGACTATGACGAGCGCGACACTGATGTGGCCGCCCCCGAACGCACGAACCAATCTGAGACGGCGCGTGCGAACTCGCACGAACGAGTGCAGCCGACCCGATCACCCGACGAGAGCCAACGTGAGCGATCACCCGACGAGAGTCAACGTGGGGACTCACGCGAGCGAGCACAAACGCCGACCGCCCAAGAGCCGGATCGTCGACCGGAGCACAGTGACCACCGAACCGACCGCGACTCGCCGTCCCGTGAGCCCGAGCCGCGACGGGGCCGAAAGCCACGTGATCCCGACGCTCCCGTCACCGAACACGTCGACGACGTGGCCACCGGATCCGACGACCGGGACAGTGACACCGCTCTTGAGCGGCGCGTGATCCCCTCTGTCGATCCAGATCGGACCTGGACACCTGAAGACGATCACACCGGCACTGACCCCGAGTATGAACAGCCCGCCAGCCATCGAGCGAAGAGTGAGTCTGTCTCCCCGTCGGTGTCCGATCAGTCGGCGTCCACGCGTTCAGCGACGGACGCCCAGTCTGCACGGTCCGAGGACACACAGTCCGCAATCGCCGACCTCCAGCAACGGATCGACGAACTAGAAACCGAACGCGGGGCCCTCGAGGACGAACGCGACGAGTTGCAAGCCCAGCTCACGCAGGTCCAAGAGGAACGAGACGGGCTCCGGGAGGAGGTGCAGACGCTTCGCGAGCAGGTGGCGACTTTCGAGGAACGTCTCGAATCGCAGTCGACGACGTCCGAGCCGTCACCGTCCAGCGGTGAGACGCCGTCTGGACAGTCTCTTACCCCACAGGAAGCCATCGCCGGCACGAACTTGTTTGTCCGCTATGGCTCGAAAAGCGGCGCGACGCTGTCTGCGGCCCACGACGGAGACGCCGACGCGACGGCCGTCAACGACAACCTCTCACTGGAGTATCACACGGAGTTCGATGATACGACGGCCACTGTTGACGGCGAACCGTACGAGTCGTTCCTCACGGAGACGATCCATTACCGGTTTGTCGTGTGGCTCGTCGAGGACCTCCTCTATGAGGTCCGGGACACGGGCCATCGGAGTTCGCTTGCGGACCTATACGATGCAATTCCCCGAATCGATCGCGTGCAGTTCGCCGGTACGGTCACGGCCGATGTGGATGCCGAAGACGACACCCAAGCGGACGCGTCGTTCGATGTCGTGGTGCGTGACCGAATGGGCAATCCACTGATCGTGACAAACCTCAATGATTCCCGGTCGGCGACGACCGATGAGATGATGACAGACCTCGTCACCTCCGCGAGACGGGTCGGAGACGTATACGACCGACTCGCCGGCGCGTTTTTCGTCACTTCGAGTTTCTTCGACCCGGACGCCCTGGAGACCGCCGCGGAGGCGACTGGCGGCGGATTGCTCAGCCGTGACAAACGCGAGAGTTTCGTCCGGCTGTCGAGAAAAGACGGCTTTCACCTCTGTTTGGTCGAATCACGCGACGACGACTTCCACCTCTCGGTGCCGGAACTTTAGTTTTCGACTTCGGCCGCGTCGTCGATTTTCATCCCTTCGAGTTTCTCGCCGATGTGGTCGATCTTTTCGTCCAAATCGTCGACAAACTCGTCGGTCTCTTCGGTCGTGATCGCACCCTGACTGGAGGGCTCGATGAGGTTTTCCTCTTCGAGGACCCGCAGCGAGTATCGGACCTTGTGATGGGGGTATCCCGTCTCGTTGGACATCTTTACGATCCCGATCGGTTCGTTTTCGATGACCATCCGCAGTACCTGCAGATGGCGTTCCAGCATATCGACTTCCTTCTCAAGTCGGTCTATCATGGCATTCGTTAACTTGTGTGCCCAGGGTTTAAAGGTTGCTGTCTGATCGGAGAAAAATCGCTATAGTGAACTACAATACCCCGGTATTTAGAGGTTGTGATGGGTTCACTAGCAGTCTGACCGATTCCAGCAGTGTCGGACCGTAATCTGTTTACCCGGGTGGTGGGAAATCGATCCTGATGACTGTCACGATCGTCGGCTCACAGCTCGGCGACGAGGGAAAAGGCGGCGTCGTCGATCTCTACGGCGACGCAGCCGACGTCGTCGTCCGCTATCAGGGCGGAGACAACGCTGGCCACACCGTCGTCGAGGACGGAGAAACGTACAAACTGTCGTTAGTACCAAGCGGTGCCGTTCGGGGTAAGATCGGTGTACTTGGGAACGGTTGCGTAATTAACCCGCGGACACTGTTCGAAGAGATCGACTCGTTGCGCGAGCGGGGGCTCGATCCGGATATCCGAGTCGCCGAGCGCGCTCACGTGATTATGCCGTTTCACCGCGTGCTAGACTCTATCGAAGAGGACGTCAAAAGCGAGGACGACCAGGAAGTCGGAACTACCGGTCGAGGGATCGGCCCGACATACGAGGACAAAGCCGGTCGCCGTGGGGTCCGCATCGGCGACCTGCTCGATCCCGAAGTGCTTCGTGAGCGACTGGAGTATGTCGTCCCCCAGAAACGCGCGATTGTCGAGGACGTTTACGGACTCGATCCGAGTGAGCTTGACTACCCGAAGGCCTTCGACGTCGAGGCGCTCTACGAGGAGTTCAGCGAGTACGGCCGCCGGCTGGAATCGATGGCTGTCAACGCCGGCCAGTTCCTCACTGAGGCACGCACTGACGGCAAAAACGTTATGCTCGAAGGTGCTCAGGGGACGTTGCTCGATATCGACCACGGCAACTACCCGTACGTCACCTCCTCGAATCCGACCGCTGGTGGCGCCTGCGTCGGCAGTGGCCTCCCGCCCGGCGTCGTCGGCGACGGTGAAGTGATCGGCATTGTCAAGGCGTATCTCTCGCGTGTCGGCTCCGGCCCGATGCCCACAGAACTGGGCGGTGTCGTCGGCGATACACCTGACTATGACGAGCAAGGCGCGGGTGACAACGAGGAACTGGCCACCTACATCCGCGAGGAAGGCGACGAGTACGGTACCGTCACTGGTCGCCCCCGTCGGGTCGGCTGGCTCGACGTGCCGATGCTCCGTCACGCCGCGCGTGCGTCCGGATTCACTGGTCTCGTCGTCAATCACGTCGACACGCTGGCCGGGCTCGACGAGGTCCAGGTCGGGCACGCTTACACTCTCGACGGTGAACAGTTGGAGACGGTCCCACCGACGACAGAGGAGTGGGCCCGCTGTGACGCGACTCTCCGTACGTTCGAGGGCTGGCCACAACAGGACTGGGACGCCGTCGCCGAAGAGGGCTACGAGGCGCTACACGAGAACGCTCGGGCGTACCTGGAGTATCTCAGTGACGAACTCGACACGCCGATCTACGCGGTCGGCATCGGTCCCGGCCGCGACCAGTCGCTCGTCCTCGAAGAACCGGAGTACTGATCTCGATCGGTGCAGTTCCTCTCGATGTGATCCGTTTCGATTAGCTGTATCGCTTGGGGCCCATTCCGTATTTTGCTCCGGAACACTTACGTATTAGACGCGTCTAAAACTCTCCAATGAAACGCAGTCGAGCCGGGAGGGTGCTGACGTGTCTGAGTTCTTGACGGTCGTGTTTGTCGCTGCGACGGCACAGCTTGCGGTACTCCCGGGAGAGAAAGTCCAGTTCATCATCGCGGGTCTCTCCACGCGCTATCATCCGTTAATCGTGGTTTCGGCCGCCGGAGCCGCCTTCGCCGGCTGGACGGCACTCGAAATACTCTTCGGGAACGCGCTGAAGGGGGCCTTTCCGGCAGTCTATCTGGATCTGTTCACCGCGATACTGTTCGGTGTGTTTGCGGTGCTCCTCTTGCGGTCTGCTCCCGCCAAACAGACTGACCCGACTATGACTGACGGCGGCGCATTCGGCAGTGAGGGGGAGTTAGACGTCACGTTGTTCGGTCGCAAGGTGCCAAACGCCCTCGGCGGCTGGCTGCCGATCTTCGCGATGATGACGGCCGGGGAGTTCGGCGATAAGACGCAGTTGATCACGATCACGCTGGCGACACAGTACGGCGCACACCCCGGGATCTGGGTCGGCGAGATGCTTGCAATCATTCCCGTGAGCCTCGCAAACGCCTATTTCTTCCATACGTTCTCGAGTCGGTTCGACGCCCGAAAGGCCCATCTCGCTGGCGCGGCGATCTTCGCGTTTTTCGCCGCCGATACGCTACTCTCGATCACGATTGGGTTCTCCGTCTGGGAGACCGTTATCGGGACCGTCTCGTCGCTTCTTTCGGGGATTGTAGTTAGCTGAGTCGGTCCGTATCGACTGCGACGTTCGGCGGCGCGATAACGAGAAAGCCCCGGAAGTGGACGAGTTCCCCACCCATATCACGGATCTCACGAGCGAAACCGGCCGCACGTTCGTTGACGTCTCCATCGACGTTAAGCACGAGCACGTTACCGTCCTCGATTAATTCGACCCATTCCTCGTCGGGCGTGCTTCCATCGAGGATATCCAGTACGATCTGCCCGTCCCCGTCGTCGGTTCCCTCGAGTTTGTCTTCGACGGCCTGCAAATCGAGATCGAACTCGGCCATACCTACTCTCTCGGTGGCCACCACCAAAAATCGTTCTCGTCGCGCCGAACCGGACATTCGTCCAGACCGGCGGCGGAGATAGCTTCTCGAACGGACAACTGTCTATTGTACGTTATAGGTATTGGAATACCATCCACGTCCCGCAGTGGCGGAGAGCAACCTTTTTATATCACGAGCGACCTTGATTCGGATGCAAATGACCCATCATACTGAGGGCACGTCGGAGTCTCCGGCGGATCGAGTTCTTCCAGGGCACACTCGATAGCACCTCTGAAATCGACGAGGCACGAATTTTCGACACGACGCTCCGCGACGGGGAGCAGTCGCCTGGTACGTCGTTTAGTTACGAAGACAAACGAGAGATAGCCGCGCTGCTCGACGAGATGGGGACCCACGTCATCGAGGCCGGGTTCCCCGTCAACTCCGACGCGGAGTTCGAGGCGGTTCGAGACATCGCTGCCTCGACGTCCACATCTGTCTGTGGGCTGGCCCGCGTCGTCGAAGACGACGTCGAAGCGGCGCTCGACTCGGGCGTCGAACTGGTTCACGTGTTCGTCTCGACCAGTGACGTCCAACTGCAGGACAGTATGCACGCCACCCGCGAGGACGCGCTCGATCGCGCAGTCCGGTCAGTCGAGCGTGTCAAACAGGCGGGCGTCGAGGTTATGTTCTCGCCGATGGACGCGACTCGGACCGACGAGTCGTTCCTGATCGAGGTCGTCGAAGCCGTCTCCGAGGCGGGCACCGACTGGATCAATATCCCGGACACGACGGGCGTGGCGACTCCCGGCCGCTTCGAGGACCTGGTCGGGACAGTCGTTGAGCACACTGACGCCCGCGTGGACGTCCATACTCACGACGACTTCGGACTGGCGACGGCAAACGCCCTCTCGGGGTATGAAGCCGGCGCTGCTCAGGCGCAGGTGTCGGTCAACGGCATCGGCGAGCGGGCGGGCAATGCCGCCTACGAGGAAGTCGTGATGGCATTGGAGAGCCTCTACAACGTCGATACCGGCATCGACACGAGGAAAATCACCGAGCTGTCACGGCTCATCGAGGAGAAGAGTTCGATCGCCACTCCCGGCAACAAGCCGGTCGTGGGTGACAACGCTTTCTCCCACGAGAGTGGCATCCACGCTGCCGGCGTCATCGAAAACGCCGACACCTTCGAGCCGGGTGTGATGACTCCCGAGATGGTTGGGGCCGAACGTGAACTCGTATTAGGCAAACACACTGGCACCCACTCCGTCCGCGAGCGGCTGACCGAGGCTGGCTACAATCCGACCGACGAGGAAGTCCGACAGGTAACTCGTCGCGTCAAAGACTACGGCGCCGAGAAGCGACAGGTCACGCTGGACGTCCTCGAGCGGTTCGCCGATGAGATCGGCGTCGACCGTGCCCGAACCGAGGAGGTCCGTGCCTGACTATGTCGCCGATGGCGTTCGCCTCTGAGGGTGACCAGCAACTGCGGTACCGGTTGCTATGCCGTTCGTCGAGCCACCAGCCGTCGGCACGCCGACAGTATCGCATACGGTCTCGCCACCAACTCTCACGGAACCTTTATTATCCGGGACGGACAGGTTCACGTACTGATGATGCAGTCCGCTGGCATCCGGGTCCGCCCCGTCGCCAGCAACGCGCTCGTTATTCTCGGTGTAGGGGCCCGCTAGGCCCCGCTACACAACCTTTCCGTCTCGGCCGGTATTGCTTTCGACTACCAACCTAGCACCCAGCAATGCAGACATACACCCACCACACAGTGATCGACCATGAGTGAACGCGCATCGATTCCAAAACGAGATCCAGAGGACGTTCCTGAACGAGAGAGCGGTATCGAAACGGTCGAGTCGGGCTCGGAAGCGATCATCGCTTCACTCGAACAGGCCGGCGTTGACCACGCATTCGGCGTCCAGGGCGGCGCGATTATGCCCGTCTACGACGCCCTCTATGATTCGTCAATCCGTCACATCACGATGGCCCACGAACAGGGCGCGGCCCACGCAGCCGACGCCTATGGGATCGTCACAGGCGAACCCGGACTGGCAATGGCGACCTCTGGGCCCGGTGCGACGAATCTCATCACCGGGCTGGCCGACGCAGCGATGGACTCGGACCCGATGATTGCACTGACTGGCCAGGTTGCGACCGACTTCGTCGGTAACGACGCCTTCCAGGAGACCGACACCACGGGTATCACGATGCCCGTCACGAAGGCTAACTACTTCGCCGATCACTCGGATACGGTCGGCGACGACGTCAGCGAGGCGTTCGCACTGGCCGAAAAGGGCCGACAGGGACCGACACTGGTCGATCTCCCGAAAGACATCACGAAAGGCGCGACCGACCAGTGGCCGAAACCGCCGGAAACACCGGACACCCACGACGAGCCGGTCCAAGCCGATGCGTCGGCTGTCGAGACCGCAACTCGGGCGCTGGAGGCAGCTGACCGCCCGCTCATCCTCGCAGGTGGCGGCGTGATCAAAGGCGAGGCCAACGACGAACTGCGATCGTTCGCCCACGAGTATGAAATTCCCGTCATCACGACGATGCCTGGTCTCGGGACGTTCCCCGAGACTGACGAACTGTCACTCGGTATGGCTGGGATGCACGGGACCGGCGCGGCCAATATGGCTGTCACGAACTGTGACGTGTTGCTGGGCGTTGGAACCCGATTCGACGACCGGCTGACCGGAGGCGTCGACACGTTCGCGCCCGACGCCGAGGTCATTCACATCGACATCGATCCGGCCGAAATCTCCAAGAACATCGAGGCCGATCACCCGCTGATCGGCGACGCTGAGCGCGTCCTCGAACAGATCGACGACGCGATGACGGACACTCCCGAGGCTGACCAGTGGCGCGAACAGTGCCAGACTTGGACTGAAGAGTACCCGCTGGACTACGAGATGCCCGACGACGAGCCGCTCAAGCCACAGTACGTCGTCGAGACGTTCGACGAGCTGGCCGATGACGACGCGATCGTCACGACCGGCGTCGGCCAACATCAGATGTGGGCTGCTCAGTTCTGGACTTACGAGTACCCGCGTACGTGGGTCTCAAGTAACGGTCTGGGCACGATGGGCTACGGTGTGCCCTCGGCGATCGGCGCGAAGATCGGCGCACCCGATACAGAAGTCGTCGCCTTCGACGGGGACGGATCCTTCCTGATGACGATGCAGGAGCTGTCGGTCGCAGTCCGAGAGAACCTCGATATCACGTACGTCGTCCTCAACAACGAGGCGATCGGGATGGTCCGTCAGTGGCAGGACGGCTTCTACGAGGGCCGCCGGATGGCCAGCGAATATCCGTGGGTGCCGGAGTTCGACAAGCTCGCGGAAGCGTTCGGTGCCCGTGGGTTCCGGTTAGAGGACCCCGAGGACGTCGAGGAGACGATTCAGGCCGCCCGCGAGTACGACGGGCCGGCCGTGATCGACGCGATCATCGATCCCGCCGAGAACGTCTTCCCGATGGTTCCCTCCGGCGGCGACAACGGACTGTTTGCCCTGAACGAGCAGCACCTGGAGATGATCTAATATGCCCGGTGAAATGCCCGGTCCGGCCCCGGACCAGCGGATGCGGCCCGACGGTCGACGCAACACCCAGGGTATTCGTGTCGATCCAGAAGCGGAGGCGACCCACGAGCCACGGATGGCAGTGCTGTCGGCGCTGGTCAAACACGAGCCTGGCGTCCTCTCTGAGGTCTCCAGTCTGTTCAGCCGCCGGCAGTTCAACATCGAGAGTCTCACTGTGGGCGCAACGACGAACGACGGTACCGCCCGGATGACGATCGTCATCGAGGAACCCGAACCGGGCGTCCAACAGGCAAAAAAGCAGCTCCGCAAGCTCATCCCCGTCATCGAGGTCGAGGAGCTGGAGTCGGCGGCTATGCGCCGTGAGCTGGCGCTGATCAAGGTCGCTGGCGACAAGCCCGACGACGTGCAGGCGGTTGCAGGGATGTATGGCGGTGACGCCGTCGACGCTTCGACGGACGCCGTGACCGTCGAGATCACCGGCAGCAAACAGAAGATCGACGCCGCGATCGAGGCGTTCGAGCAGTTCGACGTGCTCGAAATCGTCCGCACTGGTGCGGCCGCCCTCGAACGCGGGTCAAAGACGATGCATTCGACGACAATGGAAAGCGATAACTGAGCGATCCCCGACGAATCACTTATGGTAGACGAATTTACTACTGACGTATATTACGACGATGATGCGGACGAATCGCTATTGAACGACCGGACTGTAGCCGTTCTGGGCTACGGCAGTCAAGGCCACGCCCACGCACAGAACCTCGCCGACAGCGGGGTCGACGTGGTTGTCGGCCTTCGCGAGGGGTCGTCTTCCCGCAAAGCGGCCGAGGCCGACGAGATGACGGTTGCGACCCAGGCCGAGGCAGCAGCTCAGGGCGACATCGTGGTTATGCTGGTCCCCGATACGGTGCAGCCTGATGTCTACGAGAACGCAGTCGAACCCAATCTGGAAGACGGCGACACCCTACAGTTCGCCCACGGATTCAACATCCACTACGGACAGATCGAACCCCCCGAGGGCGTCGACGTCACGATGGTCGCACCCAAGTCGCCGGGCCATCTCGTCCGGCGGACGTACAAACGCGGCGAAGGAACGCCCGGGCTGGTCGCAGTTTATCAAGACACCACTGGCGAGGCCAAAGACGAAGCGCTGGCCTACGCGAAAGGCATCGGCTGTACGCGAGCGGGCGTCATCGAGACGACGTTCCGCGAGGAGACCGAGACCGACCTGTTCGGCGAGCAAGCGGTCCTCTGTGGCGGCGTGACCGAGATGATGAAAGTCGGCTACGAGACGCTGGTCGATGCCGGCTACAGCCCGGAGATGGCTTACTTCGAAGTTATGAACGAGATGAAGCTCATCGTCGATCTCATCTACGAGGGTGGGCTGATGGAGATGTGGGACTCGGTTTCCGATACGGCCGAGTACGGTGGCCTGACTCGCGGTGAGTACGTTATCGATGAGTCGGCCCGCGAGGGTATGGAGCAGATCCTACAGGAGGTCCAGAACGGCGAGTTCGCCAAGGAGTGGATCTCGGAGAACCAGACGAACCGACCCAGCTACAAGCAGCTCCGCGGGGCCGAGCAGAACCACGACATCGAGGACGTGGGCGGTCGCCTGCGCGAACTGTTCGACTGGGACGAGAGTGCGGAATGAGCGAGCGGACAATGAACACGAAGACAACACACGGAGACGGACAATGAGTGACGGAACGCTGTACGACAAGGTATGGGAGAAACACAAGGTAACCGAACTGCCGAACGGACAGGATCAGCTGTTCATCGGGCTGCACCTCGTTCACGAGGTCACCAGTCCGCAGGCGTTCGGAATGCTCCGGGAGCGCGATATCGACGTCGCCTACCCCGAGCGTACCTTCGCGACGACTGATCACATCGCGCCGACCGAAGAGACAAAGCGCAAACGGCCGCTTGACGACGAGCAGGCCGAGAAGATGCTGGACGCGCTGGACACGAATACGGGCGAGAACGGCATCACGTTTTTCGACTTCGAGTCCGGCAAGCAAGGCATCACTCACGTCGTCGCCCCAGAACTGGGGCTGACGCAGCCTGGTATGACCGTCGCCTGCGGTGACAGCCACACGGCGACCCACGGTGCCTTCGGTTCGATCGGTGTCGGCGTCGGTACGAGCCAGATCCGAGACATTCTGGCGACTGGCTCGATCGCCGCCGAGAAACAGAAAGTCCGGCGGATCGAGGTCGAGGGTAGCCTCAACGAGGGTGTCTTCGCGAAGGACATCATCCTGAAGATCATCCAAGAGCTGGGCGTCGACGGCGGCGTCGGCCACGTCTACGAGTACGGTGGCCCCGCAATCGAGGAACTCGGTATGGAAGGTCGGCTTGCGATCTGCAATATGTCCATCGAGGGCGGCGCTCGTGCGGGCTATATCAACCCCGACGAGACGACCTACGACTACCTCGAGGGCCGAGAGTACGTCCCCGAGGGTGAGGAGTTCGAACAACTCAAGGAGTACTGGGACTCTATCGCGAGCGATGCGGACGCCGAGTACGACGATGTCGTCACGATCGACGTCGACGATATGGATCCGATGGTCACCTGGGGTATCAACCCCGGGCAGGTCGTCGAGATCTCCGAGCCGGTCCCCGCGCCGGCCGACTTCGAGACCCAGACCGACCAGGAAGCCGCCCAGCAGGCGCTCGATCATATGGACATCGAGCCTGGTCAATCGATGCTGGGCTACGATATCGACGTCGCCTTCCTGGGCACGTGTACGAACGGGCGTGTCAGCGACTTCCGGCGCGCCGCGGAGATTCTGGACGGCCACACCGTCGACGACGACGTGCGGGCGCTGGCGGTCCCCGGCTCCGAGACCGTCCGCCGTCAGTGTGAAGCTGAGGGCATCGACGAGACGTTCATCGAGGCCGGCTTCCAGTGGCGACGGGCGGGCTGTTCGATGTGTCTGGCGATGAACGACGACTCCCTGGAGGGTGACGAAGCGGCTGCCTCCTCTTCGAACCGCAACTTCATCGGGCGACAGGGCTCCAAGGACGGCCGGACAGTCCTGATGAGTCCGGTAATGGTCGCTGCGGCAGCGGTCGAAGGCGAGATCACAGACGTGCGGCGCTTCTACGAGGACCGGGCGGATGCACTCACTGCCGAGGACGTCTCGGAGGTGGCTGACTGATGGTCGACAAACCCCAACATATCACGGACGTATCGGGAACCGGTGTACCGATCTACGGCGACGATATCGACACCGATCAGATCCTGCCGGCGCGATTTATGAAGGAGGTAACCTTCGACAATATGGCCGATTACCTCTTCTATGACGCCCGGCGCGACGACGACGGCGAGTTCAACGACCATCCGCTAAACCGCTTTGCGGGTGCGAACGTCGCGGTCGTCAACAAGAACTTCGGGATGGGTTCGTCTCGGGAGCACGCCCCGCAAGCGATGATGCGGTGGGGCATCGACGCGGTCGTCGGTGAGTCCTACGCCGAAATCTTCCGCGATAACTGCAAGTCACTCGGTATTCCTGCAGCCACGGCTGACCACGAGACTGTCACTGAGATCCAGGAGTGGATCGAGGCCAACCCCGAGAAAGACATCCACGTGGATGTCCAAGCAGAAACGGTCACCTACGGCGAGACCACCGTCGACGTCGAAATCGACGGTGCGATGCAGCAGGCCCTGGTCGAAGGCATCTGGGACACCACGAGTCTTATGTACTCGAATATGAGCAAGGTCGAAAAGACGGTCGCGGACCTGCCGTACATCGAAGCCGAGTAGCGCTCACACCACGTTTCGAACCGTTTCGACGAGTCGCTCATAATCGTCGGAACGGCCTCGTTTTTCCACGACGGCGTCGACTCGCTTCGTTGCAACCTCTCTTTGCAGTGTCGTATCCGTCGACCCGGTGAACAACACGAACGTGACACGGTGGTCTATCGCTTCGTGTAACTCGAGGCCGTTCATCCGTGGCATATCGAAGTCGGAAACGACGACGTCGATATCTGGGCCGATAACGTCCAGTGCTGCGTGCGGACTCGTCTCAACGTGGCTGTCGATCACCGTCTCGTCTCGATCGAGATAGTCACGTACTAGCGTCCCGACCGCCGGATTGTCGTCGACCACGAGCACTCGAACCCCATCTGAGACCGTCGCACTGCCCCTCTCCATATGCATCAGACGGGTAGGTATATGACCGGATTATTCCATAAACGACTCGCGCGGCTTCGCAGTGTGAAAATGCCGCTTGGCTACGCGCCGTTACGTTAAGACGGTCGCACCCAAACGGTTCGTATGCACAACAGTGACTTGCCCCACCAGAACCAACCACTCCTCACGGCCGGGAGAAGTCCTGACGACGCCGATATCGCGATGGTTTTCCTCCACGGCCGGGGTTCGACCGCCCGGAGCGTTCTCCAACTGACTTCCCACTTCGAGCGTGAGGATGTCGCCTTTCTCGCGCCACAGGCGGCTGGCAATACGTGGTATCCGAATCCATTTACTGCGCCTCTCGAATCCAACGAACCGGGACGGACATCCGGACTGCGTGCCGTTCGTGAGGCCATCGCTGCGGCCGAATCGGCCGGGATTTCGACTCCGAGTACTGTCGTGATCGGCTTCTCGCAAGGTGCGTGTCTTGCCAGTGAGTTCGTCGCGAGAAACCCGGATCGCTACGGCGGACTCGTCGCACTGAGCGGTGGCCTGATCGGTGAGTCAATCGACCCCGAGACGTACGAGGGGGACCTGGATGACACGCCGGTTTTCCTTGGCTGTAGTGACAGTGACCCACATATCCCCGCCGAGCGCGTCCACGAGTCGGCGGCCGTCTTCGAACGACTAAACGGGACTGTGACCAAACGACTCTACGAGGGGCTGGGCCACGGTATCAATGACGACGAAATCGCCTTTGTCTCGAAACTCCTTGCGGATCTGTAGACGCTCCGGATCGGCGCTCACGCTGAGAAGAGGCTGTTGTGGACGGGGGCGAACTCCCGACTCTCCTCGACGCCGTCGTCGTCGGTGTCCGAGACCGCTGCCCCGTCGATACCGTCCTCGAGGAAGTCAGAAAGTGGTGGACCGACGTTGCCAGGTTCGACTAGGAACGCGTCGTGGCCGTGGTCCGACTCGACGACGTGATGGGCAGTTCCAACGTCGGCGTCTCTGAGTGATCCGGCCAGCTCTTCGGCTTGGTCGACGGTGAAGTGCCAATCGGCGGTAAAAGACATCACCAACGCTTCGCCTTCGAAGGCTGCCAGCGCCTCGCTGTCCGATTCGAATCCCGACGCGAGGTCGTAGTTGTCCATCGCACGGGTCAGATACAGATAGCTGTTGGCGTCGAACCGCTCGACGAACCGCTCGGCCTGATAATCCAGGTAGGACTCGACGTCTCGGTACGGGAAAAACGATGCTGCCGGATCAGCCGGGAACGACCGGACTGCGTCCCGGCCCGCTGCCCGCCGACCGAACTTCTTGTCCATACTGGCCTTCGAGAGATACATCACGTGGCCGATCTGGCGGGCGATAGCGAGTCCATCGTCCGGGCTGGGACCGTCATAGTAGTCGCCGCCGTTCCAGTGCTCATCAGTGGTGATCGCCCGGCGGGCGATGGCGTCAAGCGCGAGACCCTGTGGGTCGACCCGAGCGGCAGCCGCGATCGAGACGACCCGATCGACGTGATCGGGGTGGCGTTTTGCCCACTCGAGGACGTTCATTCCACCGACACTCCCGCCGACGACCGCACGTAGTGCGGGTACACCGAGTTCGTCCAGTAGCGCGCGCTGAGCCTCCGTCCAGTCGCCGATTGTCACCGGCGGGAAGTCCGTCCCGTAGGGCTCGCCCGTTTCGGGATTCTCGCTGGCCGGCCCGGTCGTTCCGTAGCAGGAACCGGGGACATTCGCGCAGACGACGTAATACTCGTTGGTGTCGATCGCCTTCCCGGGGCCGACGATGTCGTCCCACCAGGCTCGGGCCTGGCCGCTCGTCTCGGCGGTATCCCGATGGCTGGCGACGTGTGCACTCCCAGTCAGGGCGTGGCACACGAGCACCGCGTTGTCGCCAGTAAACTCCCCGTAGGCCTCGTAGGCGACCTCAAGTTCCGGGATTGCCGTTCCGCACTCGAACTCGAACTCGCCAAGCGAGACCGTCCCGCGCTCGACCTCCATATTTACTCGATACCTGCTTGGAGGTCCGCAATGATGTCTCTGGCGTCTTCGATCCCGACTGACAGGCGAACGAGGTCGGGCGTGACGCCACTCTCGCGTTGTTCGCTCTCGCTCAACTGCGCGTGGGTCGTCGACGCAGGGTGGATGATCAGTGTCTTGGCGTCGCCGACGTTGGCCAAAAACTGCGCGAGGTCAGTCTCCTCACAGAGCCGTTTTCCTGCTTCGTATCCACCCTCCAGGCCGAACGCGATCATCCCACCGTACCCACCGTCGAGATACTCGCTGGCGTTGTCGTGAGTCTCGTGGCTTTCGAGTCCGGGATACTGTACCCAGGCGACTGACTCGTGGTCTTCGAGCCATTCGGCGACGCGAGTGGCGTTCTCACAATGGCGCTCCATCCGCAAGGCAAGTGTCTCGACGCCCTGGAGGGTCTGCCAGGCGTCGAACGGTGCCTGTCCGTCGCCCAGACTCCGGACTGCACGCTGGCGGGCGGCCACGCTGAAGGCTCGATCGCCGAACTGCTCGACGAAGTTCGTCCCGAACGCGGGGTTCTCGTCCCCGATTTCGGGGTAGTCCTCCGCGTGGTCAGCCCACGGGAAAGCGCCACCGTCGATGATGACGCCGCCGATGGTCGTCCCCGAGCCGTGAATCCACTTTGTCGTGGACTCCCAGACGAGGTCCGCGCCGTGCTCGATCGGCCGAGAGAGCGCTGGTGTCGCGAAGGTGTTGTCGACGACCAGCGGGACCCCCTGGTCGTGTGCAATCTCGGCGATACGCTCGATGTCCGGCGTCACCAGCGACGGGTTCGCGATCGTTTCTATGTGGACGTAGGCCGTGTCCTCGTCGATCGTCGCTTCGTAGGCGTCGTACGCCATTGTGTCGACGAAGCGGGCCTCGATCCCGCGACGGCCTGCAGTCTTCGTGAAGTAACTATGGGTCCCACCGTAGATCGAAGACGCCGAAACGACGTTGTCGCCCGCTTCGGCCAGTAAGAAGGTGATCCCGTCGAGTGCGGCCATTCCCGACCCGGTCGCGACGGCGTCGACACCCCCTTCAAGATCGGCTAGTCGCCGCTCCAGGATCCGAACAGTCGGGTTGTCAAACCGCGAGTAGATGTTGCCCTCCGCTTGCAAGGCGTACTGATCGGCTGCCTGATCGGCGTCGCTAAACGCGTAGGAGGTCGTCTGATAGATCGGCGGTGCGACCGCGCCTGTTTCCGGATCCGGGCGCTGGCCGGCGTGGACACACCGAGTCCCGAAATACTGTGGCTCCACAGGGTCCTGGTTAGACATGTATTACACTCATATAGTTATAGCAATCTATAACTGATAGTTACGGCAATATTCGCCAAGCAATCATTGACTATCTTTCTACATAAACTGACCAAAAGGATTATACTGACTGACTGGTTAGTCAGGCTGCTGGTAGTGAACAGCTTCAGCGGTCGTAGGACAGCAGCCATCTGGCTGTACCGTTGACGGTCCGTTTCGGACCACTTTCGAAGGCTATCGCATACCGGCAGGTTCGGCGACCGAAACCACTATTCGCCGTATCTGCGTGTAGACAACTATGTCGTGGCTGCGAACTGCCTTCGCTTTGGTGACACTTTGTCTTATCATCGTAGCGACTGGTGGGGCCGTTTCGGCCGTCGACAGCGATACGCCTCAGCCGGACCGAATTGGTACTGAAACAACGGACGGTCCATCGGACCCTGACGACGACCGCATCGGCTGGGAAGGCGGCTACTGGTACAACGAGTCTATCGACGTCGATCAGTCCGACGGGCTCTCGGACGCTGAACTACAGCGATACAAATACCGGACGATGGCCCGCCTCGAGGCGATTCGCGGACTGGAGTTCACTGACGATGTCGCGATCGAATTCATCGGGCCCGGCGAACTCGAGAGCCGAATCGAGGGTAACATCACGCAGTTCCGTGGCTCCGACCAGCAGTGGGAAGCACTGTTCGTGATCGGTGAGGACCGTGACGCCGAACAGGTCCTTACCGACACGCTCGTCGGGAGCGTTGCCGGCTGGGCCGCCGAAGAGGGATCTGAGTCTGTCGTGTTGGTCACCGACGATCCGTCCGAGCCGACCGTCCTGCGGACGTTACTGGCCCACGAGCTCGTTCACGTCCTCCAGGATCAACAGTTCGATCTCAGTGCCGAGCGCTACCAGCGGGCGACACTCGACGGCGAGCACGCCAAAGACGCTGTCGTCGAAGGCGAGGCGAGTCATCTCGATAGCGTCTATGAACAGTACTGTACCAACGGGTCCTGGGACTGTGTCGACGGAGGGTCGTTCGTAACAGGGCCGGATTTCGGTGTCGAGTACGGACTGTTCCCGTATCTCCAGGCCCCGTACACGCTCGGCAGTGAATACGTTGGTCGCCTGATCGATCGGGGTGGCTTCGACGCCGTTGACGCCGCACACCGGAACCCGCCCGAATACAGCGTCACTGCGCTGCGCGGCGAGTCGTCAGCGACTGCACCCTGGACCGGGATCGAACTGTCTGTGCCCGACCGGTCGGCCGACAGCTGGACGCGTCAGGCGACACCTGACCGCGTCGGTGCAATGGGGTTGACTGCGACGTTCGGCGACGCTGCACGTGCCTGGCGTGGCGGCGCGCTGTACGCGTACACGAACGGCTCGGCCGACGGCTACGTCTGGGAGACGCGATGGTCGAACGAGACGACGGCCGAACGATTCCTCGACGCGTATCGCGGCGAGATCCGATCGAAAGACGGATCCGTTGTCTCCGAAGGGGTTTGGCGGGTCCCAGACGGTCCGTTTGCCGACGCGTTCGCCCTCAATCGGACCGGGAATATCGTTCGGATCGTGAACGCCCCGTCGGTCAGCGCTCTCTTGGCCGTCCACGACGACGCCCCGTCTGACCGGACACACACTCCCGGGTCGGCCACCGATGGCGACGGGCAGACGATGACCGCTGAGGGGAGCGGTCCTGGATTCGGCCCTGTCGTCGCGCTTGTGGCTATCTTCGTTGGAATTACGGCCGTGAAAAATAGCCGGCTTAGTGGTCGTGGCCGGTGAGCTCGCCGTAGCTCGCGCCGAACCGTTCCTCAAACAGCTCCATCGTCAGCTGTTCGGCGTCTTTGACGTCCTGTGGTGGTTCGCCTTGGCCGTGGTGGATCGCACCGTGGATTCGTTGCGCGAGGCCGAACATAGCGATGTCTCCGATGATTTCGGCTGGCGTCTCGCCTTCTTCCTCACGCAGCATCTCGACGAGCGCGATCGGCACTGTGAGTTCATCAGTCGTGTCGTCGTCCTCGATCGTCAGCGTGACAGTATCGTCAGCCATACCACCGATTTCGGTGACCGTACTCAAGGGTCTTCGGATCGAGGTCAGTCGTCCGTTTGCGTCGGTTCGACACTGACGTCCGTCTGCTCGATCGAGTCGAGGTACGCGTCGACGTCGAGGGCCGCCTTGCTGCCCATCCCGGCGGCCGTCACGGCCTGCTGGTAGTGATAATCGACGACGTCACCTGCTGCGAAGATCCCCTCGACACCGGTTTCCGTTTGCCCGCCGCCGCTTCCTCCGCGCGTTTGGATATAGCCTGCCTCGTCCAATTCGACGGACGTGTCCTCGAGATAGTCAGTGTTGGGCGTGTGTCCAATCGCCAGGAAGACGGCACCGACGTCGAGATCGAATTGTTCGACGTCATCGCTCTGCCCTGACTCGAGCTTCGCTTTCGGGTGGCCGTCCGGATGCCGGATCAACGAGACGTGGTCGATACCGTCAGCCTGGCTGCCGTGAATCTCGGTGGCCTCCGTGTTCTTCAGCAGTTCTACGTCTCCCTCGTCGACTTTCTCGGTGATACGGTCGATCCAGTACTCCTCGGCCCGGAAGTTCTCCCGACGATGGGCAATATAGACCGTATCGGCGAACTTCGTCAGGAAACTCGCCTCTTCCATAGCCGCGTCGCCACCGCCGATCACCAGCATATCCTCACCGCGGAAGAAAGCGCCGTCACAAGTCGCACACGTCGAGACGCCGTACCCCATCAGATCGTCTTCGCCGGGGATATCGAGTGTCCGCGCGCTCGCCCCAGACGCCGCGATGAACGCGTCCGCTGTCAGTGACTGCTCGTTTGTGAGTGTCACCTCGATTGGGTCGCCTGCTTCGACGGTCTCGACGACACCGTTCTCGATCTCGGCCCCGAACGTCCGTGCCTGCTCTTTCATATTGCGTATGAGTTCGGGGCCACCGATCCCGTCAGGGAATCCCGGATAGTTCTCGACATCGGTCGTGAGCGTCAGCTGGCCTCCCGGCTCGTCACCTTCGATGACGAGTGGGTCGTTGTTCGCCCGTGCTGCGTAGATTGCGGCTGTCAAGCCGGCGATACCTGTTCCTGCGATAATCAGTCGATGGTCGGCCTCCCCAGGCATACCCGATGATACTGGTGGGTGTGGTTTGTAGCTTGTGCTGGCGGACAGGCGAGTCCATCGACCGATCAAAATGGGCCGCTACGTCGCTGCTACTCGTCTTCCGTGTTTGCTTGCCCCGACCCGGGTCCAGTCGGGAAGTAGAACTCGTGTTCGGACTCGGTCTCGAAGCGGTCGAGGACTTCTCGCAGCGGACGCGCGTACCGTGAGAGGTCTTCGGCGCGCTGGGTGACCTCGTTGAGCTCAGCGGCCTGTTCTTCGGCCGCACCGGCGACGTTTTCGGATTCGGCCATCGTCTGCTCGCTGAGTTCGACCACCTCGTTCAGTGTTGTGGCAATCTCCTCGATGCGTTCGAGTGAGTCCCCGAAGTCGACGTCATTGTTGGCGGCGAACTCCTCGAGGTCGCGTGCGATATCGTCCATCGTGTTGGAGATTTCCTGCAGCCGCTCCTTCTGATCGTAGGCGTCGTCGGAGATCTTCTGAATCGAGTCTGCGACCTGCTCGGAGGCGTCCCGAACGCTTTCGGACGACGTTTGGACGACTTCTCCGGCGGTCTCGACTTCGTCAGAGAAGCTTTTGAGCTGGCCGGTGGTCTTCTCGAGTTCGTCGATCATCTCGTTGAACTCGCTGGCGATGCGGTCCATCGCTTCGTTTTCCCCGTCGGGGTCCATCCGCTTGGTGAGGTCACCGGAGGCACACTGCTGCATAATCTCTGCGTACTCGTCCGCCCGGTCTTGGAGGTAGTTGGACATCTCCATCGCCTCCGCCCGGGAGACCTCTGCCTCTTTGCGGGCCTGTTCGGCCTCTTCGATCTGCTGTTTTAGTGCATCGCGCATACTGGCGAACCCGGCGTAGAGCTGCCCGATCTGATCGTCACGTCCCGAGTGTAGGTCTACGTCGAGGTTCCCCTCTTCCATCTCTTCGGCTTTGTTCTTCAGGCGGTCGATGGATCTGGAGGTGTTACGGCCCAGGATCGCTCCGAAGATACCGATCAGGAGGACGCCGACAAACGTCGCCGCGAGCGACTGGTTCGAGACCGCTTCGACGTCACCGTATGCGGCCTGCTGGTTCGTGTGTTCGAGTACGACCCAATCAACTCCGACGGATCTCGAACCACTCAGGGTGACGCGTGTGACCGGTGCCGCACCGACGACGTATTTGTTCCCCTTGAGATTGTAATTAGTTGCCTGACTCCATTTGGACCCGTCGAGGACGCCGCCGGCGGTCGTCTCCGACGCCATACCGACGCGGCTGTTCTGGCTGCGGACCTGCGTGATCGGCTCCTTCCACTGGTCGTACTGGTGAAGCGAGTCGTGGATCGAACTCGCGTATCCTTCCATTATGACCTGGTCGTTGTCATCAACGACCATCGCAACACCACTGTCGAGACCGGTGCCGAGTCCGGCAGTAACCCCGCCAGAGTACGCTTCCGTTGCGACCGAATAGATGACTGCCCGCTGTTCGCCTGTACCGGGGTCGTCGACGAGCGCTATGTATGCAATATGAATTCCTTCGAATCGTGACGTCCCTTCGTCGCTGATGTACGCGTCTGTCAGCCTGATCTTGTCCCCGGAGTCTTGTAGGTCAGCCAGTTCGGCCGCGACGGTCTGGTTGATACCCGAAACTGGTGCCGTCGTACTGTCGTTTGGATTTATCGGCGAGCGGTCGGGTGCACCGTCAGTAGACGCGACGATCTGCGCGGGATTTGAACCGTTCCCCGGCTTGACGTAATGGATCGTGTATCCCTGACCCAAGTAGTCACTTAGTGCCTTTTCGGTCGACAACCAGTCGTGGACTTCCGCGTCGGTTTTCCCGTCGAAGATTCTCGTCAACTGGAGGGTCTCTTTACCGTTGTCTGCGACCCAGGTCTGTAGCCCGTTTGCATCGTTTTTGGCGAGGTCGCCGTACTGGTCGTTGATCTGGTCGTGCACTTCGTTTTTGACGAGTTCCGATCCGACAAAACCGGCCGCCCCGACCGAGAGCCCGATTATCAATAGTGCGATGCCGAACTTGATCGCGAAACTCCGTCGGATAAATCCTGGAACTATTTTCCGCACGATGCCCATAAGCCCGCCACGTGAGCCCTTCTCCGACTCGTCTGTTTGGTCACTGCTCATAGTTGCTTCCTGCGTACGCGTCTGTCTGAATATGTCATCTGTGATCTTCTTATTCGCCGACCAGCAGCCGGTGATCGTCGGTTCGACGCCCGCTCCACTCGCTATGCCGTTGCCTTGACCCAGTTCATAAATAAAGATTTGCAATACAGTATCGCTGATTGAAATGGGACGTACCTCTGTTACTTGTTCATTCCACTGTGTCCCGAACGGTGACAGCGGCGACAAACCGGCACCGATTGCCGAATCTGTGTGGGTCGGTCACTCGCCACAGGACGAGCGCAGTCTAACAAGCTTCATAATCCCAGGGGGTGCAGATTCAGGGTATGCACAACGGATCCAACAACGGGCTTTTGACACGTGCGGAGGGGAACAGCGATGCGTAACGCGAAAATCGTCTGTACGCTCGGTCCAGCGTCGGACTCGCTGGAGGAGATCACGTCGCTTGCGGAGGCCGGGATGTCGGTCGCGCGGCTGAATGCTAGCCACGGCTCGCCCGACGAGCGCCGCGACACGATCGATCGCATTCGGGAAGTCGACGAGTCGGTCGATCACCCGGTCGCGGTGATGCACGACATCCCCGGTCCGGAGGTGCGTACGGCCGATATCGAGGAACCGATCCACCTCGACGCTGACTCACAGGTTCGGTTTTATCAGGGTGACGACGCCACTCCCGACGCAGTTGGCCTGTCATTGGATATTTCAGCGGTCGAAAGTGGTGACCGCGTTCTGCTGGACGACGGGCGCATCGAAACTGTCGTCGAGGAAGTCGACGGTAGTGACGTGTACGCTCGCGTCCAGAACGGCGGCGAGCTGTCCGCCCGCAAGGGGGTCAACATTCCGGGTGTTGAACTTGGACTCCCGACGGTCACCGAGAAAGACCGCAAGGAACTGGAGGTCGCTGCCGAGAAGAACGTCGACCTCGTTGCCGCGTCGTTCGTTCGAGACGGCTCGGACATCCGCGAAATCTCGGAGACGCTGAACGAACTCGGCGCGGACATCCCGATCGTCGCGAAGATCGAGCGGGCTGGTGCTGTCCAGAACCTCGATAGCATCATCGAGGAAGCCTACGGCATTATGGTCGCCCGTGGTGACCTCGGTGTGGAACTGCCCCTCGAAGTCGTGCCGCTGTATCAAAAACGGATTATCCGCAAGTGTAACCAGGCCGGCGTCCCGGTCATCACCGCCACGGAGATGCTCGACTCGATGGTCGAGTCCCGGCGGCCGACCCGTGCAGAAGCCTCAGACGTCGCCAACGCCGTGCTGGACGGCACCGATGCGGTGATGCTCTCAGGTGAGACTGCCATCGGCGATCATCCCGCCCGCGTCGTCGACACGATGGCCAGCATCGTCGAGGAAGTCGAACACAGCGAAGAGTACGAGACCGTCCGCGAACAACGCGTTCCCGACGCTGAAGGAACCCGTGCGGACGCGCTGGCTCACGCTGCTCGGTTCCTCGCAGAAGACGTCGACGCGACGGCCATCGTCGCGGCGAGCGAATCGGGTTACTCTGCGTTGAAAGCCGCGAAATTCCGACCCGGTATTCCGATCATCGCCTCGACGCCCAACGACCGTGTCCGCCGTCGCCTCGCGCTGTCCTGGGGTATCCATCCCACGTCGACACCGTACACGACAGAGGGCGCGGACGCGATCATCCAAAACTCCGTGCAGTCCGCACTGGACACCGGCATCGCACGCAATGGCGATACGCTGGTCGTCGTGTCAGGGATGATGACTGACCTCGACGGGATCGGTACCTCGAATATGCTCAAGATCCACGTGGCCGCCGAGACGATTGTCTCCGGGTCACCGATCGTCAGCGGTATCGTCACCGGTGAACTCCACCGAGTCGAGGACGGCGATCTCTCGACGGTGCCGGACGGCGCGGTCGCAGCGATCCCTGCAGAGTTCGACGGAGAGCTGGCAGGCGAAGCCGATCATCTCCGTGGCATCGTCAGCGCTGACGACGGCGCAACCAGCAGTCGTGCCGCCGTGCTTGCACGTGAATTAGATCTCCCGATGGTCGGCGAGGCCGACGTCCCCGTTGACATCGAGAACGGTACCGTGGTCACGCTGGACGCCGAGCGAGCGGTCCTGTACCGCGATGTCGTCGGTACCCCCGACGAGTGACTGCCTAACACTCATCAAGGTCTCGGTTCTTTTGCTCACACTTGTCCGCTCTAAACTCGCTTGGCTCCTCTAAATGTCAGAACAAAATCACACAATGACGCGAGTAAATATATGCAGTTAAGTGTGGTAAGGACGATACGCCGATAGTATGGCCACATACGCAGGGGTCGACCTGGGCGCGACGTACGTGCGTGCCATCGTCGGCGACGAGACTGGCGCGGAACTAGGTTCTCACAAACAGCGAACGCCGGAAGGACCGACTGGCATTGCAGTCACTGAGGCGGTCCTCGAGACGCTTCGGAACGCGTGTGCGGAGGCCGGCGTCGATCCGACGGCACTCCAAGGTGTCGGGATCGGCTCGATCGGCCCGCTCGATCTGACCGACGGCGCTGTCGAGAACCCCTCGAACTTGCCCGATAGTATCGACCAGATCCCACTAGTTGGACCGATCCGAAAACTCGTCGAAACCGACAACGTGCATCTCCATAATGACACGATCGCTGGCGTGATCGGCGAGCGCTTTTACAGCGAACGCAACCCCACGAGTATGATTTATTTAACGATCTCGACTGGTATCGGTGCCGGGGTGTGCGTCGACGGGAACGTACTTAGCGGTTGGGACGGCAACGCTGGCGAGGTTGGTCACGTCACGCTTGATCCGGACGGATTTATGCAATGTGGCTGTGGGAAACCGGGCCACTGGGAGGCCTACGCTTCGGGCCAAAACATCCCCAGATACGCCCAGCGTCTCTATGAGACCGAAGACTGGGACTCTGAGATGGACGTCCTCAGTGAGGATTTCTCGGCGATTGACGTGTACGCCCACGCGGGCGACGACGAGTTCGCAGACTACGTCATCGAACGCGTCAACGACTGGAACGTACAGGGATTCGCGAACCTCATCCACTCCTATGCACCCCTCGTCATCTACGTCGGTGGTAGCGTCGCGCTCAACAACGAAGAACTCGTCCTTGACCCGATCCGGGAACGGCTCGAAAATCACGTCTTCGTCAACATACCCGAGATCAAGAAGACGACACTGGGCGATGATGTCGTCCTGAAAGGCGCTCTCGCGAGTGGCCTCACGCAAGGGACAGGCGACCGCAGTCGCGTTCCGGAATGATCACCCGTGCCGCTGTAGGTCATAGAGCCGTCTAAACACGAGCGTCGGAAACCTGGGTTCGACCCTGCTCGGTGGCCGTCCGTGCCCCTCGGCCCGTGCTGTCGAGACACGCTCGACGACACCGCGTTCCGCCAGTTCATAGAGGAATCGCTTGACTGTACCCGGCGAGAGATCGATATTACTGATCCTGGCTATCGCTTCCGTCGTCTCGGTCACCGAGGCACACTCCTCGGAGTCGAGATCAAGTAACGCCCGAAGCACGCGCTGGCGGTTCTCCCGGAGTGATAGCACGACCCCGAGTGAGACGTTCGGGGACGGTACGGCGTCGATCCCTGCTTGGACGTCTTCGTCGCGAATCCGATCGACGCCGGCTGCGTCAGCCCGATCGGCTGCCCCGAACAGTGCCGCTAGCGCGTCGTGTGCGTCCCCGCCAGCCCACGACGCAAGTTTTCTCGCCTGAGAGTGCTGGAGCGCGTCGCGAGCGAGACCGTCAGAGCCGCGTGTCATCAGCACGTCGATCAACACCTGTTGCCCGTACCCCGGAATCTCAATCTCTTCGCCGGACCACTCGTCGTGAACCGCTTCGCTGGGAGTTCGTCCGATAAGTGCAAGCGATATCGTGTGTCCGAACGGCTCAAACCAATCGGAGAGTTGCTGTGTCGTAAGCGACCCCGGCTCGTCGACGTGATCGACAGCCAAGACGACCCCGGAGCTTCCACTGACCGCGCTCTGGAGTCGCGACTGCAGTTCAGCGGTACTGACTCCCTGCTGTGGCGCGTCGTCCGAACTGACTGCTTCCAGCACGCGGTGGTACAACTGAAACTCACTATCAGCAACCCGCGCGTCGACGTACACGAACGTCGGTAACTCGACCGTCTGGGCACGCGTGGACGTATGAATGACAGCGTGTGGCTGGACGGTCATCGACTGCAACCGGTCGAACAGCGCAGTGATCATCGCCGATTTTCCGCTCCCGGACGGCCCCCAGATATACAGGTCCGGTGGGAGCGTCCCCTCGAACACGGGATTCAAGTGATCAAGCACTCGCTCAAGGATTGGTCCGCGGCCGACCGGCTCCTGAACGTGCGCGACCGGGCTCAACGGCTCGTAATCGAGGATGATCGGCCGGTCGGCACCTCGTCGTCGCCGCCGTCTGATCCGCTGTGCAAGGTCCATCGTTAATCGTTATTGTATGACTGATACTGGCCCGGCAGGAATAAAAAAGGATTTGATCCGGTAGTGGTACTTCAATTACGCTTTCACGTCAGACACATCCCATCATCGTTCATCGGTACTCGGGTGCGAATCGATCGAGGAGGACAACCGTCAGCGCAAACACGAACCCGCTGAATAGCCCGACGATTGACGCGGTGACGATTCGAACAGGCATTGTTTCGTCGATCAGCAGAGCAGTGACGACCGTGATGATTCCCACGACCACGACGAACCGCCGTCGCTCACCGGGTTCAAGCGGTAACTGGTCCGGCATAGTCAGTATAACTCCCCCATCCGGTATAGGTATTTGTGTCGTCAGGACACCCAGTCAGAATACGCTACCTGAACAGACGTGGGACGCGTGCGGGTTCGTCACCCGAACAGTACTCAAACAGTTAAGCGGGTGGGCCGACATCAGGGACATATGAGCGAACAGCAGGTAGATGAGACGTTAATGAAGGCCGATCGGTGGAGCAGGTTCATCGCGCTGTTTTTCGCGATGGGGATGTACGGACTTGCGACGTTAGTGGCCAATAACGCCACGCTCAACGCCGCGATCGCGGCGTTCGCCGCGATCGGTGTCCGGATTTCAATCCCATACTTCGCTAGTATCTCGGGATACGGACTAAATCGGACTCCGAGCCAGTCACACGCCAATACGGGCAACTACCACCACGGTGCGATCGGAGGTGGCCTGATCGTCGGTTCGTTCCTTGCGCTCGCAATTATGACTGTCGAGACGCCGGCTATAGCGTTCGCCGGTGGCGCTGCCGGTGGTATTATGTCGACGCTGTTACTGCGTGAAGTACTTCCATCGGAGTGACAAAACTGATTTCTTCTCCACGCGCGTCAAAAAATAACCGCGAAATCGGTTAGCGAGCGATTACAGTCCACCGGGGACCCACACGGCCGTCTCGAAGACGCCCAAGTACGCCAGCAGCCAGATCAGCGAGATCGTGACGAAAATGGCGAACGCTGGCGGGTCAACGTGGGTACCACCGTGGGCGTAGAAGATCCGCTGGCCAGCCTCACCGATGAGCGCGCCGATCATACCGAAGATGGCGGCGATCACCAGTCCAACGAATGGATCTACACCGGCGAGTATCGCATCGTTGCCAGCAGTCTGGGTGACTGCAAAGAACGCGGTCGCACCGGGCAAGGTCATATGGTGGGTGACCGGAATCCGGGCAAGACCCAGGTTCAGGAAGATCAGCGAGGCTGCGCTGATACCGAACCCAAAGAAGACTGCCGGAGCTGCAGGTGCTGCGGCGAGGTTCGTTCCATCTGGGACCACCATAAAGTTGGCCAGCCCACCAGCCGCGATCTGGAGTCCGATGTATCCCGCAGCGGCACCAGCAACAAGTCCGATCGAAGCGACGTGGGACCACTTATACATCTCCCCCAGCCACGGCTCGACGGCGAGCATATCCGAGTTGTCCTTTTCACCGTCACCGAAGTTGTGGTTGTTACCTGTCTCTTCGCGTTCGAACGGCCCCATATCGAAGCGGCCGCTCGCCTTTTCGCTGACAGTACCGAGGATCGAGTAGCCGAAGACCGCTCGGTGCGTGAACGCGCTGGCGACGACTGTGAAGGCGATCGGGTCGGTCGGGACCGCAGCCTGGCGAAGGATCTCTTCAAGCACGATACCGAAGACGCCGAATATCGCACCGACTGCCAGGATATCGGGACGACTCCCGAGTGCGAATGTGATGTCTTTCCCGTTGTGATAGGCCATTCCAGATTCCATTTTTCCGTGCTTCGCGGCGTAGGCGGCCGCTGCCGCACCACCGGCGAACGAAATGTGTGGGCCGAATACCGGACCGAATCCGATACCGACACCCGGTCCTCCACCGGCAACGCCGGCGAGGACGAGGAACCCGGTGAAGACGAAGGCTGGTAGTGCGCCGATCGCAGCACCGAACGCACCGCCGGCTGCTGCGCCGATCAGAAGATACCAGTTGTCTATGAGGACATTTGTGATAGCATCGACACTGCCCCACGAATGGCTAGTCTGCAGGACGGCGTTCGTCGAATCAGCTACGAGTGCCGGATCGAGTAGTTCTGCTGGCATTCTTTATTCCTCCCGGGCCCAGTCGAGCGAGCGTTCGACGGCGTCTTCCCAGCGGTCGTGCAGCTTGTCCGCTTTGTCAGACTCCATCTCGGGATCGAAGGAGCGATCAACCTGCCAGTTCTCTCGAAGTTCGTCCAGCGTCTCCCAGTAGCCGACTGCAAGTCCGGCCGCGTAGGCCGCGCCTAGCGCGGTGGTCTCGTCGACCTGTGGGCGCGCGATCTCCGTCTGGATGATGTCAGACTGCAACTGGACGAGGAAGTTGTTCTTGACGGCTCCCCCGTCGACCTTGAGACTCGTCATCTCGACGCCGGAGTCGGCTTCCATCGCTTCGGCAACGTCGCGGGTCTGGTAGGCGATCGACTCCAGGGTCGCTCGCACGATGTGTTCGCGACGGGTGCCACGAGTCATACCAACAATTGTCCCGCGAGCGCGCCCGTCCCAGTGTGGTGCACCGAGACCGGTGAACGCGGGCACCATATACACGCCGTCCGTCGAATCGATCGAGCGCGCGAGCTCGGCCGTCTCTGTCGGGTCGTCGATGAGCTCGACGTCTTCGAGCCACTCGATTGCTGCGCCCGTGATGAAAATCGATCCTTCCAGAGCGTACTGGACGGGTTCGCCCGAGCGCTGGAACCCGACTGTCGTCAGTAGTCCGTGGTCGCTTTTGACGGCTTCTTCGCCGGTGTTCATCAGGAAGAACGAACCTGTCCCGTAGGTGTTCTTCGCGTCACCCGCGTCAAAGCACGTCTGACCGAACAGGGCGGCCTGCTGGTCACCGAGTGCGCCGGCGACAGGGACCTCGGCGTCGAGGAATCCGTCGGCATCCGTGTAGCCGTAGTAGTCCTCGTCACTGGACGGGCGGACCTCCGGCAGCATCTTCTTCGGCACGCCGAACTCATCGAGGAGTTCGTCGTCCCACTCCATATCACGGATGTTGTACAGCATCGTCCGCGAGGCGTTGGTCACGTCCGTGATGTTGTTGCCGGTCAGATTGTAGATGATCCAGGCATCAGGAGTCCCCATCATCAGCTCGCCGGCCTCGGCGCGCTCTTTGTTATCCTGGGGGCGCGAGCGCTGCATCTTCACCGGGTCGCCCTCCTCGAGCAGCCACTCGACCTTGGTCGCTGAGAAGTACGCGTCGACTTCTAGGCCAGTTTTCTCGCGGATCCACTCGACTTTGTCCTCTGCCTGCAGTTCTTCGACGCGGTCGGTCGTCCGGCGGTCCTGCCAGACGATCGCGTTGTGGACGGGCTTGCCTGTCTCGGCATCCCACACGATTGTCGTCTCACGCTGGTTGGTCACTCCGATCGCTTCGAGCTGTTCGGCCTCGATTCCGGCCTGCGCCAGCGCCTGGACGACGACGTCCTTGGTGTTTTCCCAGATCTCCATCGGATCGTGCTCGACCCAACCCGGCTCCGGGTAGATCTGTTCGTGCTTTTCGTATGCGCTTGCCACGACCGTCCCGTCGTGGTCAAAGACCATAAACCGGGTACCGGTCGTCCCTTGATCGATCGCACCGACGTATGTATCTGACATAGTTTGTAATCTCGTGCCCACGGCCCCACTTTACCAGTAGTGCCGTGTTGGTAGTAAAACTCACAGTGAATCGTTATAAAACTGCCGCAAGCTTGTTGCAAAATCCCCACACATTCCGGCGTGTGGCCGCTTTTCGATGAAATATTACTTCATACCTCACCACTTCAATCCGTAGCGACAATTCTTTACGGACGATTCCGGAACAGTGGTAACAATAAAGTACGTTCGGGACAGATAACGACTCATCGGATGGCTTCCACACCACACGTTCTCGTGATCGGTGGGGGTTCGACCGGTATCGGTATCGCACGCGACCTTGCGATGCGCGATCTGGACGTGACCCTCGTCGAACAGGGGAACCTTACCCACGGGACGACCGGCCGGATGCACGGCCTGCTCCATAGCGGCGGCCGCTATGCCGTTTCCGATCAGGCCAGCGCGAAGGAGTGTATCGAGGAGAATCGCGTCCTCCGGGACATCGCCAGTCACTGCGTCGAGATGACCGGCGGGATGTTCGTCAAGCGACCTGAAGACTCGGAGGAATACTTCCAGAAAAAACTCGACGGCTGCCGGGAGTGTGACATTCCCGCGGAAGTAATTTCCGGCGAGGAGGCGCGCAAGCGCGAACCACATCTCGCGAAGGACATCGACAAAGCAATCGCCGTGCCGGACGGCGCGATCGACCCGTTCCGACTCGTGGTCGCGAACGCCGCCAGCGCTGAACAACACGGCGCACGCATCGAGACCCACTCGCCGGTGACTGACTTGTTGATCGAGGACGGCGAAGTCGTCGGCGTCGAAGTCGAGCACAAGTCCGGTCCCGGGATCCGCGTCCACGGCACCGAAGGCGGGACAGAGAAGATTCGCGCCGATTACGTCGTCAACGCCAGCGGGGCCTGGGCGGGCCGGATCGGTGATATGGCCGACGTCGACATCGAGGTCCGCCCCTCGAAAGGCGTGATGACGATTATGAATATCCGGCAGGTCGACACCGTGATCAACCGCTGTCGACCGAAGGGTGACGCCGACATCGTCGTGCCTCACGAGACGACCGCCATTCTCGGGACGACCGACGAGGAAGTCGAGGACCCCGAGGACTACCCCGAAGAACAGTGGGAGGTCGATCTGATGATCGACACGCTCAAAGAACTCGTCCCGATGCTGGACGAAGCGCGGACGATCCGGTCATTCTGGGGCGTGCGCCCGCTGTATGAACCCCCGGACGTCGGCAGCGACGATCCGACAGACATCACGCGGGACTACTTCCTGCTGGATCACAGCGAACGCGACGATCTGGACGGTATGACGAGCATCGTCGGCGGGAAGTTTACGACCTACCGGATGATGGCCGAGGAAATCAGCGACCACGTTTGTGGGCAGTTCGGCATCGACCGGGAGTGTCGGACCGCCGACGAACCGCTCCCCGGTAGCGAGGATTTCTCGGTCCTCCGGGATTATATGGAGGAGTTCGGCCTTCGGTCGCCGGTCGGACGGCGCAGCGTCGAACGACTCGGATCGCGAGCGGACGATGTACTCAAGACCGACGAGCCGAACCCAGTCATCTGTGAGTGCGAGGGGGTCACGCGCGCGGAGGTTCAAGACGCCATCGAGCAGTCCGGGTCGGACCTCAATGCCGTCCGCATCCGTACTCGCGCTTCGATGGGCAACTGCCAGGGTGGGATGTGTGTTCACCGACTGGCCAGCGAGCTGCACAACGCCAGTGCTGACGGGGAAACCTTTGACGAGACGATCGCTCGTGATGCCTGGGACGAACTGCTCCAGGAACGCTGGAAAGGTCAGCGCCACGCACTCTGGGGCCAGCAACTCTCACAGGGGATGTTGAACTACGCGATGCACGCGACTACGCAAAATCGCGACAACGACCCCGCAGATGGCGATCCGGTCGATTTCGCGGCGTTCGACGCCGGGACCGATCAGCCAGGTGAGCCCGGTGGTGCCGACGTCGCGGCCGACGGAGGGAAGACCGATGGCCATTGAGTCGGACGTGCTGGTGATCGGTGGCGGTCTCGCCGGCCTCTCTAGTGCGATTTCGGCCGCCAGATCCGGTGCGGATACGCGTCTGGTGACCTACAAGCAGAGTACGCTTCGGCAGGCTTCCGGGTTGATCGACGTGCTCGGGTACACCCCAGACGGTGAGGGGCCACTGACCGATCCGTACGAGCGGATCCCCGAACTGCCCGAGGAACACCCCTACCGGATCGTCGGCGTCGACACGGTACGGGACGGAATGGCAATGTTCGACGAGGTCGCCGACGGCTATCGGGGCGGACACACGGACACCAACGCCCTGTTGCCGACCTACGGCGGGACAGTCAAGCCGACTTCTCGGTACCCTGACGGTGCGGCCGCTGGACTCGCCAGCGACGACCGTGATCTCCTGCTGGTCGGGTTCGAAGCGATGCCCGACTTCGACGCACCCCACGTCGCGGCCCACCTCGAAGCCACGGGCGTTCCGTTCGACGTACGCGGGGAGACGATTCAGTTCCCCGGAGACCTGATGGACGACGCGAAAGTAACCCGGTATGCCAAACTCCTCGAGAACAACGGTCCCGTGGAGGTTCGAGGCCGTGAGGTCGGGGCTCGCGACGCTTTGATAGAACGTCTCAACCCACTGATCGAGGACGAACAGCGCATCGGCCTGCCGGCCGTCCTCGGGGACGCCGACGCCGCCGGTGTACGGGCGGCCCTGGAAGCGGACCTCGGTATCGAGGTCTTTGAGGTACCGGCGACGCCACCGTCGCTGCCCGGCGTCCGGCTGGAGGACCGACTGTTCGAGGCCTTCGATGAGGCCGGCGGTCGCTTCGAGAGTGGCAATCCGGTCGTCTCCTTTGACGGCCAGGACCGTATCGAAGCCGTATACGTCGACAAACAGGACGCCCGGATCCCCTTCAGCGCCGACCAGTACATCCTCGCGACTGGCGGACTCGTCGGGAAAGGCGTTGAGTCCGATCGTGAACACGTCTACGAACCGATCTTTGACTGCCACGTCGCTCATCCAGACGACCGATATGACTGGTTCGACGAGGACGTCTTCGGCGCGCATCCGTTCGCCGGATTCGGCGTCGACCCCGATTCCGAACTTCGCCCACTCGACGCAGGGGGCTCACCCGAATTCGAAAACCTGCGGGCCGCTGGCTCGGTCCTCGGCGGGCACGACTTCGCTGCCGAGAAATCCGGTAGTGGCGTCTCGATCGCGACAGGATATCACGCTGGCCGTCTCGCGGCACAGGAGGCACAATGAGCGACGCTAGAGACCCAACGCAGTTCGACCCAGTCGTACCGAACACGGGCGAAGA
>Ga0207850_100055_pt1 | contig 120541 bp, 129 predicted proteins | sample 23E2SouthBayCA_FD_187746 | JGI IMG/M metagenome (GOLD analysis project Ga0207850, IMG submission 187746) | Aerobic enrichment media microbial communities from Eden Landing Ponds, California, USA - A23 E3 (3) (SPAdes) | ecosystem: Environmental > Aquatic > Marine > Unclassified | place...
CAGTTTCTCGAACTGTTTCAGCAACGCCGAAGCAGAAACTGCAAACGAGTGGCTTAGATCGTTCGCCTTCGCATGGAATCAACTAATCTGAACAGCACCTGCCTGAATCGGAGATACTGAGCTACAACCGTCGTTAGTAGCTCGTGATGTCCCGATCTCCAAGAACCCGCGTGTACGTGTCGTCGCCGGTCACGTCGGCGAGCCGTCCAGCAAGCTCACGCAGGTCGTCGTCGACGTCCCACTTCTCGACGTAGTTCTGGACCGCCTGTCCCTTCTCGTAGCGGTAGCGGAGGAACTGGAGCTTGTCGAGATTCGAGAGGTGGTCGCCGCCGTCGCCGTTGACGCGCTCTTGGATGTACGCTTGGCGTTTCTCGTCGTCCCAGGTGCCGAGTTCGAAGCCGTCGTCCTGGTTGTACAGGCGCGTCTCCTTGAGATCCTCCGGGGTGGCGTTCGTCCCGCGGCAGAGCTTGTTGACGTCGTCGTAGGAGACGTTCGACGCGTCGAGTAAGTCGATGAACACGTCCTCGACGCCGATGTCACTGGCCTCTTGGATGATGCCATAGATCTCTTGGACGACTTCCTTCGCGCTCAGGATCTCGCCGTCGCGCTGCACCTTCCCGTGGTGCGTCGAGTACTCGCGGAAACACGCGCCCATCTCCATCACGCCGATGTCGCCGCGTGAGAGGTTGCGGTTCTCTTCGAGTTGCTTGCGGGTGCGGCGGGCGGTGCGGTAGATATCGCGGCGGAGTGAGTTCCACGAAGCAGGTTCGGTGTCGTCGATAGGGCGGGCGACGACGACGATGTCGAAGGAGACGGCTTCTCCGGAGATGAACTTGTTCAGGTCTGATGAGATGGGATACGTGGCCGTTACCTCAAATCCCGTCTCACAGAGGGATTCTAGTAATTCGCCCCAAGATTCCGAGTCAGAGTGGTGATAGGTAAACGCTAGCAGCCCATCCGACTTGAGATGGTGGTGGATGTTTTCGAATGCTTGCCCCAGTTCAGACTCGAAATCTTCTGCCGTTTTATCGTGGAACGGATTGGTGACAATACTATCTGCTCGGGGTGTCCGTTCGGTATCGAACCCCGGATATTCACCCTCCAGCAGAAGCTTCTGCCAGACGTAGAAGTAGTCAGCAACCTCGGAGTACATGACATTATCATAGTACGGCGGATCCGTGAGGACTGCGTCAAATTCGCTTTTGCCGAACTCAATGGTCCTAGCGTCACCCAGATTCAGAGTGTGTGTCCCTCCAATTTCTTTCGAGAACGGCTCTGATTCCGTTGTCTCACCGGCTTCGATATAGCGTTCTGTGGGGTTTGCGGCGTATTCTACAGCATTGAAGACTTTGTCCATCGTATTGGAGAACGTCCCTCGGCCGAATTTGGCTCCCCAGAGGTTGTTCTCAACGAAGTCCGTCTGGGGAACGAACGAATTCATCCTGAACGTTCCCTCAATCTTGTTGGCATTCAGATTATAGATAGAAAAGGTGCTGTTGAACATCAGGCTGTCAGAGAAGCCCAGAAGTAACAGTTCCCGAAGATTATCGTCCGACACGTTCTGATCGATCGAACGTAGAAGCGTGCTTAGACCGAACAGTTGTCTGCTAGTGAACATATCCTGCCACTCTTCGTACCCGTGGTCGAAGATGGGATTTCTTTCCGAAGGAATATGTCCTTCGGGAATTTGTTCCGAAGGTGAATAGGAACGTAGCTTTTCATTTCCTTCCCACCTCTCTTTTGCTTCGTTAAACAGCTGAATATCCGTGGCTTCGGCCTTTTTGTACCCTTTGTACAGGCTTCGCTTTTCACCTGCATCCTCACAGTGTTCACAATAATACTCCAGAGCGTACAGACGCGTGTCGTAACCACCCTGCTCTTGGATCGCATCCGTAATCGGGTACTTCTGTCCACAGTCGGGACAGTTGTACTTCCCACCCCGGGACACGTTTCCTTCCTTGGGGACGAACCCATGTCCACAATCGCCACAGACACTTTCAGACTGCCAATCGTCGACGAGTGTAACCGCTCCACAATCCGGACAGAGGACGTTATATTGGTCATCGTTCTCGTACCGTCCTTTCGCAACACGGTAATCCTTGAACAGCGGAACCGTGTGTCCGCAGGAGCCACAGTCCAACTCCTTGACCCAGAAATTGTACATCACGTCAGCTTCGTGGTCACCGTTTGGGCAGGGGCTCCGGTAATACTGCGTAATCTCGTCGGCGACATCTTCTTTGACCTGTTCGAAGGCCTCCTCGAGCTCTTCGATGTCGGTCTGACCGGCCTCGAGTTGCTTTTTCGTAACGAACCATGCGACTGGATTTAGGTCGTTTCCGACGACTTCGGCACCGAAGCGTGACGCCTCGACGAGCGACGTGCCGCCGCCCATGAACGGATCGAGAATCTTCTTATCTTCAACCCGCACGTCTTTAGGATAGAGTTTCCAGAGGCTCTCCGGATCGGTCATATCCACGCGGTCGAGCAACGAGGCGACGTCGAGGTCCGACTCGCCGTCGGCGCCGTCGCCGTAGGCCGCGAGCGTGCTTCCCTCGTGGCCCGGCTCGTGGACGGAGACCTTCTCTGGATCGTCGAGGAGGGTGTAGAGGGAGATGGCCCGGAAGACACAGCCCAGGCGTCGCGCCCACCACTTGTGCATCGTGTAGATGGGGCGGTAGTACATCTTCGCCCGTCCCTCCTTCTCTGCAATCTCGTTCACGCGCTCGATAGGAAAACCTCGCTCGATTGGAAGCTCCACCCGTTCGGACGCTTCGGGAGAGGACTCAGAGTGCTCGGACATAACTCGGTGTGGTAAGGGGATACAGAACTACTCCCTTAACTGTGCAGTCTCCTATCAACGACTTCCCGAGCGGTTGGAGAGATATCACGTTGTGGAACGGGGGCGCTCCCGGGTTATGAACAAACGGCACGTTATCGAGACGCGTCGTACAGAGGTGACGGAACGGCTGGTGCTGAATGACGACCCCCACGAGGCGGGATCTTTCCAAAACAAAAACTCGATGACGCTTCTGGCGCTCTCTGAGGATACGTCCGAGTGACCCAGTAGCGGTCAGGAGTCGGCGCCGTTCAACTGCCGGTGTTGGGCCAGAAATCGATTATTTCTGGAAGCTAATCTCGACTTTCAGGCTCGACGCCTCATCGGGCATCCGCCCGAACAGATCCTGTACCTTCGTGTAGTCCTGTCCGGATCGCAACGTCAGGCTGACCTGTGTCCGCTCGACGTCGGCGGTTCCCTGCAGAGCGCCGGGAACACCCCCCCTGTCCGGCAGCATGAACGTCACGTCACCGTACTCGACGTCCCCCGTCCGGTGGTTATTTCGCCACTTGCGCCGCATCGCAGCGACGTCGTCGCCGTTGTACTCGAAGCGCCACGTGTCGGCCTCCGTGTCGGCTTTCCGGAACGGGTATCCGGGAACCCAGTCGGCGGCTCTCTCCGAGCCGGTCGTGCTGACGACGTACTCGGGGTTCTCGTCTTTCCCGATGTTTTCCAGCAGGTACGTCCGCACCATGTACTCGGTGACGCTGTCGTCGAACCGATCGGTGACCTTGGTCACCGTGAACTGGTCGCCAGGTTCTAGGTTCTCGACGTACTCCAGAATCTGGTCGCCGATTCGGTCGGGAACCGTCGGGACGATCTTCACCGTCGTCGGATCGCGGTCACCAAGGGCCCCGAGGTACCGACCCCCGGCCTCCAGCACGTAGTCGTCCACGAGGAACTCGTTGACTGCCTCGCGGGCGATAGCTTCCGACTCGTCCGGTGGGAGGAACACTGCTTCCTCCGCCCGAATCTCGCCGATGATCGTGCCGAGGTTCGCGTACCCGTCGTCGTCGATATGTGTCCCGATACGGTCGACGAGGGACGACGCACCGACGACCTCCGCGCCGCCGACGTCGCGAAGTGTCGCGTCGGACTGTGGCTTGTCGAGTATTTCGTTGCCCCGCACGATGACGTACTGCTCCTCGCGGGCGAGCCGACCGATGGCCCGCATCACGACGTCGTGACTGTCGCCGTCGATCCAAATCTCTCCATCTTCGAGGAGTTCCAGTTCGAAGTCACCGATATCGAGTGTTGTCGTGCCGCTCCCGAAGCGCTGACGCAACTCCGGTTCGACGTCATCGACGCCCCACACGTCCACGGTATCCCGCTCGACCAGAACGGTATCCAGCGAGCTTCCGGAAAGGTCGGCACGGAACCCGCCAGTGTCACGAGCGAGCACCGGTTTCCCCGAGAGTGCCTCGACAGTCGCGTTCAACACGTCGTTCGCGCTGCCGGGAATCGGGAGTTCCGGATCGCGGAGGAACTGCTCGTAGATCTCCTCGATGGATATCTCTCCACGCCGATCCAGGAGCGCCTCGGTGACGGCCCAGACGTGCGACTGGAGATCGAAGGGGTCGGCAGACGCCGAGGCCGCGATGTTCGAGGCGTCCAGCTCTGCCTCATCCAGAACGTACACGTCGAGTTCCATCGGCGTCATCTGCCCCCAACCGTGGAGCAAATTATCGCCGTCCAGTACCTCGCCGTACAGGAGTTGTAGCTCTTCGCGGAGTTCCTCCTCTTCCTGCTCTTTCATCCCTCGGATCGACTCGCGAATATCCTCGTCGAGCGACTCGTCGGCGAGCACCTGCCGTGCGCCCTCGATGTATCGTGCCTTGTCGATGTATCGCGTGCCGGACTCGATGGCCTCGTCCCCCGCGGGCTGGACGAACACGAGCGTGTTGCGCCACTCACGTCCACGCCCGTCGTTCGTGATGACGCGCTCGACTTCCCCTTGGCTCCATTGGTCGTCCTTCACGACGACGGTGATATCACGGTCGTCGGGGATGTCCCGAATGTCGTTTGTGCGGAAGCCTACAGGGTAGGCGCTGGAACCGAAGATATCGGTGACGAAATCGGCGATCTCGGCTTTCGCTGCGGTTTCCGAGACGTCGACGGCAGCGTTTCGGATGAGCGCGTTCGGATTCTGCCGGTCTCGGATGGCGTACTTCCCGTTGAGTTTGTGCAGGTGCCACGCGACGCCATGCAGCCGTTCGAGATTGAGTACGATATCCGAGACGAGGTCGCCCGTATGGTAGGCACCCATGACGATTTCGGACACGTCTGCACCTTCACCCTCACTAGGTTTCAACGAGTACAGTAGAATCGTATTCAGAATGCGGCGACCGTGTGGCACCTCGTTTTCGTCGATTCGGCTCGTGATGTCACCGATCGCGGCATCGAGGCGCTCGTAGTTGAGTTTCGCCAGCTCGTCCTCGAACTCGATGGCGTCGATGTCGCCATGCGTGATGAGGTCGGTCTGCTCTTGCATCTCCAGCAGAACCTTCGAGAAGAGATATATCATCCCGCGCGTGTTCTGATTACCCTCGTCGGCGTAGTAGCGGGTCTCGAGAGCGTCGAGAAGGACGGGATGGAACGGGTAGAGGTCGTGCATCTCCGACAGCAAGTCGTCGGGAAGGTCGACGTGATCGGACTGGTCGTACGCGTCGAAGTACCCGTTGACGATTTCGCGGGCGGCACTCTCGTCGATAGAGCCGATCAGGCGGTGGCGGAGAACCTCGCGCTTGTCCACTTGGTTGTTCATGTTGACTTCGACCGCCTGTTCGCGATTCAGAATGTCGTGGACTTCTGAGCCTTCGCGCAGAACCGAGACGATGGTGTAGAGGCCGAGATCCGAAAGCGCCGTGGATTCGAGCAGCGACTGGAGGAACGCCTTGTTCGCACTCTTGCGGTCGCCCTGTAGCGTATCGAACCAGTCCTCGAGTTCGTCGACGAAGAACGCGACAGTTTCGTCGCCGACGGCCTCCTGAATCGTCTGCATGTCGGGGTAGCCACCCGACTCGTAGGTGCCTGGGTCGTAGTCGAGGGCCTCGAAGAACGGCTCCCAGAGATATTCGTACTGCTCGTTCTGCATCGCAACCGTGACCGGTTTTGCACCGTCGGGGAGGGAGTTCTCGAACCCCTCGATCGAATCTCCGGCCCAGTCACCGGCTGCGGCCGGATCGTCGAAGCAGTGGTAGAGCGCGACCAGTTGGTGAGATTTCCCGCTCCCGTATGGCCCGTAGAGGATGTGCGTGCCACGCGGATCGTCACCGGTGAGGGAGTCACGCAGGATCGATAGGGCTTCCCTGAGTCCCTGCGTCATCAACGTCCGGTCGAAGAAGAGGTCGGCATCCGACTCGAACTCGTCCTCGTCGTCGACGTTGTATAGTTTGACTTGCCCGTCGATCTGTCCCTCTTCTCGGAGCTCACGGCTAAGCGTGACCGTGTCTGCGAGGGTTCGGGACGAAGCCTCGGATTCTACCATAATCTGATACTAAGATAGAGTCGAATAACACGACATAAGCGCTGTGGTGACCCCGAGAATCGGCTACCCGCACCTCGATGTCTCACTGAGTGAAGACCGCACTTTGGCCAGCCGGGGCGCTGCCATCGAGTGACAAATCCACACAACGTATATGACGGCCTGTTGGCTTTGCAGGCACATGGGCGATTACGACCTCGTGGGCGTCGAGGTCACTCACGAGGACAACGACGAACTGTTCGATTCGCTGCGTCGGTCGGATGGTGATGAGCATCTGCAAACACTCCAAGCGGTCCGTCTGCAAGCCGGGACCCCTGATTCGGAACTCAGATCGCTGAAACAGTTAGACGAAGACTCGGTCAAGATGCTCGAACACCAGGTCGACGCCGCGTATCGTGCCCTGTTCGAGATGGATGGCAAGGCGCTACTCGCCGACGAGGTTGGCCTCGGGAAGACGATTGAGGTCGGGATGATCCTCAAGGAGATGCACTTTCGCGAGACCGACGATTCGGTGCTGATCCTGACTCCCGCACAGCTGGCCAAGCAATGGCAGGCCGAGTTATTGGAGAAGTTCGGACTCGAATTCGTCTGTAACTACGACGACGAGTTCGATGGGTTCGACGCACACGACTACATCATCGCCAGTATCGATACGGCAAAGAGCGAACGCCACCGAGCGACGGTTCTCAATCACGACTGGGACGTTCTCGTCCTCGACGAAGCACACTACGTCAAAAACGAGGAAACGGAGAGATACGACCTCATCGACCAGATATCGTACGACTACGCCTTCTTCCTCACAGCGACGCCGATCCAGAACGAGCTCACCGACCTCTACAATATCGTCTCTCTGCTTCGACCGGGGCTGTTCGGTACGCGCGATGTCTTCCACCACTACTTCGTCGACAGCGATCGGGAAACTCTGGTCAATCACGAGGAGTTGCAGGAGCGGCTGAACAAGGTGATGATACGGAATCGGCGAGCGGAGACGGATATCGACTTTACCGATCGAACCATCGACACACCGACGTTCCAGCCAACACCGGAGGAGCGAGAACTCTACGAGGCCGTTTCCGACTACGTGAAAGGCGCATATAGTGAAGATCAGGGACAGAAATTGGTGCTGATGTTACTCCAGAAAGAGGTGGTCAGCAGTCCCGCAGCCTTGAAACAGACCATCGAGAAGCGGCTCCACGAGCGATCAGAACTCACTCACGCCGATGAGTTGGAGTCGATATTGGAGCTGATCGACCGCATCGACACGGTAACGAAACAGGAGCGATTGCTGGATATTGTTGAAGAAGCCCGCGAAAACGTGGAGATGGGGCGTGTTATTGTCTTTACACAGTTCCGTGCGACACAGCGTGAGTTACTGGACCGATTAGCTACTGAGGGGTACACCGTCCACTCGTTCCACGGGGGTCACTCCAGCGAGGAAAAGGAGCAGATAGTGGCGAATTTCGAGGAAGAAGGCGGGGTACTGGTATCGACGGATGCGATGAACGAAGGGCGAAATCTCCAGTTTTGCAATATCATGGTGAATTACGACCTGCCGTGGAATCCGATGAAGGTGGAACAGCGCATCGGTCGGATCCATCGAATCGGACAGAAACGTGAGATCTACATTTTCAATATGGCACTTGAGGACACGATCGAGGAGTACGTGCTCGAGCGCCTGTACAACAAAATCGACCTCTTTCAGCAGACAGTCGGCCAACTCAGTTCCATTCTGACTCGTTTGGAAGATACCGGAACTAGTTTCGAAGACGAGATATTCGAGCGGTTAGCTAACGCCGACTCCGAGATTGATCTCGAGAACGATTTCGACGAGATGGCCGTCGATTTGGAGGAACAGCGGGCGCTGGCCGAAAAGCTAGAGGAGTTCAACAGCAGTGTTTTCCAGGGGTTCGGCTTGGGAGAGGGCAATGACTGACGCTGCACTCTCGGTGACCCAAAGCGTAGTCGAGCAGTTTGCGGAGCGGTATCTGAACACCCTTGGCTGTGATATCGACAAACAGGACGGTCGGTGGTCGGTTATCGTTCCGGAGGGGGCGGAGACGGATATCGCGTCCGGACAGTTGACACTGGTTTGCTCGACCGATCCGGACGAAGTCGGCGATGAGAAAGCGCTTCATCCCGAGAGTCCGTTCTTCCACGCATTACTCGAGGAGGCGAGTGAACGAAGTCCCACAGGCCGAGTCTCGGTTACGGCAGCGGACACCGAAATCCTGCTACCCTCTTGGATCGTACAAAGTGAGGTTTCGCTCGAGGATGCGGAGTTCATCCCATATTACGATCGTACAGCTTTGGTCGCACTCTTCAAACTGAGCGTCGAGACCGTCAGCGAATATCAGACCGAACTCCTGCGCGCAGTCGCGGTGGATACACGTTCTGACGAGATCCTACCAGAACTGTCAGACACACTGCTATCACGCACGCTCCCAGGGCAAGAGCCGATACAATGCGGGCCCACGCAGACGGGCCCAGACGCCGCAAAGCAGCTCGTCAAACACATTCGAGCAACAGTTGTCGAAGATATCCAGCCGAAAATCGACGAGGTTCACGAGGCAGCATCTCGCTCGGCCGATGCCGAGCTCGAGGAGTATCGCCGGCTGCAACAGCAGCGAATCGAAGAGTTAGCAGAGACACGAACGTCTCTCGTGAACCGTATCGACGAACTCAGCGAATCCATCGAGGAGAGCGACAGTCGAGATTGCCGTACAGAAGCGCTCAAGGAGCGAAGAGAGCTCAAAGCCGAACTCGAAGAGGTAGCGTCCAAACTGGAGAGCCACCGCAACCGACGGGAGCAGGGGTTCCCGGAGAAACAGCGAGAAATCCGAGAACGGCACGCGCTCGAGGTCGTTGCGACGCCTGTCACGTTGACCGAAATACAGTATGAACGGGGAGAGGTTGATTTTACGTTAGCCAATCAGACTGTCACCAGAACGCTTACCGTTGGTTACGGGAGCGGAGTTGGCGTTACGGAGACCATCGAGTGTGAGCGGTGTGGAGCGCCCCTGTCGGAAGCGAATCCAGTGAGGTTGGCAGAGAGAGCGATTCGCTGCGAAAGCTGTGACACTCCGTATTCCATTCGCTGAGACGACAGTTTCACCTCGATGGCTCATCGCCGAACATCTATTCTCGGGGAGGGATGTGCACCTATGGCCCGGTAACGTTGCCTCCTTCTCCTGGTTCGACACTGCTAGTCGCGGTCGGAAGCGAGAGCCACAGACGAACCGTATGATCCCGGAAATTCAACCGACGCTCGAACGCCCGTTGAAAATTCAATTCCAGCGCTACGAGCGTTGAAGAGCGAGAAAACGGGTTATTACCAACCGTGCGGATTACGGATGGGTTGGGGCGGATTCGAACCGCCGGCCTGCTCCGTGTGAAGGAGCCGTCATAACCGGGCTAGACCACCAACCCCGCCGGTACGACGATACTGGCGAAGCCGACTTAAGGGTTGTCTTACTCCGACGTGCCGTCACGACGGTAGCGACGGATGCGTTCTCGGGCGTCCGCGATTGCCGTCTTCGCTTCACCCTCCGCACGCGACTCCAGTTCCTGCAGTTCGTCCTGTAGTTTCTCCAGGCGGGACGGCTCCGGTTCCTCCTCGTTGCCCGTGAGTTTCCGGAACCGCTCCTCCAGCGGATCGAGTTCCTCGATGACGCCTTCCTTCGCGTGTTCACCCGCTCGGCCGATGTAGTACAGCGCATCTTCGAAGTGCTTGTTCATATATGACCAAACGGTGACGACAAATATAGCTCTTGTGGGGGGTGACGTCAACGGCGACGGAGCGTACCGACGACCACGACCACGAGTGCGCTGAAGGCCGCGACGACGCCGAAACCGGGAGCCGCTCCCGGTGTCGTCCCCGCGGCCGTCGGTGTTGGCGTCGGCGCCTGGGTCATCGTCGGCGTGGTCGGGGACGCCGTCGCGGTCGGCGTGGCGGACGACGTCGCCGGTTCGAGCGCGTCCGGATCGACCTCGACCGGGACGCCGACGGTCGCACCGTCGGATCGGTACGCTTCTCCGTCGGCCTCGGGCGCACCCCGAACGGCGACGGCTCGCAGGTCGTCACCGGCCCCCTCGATCGGCACCACGACGACGGGGTGCGTGCCGGGATCGAGTGCGGCCGAGCGCCCCACGACGCCGCCGTCGCCACGAACCGTGACGTGTCCGCCGTCCGGAAGGGTGACGTTCGCGACGCCGACCGTTCCTGCGGGGATGCGTTCGCCGGCGACGTCGCTGGGCGTCCCGCGCAGGAACGCGCTCTCGACGCTTGCGCGGCGGCGTTCGACCACCTCGAAGGTCTGCACGTCAGTGTTCCGACCGACCCTCGCTTCCAGGACGTACGTGCCGGGCGTGACGTTCGCGGGTACGTCGATCCGAGTAGTCCAGACCCCGTCGGTCTCCCACGAGTCGACGACGGCGAAGCCGAAGCGGTCGGCGTCCGGTCCGTCGATCACCGAGATGTCGATGGCGTTGTCGTCCGGACGGCGGTCGGTCGTGCCCGTGATCCGGAGCGTCGACCCCGCCTCGACGGCGACAGTGACGCCGGTGTCGGGGTCGGTGTCGTTCGAACGGTTGGCGGGAGTCACGACGTCGACGCGGACGGCCCCGAGGGCGTCCGCGTCGCCGCCGGCCACGGGCGCGGCGACCGTCGGGTTCGGCGTGACGACGTGTGGCGCGACCGCGGTGGCGGGGCCGGCGAAAACAGCGGCGAGCACCGCCAGCGCGAGACCGGCGGCGAGCGGGCGAGTGCGGGCGGACATCGTCTACACCCGTCAGTAGGTTGGTCGATCCTCCCGCACGCCGTCGCGCTGGTTGACGAGGCGTGCGAAGGTGAAGAGGGCGTCCGAGAGGCGGTTCAGATAGGCGATGGCTTCGGCGTTGACGGGATCGGTTCCCGCGAGATTGACCGCCCGTCGTTCCGCCCGCCGGACGACCGTCCGGGCGTGGTGGAGGGCGGCGCCGGCCTCGCTCCCCGTCGGCAGGACGAACGATTCGAGCGGGTCGAGTTCGGCGCCGGCCGCATCGATCCAGTCTTCCAGTTGCTCGGTGTGTTCCGCGACGACGACGGGGTCGTCCTCCTCCGGATCGGGGTTGGCGAAGTCGGCCTGAACCACGTGGAGGTGATTCTGTACTCGTTCCAGATACTCGTCGACGTCGTCGTATCCCGTCGGACGGATCGCACCGATGAGCGCGTTGGCCTCGTCGACGGTGCCGTAGGCCTCGATGCGTGGGCTGGTCTTCGAGACGCGGGACATGTCTCGGAGGTCGGTCATACCCTCGTCGCCGCGGCCGGTGTAGATTTTCATGCCAGCGTCCGAGCGACGTACTCCAGGATGTTCTCACTCTCTCCCATCGTGACGCCGAGCTCGTCGTCTACGAGGACGGGGACGGCGCGCTGGCCGCTGACGCGCTTGACCTCGTTGCGCTTCGAGTGGAGTGCCTCCGTCCAGACCGTCTCGTAGTCGACGCCCGCGTCCTGCAGGGCATCGTGGACCGTCTCACAGTACGGGCAGCCGTCGAGCGCGTAGAGCGTGATCGACATACTCCGTGTTAGTACGCGGTGGGCAAGTAGCTTGGCCCGGATGTCGGCTGGGCTAGTTAGCGGAGTCGGTACAGCGGCTTGCAACCCGTTTCGATCGTCCCTGACCCGAGTCCACGGACGTGATTCGAGGCTGTCCAGTTCGCTTTCTTTACGCTCTGGAGACACGGTCGTCGAGCTACCGAGTCGCCGGTGGGAGACGCTGGAACCGGGGTGGGATTCGCCGGGGGCCATCCTGCCCGCAACTAGCCCTGCGTGAAGTACTCGAGTGGTACGAACTGACGGCGCCGACGGGAGCAAACCCCTCTTTCGTCAGTCGAAATGCACGTCCGTGGCCCGCCAAGTCATCGACCGTTCCGGCCGTCACAACGGTGCCGATATCGTTTCGAAGCCGTGAACTCGCGAGGAACTCGTTGTCCGTCCACTCAGATCGTGCGTTGGAGGACAGCCTCCGGGAACTGCTGTTCCCACGCCTCGTCGTCTTCACGAGCGCTCTCGTACACACGCCGTAACTCCGGGACGGGGTCCGCATGATCGTCAACACGGAGATCGTGGGCGAGTCGTGGATCGTCCGGATCGTAGATTTGTAACGCGGCGCTCTGAGCGGTTCCGGCCCGTTTGTCTCCACCAGCGTCTTCACCCGCCTGCAAAGCGCTCAAAAGGCGCTCTGCAAGGGGTTGCGACGAATCAATTGACTCGGTGTAGTCCGTTACGACGGCCTCGATTACGTGTTCGCCTTCGAGCATGTTACCCGCGACGGTGTAGGTTTCTTGCCCGACCGACCCGGTCCGTGATCCGAACCAGTCGACACACTCGTCGCCCGAGAACGTCGAAGTGTTCCCCCATGTATCGACACCGTGTATCTGTCGGAGGCTGGCGTTGCTATCTTTCCGCAGTAGCGTGTCTACCGCGTCGTCGATACTCGCCTCGTTGTCGAGCAGTCGTACGGTCTTTGGTCCCAGTGGAATATTAACTACCGACTGCGTGCAGACCACCCCGTTTGACGAAAGAAACGGTGCGAGTCCTCCGACTGCTGGCGCCTTGGTCGCGATAGCGGTTCCGTGTCGGGTACCGTCCGTCATACAGATAGAGTACGTCATGGGTGGATCCGACAGACGAGCTGCGGGGCTCTTTTATCGCGTACCCGCTCGATCCATCCGCCAGGGTTCGGTGAGCGCTCTGCCGACTGCCAGTGGAGAGCCGACACCCGCCGACGATCGGGTCCGTTAGTGGGGCAAGATATCATCGTCGTAGCCGAGTAAGTCGTCGTAGAGGTCGGTTCGTCGATCACGGGGGATGACGTTCAGATCGTTCCAGACTTTGTTCGTCCGCGCACTCATGAGGTCGCAGTCGTGTGCGATGAGGAGTTCGTCGTCGGCTTGGCTCGCAGGTCCAGCAACCGTCTGCCCGGTCGGGTCGACGATGAGGCTCCGTCCGAGGAAAGGCTGGCCCCGTTCGGTTCCAACGCGGTCGGCACAGGCGAACCAGACCGTGTTCACGTGGGCGTTCGAGACGGCGAGACAGTTCGCCCGGGCGAGTTCGTCCTCGGCGAGATCCGTTCGCTCGTGTTCGTTGATCGGCACCCAATTTGTCGGTTCGGCTATGATATCGGCTCCTTTCGCGGCTTGGATACGAGACAGTTCCGGGAACCACTGATCGTAGCAGATCTGCATGCCGATGCGACCGATCTTCGTGTTGAACACCTCGATCTCGTTGCCCGGCTCAAACCACAGTTTTTCTTCGTTCCAGAGGTGTAGCTTCCGATGTTTTCCGATGTAACCGTCCGGGCCGAGCAGCACTGCGGAGTTGTAGAGATCAACCCCGTCGCGTTCGGCGTAGCCACCGACAATGTAGATGTCATAGGTCGCAGCGAGCTCTTTCCACCGCTGCGCCGTCTCACCGCCCGGAATCGGTTCGGCGAGCGACCGCGCCTCGGAGCGGTCCTCAAACACGTACCCCGAGTTCGCTAGCTCCGGCAGGACGATGAAGTCGCTTCCTTTCTCCGCCGCTTTCTCGATCAGTCGACATGACTCGTCGCGGTTTGCCGCGAGCTCTCCGACCTCCGGTTCGAACTGCACGCAGGCGATCGTAACGGGCGACTGGACGGGCCCGGACTCTTGCTCTTCGACGCTGCTCGTCTCTTTGATACTGAGTTTGCTTTCACTCATTGGAACAGTCTCGTTGTGGCGGCTTCTCGGACGATCGGTGTGCTTGGACGGACAGCATCGCTACTGACACGCCTTGGTCTCGATGCCGATTCGAGTGACACGTGTGTGCTCATGTAATTAGTGCTATGTATAGTTGCTTCGCATCCCCTGTCGTATACAAATGAAGGCGTCCATTCCGCCGGTGCGTTCCGTAATTTTGGTGTCTGTTTCGACGGACTGCCTCCCGTAGACGCCGGGGGAGGAAGCGATGGAAACGTCAAATAGCACCAAAAGTAGCGCGGTTGCAGCGGCCACCCAGGACCTCCTCGATAAACTCGTCTGCGCTACTATCGAGTGGGTAGCTTGTATCATGACACTGCGTGGCACCATTCAAATAGGATATTTTTAATACTTTCGCTATTTGGTAGAATATCGTTAATTGGATTGATCTGATGCTGGGAAAATATAGGGAGAACGAGTGTTGTCGAATATATTTTCCGCTCGAACTGATCATACCCCGTCGAATCGCAAGGCTGCGCTCACCCCGTGTCGATTGCTTCGTTTCACATCGTCACAGAGGGAAACGCGAGACCGGAAGACGCAGTCGCTGTCGCTATCGTGCTTGTTGAGTGGTGTCCAGATAACACCGGTAGTGAGACAGCGACGGTGAGTTCGCTCCGACCCCGACGCCCACCATCGTGCGCTCGACGGCTACGATGCGAAACGCCGGTACCCCACGTCGACTACAGGTCGGCAGTCCCGAATCGGTAGTAGCCAACTGCGACGGGAACGACCGTCCACAGGAGCAGCAATCCGAGCGCGGTCGGCCACATGACGTACACGGGCCCGCTGTCGAGATACCGCCCGGCCCGGCCGACGGCGACCCCGGTCTGTACGAGCAGATCGTCGTGCTCGCTCGTCACCGCCGTATCGAACCGGTGGAGAAGCACCAGCGCCGCCGTATGCAGGTCGGTCCAGAGGACGACGGTTCCCGGAGACGCACCGACGGTGGGGGTGGCTCACACGCCTCCACGACGGAACGGTGACCGCGTCGTGTTCCCGGCGGTGGGACACATATTGAAGGCCACTATCCTCTCCGAATCCGGCTGTCTTGCCGATTTCTGATCGAGAAACACGGGCTTGGCTTTCACACGGTTGTGTTCGAAGACGACCGTATGGCACTCCGATTAGGCCAAGCACTCGGGCGCGGTGTTCGACGTGCATTTTCGCTCAGTGGTATCGTCGCTCTCGTGTTAACGCTCTGCTATCAGGTCCTCTCCGTCGGGGCGTTCAACACCGTCATCATGAACCGACTCCCGTCGAGTGTTCAACCCGACGACGTCGGCACGATTGGCTTCACACTCCCTCTGTCGACTGAACTAGCAGCCGTACTGGGCCTCGCAGCGCTGTTGCTCGGCATCGGCGTGTTTCTCGTGACTGCCCGACTGTTGACGCGTGATCTTTCCGCTCTCTCGTCGCTGCCTGGTGGGCTGTTCACCCGACGCATCGGTCCTGCATTCCTGTCCGCACTCGTCGTCAGTGTCGTTCTCGCTGTGGTGATCCCGCTGGGGTTCGCGCTCCTGTTGATCCCCGGCCTGTTTCTCACGGTGAGTCTCCAGTTCGCGCTGTTCGCCGTCGCCGTCGAGGACAGCGGTCCCATCGACGCGCTCCGGCGAAGTTGGGGACTGGCGAGCGGGAACCGCTGGCGATTGCTCGCACTGGTCGTCCTGTTCGGTGTCCTCGGTGGCATCGGCGGCGCGGTGGGTTCGGTGTTCGCCTTCGTCTCACCGTCGATGGGCCAGCTCGCCTCGCTCGTCATCAATTCGGTACTCATCATTCTGATGTACGGCATCCTCGCCGATTCGTTCGTCCAACTTCGCGGCGAATCGGCGTACACGGAAAAATCCCTGGGATGACCGCGGGGTAGTGTTCAGATTAGCTGGTTCCATGCGAAGGCGAACGCTTGAAGCCAATTTTCGACAGTGTCTGCTTCGGCGTGGCTGAAGCGGTTTGAGAACCGGTTTTTCGGCGTGTTACTTCTCGAAAGTAGTTCGAGACCGAAAACGGGGGTGGCGTGTTCTCCACCTCGTCGATAACTTGGTGTGGGTTCCTCTCTCGCAACACCTACGAGAACAACGTCTCACGGATCACCGAGAACGTCCTCGACGTCGTCTTGGAGAGAGCCCCTCCGGTGACTACTGGCATCCCCGGGTGCGACGGGCCCTGCCGAGAAGAGTCGGATCGGGACCTTCCGCCGGTGAGCGCGGCGACGGCAGTCTCCGGACCCCCAGACGGATCGTCGCGTACGTTCGGCTTCGTCTGTTCCGACCGGGGCAGCCGGGCAAAAGTCTAACACATCGGGGATCGGATGTCCCTCTGCGATCACCGGAGCTCTCGGGTACGACCATCGGACCGGTGGCGAGAAACCACCGGCGATGAACTTATCGAAACCACGACAACACACAATGGCCGACTCACCACGACGCGGAAGATATCCGACCGTCCGACACCCCCCTCGAGAACGCATAGAGAAACTCGCTGCCGAACTGGGACTGACGCTCAACGAGACGGAACTCGACGACTACGCCACCATGCTCCAGGGGGCACTGACGGACGTCAAGCGGGTGATGAACCTCGACTCGCCTCGCTTCCGGATTCACGAACGAACGCATACGAATCGTCCATCGGGATACCGGCCCTCGACGGATGAAGACCCGCTCAACGTATGGATTAGGAAATGCCGGGTGGACGGGTCCCCGAGCGGCCCACTGGCGGGAACGACCGTGGGACTGAAAGACTCCATCGCTCTCGCTGGCTACGAGATGACGTGTGGGTCCCGAGTTCTCGAAGGGTACGTCCCACAGGTCGACGCGACGGTCGTGACGCGTCTCCTCGATGCGGGTGCCACGATAACGGGAAAGTTGAACATGGAGGCGTTTGCGTGGTCGGGATCGAGCGACATTTCGGACTACGGGAGCGTTCCGAACCCACACGATCAGGACTTTCTCGCTGGTGGCTCCTCCAGTGGGAGTGCCGCCGCCGTCGCGACCGGCGACTGCGACATCGCTCTCGGTGGTGACCAGGGTGGTTCCATTCGCATCCCCGCGGCGTGGTGTGGGGTCGTCGGCCTGAAGCCGACATGGGGACTGGTTCCATACACGGGTATCTTTCCGCTCGACCCGACTATCGATCACGTCGGACCGATCGCCCGTACCGTCGAGGGAACGGCGAGAGCGCTGGAAGTACTGGCCGGCGAGGACATTCAAGACGGCGTCAGGATGGACGACCGCCAACCTCGCGGCGTTACGGGCGAGGCGTACACCGAGACGGTCGAAAAAAATATCGACGACGTGACACTCGGTGTCCTCCGAAACGGCTTCGAGTGGGACGTTGCTCACCCGGCCGTGAACGAAGCCGTCGAGGCCACGGTAGAGAAACTCCGGGCCCGGGGCGTCGAGACGAAACCCGTCACCGTCGAGTACCACTCCGACATCCTTTCGTTGCTCACGCCACTGGAGATCCAGGGCGGATACCGAACGATGACCGAGGCCGGAGTCGGGACACACCACAGTGGGTGGTACTGGAGCGACCTGATCGATTCGTTCGATCAGTTCAGGTCGTCCCGTATCGACGAACTGCCGCCAACGGCCAAACATTCGCTGCTCGTCGGTGCATATCTGTCGGATACGTACGGGGTCGAATTCTATGCGAAAGCCAAAAACGTCGTCCTCGAACTCCGGCGTCAGTACGACACGTGTCTTGAGACGTGCGACGCACTAGTTATGCCCACCGTTCCAACGATGCCGTTCGAGGACGACGGCTCCCTCGACCGTACCGAACGCGTGGGGAGGGTCACGGAGAACCACCGAAATACGGCTCAGTTCAACCACACGCACCACCCGGCGTTGACGGTGCCGTGCGGAATCGTCTCGGATCTCCCGGTCGGCATCCAACTCGTCGGCTCCCATTTCGACGAACGAACACTCCTCAGAATCGGCGCGGCCGTCGAACGGGTCGCCGATTCCCCCTCGGTCCCCGTCTCTGTGTGATGGTATCGTGTCAGATCAGCACTGGGACACGTAGGCCGCGACGAACCCGTGCGTTCACCACGGATGGGGTTCCGCTACGGCGCGGTCACGACCGGTGGTGTCCGGAGGCCTCACCCTAAATATCAAATTTCAATCAGCAAATATAAGTTGTCCGTTATCGATAGAGGGACGGAAGCCTCACGAATGTCCGAAACTCCAGTCCCCGGTGAATTTATCCCAGGACATGGCCCGGTAGAAATAAATGAGAACAGAGAGACGCGGGAGATTACCGTACAAAACCTGGGGGATCGGCCCATCCAGGTCGGCTCCCACTTTCACTTTTTCGAGAGCAACAAGGCCCTCGAGTTCGATCGGGCGTCCGCATTCGGGATGCGTCTCAACGTCCCCGCCGGCGCCGCGGTACGGTTCGAACCGGGGGAGGAAAAGCACGTGGAACTCGTCGAACTGGGGGGAAACAGGCGCGTCACCGGTTTGAACGACCTGACCAACGGGAGTGTAGACAGCGACGCTGTCAGACAACGGGCGCTTCGACGGGCGGAGCGCGAAGGGTACCGAGGCGTCTAACCCATGACACGCGAACTCACGAACCAGGAATACAACTCGATGTACGGGCCCACGACCGGAGACCGGTTCCGTCTCGGTGACACGGAACTCGTCGCGGAGGTCGAATCCGACTACACGACCTACGGGGACGAAGCCGTCTTCGGCGGGGGAAAGACGGTACGCGACGGTCTCGCCCAGGCTCCGGAGGTGACCGCCGACGAAGGAGCACCGGACTGGGTGGTGACGAACGCAACTATCGTCGACCCCATACTCGGGGTCGTTAAGGGCGACATCGGCATCAAAGACGGTCGCATCGTCGGTGTCGGAAACGCCGGCAATCCGAACACGATGTCGAACGTCGACACGGACCTCATCATCGGTCCCGAGACGGAACCCCTCGACGTGGCGGGTTCGATCGTCACGCCAGGAGCCGTGGACATCCACGTCCACTTCTACGGAGCGAACCTCCCCGAGACTGCTATCGCGTCGGGTATCACCACTATGCTGGGTGGCGGTACCGGGGCCTCGACGATGCCCATCTCCACCAGCGGAGCGTGGAATCTGGAGAAGATGCTGCAGGCGGCAGAGGAGTGGCCGATAAACTTCGGCTTCTGGGGGAAAGGGTCGGTGAGCGACCCGCAGGGTCTCGAAGAGCAGATCCGAGGTGGGGCGGCGGGCCTCAAGATCCACGAGGACTGGAGTGCAACGCCGTCGACTATCGATACCTGTCTGGACGTCTGTGACGACTACGACGTCCAGTGTATCCTTCACTCGGACACTCTGAACGAATCCGGATTCGTCGATCACACCGCCGAGGCCATCGACGGCCGGACGATCCACCTCTATCACATCGAAGGGGCAGGTGGTGGCCACGCTCCCGACATCTTGGAACTGATAGGTGACCCCAACGCCCTCCCGTCGTCGACGAACCCGACGAACCCCTTCACCGTCAACACCTACGACGAACACCTCGATATGATCATGGTGTGCCACCATCTGAATCCGAACATCCCGGAAGACGTTGCGTTCGCGGAGTCCCGGATCCGCAACGAAACTATCGCCGCCGAGGACGTCCTTCACGATATGGGCGCGATCAGCATGATGGCGACCGACTCACACGGCATGGGACGACAGGGGGAACTGATCAGCCGAACCTGGCAGGTCGCCGATAGCATGAAACGCCAGCGTCAGTCGCTGCCGGAAGACGAAGGGACGGAGAACGACAACTTCCGGATCAAACGGTATCTGGCGAAGTATACGATCAATCCTGCAATCACTGCCGGGATCGACGCGCACGTCGGATCGATCGAACCCGGCAAACTCGCCGATCTCGTGGTCTGGGATCCGGCGTTTTTCGGCGTCAAGCCCGACACCATCATCAAAGGTGGGTTCCCGACCTACACCAGTCAAGGAGAGGGGAACGGATCCACACCGTCGATCGAGCCCACCAAATATCTGCCGAGCTACGGTGCCGTCGGAAAGGCGAAACACGCCGTGAGCGTTACGTTCTCCAGTAAAGCGGCCGTCGAAAACGGTATTCGGGAGAGATACGGACTCGACAGCGAGGTACTCCCGGTCGAACACACGCGCAACTTGAGCAAGAGCCACATGATCCACAACTCGTATCAGCCCGACGAGATCAACGTCGATCCCGAGACGATCGAAGTCGAGGTGGACGGTGAACTGATCACCTGTGAGCCAGTCGAGGAAGTCCCACTGGCGCAGCGATACATGCTCTGAGGAGGTGAACACGAATGAATCTCACACCGAAAGAGAGGGACCGCCTCGAAATGTTCATGGCCGCCGAACTGGCTCGAAAACGCAAGGAACGAGGGGTCAAGCTGAACCATCCGGAAGTGGTCGCGCTGGTATCCGACTGGGTGTGCGAACGAGCCCGGGACGGTGAGATGGACGTCGCGGAGATCAGTTCCGAAGCAACGACGCTACTCGAACCGGACGACGTCATGGACGGCGTCGAAGAGATGATCGACGTCATCGAGGTCGAACCCATCTTTCCGGACGGGACGAAGCTGGTGACGGTTCACGACCCAATACGGCACTCGCCCGACTGACGCGGCCACGCGAAGGGCCCGTGCCGTTCGGCCGCGACGGTGGAGAGGTCTGGGTGCGACTATCGGCCGTCGACGCGGTCAGTCGTCCCGACGGCGTGTTGTCGGGCCCGGAACGTGCCGGCCGCTCGTGCCGTCGTCGGTACCGCTGTGTTTCGGCGATCCGTGTCGGCACGGAGCGGTTCCGGGATCGCAGCGCCGACACCGAACTCCGTCGCAGTCGCTGCCGTACGGGTGCGGTGCGACCACCACTACCGCCGGTTTCAGGTCCCACTCGCCGACCGAGCGTATCGGGTCACCTTTTCGGCACGCTGGATGCAGAACTCAGCTCACGAACAGTCGGACGTCGGATCGTTCGTGTTTCATTCCCATGATCTCCACGAACGGGGTGAACGTTTGCATCTCGTTCACTCCTCGCGAACTGTTCTCTTCCCAGACGTCCGAAATAATCGGTTGTAACTCCCCGAGAAGACGCTGAACGTCGGTGTGACTGAGTCCGATGAGGCGCTGAGCCGCCCCCAGCATTCCGGTGATGAACGAGTGTCCGTACACGAAACTCGTCTGTCTCGGGGTGAGCCCCTTGGACTGACAGACCATCCCCAGAACGACGGGGTAGTGACCGGACGCGCTGCCCGAATCGATTTCCGTCTCGTACGCCGAGAGCAGGTCGATGTCGTCGGTGTCGACCATCAACTCCAGAAACTGTCCGCCGGATTTCAGCGAACTTTCACGAAACTCCTTTGGGAGTTGCATCGAGCCGTAGCGAACGTCGACCTCGACGATTCGTTCGAGGTTCGGTGTCGCACTCGCCTCGTGGACCGCCGACAGCGCGACCATGTCGCAGGGCCCGACCTGGTGCCGGAGATAATCCTCCAGTAACGCGCCCAGATCGGCGGGAGTTTCGACGACGTCCTCCCGAACGAAGCTCTCTAGGCCGTAGGAACTCGTGTAGGACCCGACCGGAAGGAACGAGTCGGAAAGCTGCAGCGACGTGAGAAATGGCTGGCCGTCATCGGTCACGTTCATCACCCTCGTGGTGGTGTTGGTGTGGAACGTCCGTGAACACAGTACTGTCTACCCGTTCGTACCGGACGACAGCATCGGGTGGGAGCAGGTCTGTGACGACCCGTTCCATGACACGCCGTGCGTCCGACAGCGGGACGTAGAAGGCCCCGTCACGGCTCTGCAAGTCCCAGTGGTGGTTTCCGATAGCGTGGCCCAGCTTCGCCACGGAAGCGACGTCGTCGAAGCTCTCGGGGGCCGGATACTCGATGACCATCGCCTCCCGTTTCTCGAACTCGACGACGATCATGCGGTCGTCGTCCAAGACGAGAACGTCACCGGCCTCGAGTTCGGATTTGTCGTCGACGACGATACCGATCTCCGTGCCGTCGTCGGTCGTCGTCCGTACTCTCGACCGTTTTCGTTGCTCGGGATCGACGGTGACGGTCTCGACTTTGTCCGCCGCCTCGTACGTTTCGAAAGTGTCCGCGAGCGAGTCGTCCGTGTTGACGTTGCCGACGATGGTATTGGCTACGATCATGTTAGTATTTCCGCTGTTTCGGCTTGTTCACACCGAATAAGGCGCTCCTCGTCGTGTCCCAGGCATCGTGGATCCCGGTTTCGACCTCCTCGGCGGTGTGCCCGAGTGACCGGACGACGACGCCCGTGCCCTCCGGGAGGACGGACGCGCCGCCGACGATGCCAGTTCGGTCCGCCAGTTGCCTGAACACGGCATCACTCAGTTCGTGCGGATCGACGCTCCGGGTCAGTACGTACAGGGATCCGACGACTGGATACTCGCCCAGCAGGCCCTGTCGCTGGAGGTCGTCCTCGTCCGGAGAGAGTTCGATGGTGTCCGTGAGTACCCGCGTTCCCGCGTATTTGGCGTGGATGGCGGAGTGGTAGCGGTCGTACTCGAACCGCTCGCCACGGGCCAGTCGACCGGGAACGATGATCTCCGAGACGACGGCCGTGGCGTCTTTGTGAACGTCTACGTGGAGCGTTTGCTGGTACCGGGAGCCGCGGTACAGTATCGTTGGGTCCGGAATGTACTCCAGGTATCCACCCTCCTCGACGGAGATGTCGACACACGAACGGGCGTAGTTTTTCTCCATCCGGTGTGTTTTCGTCGCACCCTGGGTCGTCACGTGGGCTTTTGCGTCCGTCTGCACGTCGAGGTCGATCCGAAACCGGTCCCCCTGGGTGACACCGCCGCTCGGGTTTTGAATGTACAGTGTCACCAGGTCGTCGAGTTGTTCGTCGTGGTGCAACCCCCGCATCAGGTGGAACGGGGGCCTGCTGAACTCCCGGGAGACGTTCGTCACCCCATCGGAATCGCGGGTAAACGTCGCTTCGAGAACGCCGTCTTTCCCGGCAGTTCCCACTGCAAGCTGCTCTACGTCCTCGTTTGCGTAGGATCGAAACGACGGTGGCAGATACGGCTCCATCTCACTCGAAGAGGACGTTCTCCTGAATGGCGTCCGCGACCGTGTCGACGTTCTCACCGGTTTTGCAGTTGGTGAACTCGAAGGGGTCGCCGTCCCGGACAGTTCTGGCGTCCGACTCCATCACGTCGAGGTCGGCGTCCACGTACTCGGCGAGGTCGATTTTGTTGATCAGAAGGAGGTCCGCCTCGGTAACGCCCGGACCCTTCTTCCGTGGGATGTCCTCGCCTTCGGCTACCGAGATGACGTAGATGAAATAGTCCGCCAACTCCGGGTTGAAGGTCGCGGCCAGATTGTCGCCGCCGCTTTCGACGATAACGAGATCCAGGTCCGGCTTTCGCTCCAGAAACTCGTTGATTTTGGCGAGGTTCATCGACGGATCTTCCCGAATGCCGGTGTGGGGACACGCGCCGGTTTCGACGCCAGCGACGAGTCCTTTGGGGATTTCCCCTTCGAACGACCGTTGCAGGACGTTTGCGTCCTCTTGGGTGAGGATATCGTTCGCAATGAGCCCCACGTCGTACCCCGCATCGTGGAGTAACGGGACGAGACGTCGGAGCAGAAGTGTCTTGCCGGATCCGACCGGTCCACCAATACCTACCTTGGGGACGGTTCTGTGGCTCATCGGTCTATGGGAGATTGGGGGCCGTGTACAAAAAGCCGACTTACTCGCAGGAGGGTGGCAGGGTTCGCGTACCGGGAGCGGTCGAGCCAGGATGAGCCAGCGGTCCCCGTCCGCGTGGTCGGGGGGACGTGAGCAGTGGATCGTCGACAGCGACCGGCAACGGGCCGGCTATGGATCGCGTATCATTCGCTCGCCATCCGGATCGTACAGGGGTTCTTCTCGAACGGTCCCAGAGTATCGTCGCCCGTCGGATTCGACGTCTACTTTCGTCTCGGGGTCGGAGTGATCGCTCGGTAGATACGCGTAGACGACGTTCTGCCGGGTCGTGTAGCCGTAGTCGCTCCGGATGACCTCACCGACCTCGTCGCCATCGACGTACACCGACTCCTCCAGATCCGGCAGTACTCGGTCGTCGTCCATCGTAATACAACAGAGTTGCCGATGGCTGCTCTCGTCCAGCACCCGTTCGAGAGCCTGCTTCCCGGCGAAGTCCGTCTCCAGGTCGATGGCGTGACCGAGATTGGCCTCGAAGGGAGTGTGTGCGGGGTCGACCATGTCGATGGTTTGGTCGAGGTTTGTTTCGTACGGAGTGAATCCCTTTTCGACGGACATCGAGAACAGGGCGATATACCCGAACGGGAGGATGGAATGGTCCTGGCCGGACTCCCAGAGCGCCTCCCAGAGACGCGGTTCGTATCCGGGCCGTGTCCACAGTTCCCAGCCGAATTCGCCGACGTACGAGACGGCGTTCGCGATAACGGGAACGCCGGCGATTTCGAGTTGCTGGCTGGTGAAAAACGGGAACGAGTCGCGCGACATGTCGGTGTCGGTCAGCGGCTGTACGACCTTGCCCGCTTTCGGGCCGAAGACGCCGATACAGGTGTAGGCGTCGTCTTGGTTGATGATACAGACGTCTTCGGACGCGATATCACGCAGCCGTTCGATCTGTCGATCGGCCTGACTGGGGGCGGTGAGCATGAAATACCGGTTCTGCTCCAGGCGATTGACGATTACGTCCCCCATGTACTGGCCGTCGTCGTCGAGCAGTAACGTGTACCGGATCTGTCCGGGAGAGATGTCCAGGTCGTTCGTAAAAACTCGCTGGACGAATTCGGGGGCGGACGGGCCCCATATCTCGACGGGTGTAACTACCAGTCCGTCGTGGAGGCCGACGTCCTGACGGGTCGCGAGCACCTCGACCCCGACCGCAGTCGGTTCGTCCACGTGATCGGGGAGTTCGAACTCGTGGCGTCGTTTTTCGTTCGTGTCGTAGTACAGGGGAAGCTCCCAGCCCACGATAGAGTCGGTCACGGCACCGAGTTCCTGGTGATACTGATGGACGGGTCTCCGACGCGTGATTTCTCGTTCCGTCATGGTTGTACCCGAAGGTGACCTTCGAACACTTCGTCCCGCCGTTGCTCGTGCCTTCGTATTAAATTATCCCCTCATCGGAGATCGAACAAAAGAGCTGGTCCGGTGTCGCTCGGTTCGGGCCATCTCATCACGGCCGCCGGTGGAGCACGACGGGTCATCGTCGTATCGCCGCCACCGAGAACCGACGGGAAGGGAGACGCCGCCGCCGACGCTCTGGATACACACTCGAAGTGACCGACTGAACGGCGGACGCGTAACCGACCGTAATCACCGTTGGCGGCAGCGCGGCAGCGGTCGGTCTGTCAGACCGACATGTACGACTGCACGCGTTCCGGGTCCTGCATCTCTTCCGGGCCGAGTTCCTTGACTATCTCACCTTTCTTCATCGCGAGACACCGGTCGGCGGTCGTCATCGTGAAATCCAGATGCTGTTCGGCGAACAGCACCGTCGTTCCCAGTCGGTCGATGACTTCCAGCATCACGTCACTGATATCCGAAATGATGGATGGCTGGACCCCTTCGGAGGGCTCGTCGAGCAGCAGGATATCCGGGCCGCCGACGAGCCCTCGGGCGATGGAGAGCATCTGTTGCTCGCCTCCACTCATCGTACCGGCTTTCTGCTCTTTGCGCTCGGCCAAAATGGGGAACAGATCGTAAATCTCCTCGAAGTGGTCGGTGTCGGAGTCCTCGTTCACTAGCTGTCCGATGCGCAGGTTCTCCTCGACGGTCATTCTGGGGAACACGTCGCGGCTCTGTGGCGTGTAACCGATTCCCAGCTTCGCCCGCTTGTCGGCGCTCATGTCGGTCACCTCTTGGCCCGAGAAGAATATCGAACCGCTGGTCGGCTCCAGCAACCCGATAGCCGCTTTCATCAGCGTCGACTTCCCGACCCCGTTCCGGCCGATGATGGCGACGCTCTCCCCTCGCTCGATGGTCAGAGAGACGTCGTGAAGGACTGGCGTCGCGTTGTATCCGGCGTCGACGTTCGCGAACTCGAGTACGCTCATTCGTGTCGTTCCCCCAGTTTTCTCGCAGGTGCTTTGGTGTTCATGATTCAGTCCCTGCCCAGATAGATGTCTTTTACGTCCTCGTTCGCTTCGATCTCGTCTGCCGTGCCGTGCATGAAGATGGCGCCATTGTGGAGGACCGTAATCAGGTCGCTCACTTCCCGAATGACGTCCATGTCGTGTTCGATGACGACGACCGTCGTCTCGTCTTCCACGATCGACCGGATGAGGTCGATCGTTCGGTTCGACTCCGCCACCGTCATCCCGGCCGTCGGTTCGTCCAGCAACAGTAGCGAGGGGTCGACCGCGTACGCCAGCGCGACCTCCAGCCACTGCTTTTCGACGTGCGTGAGAAGTTCGGCGTCTTGGGTTCGCTTGTCTTCGAGGCCGATCTCCTCCAACAACTCGTCGGTCCGCCGTTCCACTTCATCGTGGTCGTCCACGAACATCTGAAGCGGGATGCGGAGGTTCTCGTCGAGGGACAGTTCGGGATAGACGCTCACGTCTTGGAACTTGATACTCAGTCCCCGGTGGACGCGATTGTGTGGCTCCAGATGGGTGATATCCTCGCCGTCGAACGTGATCGATCCCGACGTCGGCGTGTGATGGCCGGCGAGTAGCTTGAACAGCGTACTCTTTCCGGCTCCGTTCGGGCCGATGATGCCACGAACCTCTCCCCGATAGATATCGAGGTCTACGTCGTCGACGGCGACGATACCGCCGAAATGCTTCGAAAGCCCGTTCGTTTCGAGCAGGACGTTCCGTGAGTCGTCACTCATGCCGTCTCCTCCTCGGTCGCGTCGCGGTTTTTGAACCGTTCGGCGGTGTACCGCTCCAGGTTCGGAATGGCACCGCTATCCATGTAGAGGATGGTAACGATGAGAATGATACCAGTCAGGATCACCGAGAAGGACGCCTGGTACAGGGCGATCTGATCGCCGAGATACTGCAGGATGAACGCCGCGACGATGGGACCGAGCAACGTCTTGCGGCCGCCGACGGTCACCCAGATGACCGGGAGCGCCGCCGAGGCGATGCCCATTATCGGCGGGCTCATGAATTGGCCCCACGAGGCGTACAGCCCCCCTCCCAGCCCGGCGAGTGCGCCGCCGATGGCGAACACTTTGAGCTTGAGCAGTCGGATGTCGTAGCCGAGCATCTCGGTTCTGTCTTCGTCTTCCCGGACGCCGATCATCGCGTACCCGAAGTCCGTGTTCACCAAGTAGCGAAGCGCGAAGTACACGACGAGCAACAATCCGATCACGAAGTAGTATCTGGTTACGGGGCCCAGAGTGATGTTCGTGACACCGAGTTCGAAGGTCTGTCTGGGGATGTTGGTCATTCCCTGGTATCCTCCGAGGGTGGCGTTTCCGATGGTGAGTTCCGTCGACCTCGTGAAGAAGAGTTCCAGCACGAGCGTCACTGCGAGGGTGATTATCGCGACGTAGACCCCGCTCACGCGGCCGTAGAACATGAAGTAGCCGAGGACGGCCGCGAACAGGGTCGTGCCGAGCACTGTCACCAGTAACGCGATGGCCGTCTCGCCGGTGATCTGTACGAGATTCGTACCCAGAACGCCGAACAGATAGCCGCCGGCCCCGAAGAAGGCGGTCTGTCCGAAACTCAGGATCCCCGAGTATCCCCAGATGACAGTCAGGCTGAGGGCCAGGAAGATCCAGATGAAGTAAACCGTCATCTGTAGCGTGCTGTATGCTCCCGCGATCAGCGGGTACAGTAACACCAGCGCAACGACGGCCCAGAAACCTACCCAGAACGTTCTGGATTCGCCGATGACGTTCGGTCCTTCGAACGGCTCGAACAGTGAACTCATGCTTTGCTCCTCGTGTTGTGTTCCGTTTTGGTTTGTCCGTATCCGTTCATCGCTCGATTACTCGTACTCCCCGATGAACGTCGAAACGCCCTGTGGTGCGATCCGGATGACGAGAATGGCAGCGATGAGGAGTAACGCTCGGCCGAAGAACGTTCCCACCAGTTGGGCCCCGATACCCTCGATGACCGCGAGTATGGAGCCACTCAAAAACGTCCCCATCAGGACGTTTGCGCCGCCGACGATCACCGTCACGAACGCCGCGATCACGAACCTGCTTCCCGCGTTCGGCTCGACGGAGATGACGGGAGCGTACAACCCCCCGACGATCCCGGCCAGAAACGACCCGAGGACGAACGTCTTCGTGTATATGCTCTGGGTGTCGACGCCGAGACTGTGAGCCGCTTCTTCGTTTTGTAGCGTTGCGCGCGCTCGCAACCCGAACTCCGTGTACATGAATATGTAGTACGTGAACAGGAGGATGCCGACCGCGAGACCCATGAGAACGAACGTGTATATCGGCGCGGAGAACGTTCCCACTCTCACCGGCCCGAAGGGGCGCTGAATCCCGGGATACGAAGGGCCGAACAGGAGCAACAGGCCCTCGATGGTGATGAGACTCACACCCCACGTTGCGACCATCGAATCGGTTGGTCGTGTATAGAGGTGTTGAATGACCGTCCGCTCCAGGACCCACCCGACGACACTCGGAACTAGCGCCCCGACTAGCATGGCCAGCACTAGCGGCAGGCCAATCTCGTGGTACGAGAGCGCGGTGCCGTACACGCCCAGTAGAATGAACTCTCCGTGGGCGAGGTTGATGATACCCATCATCCCGAATATCACCGCCAGCCCTATCGCGGAGAGAACGAGAAACGCGAAGCTACTCAGGATGGCTGTACCGTAGCTTAATAGCGTATTGATGAAAGCCATTGATGTGGTGAATCAGTCGTAGAGGAACTCGGATATCGGGTCGTCCCAGGTACTCGCGTCGGTTCCGACCTCACATTCTTCCAGCAGCGTCGACGGTTCCAGACCCGAAAAGTCGTCGATGATTTCGAGTTCGTGATCCTCGTTTGCCGTGAACATGTACATGTCCAGCGACGGGGAGTGGACGCGACTCATCGTCTGCGTCGTTCCGAGTGGCGTATCGACCGTAAAGTCACCCGATTCGATCACTCGCATGACTTCTGCCTGGTCGGTGGTGCCGGCCTCTTCAACGGCGTCGAAGTAGTACCGATACGCCATCCAGTGGTTGTAATGGGGCGCATTTGCGTACCGGATTTCCGGTTCGCCGCCTTTGAGAGCCTCCACGTGCTGCTGGTTCGCGTCCCCGGGTAACTCCTCGACGTAGGTCGAACAACCGTACACGTTGCTCATGGCCGGCGCTTCTATCGTGAGGTGGTCGTAGGTGGACGCGAAGGCCATCGGTGAACCGATGGGGAGGTCGAGACCCGCGGAGTGTTGCTGGGAGAAGAAGTTCTGGTGGTTGCCCCCGACCAGGAAATGCATCATCCAGTCGGGCTCTTCGCTGTTCATCCGATTGATGGTCGAGGTGAAGTCGGAAACCGACAGGGGGATGAACTCTTCGCCGACGACTTCGCCGCCTCGGCTCTCGATCATTTCGGTGGCGACGTCCGCCGCAACGTGACCGTAGTTGTAGTCTGCAGCGGCGATGTACACGCTGTCGCCGAAGTTTTCCATCATGTACGGAATTAGGGGAGCCAGGTTCTGGTCCGGCGTCGGACCGGTGACGAACATGTACTGGTCACAGACGCCCCCCTCGTACTGGGTCGTGTATGCGGACAGCTGTTTGTTTTCGGCGAGAACCGGGCGAATCGCCTCGCGTGCACTGCTGTTCACAGCTCCCGTCAGGAAGTCCACCTGATCCTCGAGTATCAACTTGTTAGTAAGATTCTTGTACCGTTCGATGTCTGACTGGGAGTCCTCGGCGATCAGTTCGATGTCACGTCCCAGCAGGCCGCCGTTCTCGTTTTGCCGTTGGACGATCAGTTTGGCCGCCCGGTATTTGGCCTGACCGTAGATAGACGAGGCTCCGGTTCGGGGGGCCAGGTCGCCGATTTTGATGGGATCCTCGCCTCCGCCACCGGAACCGCCCAAACACCCGCCCAAGGCGAGTGCACTTCCAACAGCGGCGGTGCTTCGAACGAAGTTCCGACGCGTTCCAAGGGGACTGGTGCCATCCAGCATGGTTTTCAAGAGAGAGTGCCGTTATTAATAACTTTCGAGCCTATCCAAGAATTAGATTGATCGATTGAATTGCATGCGGATTCGACCCGAGCTATTCACGAACCTGTCCAAGAATTAGATTGATCGATTGAATTGCATGCGGATACTATCTGATCCCTCGTCCCAGCGGTAGAGCCGAATCCGAGCGAGTGGCTACCGCGTCGGCGACGTTGTAGTTCAGTTCCTCGTCGCCGACGCCGTCGGGGGTCAGCCACACGCCCGAGTACCTTGCCGAGAGGGACCGTCGGTTGTGATTGCTCCGACGCGGGTTGTGGGGGACCTGTTCGACGAGAGCGGTGACGGCGGAGGCGATACAGCGAGTGTCCGTATCCGATTCCCTCCCGGATGTTATCGAACGGGACTCGGAATCGTCATCGCTGGCGGCGACGATTTCGCCATCGAGGAGTGCTCGAAACCCCACGGTCACGACTCTCCTATCCGTCGTTCCGCGGCGGCTACTGCCATAAAACTGGCCGTCGAGGACGTGAGACGTATCGAAGACGCAAGGGATTTGGACGCTGGCGGTTAGCTCGCAGTGTAGAGGAACCGCCCGATTACGGCCACCATTCCGGCAGCGACGACGAACACCCAACCAGTTACGCGGACACGCCGTCCGTACGCGCTCAGTGCATCGTTCTCCGTCCCGAGGTAACAGGAGCACACTCCGTCGCGAGCGGTGGAGAGTTGTCACTACAACGGGAACTTCCATCTCAGCGAAAACTACACGGGTTGGACAGTACCGAGAGGACCGTCCAGTGCACGTGACACCGCGAGGGCATCTCGACGGATAACGGCTCTGTGCCGGCCGAACGAGGCTCGTTTCGACCGATGCTCGAACTATCGCATAATTGGCGCGGATTTGATAGTCGATCGATACCTCCCTTCGCTCGTGGGGAGACGGAGATACGGACACGTCCCACCAGTCCGATGGGGGCTCCCGTATCCACGTGGAATCGGCGCCCTCGATGTGGAGACCGCGCTTGCGCCGACACGGTGTTTCTGGGCCAGCGTCGGGAAAATAACACTAAACATACCCCCGGGCCAACGTGAACACATGAGATTCGACCGAGCCCATCCCACCGCAGGTGCCCCTGCCGGCTTTCGAGACAGGTGGTCTCGCGACACGGTCATCGGTGGCATGCAAGGGACCGATGATGGACGAGCGTAGTGCGGAGAGTCAGCTGGACGGACGTCCGGATCCCGTTCTCGCCTCCGCTGTCGAGGCTCACGACGCCCGCGTAACGGCGACGAACGAGGCTTTCGAGCGACAGTTCGCCGAGACGCAGGCGGAACCGTTCGTCTCGACGATATTCGAGCGATTTCGCAGTCACCGCACGCCCGTCGATCAGGTTCCACTGACTCACCTCGTCCGAGGCGATCACGTTGGGAGCTATCTCGACGGATACGGTGATCGGCGGCCGTTCTCCGTGCGGGTAATCCCTGCGGACGAGAACACCAGTTATCTCGTGTTTTCCGATCCGCAGCAGTATCCTGATGTCGATGATCCAACACAGTAACGAACCCGACCGACGAAGCGCGAACGAAAACGGAGGTGCCAGCTGTGGATAACCGACTTCATCGGGCCCCTCTCGGTGTCCTCAACGTCTCCATCGATGGGACTGTAACGGAGATCAACGAGACGGGGCGAACGCTAGTCGATATCACGCTCGATCAGATCGGTGCCTCGCTCGCCGAAGTGTTTCCCCGATCCGTCGACGATACACTTCTGAGCGCGTTCGAGGGCGAGGCCATCACCGAGATGGAGTTCGAGGAGTATTATCCCGACCTCGAACGGTGGCTCGCCGTCTCCGTCGTCGCCTCCGAGGAGGAGGGCACGGTCTACGTTCGGGACGTGACGGAGCGACGACGAGAGAAACGGTCCTTGCAGCAGTTACGGCAAGAACGCAGACGGACAACCCTCACCGACGACGTGCTTTCGGACATCCTCGCCGCACTCGTCGACTCCACCTCCCGTGAAGAGATTGCCGAAACGATCTGTCGAGGGTTCGGTGAGACTGAACTGTACGAATTCGCCTGGGTGGGAGAGCGCGATATTGGCAACGACGACCTCGTTGTCCGCTCGGTCGCGGGTGAAACCGGCGATACCTTCGAAGCTGTCCGTAACGCCGTCGACGACGAGGCTGTGACGACGCCGGAAGAGCGGGCCGTCGAGCGGGCTCGACTGCAGACGGCACAACCTCTCACCTCCAGTTCCGTGGTCCCCGAATCGGTTCGAACGGCCGGCTTTGCGGACGGGGTGCAGTCGGCGCTGGCGATCCCACTCGTGTACGGTCCGAACGTCCACGGTGTGGTCGGAATCTACGCCGGCGGCACCGAAACGTTCTCCGAGCGAGAACGCGCTAGTTTCGAGACGCTGGGTGACGTGGCTGGATTCGCGATCACGGCGATTCGGAATCGAAATCTGCTCCTCTCCGATAGCATCGCGGAGATCACGTTCGAACTCGGCGAGAACTCAGTTCTGACGAGGCTGAGTCGGACGCTCGACTCGACGCTGAAACTGGAAGGGATGGTTCCACAGGGTGACGATGCGTTGCTCTGTTTCGTTTCGGTCGACGGTGGCGACATCGGCCGGATCGATCACGAGACTGCCGACACGGAGGCGATCGGGACGACCCGCGTTATCAGGGAGTCCGAGTCGGGAGGGACTATCGAACTCACCGTGCGCGGCTCGACTCCCTTACTCGCCGTTTCCTCGCTCGGAGGAACCGTTCGGCGGGCCCACTTCGAGGGGGGGACTGGACGCCTCGTCGTCGATCTCCCGCCGGACGGGGACGTCCGCCGTATCGTGGATACGATCAGCCGCGAGTGCGACGCCGAGTTCGTCGCGAAAGAAGAGCGGGAACGGTCGGTGACGACGGCCCGTGAGTTCCGCGACGAATTAGACGGCCGGTTGACGGACCGACAGCGGACGGTACTTCGGGCCGCGTACTTCGCGGACTACTTCGAATCTCCGCGAGGGAGTACGGCCGAAGAAGTCGCCGCCTCACTGGATATAACCGGATCGACGCTGCTTCACCACTTGCGCGCTGGCCAACGGAAGCTCTTGGAGGCCTATCTCGACAGGGAGACCCGGACGGACCAGGACTGAGCGGACCGTTGCATCTTCTACTGACGCTCGATCGCGCCGAACTGATCGAGAACGCCATCGTCGGTTAGCAGTCGTTTCGCTCGATGTTCAAGTCGCTCCGCTTGCTCGGCCACGTCTGCATACCCTCCGTGTCGTTTCGCGTCGCCAAGTTCGCCCGCGAGTACCGTCCGTTTGGCTTCGATACTGAAATACTCACCGAGCGTTTCGTACGCGAGGGCCCGTCGCTGTTGGTCGATAACGGCACGGATATCCTCGCGATCGACCGGCTTACAGAGATACTCGTCGAACGGCATATGGAGTATTCCGATGTCGGGATCGACCGCAGTTACCATGACGATCCGGCCGTAGTAGTCTCGTCCGACGAGTTCCGATAACACGTCGTCTCCCGACATCCCCGGCATGTGCCGATCCAGCAGGACGATGTCGATCGACGAATCTTCGATGACCGAGAGTGCCGTTTCACCGCTATAGACCGTCTCGACATCACAGTAGCCTCGCAGTCGCAGTGCGTACGCATCTGCCACTTCTTGCTCGTCATCAACAACGAGCGCGTGCACATTCGCCGCGCTATCGTTCCCGGACATCTGTCTCGGTTGCTTACGTTGGATCGAAACCACAGCCACATAACTGATGATCTTTGCCAGCCTCGGTATCCGCCCCAGAGTGTCGCGTGATCGGTATACATGGCCTCATCATCCAGTAGGACCACTGCTCTTTCCAGTAGTGTGTCCGCCCACTCAGCCCCAAGCGCGACGCATCGAACCGATCAGACGGAGGATGTCAGTCTCTTTGCCTCCGAACTGTTCGAACTCTTCGGCGACGAATACACCCGGCGTGTGTACGAGGCCATTACGGACCAGCCACGAAGCGGCCGTGCCACCGCCGAGGTTGCGGGTGTCTCACGCGCGACGGCGTATCGTCGCCTCGACGATTTGGGTGACGCAGGCTTCGTCCGTCCCGAGATGACGAGCCACGAGGACGGTCGTCACAAAAACAGTTCAGGGCTACGGCGACGTCGCTCTCCGTCTCGCTCGGTAATGGCATCGAGACTGCGGTCGACGTTGCCGACCGAGTCCGCAGTCGACGTGGAATCTTTCGAGTAGTTAGTTTCCGATGGCGAAACAGTGGGTAGCCATCTATTACGCTCTGGTTCCACCGTCCCCATGCCCGCAAAGTCCCCCAGCGGGTACCCGTCCCGCCCTCCAGACACGTCCGCCACGCACGGCGGCTTTCGGCCAGATCCACACTGGTTCGGAAATCGAAGCCAACTCGGGTAGAACGAGGGAGCCACCATCGTGTTCAACCGACACAAAATTCAGACTATAGCCCGAGCACCCGAGCGATGGTCCCCATCACAACGTTGAGCACGCTGGCTCTCAACGCACTAGCGTCCGTGCTTCTGGGCTGGACGACCTGGGACGCCTACCAGTCCAGAGAACAGCCGAGCGCAACCCCGTTCATACTGATTCTGGCCACCTTGACGCTGTGGGCGGCCCTCTCTCTTGGATCGGAACTTCCCGGCGTGTCGACCGTGAGCCTGCTGTCCTCGACTTTCGATCTGGCCCAATTCGGCGCCGCCTTGGCACTTCCCGGATTCTGGACTGTATACGCACTCAGCTACACTGGCCGGGGAACCGGGGTGACGTGGGGACGGGTCACTCTGTTGGCCGGTATCGCGCTTCCAGTGGTCATCAGCGGTATCGTCATCGCGGTCGGTTCCTCGGAAAGAGCGGTCGAACGGACTCTCGCTCCACTGATCGGTACGGAACTCCTGTATCTCTTCGTTCTGTTCCTGTATGCGACGTATCTTTTGGTCGACCTCGGCGGAAGCCACCCCCGTGTCTCGAACACACAGGTAGCTGTGTTGACATTCGGTGTTGCCGCACCGTATCTCGTGAGTGTGATCGATCCCTCGCCCTTTCACACCACGAACACGACACTCGGGTTGATCGTCTCCGGCGTGTTTCTGGCTGTTGCCGTGCGACGATATCCGGTCATGACCGGGTTCCCGAAGGCCGATTACGTGGCTCGAACGCGCGTGGTCGAAACCCTGCGGGAGGCACTCGTCGTCATCGACTGGGACGACCACGTTCTTGACGTCAACGAGGCGACGACGGAACTGTTCGACCATCCCGCAGAGACGATGATCGGCGAACCGATTCGGTCGGTCATCGACGGCCTCGAGGAGACCGAACTCCCTACGGGGGCGGCGGGAACGGTTGCGCTCCGGACGGCGAAAGGCCGCCGACAGTTCCAGTTCAGCGTCTCCGCGGTCACCGAAGCGGCGACGGACGACGAGGACAACCCAGTTGCCAGAACCGTACTCCTCCGGGACATTACGGATCGGCAAACCAGAGAACAACGACTCACGGTTCTCAACCGCATCCTCCGCCACAACGTGCGGAACGATCTGGACATCGTACTCGCGTACGCCGACCGGATCGCCGACGAGGAGATACGGACAGGGATTCGCGAGAGCACATCCGACCTCCTCGAACTGAGCAAAAAAGTCAGAGACGCGACGGAGGTCATGACCGAGAGTACCGAAGCTCCGGAAGCGGTCGATCTGGCCGACGTAGCGAAGACGGTCGTCGATCGGTTTCGAGCCGACGACGAGTCAGCCGACCTCTCGCTCGTCTGCCCAGAGGAGGTGTTGATCTCCTCTCATCGGGCGGTGGTTCGGGAGGCCCTCTCGGAACTGGTCGAAAATTCGCTCGTACACACGTCTATGGACTCGCCACACGTCGAAGTTCGTGTTCGAGAGATGTCGGATAGAACGGTCGAAATCTCCGTCGCGGACGATGGGCCCGGACTCCCCGAACGGGAACGGGACATCCTCGCTGCCGGGACTGAGACGCAACTCAAGCACGGTCAGGGCATCGGCCTCTGGTTCGTCAACTGGGCGGTCACCCAGTTAGGAGGCGACCTTCAGTTTGAGGAGAACGATCCCGACGGCAGTATCGTCACGATTCGCCTCTACGATGGCGTAAGCCACAGCAGCCGTCGTAGATCGTCGCACACCTGATCGCACGCAGTCCGGCGCTCAGGTGTGCAGACGGGTCACCCGCCACACCGCCGGATTGTGACGCACAGTCGAAGAGCACACGCTCTCCGGTGGCGGATGGCTCTATCCCGGTAGACTCTCGCCTACCGAGAGCCTTGTGTTGCGCGAAACGGAACGCCCCGGACGAGCAACACCGGACCGGAGTTTTTACGAGAGGAGTCAGATGCTCTGATGTGGTTCGAATTGGTCCCCTCCAGTTGACCGAGATGTGGAAGTGTGCCCTCATCGGCGGGCTCCCCGTTCTCCCATTCACGGTACTCGCAACGTGGCGATCCCCAGAGAAGATAGCACTCGGAACGATCGTCGTCGGGAGTGTAGTCGCCGGATATCTGATCAAGCGACACGGGGGGAACAGCGCTGCGACCGGACTGCGAGCTGCACTCGTTGGTGGGTTCCCGGCAATCTGGCCGCTAAGCGATCTTATTTGGGCAGTCCCGACCATCCCGAATCCGCTGTGGTTCCGGGCCGTCGGCGCCGCGATGATACTCGGTGCCGGAGGAGTTATTTTGGCAGTAATGGCCGTCCTCGGCGCGTTCGCAGGCCGCTTCGGGGGCTGGCTAGCCGAACGGCTCGGTCACGGTGGCGTAACCGACGCAGAGGGAGGGGCCTAGTGGAGAGATACCGACTCCGAAAAGCCGGAGCCTTTTTGCCACTCGTGGGGCCACGGATTCTCCGTGATCACGGTGTGAGTACTAGCCCATCCAACCGTAACACTGTGTCTGGTTCGCAGTGGTACGGCATCCTCTTGTTCCCCGTCGTCGCCGTGACGACCCTCCTCGCACGCTTCGGTTCCCGGACGTTCATCGCCGTCTCTTCGTCCGGCGGTGACCCGAACGTCGCTGCTGGCATCGCGTCGTTCGGCCTCACCGTGGCCTCGTTCTGGGGCGGTGTCCTCGTGGCGCTCGTCGTTCTCGGATGTCTGCTTGCGGACATCCGATCACTCGGCGAACAGGCAGGGTGGTCGCCGAGTCTCGTGTGGGGTTTCGCCGGCCTCGCTCATCTCGGTGGCGCCGTCTTCTCGCCACTGTTGGGTGTCTCGATTCCGACACTGTCTTACTACTTGTACCGGCGCCATATCCGTCTCGGAGAGCCCTAACACACGCCTTGGAACTGTGATCTGCCCGCTCGGACAGGGAGGGTAGCTGACGGACGCTCTCGGGTCGTTACAGTCGTTCGGTCCGGCCGATTGAGACACGGAGAATCCATCCACACCGTGTCGACAGTGTCCCGAAAGCACCCACACACGCTGATCGGCCGCAGCCGCGTCGGCGAGCGCATCAGCGTGATGGTCTACACGACACTTCCCGCCGAAGTCGTCAGCTCTCGGGAGCAGTTCTGAAACCGTCTTCGGCTCACGCACCGACACCCGATGCGTTGCCACAGAACGTCCAAGGGAGGGGAACCCACGAACGGGAGAGCCGTCCCGTCAGAGGACAGTCGTGGCCGATCGTGTTCACAGTAGCTGATTCCATTGCTCTCGACACTGACCCAACCAGTGTAGATGTGCGCGAATCTGGGCGACACAGCCCCTCTCGTTCGACCATCGACCTTCCCGAGTAACACCGACGGTAAACCAAGCCCGACGAGCAGAGGACGGTTCGGTATAGACAGCTACCAAGAGAAGCTTGCGAGTTCGACCGGCACATACACGAACGGCGGGAGTAGCGCTAGCTCGATCTGCTGGGGTTAGGTTCCTTCTCAGGGAGGGACTCCTGACACGCAACTTCGAACCTAGCTCCCCCTTCCTCGCTTTCCGAAACCGAGAGTTGCCAGCCGTGCGCTCTGACGATATCCCGGACGATCGCGAGGCCGAATCCCGTTCCCCCTTCCCGTGTCGTGTATCCTTGTTCGAGGACCTTTTCGCGGTCGTCTTCGGGAATCCCCGTGCCGGTATCCTCGATATAGAATCCACGCTCCTCGACTAACGTCCCGACCTTGACGGTCAAATTGGTGGGGTGGTTGTGCTCTACGCTGTTTCGGTACAGATTCTCGAAGACGTTGAGCAGACGGTCCCTGTCGGCTTGGAGTTCGAGTGCCGTTTCGACGACGAGAGTCGCCCCATCGGTCGTAACGTTCTCCCAAGCATCACCAGCGAGTGTTTCGAGGTCCACGTTCGCTGTCTCGGCAGCCGTTTCGCCGGACTGAGCCAGCGTGAGCGCATCGTCGATAATGTCTCCCATTCGCTCGAGTTGGTGCTGGATATCTTCGATCGACTCCGTGGGTTCGTCGCTGACGTCGGTCTTGAGAAGTTCGATTCGGCCGGATGCGACATTGAGTGGATTCCGAAGATCGTGAGCAACGATGCTAGCGAACTGGTCGAGCCGTTCGTTCTGGCGTTCGAGTTGCTGTTTCCGCCGCCGTTGCTCCGTCACGTCACGCGAGTTGAGGACGATGCCCTCGACGTACGGATCTCCGAGCAAATTCGTAGCGTGCGCTTCCATAATTCGCCAATTGCCGTCCGCGTCGCGGTATCTCGCTCCGTACTGACCGACGAAGCCGTAATCGTCCGCGTGTTTCGAGAGTTCCACGATGATCTCCTCTCGATCGTTGGGATGGACGCGATCGACGATGTTCTCACCGATCATCCCCTCGGGATCGTACCCGAGTACCTCCGTAATCGACGGGCTGACGTACGTGATCGTCCCGTCTTTTTCGATCACGGTCACGACATCCGACGACCGCTCGATGAGTCGTTGGAACCGCTTTTCGACCACGTGGCGTTCGGTCACGTCGCGGTAGATGAGTAGCGATCCGATTGGGGCTCCCGTCCGAGCGGTTAGTCTCGTTTCGCTAACGTCGAAGTACCGCTTCCCGTCCATGGAGTCGACGGCGACGTCCGTCTCGGAGTAGTTCTCGTCTTCCTCTGTGGAGTCGTACGATGGAACGATATCGGTAGCGGATTGTCCGATAACCGCCTTCTCGTCGTCTAGCAGTTCGACGGCGGCCGCGTTCACTTCGACGATCCGTTCGTCCATGTCGACGACGAAGGTCGGGTCGGTCATCTCGTCGACGAGAGTATGTCTTGCAACGGGCGCTAGTTCAAGAAAGTCAAAGCGAAAGAGCGCGCCCGCGAAGAAACGCTACGGCAGCGTCGACCAACGTCGAGACGATGCTCAACTGGTTCACCGAGTTCGCGTTGACTGTCGTCATATGTGACACGTCGCTCTCCAGTCGAAGATACCTGTCTGTACGGGCTGGCGGCGATATCGACCACACTGGCGACGTCGGCGCCGGCGAGCGGGAGGCGTGGACAGCGGCGACGGTCCCGACGGAGGCTGCGCTCCACGACGCTGCCGTCGGAGCGCCGGGCGCCTACGCCGTCGAACCCTCCTGATCGTCCCATCCAGGTTCCGTCTCATCTCCCACACGAGTGCCCCTGCGAGAGGAGGGCTGTCGCCGCGGACGACGACGGCACAGCGATGGCGTCCAGCCGACGAGCGGGCCGACCACGGCGATCCCAACGGTGTCAGGCCAACACCGCCGGTCGGCGGTCGGCGTATCGTCGCTCACACTTCCCACGGTCGTTCGACCGGGGCTACGAGCGCTCTTTGCTGTCTCGTATCGTCGCCGCTGCCACGCCGGCCTGTCCGTACGCGATTCCGCCGTCGCCCGGCGGGACGGCCTCGTTTCGCAGGAACTCCAATCCAGCGCCCCGCACGCGTCGGCGTATCCGGCGGCTAATGGCGTCGTTGTAAGCGACGCCGCCGGTGAAGCCGACGGCCTCGATGCCGCGGTCCGCTGCGGCATCCAGCGCCAACTGTGCCAGTCCGTCGGCCAGCAGTCGTTGCGCCGTCGCGGCCAGATCCGCCGGGCCGACACCATCTTTCCGGAGCGTCGCAAGCCGATCGATCAGCCGTGGCGTGTCGAGCACGGGCCGGCCGTCCGCTTCGGTGTACGGCACTGCGACATCACGAGGCGTCCCGTCGACGGCGACCGCTTCGAGGCGCATCGCGGGTTCGCCCTCGTACGTTCGCTCCTGACAGATATCGGACAGCGAAGCGACCGCATCCAGCAACCGGCCGGCGCTCGTCGTTGTGGGTGTGTTGACGCCGGCGTCGAGTTGCTGTTCGACGATGCTCAGTTCGGCCATATCCACGTTCGAGAGCGACAGGTCGAGGTCGGCGGCGAGCGAGCGGATATCGACGCTGGGTCGCTCGTACAGTTGGCCGGCGAGGGATCGAACGGGACACTCGGTGGCTCGGTCGCCACCCGGCATCGGAACGGGGGCGAGCCCTGCGACTCGTTCGGCATCGGTAAGCGTCACATCGAGGACTTCGCCCCCCCAGACGTCACCATCTGGCCCGTATCCGACTCCGTCGGCCGTGATGCATATTGCCCGTGGGCAGCCGTGCTCCATGAGTACGCTGGCGGCGTGTGCGTGGTGGTGCTGTACTGCGACGGCACGCTCGGCGAGCTCTCGCTCCACGAGATCGGCCGCGTGCTCCGTCGTCCGAAAGGACGGATGTGCATCGTGAGCGACGATAGGTGGTCGGCCTCGGCCGGTGAGTGCGAGCAGATGGTCGACTGCACGCTTCAAAAAGCGAAACGTTTCGATGTTGGCTACGGCACCGATGTGTTGTGTCAAATAACACTCGTCGCCCGAGAGGATAGCCGCAGTGACGTCACGCTCCGGGCCGAGGGCGAGAACACTGGCGTCGCCGGGAGTTGGAGCCGTAACGGGGAGCGGTACGTGCCCGCGCGACCGTCGAAGTAGCGTCCGGGTCCCGTCGACCGATTTAACCACGGAGTCGTCACATCGACCGACGATCCGACGATCGTGGAGCAGGGAGCCGTCCGCCACGTCCCACAACTGTTCACATATCGAGCGATTAGAGATCTGCATCGGCAACCCGGGGCGGTTGGCCGACGTTACGACGAGTGGCTCGTCGAAGCGCTCGAACAAGAGATGGTGGGCGCCGCTGTATGGAAGCATCACGCCGACAGTGTGGAGTCCGGGTGCCAGATTCGACGTGAGCGTGCCGCCACGCCGTTCGAGTACCACGATCGGTCGGCGGGGGGACCGAAGCCACTCGCGGTCGGCCGACGAAACCGCCGCGAACGTCGTGACACGCTCGATCGAAGGACTCATCACCGCGAAGGGTTTCGCTGGCCGTCCCGTTCGTTCCCGGAGCCTCGAAACGGCGTCCGGACGAGTCGCGTCACAGGCGAGATGTGCCCCACCGATCCCCTTGATAGCGACGACCGCTCCCTCCTCGAGCGCTTCAGCCGTGGCGTCGAGCGCCGCCCCGTCTCCGTCGACCGTGGAGGTCCCCTGCGGGAGCGGATCGATGTCGTCGCGATTCGGGACGGGGATGTCGCCGTCGCCGTCGTGTGGCTGGAACGCTAACTTCGGTCCACAAGCTGGGCAGGCAATCGTTTGGGCGTGATACCGTCGGTCCACCGGGGTGTCGTACTCCTCGGTGCAGTCCGAACAGAGGGGGAACGCCGCCATCGAAGTCGCCTCCCGATCGTACGGTAGGCGCTCGATTACGGTAAACCGGGGACCGCAGTCGACACAGGCCGTCGCCCAGTAGCCGTGGAAACGCGACGACGGATCGCGGATGTCGTCCAAACAGGCGTCACAAACGGCGGTATCGGGTGGGATGGTGCCGCTACCGGTCTCCCGATCCGCCGACTCCGCGATCGAGAACGAGTCGTACCGGTGGTTCGATATCGGCTCGGTTTCGACGGTGACCGTCTCGACCTCGGCGAGAGGGGGTGGATTTCGTTCGAGCTTTTCGAGGAACGTCTCGACTTTCCCTTCGGGACCTTCGAGTACCACGCTGACGCCGGCATCTCCGAGATTACGAACGCTCCCCCGGAGCCCTAATTCGACGGCAGTGCGGTACACGAACGGCCGGAACCCGACGCTTTGGACGACCCCGTCCACCTGTACGTGGGCGCGTTCCATCCGTCAGTACGGACGACGCGAAGGTATAAATGAATGTGTGACTATCGGTAGCCAAACAATGTGTCTCGGTGTTCCCGGACAGGTAACGAAGGTCAACGGCCTCACTGCCGATGTCGACTTCTGGGGTGTCGAGAAGGAGGTACGGCTCGATACGGTCGACGAGCCGGTCGAATCTGGGGATTACATCCTCAATCATGTCGGGTTCGCGATCCGTCGGATCCCGGAATCGGAGATCGACGAGACGCTGACGCTGTACGAGTCGATGATGGGCGGTGACCCGGACGACATGTTACGGGAGGACCTGATCGACGAGGTGGAGGCGGCCGGTTCGACGGCGCCCGAATCGAACGACACCCCCGCGAACGGCGACGCGGAACCCGCCAACGCGGAGGACGCCGAAGACTTGCTCGACGAGCTCGATATCGATGTCTGACCGCGACCGTGTTCCCGGCGGTCCGACCGGTGACGTGACCGGATCCGGGGCCGGGGAGAACGCCCTGGAGTTCCGTGATCCGGAGAAAGCGAACGCGCTAGCCGAGCGAGCGGCGGAACTCGTGGCGGCCATCGACGCCGAACAGGTCAGCGTCATGCACGTCTGTGGGAGCCACGAACAGTCGATAGCCAAGTTCGGGCTCCGTAGCATGCTCCCCGACGGACTGGAGCTGCGAATGGGTCCCGGCTGTCCGGTCTGTGTCACCGACATGCCGGAAGTCGACGAGGCCGTCGCCCTCGCAAAGGCCGGCGTCACGGTCACCACCTACGGTGACATGCTGCACGTCCCCGGAACGTCGATGTCGCTGAGCGAGGCCAGGGACGCGGGTGCGGACGTCCGCGTCGTGTACAGCGCCGCCGAGGCGGTCGAAATCGCCGAAAAGGTCGACGACGAGGTCGTGTTTTTCGCGACCGGCTTCGAGACGACTGCGGCGCCGACTGCGGCGGTGATAACGGGCGGGCCACCCGAGAACTTCTCGGTGTTGAGCGCGCACAAATACGTTCCGCCTGCGATGGAAGTCGTCGCCGCGATGCCGGACACCGAGGTCGATGGGTTCCTTGCTGCCGGCAACGCGGCGACGATAACGGGATGGGGACTGTTCGAGGAACTCGCCGAGGAAACCGAGACGCCGATCACCGTCGGTGGCTTCGAACCACTCGACATTCTCGCGGGCCTCGTCGCTCTCCTGAAGGACATCCGAGACGGAGAGCGAACTGTCCGAAACGCCTACCCCCGGTGTGTCACCGAGGTAGGGAACGAACCCGCGCAGGAACAGCTATGGGAGGTGTTCACCACCGAAAGCGGCGAGTGGCGCGGTATCGCGCACATCCCCGACGCCAACCTCGTCCTCCGGGACGAGTACGCAGACGTCAGCGCTCGCGAGCGGTTCGATATCGACACCGAACCCCTCTCCGGGACCGGGTCGTCGCTCGTCGACGACTGTATCTGCGGCGATATCATGGCTGGCCGGGCGAACCCGACGGACTGTGATATGTTCGGCGAGGAGTGCACTCCGGAGAATCCCGTGGGCGCCTGCATGGTCTCCAGCGAGGGGACGTGTAAAATCTGGCACGAATACGGCGGCCGCCCCGATCTATGAGCGGCGACGACGAACTCGAATCCGCCGGTGTCGTGACGCTCGAACAGGGTTCGGGCGGCAAGGCGATGCGCAACCTCGTAACGGACGTCCTCACTGCGGGCTTTCCCGACGACGCTCTCCCCGTCGGGCGCGACGCGATGGACGACGGCGCCGTCGTGCCGGTCGGCGACCGGAACGTGGTCATGACTACGGATAGTCACGTCGTCGACCCGCCGTTCTTTCCCGGCGGTGATATCGGCCGACTCGCCGTCTCGGGGACCGTCAACGACCTCGCAGTCATGGGCGCGACGGACGTCCGGGCACTCTCTAGTGCGGTCGTCGTCGAAGCGGGCTATCCCGAATCGGATCTCGAACGGCTGTCGAATTCGATGGCCCGGGCCTGCAGGGAGGCCGACGCCCCCGTCGCCACCGGTGATACGAAAGTGATGGGCAACGGCGATATCGACGGTGTCGTACTCAACACGACCGGTCTCGGCATCGCCGACCACGTCGTCCGCGACGATGGACTCTCCCCGAACGACGTTCTCGTCGTTACCGGGGCGGTCGGGCGACACGGGGTCGCGTTACTCGCCGAGCGCGAAGGGATCGATTTCGGCACCACGTTGGCGTCCGACGTCCGACCGATAAACGGTGTGATAGCCGAGGCGCTGTCGGTCGCCGGCGAGAACGTGACTGCGATGAAGGATCCGACGCGGATGGGGTTGGCCGGTGCGGCCAACGAGATGGCAACGAAAAGTGGTGTCGGGATCGAACTCCGGCAGGATCGAATCCCCGTTCCGACGGATGTCAAAGGCGCCAGCGAGATGCTCGGGCTGAATCCGCTCCAGATTGCGAACGAAGGGATCGCCCTACTCGGCGTCGACCCGACGGTGGCCGAGGACGTCCTCGACGCACTGCGCTCGCATCCGGACGGCCAAGATGCGGCCGCCATCGGGAAGGCCATAGACGACGAGCACGGGCGCGTACTCCTCGATACGGGCCTCGGGACGCGATACCTGCGCGAACCCGCGACCGAGCCAGCGCCGCGTATCTGTTGAATCGCCTCGCGCAGGGACGTCCCGCCGTGGGATCGGGGGGATCGACTGTCGGACTTTGGACGGCGGCACCCGCCGGGACCGTGGCCCCGGACGATCACGCGATCGAGATGAACCCAATGGAGAGACCGCAAAAAGTCGATTTCGCTCGGTACACCCCACACATTCTTATCTCCTATCCTCCAACTGCAGTCGATGACGGACGGAGACGAAGACGCCGATGCCGAAGCCGACGACACGGAGAAATCGGCCGCTGACGGTCCCGAGGACGGGGGGAGGACCAACGTCACCGTCTCGGACTCGGGCACGGCTGATCCCAAAGACCCGACCTGGGAGAAGCCGTCCATCGAGGACATCCCGGAGTTCAGCACCGGAGGCCGAAGCCCCTCTCACGGGGCGGAACCGGACGTGACGGCCGGGAAGCCAAACGACGCCCGAACACCGGAGGCAACCCGCCTCGATGGCACCGAGACCGAAGCGTACATCTCGGCGCTGGAGTTGTGTGCGCGCCTGCCCGACGAGTTACGACTCCCGGACGAGGCGGCCGACCTCGTTCCCGCGGCGTTCGAAGCGGAGTTGGAACAGGAGATACAGTCTTTCGCCGCGACCGAGTTCGACAACCCCACCCCGCACGTCGAGACGCTCGCGTTCGTCGAGGCGGACGACGACATCTGGTTGAAACTTCGACTCGGTGCCCCGGTCGAGACGTTCGACCAACTCGCCGGCCGGACGGTCGAACTGCGGGAGTACGCGCTCGAAGAACTCGATTCGCTTCTCGGCTGATCGTCACGGAAGCAACGGCCCGAAAGGCCGCTTTGGCGGGTGTGTCGAACGAACGGACGAGACTCACTCGGATCGCTCCCGTCAGTCGGTGCCCGGTAAACGTCAGCCGCGACCGATGCTCGCCGTTCGGATACCGAGATGCGCCGGCGGGTCCTGGCCGCGCAGTTCGGGCGGAACTGCCTCTCGGGGCGTCTCCATTCGGTCGGGAACGACGGTTCGTCCGTCGGGTCGATTGAGAAAGAACGGTGCCGCCGACATCGACGCGCGGCGGAACTTCTGCCGCCACGTCGACTCGGAGTGAACGTAACACCCGAACGAGAACCGACCGTACCCGATAGCTTCGGATTTATCCGCCATCGCATCGGCTTCCTCGGTGTCGAACTCGTCGTCACACATCCACGCGACGAACGGAGGGTCGCCGGCGAGGTGGCCGACGAACACGTCCCAGCCGACATCGTCTTCGAAGACGACCCAGGCCTCCCGGTCACCAACGGCGTCGACTTCGATACTGAACCCGTCGTCTTCCCGAACGAACGTCGCCTCGTGTCCGGGAACGCGTGCACCTCGGTGGTGGTAGACGACGCCACTGACCTCGTGTTCGAAGGCGTCGGAGACACGGAGGGCACCGCGACTCCGGAGTCGCTCGCGAAACTGTGGGAGCGCGTAGAGCGTCTCCGATCCGCTCATGCTCGATTCCGCTCCTGCGGTTTGGATGAAGCCGTCACACCGACCGCTCTACTCCCCTGTGGCTGCGGTCGTACACACGTCATCGTCGTCGGCATCGGGGTCGTGACACCAGCAGTCCGGTCCACATTCCACGTGGGAGTGTGTCTCGTCCATGTGTCCGAACGTATCCGCAAACCGTCGCTTCGCCTCGTACTCCCCCCGATCGGTTAGCTCGTATCCGTCGCCGGTCCGCTCGAACAGCCCGTCGTCGTGTAACCGGTCGAAGGCCGAATCGAGAGTTTCGCCCGTCGCGTCGAGGAAGGCGACCAGATCCGCCGGCTGAATCGTGGTCGCGATGCCTTCCTCGTGGAGCATCCAGTACGTCGATTCGAGAATCTCGTCCCGGAGCGTTATCTCGTCCAGCGAACTGCTACCCGACTCCGATCCCATGTTAACTGGTGGCGGTGCAATATCAAAAAAGCTATTGTTCGGTTCGTCCTTTCTGGAAACAGTTCACTATCCGCACGAAACGGAGATATCCCGTCCGTTCGTCCCGCCACCGAGCGCTCGATGTGCGGTCGTTATAAGCACCAACAGCCGGCTAGCCCGAGACACGAACATGGAACTCTTGGTCGCGTGTATGGGGAACCTGCTACGTGGTGACGACGGGTTTGGCGTGGCGGTTGCGGATGCACTGAGTGATCGGGATTTCCCGGCCTCGGTCCACGTGGTCGAAGTCGGCATCTCCGGGGTCAGCATGGCACAGGAGTTGCTCGATGGATACGACGCCTTCGTCCTCGTCGACGCGATGGAGATGGGGGCAGAGCCCGGGACGGTTCGGGTCAATCGGGCGTCGGTCCCCGATATCGATAACTACTCCGACCGCGAAGTCGCCAGCTTCGCGGCGGATATGCACCAAACCGATCCGTCGAAGATCCTCGTGTTGGGCGAAGCGCTGGGTGTCCTGCCGGATATCGTCGTGTTGGTCGGCTGTGAGCCGACCAGCACCGACGAACTCTCCGACGATCTGAGTCGGCCGGTTCGTGAAGCAGTCCCGGAAGCCGCAGAGCAAGTCGAGCGAATCGTCGACGAACTCCTCGGCTAACGACCGCCCGGGGAGTCCGAGACCCTCTCAGCGCCCTGTCCATTTAATACATAGAATCATAAATCGGTTCCTATGAGCACAGGCGGCAAGACGGTAGATTCGGGTAGCGAGCCCGAGCCGACGGAGCTCGACTCGATCGACGTGTTCTGGCTCCCCGGCGAGGGGTGTGACGGTTGCTCGGTGTCGACGCTCGGCGCGACCGATCCGCCTATCGAGGACCTCCTGCGAGGACAGGTACCGCATCTGCCGCGGATCGATCTCCACCACCACGAACTCGCCGTGGAGTCCGGAACGGCGTACGTCGACGGCATGCGAGAGGCGGTGGCCGGCGAAAGCGGCCCGTATATCGTCGTGGTCGAAGGGAGCGTCCCGAACGAACGGCTCATCGACGGCGACGGCTACTGGGTTTCGATGGGGAAAGACGAGAACGGCGATCCGATCAAGATGGTCGACTGGCTCGATCGGCTCGCCCCGGGAGCAGCCGCAGTCGTCGCGATCGGGACGTGTGCGGCGTGGGGTGGTGTCCCCGCTGCACAGGGGAACGTTACGGACGCCATGGGCACGATGGACTATCTGGGCCGGGATTACAGGAGTGAACTCGACCTCCCGGTCATCAACGTTCCCGGCTGTGCCCCCGTTGGGGACAACTTCATCGAAACGGTCGCACACCTGCTCTTACACGTCGCTGGGTTCGGTCCTGCGCCCGAACTGGATGAACTCGGCCGGCCGAAGTGGCTCTTCGGTGAGACGGTCCACCGGAACTGCAATCGGGGGGCCTACTACGAGGAGGGTGACTTCGCCGAGGAGTACGGCAGTGAGAAGTGCCTCGTTAGCAAAGGGTGCTGGGGACCGACGGTCAAGTGCAACATGCCGTCGCGACGGAACCTCGAGGGCGTGGGTGGCTGTATGAATATGGGTGGAAAGTGCATCGGATGTACGATGCCCGGCTTCCCGGACAAGTTCACGCCGTTTTTCAAGAAGCCGCCGGGGTCGAAGGTGTCGACGGTGAGTTCCTCGATTCTGGGTGGGATCATGTCTCGTCTCCGTCGCAAATCGATGAAAAATCTCGACACCTCGACCCGGTGGGAGGAACCCGGACTCACCGAACGGATGTACCAGTGGCAACTCAAGCGGGGATCGAACTACGACCCCGAGCGCGGCCTCGAACGCCGACCGGGCGCAGGAACAGGGGACGACTGAGCATGTGTCTGGACAAGTTTCCGGTCGAGTTCGACGCCGATGGGAACGCGCGACTGTCCGACTCCGTAGAGGAGACTGGTGCCGAGTTCTTCGACGACGTGACCGCGCCGACGGACGAACTGGCACCCGAGGAACGGTTCGGAGCGATCGTCGAGGAGTTGCCCGACCGCGCCGTACGGGCACTCGAAGGGAGTGAAGCGACGCCGGCGGACGAGGCCCACGACGGATCGAAGGAGGCACCCTGACATGTTCGAGAACTTGCCGATCGAGCGAGCGGCAGACGGATCGTACGAGATCGTCGGAGACGAGTCGTTCCGCATCGACGAGACCCACCGTTCGACCGCCGAACGCGTCGCCGAGATGACCGACGGCGACGGCGAGTCGGTGCGTCCCAACGGCACCGGACTGGGCGAGACTGCCGACGCGGACGAACAACAACTGCACGATATCGATATCGACCCCGTGACGAGAGTGGCTGGCTCCCTCGCCTTCCACGCCAACGTCGATTTGGAGGAACGGACCGTTCGCGAGGCGCACGCGCAGGCGACGCTCTTCAGAGGCTACGAGATCATCCTCGAAGGGCGCGATCCGAGAGATGCGATCGATCTCTCGAGCCGGGCGTGTGGCGTGTGTGGAGCTGTCCACTCCATCTGTTCGTCCATGGCTCTCGAGATGGCGCTCCCCGTGGAACCGCCGCCGATGGGCGTCTGGGCACGAAATATGGGCCAGGCCGCCGCCTTCCTCTACGACAACTCGCTTCACCTTCACTTGCTGGCCGGCCCCGATTACTCGGCGGCGATGATGGCGGATACGAACCCCGAACTGCTCGCAACGGCACGGGAGACGGCGGCCCCCCACGCCGACGTCCACGGCTACGAGACGATCGGCGAGATCATGGAGGGGCTGAACCCGCTCGAGGGGGACCTCTATCTCTCGGCGCTGGAAAAGACACGCGACGCTCGCCAGATGGCGTCGCTCATGCTCGGCAAATATCCGCATCCCTCCACCATCGCGCCGGGTGGTGTGACGACGACCCTCTCACGGTCATCGTTCACACAGTTCTACACCCGGCTGGACGATATGTTCGACTGGGCGAAGCAAGTTGCCTTCCTCTGGGACGACCTGATGGACTTCATGCTCGAGGAGCAGTCCGGCTTCGAGCACGTCGGAGAGCATCCGAAGAACATGATTGGAACGGGTGTGTACGACGATCCCGACGTCTACAACGCCCGGTACGAGGACGCCGACGAGTGGGGGAACGCCCGCCTCGCGACACCGGGAGTCATCGTCGACGGCGAACTGGTGACGACCGATCTGACGGAAATCGATATCGGCATGGAGGAGTTCGTCGATCATTCGTATTACGAGGACTGGACCGACGAGTCGATCCCCTTCGAGACGTCACCGGCAGGCGATCCGCTCAGTCCCTATCACCCGTGGAACAAGGAAACACGACCGAAACCGGATGGAAAATCCTGGCGCGAGCGCTACACGTGGGGCACCGCCCCCCGCTGGGATCGGCACACGATGGAGTGTTGTCCGCACGTCCGCCTGTGGATCACCGCGTTAGCCGAGGAGGTCGACAATCCGTTCATTCGCCCGACTGGCGACGGCATCGAGTTCGACCTGCCCGAAGCCGAGCTCGAGGAGATGACGCTCCGATGGGACGTCCCTGACCGACTCAACGCGGCCGAGCGTCTCCGAGGGAAGGCGTACGCGCTCGCACACCACGCGCTCGTCTGTTATACGGGCTTCATCGAAGCGCTCGAACTGCTGAAGCAAGGCGAAAGCGCCGTCCACAACGAGTTTTCGATCCCGAAACAGGGCACACACCGGGGTGTCGGATTCTGGGAGGCCGGACGCGGCTTTCTCACACACCACCTCACGATCGAGGACGGCGTGATCGACAACTACCAGATCGTCACGCCGAGTACGTGGAACTCGTCGCCAACTGGCCCGTTCGGTCAGTCCGGACCTTTCGAAGTTGGGGCGATGAACACTCCGATCCTCGAGGAATTCGACAGCGAAGAGGAGTTCTCGGCGATAGACATCCTTCGTGGTGTGCGAAGCTTCGATCCCTGCATGCCCTGTACCGTCCACATGTACACTGCGGGCGGGCAGGACGTCATCAGCGAAAACGTGACCATGACGACCTGTGGCTGTTCGACCGGGGAGGACAAACCGGCGGAGGTCACGCTTCGAGAGATGCTCGCCGACGACTGAACGCATGGGCGATAGCGATGGCTCCCGTCCGCTCGATCCGCGGACTGCGGCGGAAAGAGGGCAAAGCGTAAGCGCCCAGCACCGTCTCGGAAGTGGACACGGTCATAGCAAGGGTCGGTCGTACGGAACGGCGGCCGGTCTGATCGGCGGAGACCGAAGCGCGTCACAGCTAGTGGTGGGCGTCGGTTATCCCTATTTGAGCGATCTGGCGGTCGGAAACGTCGTCGCCGACCGGCTTGCGAAATGTGACTTGCCCGATGTCGCCGTCGCCGACTGTAGTCACACACCGATCGCGGCCTACCAGACTATCACCGTCGGCGAGTACGACACCGTCGTGGTCGTCGGGGCCCGAAAGCGTGGTGACGGATTGAACACCGGCACGCCATCGACCGACCCCGGCCGGATACACACCTATCCGCCGGCGGACATTCCGGTGCCCGAGGACGACATCGTCGACCGACTCGCGGAGTGTGCCATGGGAAGTAACACCGTCGAAAACGTCGTCATCACGACGAAAGCCCTCGGCGAGTTCCCGCGCGACTCGGTAGTCGTCGACGTCGAACCGGAGTACGATTCGTGGGGATTCGCTATCGAGGAGTTCAGCCCGCCGGTTACCGACGCTTTCGACGACCTCCTGTGGACGGTCCTCGAGTGTCTCGAACGAGGCTACTCCCCGGACTGAACCTGCCATCCAGCCTCGCTCGCGGCTTCATCGAGCGAGAGGAACTCCACCCCGAGCGACCGTGCCATGCGGCGGTCCTCGTCCGACTGACCGATGAAAACGTGCCGACGTGTCCCAAATCGCTGGCGGATACGCACGAGGTCCGCGACCGGGTTCTCGCTGACGAAGTCCACGGCTACGTCGCGACGGTCGAGGGCGGCAAGAATCGCATCCGGCGGTTCGTCGGCGACGATACCCACGTATCGGGTCCACGTCTTTGCGTCCCTGATCGCTGCGGGCGGATCGACAAGCGCCACCAGAGCGGCGCCCCTGAACACCAACGTCATATCGGTGGATCCCGTGGATGGCATGTCTCAGTGGACGACGGGACGCCACATAATTATCCGCCGAGTCGAACGCGGTCGCGGGCCGTCGGTCAGGTGTGTGTCGATAGGAGGTCGTCCGCCAACTCCTCTATCGCAGTGACGGCTGGCGCGTCCGGGTTGTGATCGTACGGGGCCGTCCCCTCCTGATCCGCCCGTCTGACAGCATCGTCGAACGGCACGACCGACGTGATATCAAGATCGTTGTTGTCGCAGAACTCTTCGATTGCCGCACGATCCTCTTCGTCACGGACTTTATTCGCTACCACCGTTATCTCGGGAATATCGAGCTCCTCGGCGAGGTCACGGGTTCGCCGCCCCGTCTCCAGTGATTTGTAGTACGGTTCGACGACGATCAGTAGCACGTCGACATCCTTCGTCGTCCCCCGCCCCAGATGTTCGACGCCGGCGACCATATCCATGACCGTGGCTTCGTCACGAGTCTCAACGACCTCAGAGAGCACTTCTTGTGCGGTCGAATGAGCGCGACACATACACCCGCTTCCAGCGTGTTCGACCTCTCCCATCTTCAACAACCGAATCCCGTCCGGAGCCTCGGTGCCGTGGTCGTCGATGATCTCTTGGGTGGATTTGGTCAGTTCCAGTTCTGTTTCTCCGCCCGGCAAGTCAACGCGTTCGAGTAGATCACCGGGAACCGGCGGAACCGCTCGTTCACGCGGAATACCGACTGTCATGGCTAGGTTCGGATTCTCGTCGTCGTCGATGGCCAAAACCTCGTACCCTTTCGTTGCGAGCGCACGCGAAAGCGTTCCGGAGATGGTCGTCTTTCCCGAACCGCCCTTCCCGGAGATAGCGACTTTCATACTATCAGTTGTTACGATACCGATATTAAAAGTGTTCGCCGAGTGGCGGCGAGTGAGAGACGCCACAAGGAGTGGGGCAGCTATTCCGGGCCACGCAAACCCGGCCTGATCGTCAGTACGAGACACGAATCACGGCCCCAAGCGCTCCGACGAGAGGTGACAGTTCCACTGATAGTGATTAAGGAAGTTATTTACTGTTAGGTGTAGTTGGATTGGTAATGGGTCGGCTTGACAAGGTAACGCTTGAGGAACTCTACGACCTCAAAGATCAGATAGACGAGGGGAAGCCGCGAGAACGCGTTCTCGCGGCGATCGGGCGCAAACAGGGCGATCAAATCGATACGTTGGCTGACCGTCATGGAGTTGTTGAGAAAACGATCCGCAACTGGCTCGATCGGTTTGAGGAAGAACCGATCGAGCAGGCCCCCTACGACGCTCCTCGACCAGGAGGTCCAGCAAAGATCGAGGGAGAAGAGCGTGAACAGCTGTTCGAACAACTGCAACAGCCACCGACTGAACTCGGCTACGATCAGCAAGCGTGGTCAGCGAAGCTCTTGCTCCACCACGTCAAAGAGGAGTACGGCGTCGAATACCACGAGAACTACGCGTACGAGTTGTTGAGAGAGGCCGGGCTGTCCTTACGGACAGCACGGCCTCAACACCACGAGGCCGACCCCGAGGAGAAAGCCGAGTTCCAAGAGACAGTCGAAAAAAACGGCCCGAACTAACCGAGAAAACCGTTGTTGTCGTCGATCAGTTCACCAAGCACGTCGGAACCGTCCAGCGGCGTGGCTGGTACCCGATCGGTTCAGATCCGACGATAGAGACGGCAACGTCCTGGAAGTCGGTGACAGTGCTGGGCGCTGTCACCGACGACGGTGACAGCTTCTTCTGCTGGACAGAAGAGAATCTCACACGGAAGCACGGAATTCGGCTGTTAGAGGCACTTACTGACAAGTTCGGTGAAGAGTTAGTGGTGTTTCTGGACCGAGCTGGCTACTTCTACGCGAAGGATCTCTGGGAACACGTCAGCGATGAGCGCGAGACCGAAACTGTCGGAGACAGTTCGGTCTCGTGCGTACGCGGAGACGATCTCGAAGTGTGGTACTTCCCGTCAAAACTCTCCGAATTGAACCCCGTCGAAGGGTGCTGGGACCAACTCCAAGAATGGTTCAAGTACCGCCTCATTCCAGATCTTTCGACGCTGAAAGACTACCTTCTACGAGGACTGAGCGCGATCAACGAACCGAATATCTGGCCGTATCTTACCGGTAAAGATTCAGATTAATCACTATGAAAGGATGCGTTCGTGTCCCGGAGCCAGCGACCCGATAACCTCCCGTCCCGGTCCGAGCGCGGTGGAGAGTTCTCGGCGGGGACCGTCATCAACTCGCAGGAGGACGACCCCGCCGCTACGACGCCCGCGACGACCCCTGCAGGGATCCCCGCCGGTGCGAAGGCGAAGACGGAGAGAAACACGCCGACACCAGCCCCGATTGCATAGCTGACCGTGCGCGCATCCATACCCGATATTTTGCCACACTCGAATAACAATTCCACCACTCACGGAGTAGCCGACTGCCCCGTGACGTAACATGTCCGACTCCCCGTCGTGTTCGTTCGACCCGTAATGCTGCACCCGGCTCTCGAGTTCGCTGCGACGCAGTCGTTCAGATGCGCGAGGCAGTCAACAGGCCCGATTGGAGGCCGTTCGCCACAGCGTGGAGATGGCGAACCACGGGACGAAACCCCCGCGTTCGGAATCGTTCTGTCCCCGAACGACTGTGGCCCTCGACCCGAAAGACGCAGTGTTCTGATTCCGGGCTCTCCCCTGTCACGGCCGACGTGGGCGATGCCGGCAGAGAGCGAATGGACAAGCACCTGGAGTGCGGTCACACGCCACGCAATCGAAGAGCCAATCGACGGGCTCGAAGTGGTGGACGTATTACCCGGGGTCGAGTCGACTTCGTCGCAGCCGCCCGGAGAACCAGTGTACCGTCCATGTCGTCCTCTCGGATCCGCTTGGCGCGGGTATCGCCCTCAGCCCGGTCGCCGTCCTCACTATTCGGAGCCGTCGATAGATCGACAGTTCGCGATATCGAGGCCGACAATGCGCGGCGCGTCGTTACGCAGCGAGAAACAGGTCTTCTTCTTTTACCATCTACTAGTCCCACGCTTCCGGTATGGAATTCGACTTCGATGGCCCCTCGGGGACCTTCCGGATCGCACTTGCGTTGATCGTCGGGTTCGGGGCGATGGGGTATGGGGCGTACAGTTATTCGTCTCAATCAGCAGCATTAGACTCCACAGAAACGGTCGATGCGACGATCGTCTCTACCTCGATCGAACGACTCAACGAGCGACGCGGAACCGACGACTACAGTCCCCAAGCCACTTTCAACTACACCTACGAGGGAGAAACCTATACGTCCTCACACATGTACCCCGGTGGTGTTACACACGAGTTCGAGACCAAAGAGGACGCCAGAGCGAAATTGGGTGGGTATGAACCGGGAGCCAGTGTAACGGCTTACGTCCCGACGGACTCACCCGGCAATGCGTTCCTCAAACACGAGAGTAGCAACAAGCCGTTGTATATCATCGGGCTCGGTGCTGTCTTCGTCCTCGGTACGATCGTCTCGATCTTTCGAAACTAAAATACTGTCTAGTTGATATTTCCCGAGAGTGATCGATGTCAGCGGTCGTGCTGAATACGGGGTGTATAGGAAGCAACGTTCCCCTCATCGGTTCACATCGACGACAGCCTTTGTCGCTTCTCTCAGGGTCGTGGTTGGGACGGTCGTTTCACTGGAACGAAGTCGAACCCCGACCGGCGTAGCGACACTCGTCGACACCGTCGTCGGTCTCGCTGTACCTCGGCACCGGGTTGCTCGTTGCAGGATGGAGAGCAGTGAGGGCCTCGCGCAACTCTCCGGGACTGTCGGATATTTTCCCGGCGTGATCGTGTTGTCTTCTCCTCGTCGGACGTGACGATGATTTCAACGGAGCCGATATTTGCAATCCCTCAATCGAGGGTATATCGACGATATCGCCGCAGTGCGTACCGATATGACCCATACGACATCCCGATCGTCAGCAGGAGATATGCACCTACGCCGATGCTTAGCACGGGCGTTACGGCGACGTGACCGGTGAGCGTGTACCACGTCGTACTCAATCCGATAGTCGTTCCACTGCCGACGACGCACAGATATCCGATCATTACGAGCGTCGAGGGGACGACTGTCTCGGTCCCCCAGAATTCGCGTTCTTCGTAGATCGGATACACTGCACCAATTCCGACCGCAAACAGCGCTGCTGCAAGACACATTCCGGCACCGACGGCAGCGAACACGATCGCAGACACCGGCGCCGTTCCAAGCAGCACCGACACGAGAGAAACGAGCACCACGACCGGAATTCCGATGGCGAGGCCAGCTACGATACGTCCCCACACCACTGTCCGGGTTTCGGTCGTGGTGAGCAAGAGGAGTGGCAACTGCGGCCGGTCGTCTCCGAGCGGATTCAGTCCGAAGGTCGCGCCCGCGAGATACGTCCCGATCCCCACACCAGTTCCGGCGACGAGCGGTCCGAGTGCGTCGCCCGACGACTGGACGACCGTCGTGCCCAGCGGTCCGATCAAAAACAGAATCATCACGAGGTGGCCGAGCTCTCCAGGGTTCCGAACACCGCGAAGCAGTATTCCCCACGCGATACGCCCGGACTTTCGCCACGCGAACGGGTCCGGTGCCCGGAATCCACCGGGGGATGTCGTCTCCGCTGTCGACTCGCTGGAACGTGGCCTCTCGGTGAACCACAGCGCCGATGCCTGTCGCGTTGCGACTGCGAGGCCGATCGGTGTCGTCGCGAGCAACGCTCCGAGTACGCCGAGTGCTGCCACCGACGTCGGTTGTTCGAGTCGTGTCCCCACGAACGCCAGCGCGACGTAGTCCGTCAACGGCGCGAACGTGAGTCCCTCGCGAATTGCGCGTATCGAAGCCCCCGATTCGACGACGTATTGCCCGACGAACTGGGATGCGACGATCAGACCGAGCATCGCGACGACACCCCCTACTTTCAGAGCGCGGCGGATGGTGGGGAGGCGTCGGAACACGCGCAAGAGAGCCAGCCCACTAGCGTAGCCCCAGACGGCGGCCCAACAACCGACCGGGAGTAGAAGCAGGGCACCCGCCACGGGAAGCGATGGCGAACCGAGTCCAAGTGCGAACGTCAGAAGAACTGCGCCCAGGGGGAGGCCGAACCACGCCGTAACGCGACCGACCTCCGCCGTGATGAGTCCGACGACGACGGCTCGGGGGTGCACCGTCGTCAACAACAGATCTTCCGTGTCACTGCTACCGATCCGTTCCAACGTTCGAAGGAGGGCGAGAACGAGGATCCCAACGGGCAGTACCGTTGCAGCAGGTGCGAGATACGGAACTGTAGTGATGGATCGTGCCGTCCGCCCGAGGACATACGCCGTCGGGAGGACGAAAAAGAGATTGCCGCCGAAAAAGAGGACTGCGAAGAGCAGTCCGAGAAGTCTGCGCTTGTTCTTGATCTGTCGCCGAACGCTCCGAACGAACTCGGCGCGTCCGATACGCGCTCCGTGGCGAATGTCGCGTCGAACACTCATTCTATCTCCGACACCGCCTCCGGGCTACTCTCGCGGGTCACCGCGAGGAACGCGTCTTCCAGTGTCCCGCCCTCGCCGGTCTCCGCGCGGGATTGTAACTCCGCAGGCGTCCCCTCGGCGACGAGGTGGCCATCGAAGAGCACACCAACCTCGTCGGCGACTGCTTCGACGACCGGAAGGATGTGCGTCGAGAGGAAGACGGTCGTTCCGGCGTCCGCGAACTCGGTGATCGAGTCACGGATCCGACGGGCGGCGCGTGGATCGAGCCCAGACGTTGGCTCGTCCAGAAACAGGACGTCAGGATCGTGTATCACGCTCTGGATGAACGCCGTTTTCTGCTTCATTCCTTTCGAGTAGCCGCTAATGCGGCGGTCGGCGTCGTCGACTAACTCGAACTGCTCGAGGTATTCGTCGATGCGGTCGCGGGCGGTGGATCGCGGAATATCTCGCAGGTCGGCGACGTACTCGAGCTGTTCGCGGGCGCTGAACTCCTCGTACAGCGGCGGGGTTTCGGGGAGATACCCGACGAGCGACGCGATGTCGCGTCGGTCGTCGACGGCGACGCCACGGATGCTGACTGTTCCGGATGTGGGACGGGACAGTCCAGTCAACAGTCGCATCGTGGTGGTCTTTCCGGCCCCGTTCGGCCCGAGGAATCCGTAGACCGTTCCCGTCGGAATCGAGAGCGAGACGCCACCGAGGGCGACCTCGCTCCCGTACGTTTTCCGGAGATCGGTCGCCTGGATGGCGATATCGCCGGTCGTGGAGGGCATGATATCCTCGCATTCGAGCGGGCATCGCCTAATCGTTGCGAACTTCCAATCGGGTCTTTGCTCACGCGGATCACCGTCCAGTTGGGAAAAGACGGGCTGCGAGACGACGAGCCTGGGCCGTGAGCTGATACTTCGCCCGTGCTACTCGAACTCGGTTTCGGTGACCCAAGCCGGTTGCTCAAGGTCGTCGTCACCCGGATCGAATTCGAACGTGATCGTTCGGGCCGTCGGGTCATCGGTGGTCAAGCTGACCAGAGTGTACTCCGCGTACGACCCCGCAGGCGTCGTCGTCTCCCACGACACGTTTGCTGATCTCACCACGTGCGTATCGGGATTCGCTCGTACGGTGCCCGACGGATCCGTGATTCGATACATCTGCCGTCCGTCGTACCAGCCGGATCGTGGTTCGTAAAGAGTCACCGCAGACGAATCACTCCCGCCGTCCGCGTATCTGACCAGAGAGAGCTCGTTGACGAACACCGATGCTGTTCCGGAAACTGGCTCGGTTGCGTTGGCGGTTGTCTCTTCGACGAGGAACGTCGTGCGGTTTCCCGCCTTATTCTCCCGGAGAAGGGCCTCGTCCTCGTCCTCGGTGATCCGCTCTCGAAACTGCTTGGTCTGATCAAGCCCCGTTATCCTATACCGTCGGTAGATCGTTCCATCTCCCGAGGAATAATACGCCTCCGAGGTGACGTTGTCCTCGACCACTTTCTGGTACCACGACCCGTCCGGGGCAACGACCCCCTCGAATGCCAGTTTTACTTCCCCTTCTACGGCGATTTCCCCCGTCGCGCGGTACGTGTCTGCGTTTCCGACAGTGAACCGTTCACCGTGAGGGTTCGTGGCGTGTGGCGTGGCTGTGGTGAACGGATACGTAATCGAGAGGACAAGACACAGCACCACCAAGAGACCAATCAGAACCGCTGCAGTACGGTGCTTCATCCTTGCTCGCCGATACTGGATCCGAGGTGATAATTAACCCACCGGACGCTACAACCGATCAGTCGTCGGATACTGGCGTCCGCCACCGTCGGCACACTGATCGAGTATATGCACTCCGCCCCGGTTACTGCGGGCTGTACTAGTTCCCGAGCGAATCTATCGCCTGCTAGCCGTTCAGTTCGCGTTGTTCCGTTCGGCAGTCGACTCGTAGCGTCGAGCGCCGTGAATCATCCGGACGGCGACGGCACCGACGGCAATCACGAACACGATCCAGTACCACTCACTGTCGGCCGTCGACGATCGAAGTTCCAGCACACCGACACAGACCGTCAGGGCCGCAACGTAGAGCGCGTTCGTGCCGATGAAGTCGGCTAGTTCCTCCTCGTCTGCAACCTTCTCTGGGTCGTATCCGGCGACTAAGTCCGTCAGGCCAACGTACTTGATTAGCATCCCGAGGATACCGACGAAAATACCCGCTCCGATCGCCGAAAGTGCGTGTCCAGTCATGGGGATTATCGAGAGAGCACGTGCCCACCGAGTCGCTCGATACTCGATCGACCGAGATACCCGACGCCGAACCCGGCGGTGCCGATGACGAGGGTAGCGACGCCAATCACAGCCAGTCCGATCGGATCGAAGAGGAACGCGAGTTTCCCCCTGAACGTGTGACCCGAAAGCCCGAGAAAGGCCCAATCGGCCCGAAAGCCGACAAAGGCTGCAAATTGGCCGAGCCACGCAACAAGCAATCCAGCGTGTCGAGCACCGGCGCCAACGGTGACGATGAATCCGACGAGCGTCGCTGCTGCCGGCAGGATGATCACACCACCAGACACCCGAACGAGTCCGACCGCGTACGCACCGAACGTTCCGACGAGGATCGAGACAGCGATGAGTGTATCGAGCGCCCACTGAAAGCGACTTCGGCGACGACCGAGGAGCACTGTCCGGGGAGCAGGGACCATATCCCCCGTTCCGGAGCGAACGAGAAAAGTGCTGTCTCGCCGTATTTGTCGTTCGTGTATACGGTGTCCGAGTGCCACACTGTAATCATGGCTCTTTCAGTTGTTCGACGACCGGCCTCTATTCGCGGCTCGACCGGTCCTCAAGTGACGTCTGTCGATAACTCACCAAAAATCGTTTGTCGCTCCTGATCGACGACGATACGTGGCCCTCCCCGTATTGCTCGGAATTCCGGATTCGACACTCGGTACCGTTCTTGGAATCGCCTGGCTGGTCGTCCTCGGTTTCGCCGTGTATCAATACGCCAGCGGTAATCGGTCACGCGAACGGTTCTGTATGGTGCTCTGTATGGGTTCGTTCTGGCTGGCGTACAGCCTGTTACAGGTTTCAACTATCGTCTCGGGGACTGCAGAGGTCGGTGTCGTGATTCTCGCTACCGGATCGTTCCTCGTCGGCATCGTTGCCGGTCTGCGATGGCGAGAAAGCCGTAGTTCGGACGCAGAGGGGATCATAGCCGTACGAGGGTGACGATCTCGGAGTAGCTAATTCACAGACAGCTGCGATCATTGATACATGGGTCGGTCGAAATATCGGAGTCTGATAGGACTGGCGTACGAGGTACAACCTCGGACAGTAAAGTGAAGCGTGGACGAGACATCACCATGCGGTGGTCCACTCGCTACGTCCTCTCGGTGGCTGTCGGTCTCGGAGTGATGGCACTGACAGTTGTCGTCAACACCGACAATCTCAGTCTCGTGGTACTGATTCCGCTCATATACGGGACGTCGACGGCATTTGCGCTCGACAACATAGAGGCGATCCGAACGATGTACGGTGAGGGAACGTCACGGAAGGTAGGGATGCTCGGCGGGGGTATCGGTGCGGGAAGCGTGACCGGTCTGTTCCAGCAGTCGTTCGCGGCCGGAATCGCGGGTTACGGGCTATTCGTCTTCGGGATGGCACTGGTCATCGCAGCGGTCGGCGTTCAAACAAGCGAGTAACTCCTCGCGGGGACGAACTGTGCCGAGTGACAAAAATGTCACCAAAGGACGATTTCAACCGAGCTGCCTCTCTCTCACTGTCGCATCCCCCCGGTATCGGTAAGTGGGATACCCTCCAACCGAAGGGTATGCGTGAAGCCCTCCAACGAGCAGGCATGGTTGTACGTCCTGTAGCTTCTGCTCGTCGTACTGCGCATACTCGGACGGTATACCCCGTTCCCGTTGGTGGATATCGTTCACTCGGGAGTCGCGTTTGGTGTGGCTGTTTTGACGGTCGTCGGGAGTGGTACACTCCTCCGAATTGGATACAGGCGAGTCACAAGCTGAGAGCGTCCTACACCGTCTCACCGACTAGATATCGAACTAATATGGGTCGATAGAGCCAGCCGAACGGAGGTGGCTGAAAATCCATCTTGATGGCTCTGATGAAATCATACGAAGCAATATACTTTATCTCGGGGGCGCTCACTACAGCGGGTGCACGTATCGGCTACTGACGTTCGTAGACCAACCAATACGAGAGTGGGAGTGTAACCGTCAGGGCCACAACCGTCCCGAGAATCCGGCTGTAGACGTCTGGGCGGCGATCGCTGAGCAGCGACAGCGAATCACTCCAGTTTGCTCCACCTATTTACATCGTCGCGAGAGTAGACCGATCCGTGCCCTCCAAAATCAAAGCCGTCGTCTGTAGTGAACCCTCCGGCAGACTCAATGCGTTCGTCATGTTCGCTGGCGCATTCGTTATGTTGAGCATCTACCTCTACTACGGCATTCTACGCGATGGGTCCTCCCTCAGTTCGCTCATCATGGCGGTTGGATTCGCACTGTCCGGATTCGCCGAGTCCCTTCCACCGGACCGCCGACGGATCGCAGGCGGATTGCGTCTCGCCGCGATTCTCTGGCTGGTCGGTCTACTCGGCCTCACCATCTTCGCCCCGGAAGTCGTGTTCGGCCCTCGGTAGGGAGCGTGTTCGATCTGCAGGGACACTAGTGAGCCGACATTCCGGAGACGACGTTGAGACAGTAGACGCCGACGACGATGAGACCGAGGCCCACGACTCCTGCGAGGTCGACCGGTTCGTCGAAGGCGACGACACCGATAGCCGCGATGGCGACGATTCCGATGGCGGCCCACGTTCCGTAGACGACACCCACCGGTAGATCCTCCAGCGCAAGCGAGAGGAAGTAAAACGCGGCACCGTACCCGACGAGAACACCCAGACTCGGCAGTGGGCGTGAGAATCCCTGCGAGAGTTTGAGCGACGTCGTCCCGATGACCTCAGCGAGAATTGCCGTCCCGAGTACCACGTACGGGTTCATACGACGGGGTGGGCTTCCCGATCCGGTAGTTGTTTCGACCGTCACGGCGACGTTCGGTTCTGCGTGAGACGGTTCTCGGGGGCGTTCCGGAAACAATCGCTAGTGGAGCGTCCGTGTTCATACATCCGGTGTCCGGTCCGATGTCCCGGTCTGTCCGCAGTGAAGATACGTCTCCGAACGCTCACTCCGGCCAAGTTTGGGGTGGTCCATCGCGGCGACGAACTGGACCGGCAGGCCCGCTCCGACGTATGGTATCCCGTGATCCTGAACGTGGAAGTGCCGGTGCGGTTCACTCGAGTTCCCCGAATGGCCACAGCGACCGACCTCCTGTCCTTGCTCGTCACCTATCCTGTGCGGGCACGTCGCCGAGGGCCCCGAGACCGTCGGTGTGAGTGGCCGTGAAGAACACGGCTCCCTCGACCAGCACCGGTGGTGACGTCACCTGGTGATGGAAGCCCGGGTCGAACGAGTAGTGCCAGCGTAACTCTCCCGATTCGCGATCGAACGCGCTAATCGTCTTCTTCCCGGGTGCGAATTCGGGGTTGCCGACCGGAAACACGACCGTTTCGGTTCCAACGCAGATCCCCGGCTTGTACACCGGAGTGTCGCGACGCCACCGTTCGGTTCCGGTTTCGCCGTCGACGGCCACGACACCGGACGCACTGGTAACGAAGACAGTCCCGTCGGCGGCGGCAACCGTTCGAGGGACGACGTCGTCCTCGCCGAACGAACGGAACTCGCGTCGCCGGTCGCCGGTGTCTCTGTCGTGGACGACGAGCGTTCGGTCGTCGGAGACGATCACTCCGTCTCGGGTCGCAACGGGCGCAGCGGACTCGGGAGCGGACGTGAGTTCGCTCCGCCAGCGGTCCGAGCCATCCTCCAGCGAGAAAGCAACGAGAGACGCCACTCCATCCACGTTTCCGACGGCGAACACACGTTCGTCGTACACTGCGGGCGCTCGGACGGGTCCGCTTACCGTGTAGGTTTCCCATCGTTTCTCCCCATTCGCCGCACCGAATGCTTCGATACCGATATCGGAAGCGACCAGTACGGTCCCGGTGGCTTCGTCCACGACGAGCCGTTCGAACCCATCCGTCGGTTCCGTCCAAATCCGCTCGCCCGTTTGGGTATCGAGGGCAACGAGTTCCGCGTCGTACGCCACGATACAGCGATCATCGACGACGACAGTCCCGTTGTCCCCGCTGGCGTCGAGGGTGGTTCGCCACCGTTCGGTGCCGTCCTGTGCGTCCAGTGCGATGGCACTCCCGTCGTGGCTCGGGTCGAAATTCGTCGTGTACACCGTCCCGTCGGAGACCACCGGTTGCCAGCGTGTGAAGGCCTCCGACGTCCATGCCAGGTTTCCCTGCGATGGACCGGATGCGTTCGTCGCGTGCGTATTCGTCCCGTTGGCTCCGTACTGTGTCCACGCTCCTGTGGGGGCGTCCGGCAGGGCCGTGGCCGGATCCGACGACGGAATCATCGACAGACATCCCGAGAGTGCACTCGCGCCGACGACCGCCGTCGACAAGAACGCCCGCCGATTCATATTATATTAACATATTCGAGGCTAGTGATAGTCGGGATCGAAACAGCTAGTACGAGTTTCAGCACCCAGGATGGTACGCCTCGCCGAATCCTGAAAGCCCAGTCCATACGGACCGGTGAAATCCTCAGTAATTATACCCCACCGCAGGATTTCAGGCTGGGAAACATACGCCTATCTACCAGAGGAAATGTCACCGTTCGACCCCGGATAACCGACGCAAACGGCGATTCGATCGGCTCTATGGAGGGTGAGTTCGCTCTGGCTGATTTCGACCAGTACGAGATTACACTCACCGATACCAGTTCGGCCCCAAAGAAGGCGGTCGTGATCGGAGCTCGTCGGCGATGCGATTCGAGCGAATTAGATTATCGGTGCGAGGAGTGGTTCACGAAACGATTCCTTGGACGTAGGTGTGCGCGTAAGCGCTCGCCCACACGATGGACAGTAATTCACCGACACTCGATGAGATCACCTGCACAACAGGAGTCAACGGAGCCAAGCTCGTTCCCATCTCGGGCAGATACGTTGGCAGATAGAAACTGGATGTACTTCCGATAGCGACCAAGACGATGAGCAGGAACTTTCTCCGATAGTTCGTCGTGATGTGCCAGCTAACCCGAAGCGATTCGATCGGGCCGTACTGGCCGATGACACACGCCTCGGGCGCAAACCAGAACTTGAACAGGAGAGAGAGAAACGGGACGGCAAAGACGACACCACCGACCGCCGCCGCGACCGGAAAGCCGACTATCTCCACTGGATTGCCCGGGATAGCGCCGACCAGAACGAAGAGTGGGAGCAACATCAAAAACGGGATCGTCATCACCGAAAAGACGACCAGCAGGATGACGCCGACTAACGCCGGCGTTCGAGCGAGGCTTCGATGTAGTCCTTCGCGTACGGTGACGGGGTCGCCGGTCAGTTCCCCGGCGACGACCGTTCCCACGTAGGCACGAATCGAGACGATGAACGCGAACGCCGTCACGGTCTCGAGAACGCCGACTGCGGGCATCGGAAGCACGGTGATGCTGTCCGTTTCGAGGAGCCGGTTGACGAGGATGATCACGCCCCCGAAGGCGATGATCGACGGGGAGGACCGAAACAGGCGAACGGACCAGACGAGTGCGTCGAGGACGGTTCGATTAGTGGTGGTCGTCTCGATGTTTCGGCATTCGAGACAGCCACACCCCTCGATATCGTCTCGGGCTTTGATCGTCGGTGTCACGTCACTCCTGATCGTGTCGCCGTCGGAGGAAGTAGTTCGGATCGAGTCGGTGTGTTCGCTCATTCGGCAGTAACGAACCGAGAGATGGATTCGCCGGCTGCAAGCAGAATCGATGGGGGGCCGAGTAGCGAAGCGAAGGATTTGAACGCGCGTTTGAGACTCGGCCGGTCGTCCTCGGTGCCGAGAAAGAGCAGCGTCGGGTCTTCCGAAACGACGTACACACTCATCTCGCGGCCTTTTTCGGAATAGCAAGTGTCGGTGACTTCGATCACCCCGGCGGATTCGAGGTTCGTCAAGTGGTAGTGAACGTTCTGAACGCTCTGGTCGAGTTGCTCGGCGATCCGTGCCGGTGTCGCTGGCGTCTCGTTGAGCAGCCTGAAGATTTCGTAGGCAGTCTCGGAGGACAACGCTTCGATCACGTCTCGCGTCGCCTCGTCGTCGAGACTCAGGACGGCGGGGTTATCGCTCCGTTCGACGGCCGCATCCGTTTGTGTCGGAAGGAGTCGTGACATAGGTGCTGTTGAATGTGGTGGGGTGAATCGTTGTGATCCGTTCCGGTTAGTGGCCGTTCGAAACCATCGCACGTAGTTGTTGGTGCGTAGTCATACTGACGCCGTGGAGAGCGGTGACTCGGCGATCAATCGCAGGTAGTACGCTGTGTACACCGTATAGAAGTACGCGAAGCCAACTGCTGACAGGGCGAGTCCGATCGGGAGTAGAACAGCGAGCGGAACACCGAGGCCGACCGGTAATACGTCAGCAGCCCCAGCGTCAGTCACCGTCAACTGGAGCAGATACTCGGGGACGAGGAAGGCGTTCAACAGGACAATCCACACGAGCGAGAATCCGACGACGCTTTTGAGGTTCGAGCGGACGAGCGCAACACTCCGCCGGAAGGAATCGGTCACGCCCCGGTTTTCGATGACGATTGCGGCATCGTAAAACTGCACGAACATGATGACGACGAGGATGGATAACAGCCAGACGAGCAGCGACCCGACGCCTGCGGCGAAGGCGGCCATCTCGTGAATCGCACCGAGTGCCATCGATCCGATACCGAGGACGAACCCGACGAGTCCGAGTCCGATAGCAGTCCCGAGGACGAACAGCACGAACAACACGGTTCCGAGGAGAAGCCGGATGTAACATGTCCGGGCTGCCGTGAAAAACAGGCTGAGGGATGCGTCCCTCCCTTCGATCGCAGCTTGAGCGATACCGATGAAGCCGCCGAGAACGAAAGGGAAGACGATCAGCCACGCGAGCGATACACCTGCCGAAAGAAGCGGTGAGTCGATCAGGTGTTCGACGTATTGCAGTTGACTTCCGCCCCCGACGAGGAGGCCAGCGACGAGCAGGACCGGATTCGCTCGGAGGGCAGCAAATCCGTCTTTGAATGCGGAGACCGTAACCATCGTATCCACGACGTGACGTCGTCGCGTATTAGCTCGAACGTAGTATCAAAATGAGATTTGATCGTTTCGAGCGGTTGTGACCGTAATTTCGCCGAGAGTGGCGAAACGAACGGTTTCGATTTGAGTCGGCGATGTGTTGCAGATCCCTGTCCAGCGATCGTCGGCTGCCCGTGCTGACGATCGGTCTCGTCAGCGCTCGGGGAAGACCGTGTCCGGATCCCGGCGATCGAGCGGCCCGACCTGATCGCCCGTCGTCGCGTATCGATACAGTGCCGTTCGGACGATCGCGGACGCCGTCTGCGAAGCCACGATGGCGGTGACGACGATCACGCCGCCACCGACGAGCGATCCAACGGCGACCACACCATCGAGAGCGAAGTATCCCACCGCACCCAGCGCGACGCCCGGTAGCGCAGCGACCAGGAAGACGAAACCCACGCCGATGGTGGCAGAGACGCTTTCACCCCACGTCTCCCGGAACAGCGAGCCACTCCGACGGAGCTGGCGGCGCAGGCTCCGTCGCCGATCGAGGACGATGACCGGCACGACGAAAAACGTCAGGAGCGCCCACGCGAGATCGAAGACGGTCCGCGTCAGGCTCCCGACGACACCGAACTTCTCGTCGAGGATGTACAGAACCGTCCCGAGCGTCGCCGCGACGACGGCCCACACGGCGATCTGCCGGCGAGCACGCCACGCCGCGGCGAGTCCATCCCGAACGGACGTCGAGTTGCCATCGAACAGTTCCGCTGTGCAGTGTACCACGGCGGCGTTGAAAAACGTCGACACGCTCGAGGAGATTACAATCGCACAGAACAACGCACCGTACTTGTAGAAGTCGTTGGTGAGAAGCGACTCGACGAGTCCCTGCCGGAAGCCGATCGCTGCGAGGCCAGCAAACGCGCTCCCGACGGTGAGGAGGCTCAACGCTGGGAGGAGGAGAAGGCTCGGTTCTCGGGTGAATACGCGTAGGCTAGCGCGAGTGATGTCGAAGCCGCGCCGGTATTTCGAACCCATGCTAAGTCACCACTTAGGGTGGCGTTGCAACGGCGAAGCCGATCTCGTCCGTGGAGACACCGACCGACAGCGCGTTCTCCGGATCGGTTCGCTCCCACCGGTACGTGTTCTCCAGCCCAGTATCCGTCCGGATCGTCGCGTCGAGTGGTTCGTTGGCAGCCAGGCCCGTGTACCCGTGATCACCCTTCGCCGATATCGGCGTCGTGTCGTCGACGAGTACCTCACCATCCGTCGCGGTGCGAATCACCGTCGTAACGGCCAGTTCGGTCTCCGTTTGATTGTTCACGATCAGGTGTGGCGCGTCTTTCCGAGTGGTGTGTGCTACAGCACTGCCGATCGCTCCGACCGAAACTACGCCCGCGAGTAGAGTCACGGCTTTCCGTCGTGTGATGGAGGGCATACGTGCCGTTTCAGATGATCTGCATGTAAAAATATCGGAGGCTGAAAATATCTTCGAGCTGCCGAGATACTTCTCAGTAGGATAACTTCCGTTCATCGAGCTAAAATTTGCGTTTGAGCCTACGCCAGTCTTTGGTTGCTTGCAAGTAACGTCCAGATATGCCCTCCCCGCGAGGTACAGATAATCTCCCGTCTCGTAACCGAGCACGGGAGCCAGAACGTGTCGTTGATTCCATAGCAGACAGAAGCGAAGACGTCCTGATTCGAAATTACGATCATCGGCGTGGATACGATTTACATCTGACTGTAGTCACGTATCCCGGTAACACGACGTTCCAGAAGCGATACTACCTCCCGCCAGGAGAGGTCGTCAGCGAATGTGATCTGCTTCCGAGTGTCGACTGTGAGATCACCGTTACCCTCGACGATGCGGAGGAAACATCTGGACACTGTCGGATTGACTCTTCTCCGGAGTACACGGCCGTTATCGAAATCGGTAATGGAACTCTCAGTCTGACTGAGGGCCTCTATGCCTGATCGATGCACAGCAACTATCGCCTGCCGATCATCGAAACAATCGCGGACACGGCGGACATTCATCCGAGCCACGCTCGCCACCGCAATAACCGGCATGGCCGGGTGTAGTGGGGTCCGGCAAGAGGCGGACGTATCTCCAGCCAAAGCGGCTGATCGATGGCCGACTCCCCAGGAGGGACAACGGGAAGTGATGCTCCTTGGGACGAGTCATCTCGCTCAGACGCCGGATCGGACCTCCAATACGTACGCACTCGATGCGGGGGATATCCTGGGACAGCAACGGCAACACGAACTCGAAACGATCACTGACCGGCTAGCTGTGTGGGATCCAGACAGGATCGCCATAGAGTATCCCGCTACGGAACAACAGATCGCCGACCGGGCATTCACCGCATACCGTGACGATGCCGCGGATAGGACGACAGTCGATGGCTGGGACGTCGAGAGATCCAGCGAGATCGTTCAGCTTGGATTCCGACTCGCTGAAACTCTCGGCCACGAAACGATCGGCGCCGTCGATCACAACCAACCGCTTACGGCACTACTGACGGACGCCGAGCAACAGCAACTACCGACTTCGCCGCTGGCCGATCCCGATGCAGTCGAGTATCCGCTACCGGACTTCGCCCGACTGCTCGAGGAGGAACAGCGACGACTCGACAGCGGATCGTTGGTTGAGCACTATCGTCGGATGAATACGCTCGATCCGGGGTCGTTTTCGCGGATGCAGGACGAACATCTGTATGCAACGGGATTTGAGGAGAGCGAGCCCGGGGAGCATACTGCCCTGGATCTCATGACCTCGTGGTTCCAACGAAATCTTCGTATCGCGGCGAACCTCTGGACAGTGCCGGATGCCGGTGCTGAGCGAGTGCTCGTAGTTTACGGGGCATCGCACATTCCGGCACTGCTCCACATTCTCACCGGCACGCCGATGATGGCTCCGGTCACTCCACTTCCATATCTCACAGACTGACATCCCCCCACAGCTAAAGCCGTGGGATTACCCCACAGGAGGATGATATCGATCTCTCCGGTGTTCGCGACATGGTCTACGGTTTCCTCGATCTGACGACTCCGGACCGACGATCACGACCAAACAGTCGCCGCCGAGTCACCCCTGTGTCGTTGCGATTGAGTCTCCAAACTGGATGACTAACTCCTCGACGGCGAGTGCATAGACGGTCATCTCAGTTCCTTTCACCGAGTACCACGTGTCTACTGCCGCAACGAGGCCGGCTTCGCGAAGGTGGCCGAGGTGGTATTTCGCGTTCTGGAGGGACGTGTCGACATCGTCGGCAATGTCCGACGTCGTTGCCGGTTCGTCCTCAAGCGTCACCAGAATCCGCTGTGCGGTTTCCGAGGACACCGTCTGGAGCACGTCGGTCCGCTCTTCACCGTCGACGACGACGTTGGTTCGTTCACGAGGCGTGTGATCGACGGAAGTGTGGTGGGGAAACGCCGTTGGCATGTGTGTCGAATGAAATTCGTTATCGGCCGGTGTAGTTGGTTATCTCATCGTCGAGCGCAAGTGGTCCATCTCGCCAGCGAATATACGCAACCAGCAATAGGCCACCGAAGATGGCGGAGCCGACGAAGACGAGTCCTTCTTCGCCGATCCAGCGTGATGGACCGACGATATCGACCGCGAGGAGTTCCGGCGTCCGCTGTGAGTGTCCCAGTCCGAATATCGCGCTCTGTGTGAAGTTGTAGAACACGTGAAACCCGATCCCGAGAGCGAGCTCCCCGGTCAGAACGTATACTCCAGCGAATATTAGCCCCGCAGTCAGGTAGTATCCATACTGGCTAACATGCGATATTTTTGCGCCGTGTAGAAACGCAAACACGAGCGTACTGAGCGTCACCGCGAGTCCAATAGCCATCCACCGGGGAACGGACTCGCTTGCTCCCTCGGCGAGATTCGTCACCATCGCGCCGCGCAGAACGAACTCTTCCCACGTGGCTGCGAAAGCGATATACACGAACACGATCGCCATCGCAGGCACGAACGGCAGGTCACCAGACCCCTGCATGACGCCGACGAACGTGGCCCAGCCAGCACCGAGTGAGACAATGAGTGCACCACCGTTGACTGCGGTTGCGATGACTCCTCCCACGACAACCGACTGCCACCACTCCCGGTCGAATGAAAGGCCGAATCCACTTACGGGGCGTCGATCGATGACCCGGGCAGTGAAGAGGACAGCCCCGGCGAGAACGATGCCGATCCCAGCCAGTTCGAGGAGTTCTCGTACGGGATGGTTGAATCTGGCTCGGATCGCGGTCTGGAGTATCGCGAGAAGACCGAAGGTCAGCACTATCGGGAGGAGCGCACGAAGCAGTGCACGCAGTCGGCGTTGTTCGGTGTTCCAGACGGGCCAGAGGAGTTGATGACGTCTCTCACGGAGGGCGGTCGGTAGGATGCGGTCAACTGTCGACTGTAACGACATACTCGAGCCGAGAGTCCGAATATACGTAGTGACCCAGGCACGGCTTCCGACCCGGAAGCTGTGCCGGGTTTTTTACCGCTTCCTGGCCCTGAAATGCGTATGAGTGAGGACGAGGATGCGATATTGGCGTTGCTCGACGACGAGTACGCCCGATCGATCCTCGTTCATCTCACAACTGAACCGATGTCAGTCGATGAACTCTGTACCGCCTGTGAGATGTCCGACGCGACGGCATATCGCCGTCTCGATCGGTTACAGGACGCACAACTCGTGACCGAACAGCAGGAACTGGACCCCGACGGCCACCACTACAAACGCTACGTGGCTACCGTTGAGTCCGTCACCGTCACGCTCGTCGATGGGACCTACGAAGTGACAGTCACACGCACGCCGACTGATCCGGCCGATCGGTTCACGGACCTGTTCGAGGGGCTATCCTGAAATGCTCCTGCTCCAATTGAACGCGACCGGAACTACTCCAGTGATCGCAGTTGCTGTGTTCGTCCTTTCTTTGCTCTCAGTAGTGCTTTCACTCGCCATCGCCGTGGTTCTAGTTCGTGGCTATCGTCAGGGACCAGCTCACCGTGGTATGCTCTGGCTCGCCGTCGGCCTCATCTTCTTGATAACGGTCCCCGAGCTACTTCGTGTGGGGTTGCCGACGGCTACCGATTTCGGGACGGTCGCTCGTTCAGTACTCGTTAGTGCCTGTGAACTGTTTGGGCTGGGAACGATTCTATGGACCGTGTACGGCGGTGAGATGCGGTGATCGCAGAAACGCTGCTGGTGATAGACCTGGTTGATGTGGGATCGGTAGCTCGCGGGGTAACTGCCGTCGTCGGTCTGTTCGTCGCCATGCTGGCCTATCGCGGGTACCGCCGCAACGCCTCCACAAAGATGCGGGCTCTTGCTATCGGCATTGGCCTGTTGACGACGGGCGTTTTCGTGGCAGCTACGTTCACAAACATGATGGGTGCTGGGCCCGGTGTCGTCTTGCTCGTGCGGGGCCTCGTGACGGTTATCGGCCTGTGTGTCATATTGTCCGCTATCACTAGAGGCTGAACGGACGCAATACGACCCAGCACCCGCCGGCGAGTGGGTCCTCGTCAGCACCGGGTGCATCAGTGACGACTCACGGGAAGAAGGCCGACTAGTTCGACGAGGTCAAGCATACGCTTACGCGAGTGGTCCGAAGATATCGTGAGCTAACGCCAGTGCCAGTCCGCAATCGTAGTCCGTTATCCGGGAAGGTCAGGTTGCTGGTCGGAGGAGCATCGTCTTCACGCGGCCGACTCCATCGAAATCACGGAGCCGATACACGAGCTCTCGGATCCGAGCTGAATCGCCGTGACAGAAGACCGTCTCCAAACACCAGTCCCCCTGATGGGTATGGCTCATCGTCTCGATGACGTCCTGAAACTGATGCTGGACGGAATGTAGGTCGTGAATCACCTCATGATGCTGGTAATCGAAGGCCAGAACCGCGACGACCTCACCCGAAACCTCCTCGAGTTGTGAATGCCCTTCGATGTATTCCTGCATCGCTTCCCGAATCGCTCGTGAGCGAGAGTCAAACCCTTCAGCCTGCCACGTCTCGTCGAACGCGTCGAGAACGTCCTCAGAAACGTTCAAACTCGTTCGCATATCTTCCGGATTCGTCTTCTGTCCTCTTGATTCCTCGATTATTACGGGACCTCCGTTTCAGTCTTAACAATCGCTATACTGCGCAACGGTAGAAATACGAACAATGCTCCACGGTGAGGCCTTTCCACTGTTGGCTGGCACGATCGTTCTGGGACTCGTGCACGGCATCGAACCCGGACACGGATGGCCGGTTGCTGCGAGCTACGCGCTCGATCAATCCAACGAGTGGCTCTACGGGTTCGCCGCGAGCTCGCTTATCGGCATCGGCCACCTCATCAGCAGTCTGGCGATGGTTGGTGCGTTCTTCTACGCGAAATCCTACTTCCAGCTGACCCAGGTGAACCGACCGGTTTCGATCCTCGACGGGCTCACGATCGGTGGTCCAGTGAGCATCGTCGCAGGGGTGTTGCTCATCGGCCTCGGAATTCGAGAGTACACGCACGGCCACTCCCACAGTCACGACCGCGACCACGGTCACTCTCATGACCACGACCATAGTGAGCACACTGAAGGCCAATCTGCACAGAACGACCACGTCGTGTCACTTGCGGAGGAACGTTCCCCAGATGGGCTCTACGACCGTGTGAAAACTCGACTTAGTGGTATCGGGAGAGATTTCCCCGAGCACGGAACCGAGCCAGCTACTGGCACCGACCGGGGACTGTTCGGGATTGCCTGGTTTGCATTCGTCCTCGGGTTCGCTCACGAGGAAGAGTTCGAGATCATCGGGCTCTGTGCCGGTTCGACGTACTGTCTGGAACTGATGACTGCGTACGCGCTGACGGTCGTTGTCGGTATCGTCGGGTTGACGATGCTCCTCATCGCTGGCTATCAGGAGTGTGAAGAAACGGTTGAAAAGTACACACCGTACCTCCCGCTGTTCTCAGCGACCGTCCTCATCGTCATGGGACTCGGATTTATTGCCGGTCTCTTCTGAGATGGGGCGTGCCCCTCTTGCAATCTCACTCTCCAGTATCGTGGCCAGCCGTGTGCCGTCCGTGTTGTTTGGCACTCAACGACTCAATGATCAGCGGCCGCGCGCCACGCCGTAGCGGTAGCGAATCACGGAATCGACCCGTCGTCGTTCAGGATCGTTCAGTCTCTGAGCGAAAGCAACCTCCTCGCACCGAGGGACGCTGATATCGACGCTCAACCCGCCGTTGTCGTTCGATTACGGAGAATGAACAGCGATGGGCGCTGCAAGTGCCCGGTCGGCGAACGAAGTCCCTTGCTGGACCTGAGATGGTCGAAACCGGAGGGTGTTGGATACACTGACAACTACTAGTGGCTCAAAATCACCAATATATTCCGTAATACTGTCAGAAATCGGCTGCTGAACATAGAGAGGCCATCCAACAACTACTCGGATCAAAAGCCTGAACACCGACACCGTCAATATCCACACCAGTATCTGAGAATATTTCTACCAGCCTGAGCAGTGTTGCGATAGTGATCTGATGAATATGCGCCCTGCCTGCAGCAGTGCTTCGGTCAATTACTCGGCCTCCGTTAGTGACGGTGTGGCCGATACAGAAGATGTAGTCAGCACGGCACCTCCTCTTGTTTCATCTCTACCACGGTGAACAAGCCGCTCACTAAGCGTGCAAACCCAACTCAAAGTCAATCCATAGAAGCACCGGGAAATCTGCTCTTTGTCTTGTAACACTCAGTCGTCGGCGTGGTCCCGTTCCGGCGTGAAGGTAACGCCGTCGATCTCGATCTCCTCGGGTACACCGCTCGTGTCGTGGGTGCCGACCGGCGGGAGGTTGGCCTCGGCAGCGGGCGAGGCGTCGAGGTCGGTCTCGTCGTCGATACTCGACATCTCGCCGTCGGCATCGCGGGCGTCTTGGTCGATCCGCATCGAGCAGAACTCCACACCGCACATCGAGCAGAATCGCGCCTCCTTGTAGTTATCACCCGGGAGGGTCTGATCGTGGTACTCTTGGGCTCGTTCCGGATCCAGCGCGAGGTCGAACTGCCGGCGCCAGTCGAACTCGTAGCGCGCCTCCGAGAGCGCGTTGTCCCAGTCGCTGGCACCCGGCAGGCCGGTCGCCACGTCGGCCGCGTGGGCGGCGATACGGTAGGCTGCCAGCCCGTCGCGCACGTCCTCTCGGTCGGGGAGGCCCAAGTGCTCCTTTGGCGTGACGTAACAGAGCATCGCGGCACCGGCCCGCCCCGCCTCGGCCGCGCCAATGGCGCTCGTGATGTGGTCGTAGCCTGGCGCGACATCGGTGACGAGCGGCCCGAGCACGTAGAATGGGGCTCCGTCACATACCTCCTGCTGGCGCTCGACGTTGTCCGCCACTTGATCCATCGGGACGTGACCCGGCCCCTCGACCATCACCTGCACACCGTGGTCCCACGCAGTTCGCGTGAGTTCTCCGAGTGTCTCCAGTTCGGCAAACTGGGCCTCATCACTGGCGTCGGCGAGACAGCCGGGACGGAGGCCATCCCCGAGCGAGAACGTCACGTCGTGCTCGGCGAAGATTTCGCAAATCTCCTCGAATTCCGCGTAGAGTGGATTTTGCATCCCGTTCTCCTCGATCCACCGGGCCAGAATCGACCCCCCGCGTGAGACGATACCCGTCTTCCGGCCATCAGTCAGTGGCAGGTGCTCCATCAACACACCGGCGTGGATCGTCATATAATCGACCCCTTGCTTAGCCTGTTTCTCGATGACGTCGAGCAGGAGGGTATGGGTAATCTCGGTCGGATCGTCGACGTACTTGATCGCCTCGTAGATGGGGACCGTTCCGACAGGCACCGGCGAGTGTTCGATGTTAGCCTCGCGGATATCATCGAGGCCTGCCCCTGTCGAGAGGTCCATCACCGTGTCCGCCCCGTAGTGAATCGCCGCGTGGAGCTTTTCCAATTCCCCTTGCAGGTCGCTCGTCTCCTCGCTGTTGCCGATGTTGGCGTTGACCTTGGTGGCGAACTCCCGGCCGATGGTCATCGGATCGAGCGCCTCGTGGGCGTGGTTGTAAGGGATAACCGCCTGTCCGTCGGCGACCTGCTGCCGGACGAACTCGGGGTCACGATTCTCCCGCTCGGCCACCCGTTCTATCGCTGCCGTCACCTCACCGTTACGGGCACGTTGAAGCTGTGTTCGCGCCATTGATAACTAGGTTATATCACTTAGTGATATTATTTTCGTCTTCGCGTTCTCAGCAGCGGAACCGACATTTTATATCAATAAAATAATTTCATAAGTTAAACTATTTCGCGGTGAACTCCAGGTAGACTGTACTGACCGGGCTGAGCTGGCTCAAACAGACCGAGTCATCGTGCAAGACTCGCGCGCTGTATTCAGCAGCCCTCCAAACTCATAGCAGAGATTGGAGGATTCAATTCAGCGCATCGGCCACGGTAGCCGCGCTCTACAGACGTGTGTCTACTAGTCAGTTCTCGATGTAGAACGCCCGTAATTAACAACGGCCAGTAGATTCCGCGACTGAACCACGACCTGAGCACTTCGTTTTCGGGTGGCTCTGTTGAAATCCTCTACTTCAGACATATTTCTCCTGTAACGGGTGTTCGCTGAAGACTACGTGTTGGCCTGTAGCTGTCTGTTTCGGTAGGGTTATGAAGATACTATTAGAATTCCTATTGATGTCCTCCAAAACGAACGAACTACTCGGATCAATTCGACATCTCCTCATCGCTTGCGTCTTTTTACTCGGACTCGGGGTCGCAACGCTTGGTGATATTGCTATTGCGATTCGAGGGTATGAAACGGCAATATCAACCACCGCTCGCATGATCGGAAGTGCAATCGTGTTTGGAACACTCGTGCTGGTTTTAATCACGGTATTTCAAACAGATGGAGATATACATTCAGGGAACTGACTGTGCTAAGAAATTTGAGAGTTCCCTGTCTTGGCCACTCAGAGTGATCGGTCGATGTTGTGACTGAGAGACAATAGTGAGTTCACGAAATTGCTTCCACCATCGTCGTGAGCGAACGAACGCACCGTACTTCGGCTTGAGTGTTGAGTTGACAGTCTCGGATTGACTCCGCTGGCCGTAGAGATCAGTATCTAAGCGCGCGTTCCATGCCCGGTGGATGTGATCGATATAACCACGGTAGCCAACGCTCTGCAGACGGTGTTTATTAGTAGTTTCTCGATATGGAACGCCGTTTCCACAGAAGTCCCCCTCCAACTACGCGGTCGCTATATCTAAGAACTGCTAGTAGTTTCTGATGGCTTCCATCCGTCTCTACCGAAATATTGTCAGAGTCCGCATGGTATGTTTTCGACGGAATGATCTTGACCGAAATGGTCGTATCTCTTTCAACCGCCCTACTGGCTACGATCAGTCCGAGGGTTTCCCGGTGGACGAAACACCCTCAACCCGAGACTGGTTTACAAGGAGCGTTTCGAGGTCCCTCTCAGTAATCGGCCGAGCTCTCGAATCCAACCCCGCACCCCGAGCCACGCGAACAGGACTCGGTGGATGCAGATTCGCTTCGTCTAGCAGCGCATCGTCGTAGAACACCTCGCGCGGGGTGCCACTGCCGATTATATTTCCGTCGGCCATCACGCAGACCCGGCCGGCCACTTCGGCTGCGAATTCGAGGTCGTGCGTCGAAAGCACGACACTCATTCCCGCTTCGTGGACCTGTTCAATCCGGTTGGCGACCAGTCGTGAACGTTCGGGGTCCAATCCGGCCAGCGGTTCGTCAAGAACGATCACGCTCGGTTCCAGTACCAGCACTCCGGCCAGCCCCACGAGTCGTTTCTCGCCGCCGCTCAGATAGTGCGGGATCCGGTCTTCAAGATGGCCGGCGTCAACGGTGGCGAGGGATTCACGAGCACGTTCCTCGGCCTCTTTCCCCGTGATGCCATAGTTCTGAAGTCCGAACATCACGTCGTCCAGAACAGTCGGTGCGACGAGTTGCGTGTCGGCATCCTGGAAGACGAATCCGACTTCCTTTCTGGCGTGTACTTTGTTGTCCTCGGTGATCGAAACCCCATCAACCACGAGGTCACCATCGCCGGGTACGAGCGTCGCGTTCAGGTGTTCGAGCAGCGTCGATTTCCCCGCGCCGTTGCCACCGACAAGTGCGACTACCTCGTCAGGATAGACCACGAACTCGACTTCGTGCATCCCGACAGTTCCATCAGGATAGGTATGTGCCTCACATTGTAGAGAGACGACCGGTGATGTGTTCTGGCTCATATCGTCACCCCGTACGCCACGACTGCTGCATAGCCGACGGTCGCTGCGTACGATCCAACGACGACGAGGATCTCGTGGATGGGCGGCCGCGAGACATCACTATAGAGGGTAATGTCCCCATCGTAGCCGCGTGCTTCCATCGACTTGACGAGTCGCTCGGACTGCTCGATTGCAGACAACATCGTCACTCCGAGAATTCGGGCGTATAGGCGCTTGTTCGGCCAGAAATCCGAGATATTCGCGCCACGAGCAAGTGCAGCCTTCACTAGGCCCTCCAGCACCTCGACCATCACGAAAGTGAACCGGTACGTGAGCAGCGCGACTTGGTCAACCGGCTGTGGGAGTACACGGCCGAGAATGTAGGCGACATCCGTGTACTTCGTCGTCATCGTGACCATCAGCGTGAACGTGACGACGGTCAGCGACCTGAAACTAAGCTCCGCGAACAGTACGAGACCAGCCCATGTGACCGAAAAGTCGCCGACGGGTGTAATGAGATACCCGCCAATCGGCACTCCAGGTTCGAGAAACGCCAGTGGCCCCGCGACGGAGACGATGAACAGCAGCGGCAGCGTGTACCAGCCCACTAATCGTCTGAACGGCAGGTCAGCAATTCCGTAGACTACCAGGACTACACCGTACAGCCCGGCCAGCAGTGCCAGCCGGTCGAGTACCGTGACCGCAAGAACGAGCGCACCGACGACGCCGAGTTTCGTCCACGGGTTCACGCGATGCAGTGGGCTGCTGCGGTGCTCGGCGTAGGCCGTGATGAGTCGGGGGTCGGGGACGTGGTTCGACAGTGTCGTCACGGTTATTTTGCTGCGCGCTCCTGTTCGTCGAGGCCGTGGTAGCGGTCCGCGTAGACGTACAGTCCGATTCCGACGAGGGCAAAGATGACGACAAGTGCGGTGTATTCGAGCATCATCCCGCCCTTTCGAATCGGACCGGCGACGACGATACCCCGGCCGAAGTCGATGAGTGTGCCGCCGCCTTCTTGCACTCCACGTTGTAGCGTTTGGGCGGATCGCTTGGCCCACGGAAGCGCTCCGCCGGTCGAGGTGAATCCCCACGATCCCGCGCCGAAGCAAACGACCAGCAGTCCGACCAGGCCGCCGTACTGCTTCCAGCGGTCCATCAGGCCGTCACCCCCGAGGAGCCCTCGCGGCTGTAGCGGTCACCGAGTCCGACGAGACCCGGACGAACCGACACGAGGAACTGGACGACGAACCCGGTGAGGATCCCCTCGATCACTGCGACACCAAGGTTCAGACCGACAAGTCCAGCGACGGCAACCGTCAGGTCGGCTCGGGGGAGCGCGCTTCCGTTGACGCCGCTGATGACGATGACCGCGCCCATCAGGATTGCACCGGCCGACAGTCCGAGCGTCGCCGCACTCGCACTCGCCGGGAAGATATCCCAATCCATCCGGACCAGCGTTCGGAAGGCGTAGTAGGCGACGATCGCTTCCGAAGCGTTGACCAAGGTATTCGCTCCGAGGAGTCCGACGGCACCGTGACCGAGTGCCGCCGAGAAGATGTTCACGACCAGTGCGATGAGTGCCCCGAGCAGGGGACCAGCCAAGATACCGACGAGGCCGGTGAGATTCATGTGAATACCGCCCCACACGGGAATGTTCAGCTGGAATATTGCGAAACTCGCCGCTGCAGCGATTCCTGCAAGTGCGATCTGGTGGGTCTCGATACCGCCCTTCCGTACACGATACACGACCGTACTAATCAGTACGGTGCCGAGAGCAGTCCAGAGGGCCAGTGCCCACAGCGGGAACGAGCCTTCTCCAAGGTGGATGTGCGCCATCAATTATTAGGACTATAGAGAAAGATAATAAAACTAACTAACTATGGATAGTAGTTTGTTAACACAGCCGATGAAGAACCACCACACTCTCAGGCGACAACACCGCGATTAAACGATCACTGCCACAATTTCGGTCGGATAGTGAAGCAGAATTTCCGTAGATCAGAACGGTGAATTCGCCACCTCACGCCACAGAATTGATTCGTTCGACAGTCGAACCGGAGCCTGCAACGCCACTGCGGCAGCGACTAGTAGTTTCGGAATGTGGAACGCCGTTTCCCCTGTTGTCCCTCTCTCACCGTGTGGGCTCCACAGCTGAGAACTGCTAGTAGGTCATCATGGCGCCGCATCATATACATGCTGACCATCTGCCACGAACAGGGTGGCCGATACAGAGAGGGTATGCAGCAGAATGACTTCGTTCATTCCTCCAGTATCTGACTGAATCAGGTTCAAGAACGAGCCTGCGAATAGGGTGTTTTAGCGGTTCATTCGCTGCCTTCAGTCTCGGCGTTGAACTCGAATTCGAGTTGTCCGTCGAGGACGTGTGTTCGGTCGGGGAACCCCGGTTGAGCGAGTTCGGCGGTGCTTTCGACGACGGGTCGCCGGGCCGACTCCGGCCATTGAATAACCGGAAAGTCGATAAATATGGTCTCGTTGGCGAGTTCACCGAACCGATGGACTTCGACGACCGCAGCCCTCCCGTCACGGAATAGTGACACGGATGGGTGAGGTTTGGAGTCTCCCATAAACGGGCCTTGGAGCGAGAGCTGTGGCGGAGTGCCGTCACCGCCTAGTGCCACGAACCGCTGTGTGAGCGATTGCAGTTCGGTGTCCTCTGTGTGTGAAATCCACGTGTGGAAATGTTCCGGTAAGGGGGCAAACCTCGGGTCAACGCCAACAGTGGCGAACTCAGTGCTGTCCTGCTGGAATTCGAGATACTTCTCGTCATCTCGGGGGTTGTCGCTGGTTTTTACAACCGGGTTCGTGTGTTCCGTGCGCGATTCAACGGCACTGCAGCCCGCAGTGACAGCGGAGGCGGCGGTCAGGGCGGACGAGAGGAGGGCGCGGCGACGCATACATAGTGTGATTCCTAGTCGTGATAATAATAATGCTTTGAAACCAGCGACGCTTCAGGGCTGAACGAAATTAACGGTAGTGCACCCAGAGCCGATGGCATCGACGAGCACCCCGCCGTTGTCGTGCGATTACGACCGAGAAATCGGCGATGGGCGCTGCAGGCGCTCGATCGGTGAACGAAGCCCCTTGCTGGGCTTGAGACGGTCGAAATCGGGGGCACGAAATACACCGTATTCTGTGATCCAATAGGTTTCTGTATGCCTTCGATCACGGTCAACGTGGACGACGACCTCAAAGAGCGAATGGAGGAGTACCCGGAGATCAACTGGAGTGAGGTCACGCGACAGGCCATCCAAGAGAAGATCGACGCGCTTGAAGTGATGGACGAACTCACAAGCGAGAGCGAACTCACCGAGAGCGACGTGCGGGACATCGCCGACAAGATCAACGAGCGTGGACGCGAGCGCATCGACGAGGTCCGAAAGGGAGCGTGACGTGATGAGGATGGGGCAGCGATAATTACCGGATCGATACGGTGATTCGGCGAGAACTGTAGCAAGCACTGCTGTCTCCTCTTTCGGGTGGTTGCTGAGGGACACTTCCGCAGGTAACCGCCCATCGCTTTGAATATTTGAACAGAGACAAATTATTTGAGTCTCCCAGTGTGTGAGCTAGTACGATGACCGAACCGGATCCGGAATCGTGGACGGAGAGTATGAGCGGGCGTGAGCGCGTCCGGCACGTCGTAGAATTGCTGGACGAGCCAACGCCGGTGCAGGAGATCGCAGACCGGGCAGACGTCTCGCGCACGACGGCCGACGATGAACTCCAGCGTCTGAAGAGTGACGATTGGGTCACTGAGACGACGATTGACGGGACGAAGGCGTACGACCTGAACCCGGTCCGGATGCTCTTCGACGAAGTGACGGACTTGATCGAGGCCCACTCGCGTGACGAACTGGAGAGCCAGCTCACGGAGCTGAAGGAGGAGCAGGAAGCGCTGGCGACGGAGTACGGCGTCAGTTCACTCGACGAGTTCCGAGAACGGCTCGCTGACGAGGAACTCTCTGCAGAGGAACTCCGTGAACGTCGCAAGGTGATCGCGACGTGGGATGCGATCAATACGGAACTCGGGCTCGTGAAGCACGCCCTCCAACTGTACGACGACGTCGTCGAACTCTCGTCACCGCGGACTGACTCTCCCTCGACGCTCGCTTGATGGTCGTCTTCCTCGCTAATCGAGCGAACTTGCAGAGTAAGCGGCTCCACGACCGCATCCAGAACCGGCTCAGCAGCGAATTCGAGAACGTTCGACGCCGGCGTACTGAACCGCGCGAAGCCGGTCCGTACCGTGTCGTCGCTGAGGTAGACCCACGCCAGTTTCTCGATGACGACGAGTATCCGGTGACGAGCGCGCGGGTCGAAATCGGGTTCCAACTGCAGACTGGCGATCCGTACGAGTACTACTGGTTCAACTGGATCGAACCGGAGCGTAGTCTGCTCGTCGGGTGGCATCAGGACGACACCCACGATGATCTCGGTCCAGTTCATCTGCAGGTGAACGACGGCGCGACGCTCGTCGCGCACGAACCGGCGCAGTTCATCGACTCACATCCGCTAGATGTCATCGAGCGGAGATTCACCTCGCTCCGAGACGTGATTCTCACGGTCGAGTGGGAGCAGGGACGACCCGTCGGACTCGATTCCTAACCAAAGCCCACTGACTCTCGTTTTGTTGGGGGGACAGTCGACCGTGGCCATGGGACGTTCAACGAGCCAATGATTAGAGGTCGTGCCCCACGCCGTAGAGGCAGCGAACCAGAGGACGAAACCGCCGTCGATCGGAATCGTTCGGTGGCCGAACGAAATTAACGGCAGTGCACTCAGAGACGGTAATATCGACGATCACCCCTCGCTGTCGTTCGATTACGACCGAGAAATCGGCGATGGGCGCTGCAGGATTTGAACCCGCGACAATCTGGTCCGAAGCCAGACACTCTGTCCAGGCTGAGCTAAGCGCCCCGTGGTCCGTAATCGGACGCCGCCCAATCATAAACTAACCGATTCGCGGGCAGCGGTGACCGTCCTATTCCGACGACGGGTGAAACAGAACCCTTACTTTCACACCGACGCCAGCGTCGGGTATGGCCGAGGCCGAACGACGGGACGAAACGGCACTCGTCGTCGACGACGTGCGCAAACGGTACGGCGACACCGTAGCGCTCGACGGGGTATCGCTGTCCATCCCTTCCGGTGAGGTGTTCGGACTCGTCGGGCCGAACGGCGCGGGGAAGACGACGCTCGTTCGGGCGCTGACGGGGACGACCCGACACGAGGGAGCGGTGAGCGTCCTCGGCGCGTCGCCGGGCACCGTCGACGCGGGTCGTGTCGGTCTGCTTCCCCAGTCGTTCGATCCGGCGAATCGCCTCACTGCACGTGAATTACTCGCCTACTACGCCGGCCTCTACGACGACGCCCGCGGCGTCGACGCCGTCCTCGACGACGTGGGCCTACCCAACGACGCCGACACGTGGTACGAGAACCTCTCGGGGGGACAGCAGCGCCGCGCCTGCGTCGGGACGGCACTGGTCAACGACCCCGACGTGCTCTTTCTGGACGAGCCGACGACGGGTATCGACCCCGCCGGCCGTCGCTCGCTGTGGTCGCTCGTCGACGAGCTCGCGGCAGGTGGTACGACCGTCCTGCTCACCAGCCACTCGATGGCGGAGGTCGAACGCCTCGCGGACCGTGTCGGCCTCCTCCGAGACGGTCGACTCGTCGCCGTCGGCACGCCCGAGGAGCTGATCGCCGAACACGGAGGAGACAGCCACTTGATCGTCGACGGCGACGTCGACCCCGCGGTCGTCTCGAACGTGCTGGACGCCGACGTCGAGTCGGACCCCCGCGACGGCCGGCTCGTCGTCCGTGACGTGGCGCTTGCGGACGTAGGCCGGCTCGTCTCGGAGCTCGAGGCCGCCGGCGTCGACTTCGACTCCTTCACGTGGGCGGAGCCGGACCTCGAGGACGTCTACCTCCGTCTGACTGGCGACTCACTGGAGGGGCGCCGGTGAGCCGCCTGCGGCGGATCAGCGCGACGTTCGTCGCGGCGTTTCGCGCCTTCGCCCGGCGCAAGACGGCCGTCTTCTTCACCTTCTTTTTTCCCGTCCTGCTGATCTTGATCTTCGGAGCGCTGGTACAGACGCGTCCGACCGGCGGAGGGTTGTTCGCCCGCGAGCCAGCGTACTACCTGCCAGGCTATCTCGCCGTCGTCGTCGTGTTCACGCCGTTGTCCCGCGTCGGAAGCACCATCGCGCGGCACCGTGACGGCAACCGATTCGAGAAGCTGGCGACGACGCCGCTCCGCCGCTGGGAGTGGCTGCTGGCGCACACGCTCGTCAACGTCGCCGTCATCGGTCTCGCGGCGCTGCTCCTGTTCGTTCTCGTCATCGTCGTAACGGGTGCGGAGGTGGTCGTCGGGGCGACGCTACTCGCGCTCGTCCCGCTGGTTGTCGTCGGCGTCGCGCTCTTCTGTGGCTTGGGTGCCATCATCGGGCGGGTCGCCGACTCCCAGGACGGCGTCATCGCCGCCAGTAACGCCGTTGCTCTCCCCGTCTGGATGCTCTCGGAGACGTTCGTCCCGCCGTCGATGCTGCCGGCCTGGTTCCGCCCGGTGACGGCGTTCTCGCCGCTAACGTACTTCTCTCGTGGCGTCCGCGCAGCGACCGCCGGCGACGATCCGACCGTGGTACTTCTCGTCCTCGCCGCCCTCGCCGTCGGCTTCTTCCTCGCCGGCGCCGTCGCGGTCCCGCGGACGGAGTGATCTCGTCCCCGGGGAGTCGATCACGATGCTAGCTACGCTGTGGCGGCGAGTGTCCCGAACCACGGAGTCGACAGGGCGAGTTCGGGGCCTCAGGTGTCGGATCCGGTGTCGGTCTCGTCCGGAGCGTCCCCGCCAGCCCCGTTATCGCTTTCGCTCTCGGCGCGGCTCCGGCCGTCGATCCACCCCCGCCGCGCCGCCAGTTCCTCCCGGAGTCGCGTCGCGAGGTCGGCCCGCAGGCCGTCGGCGGCCGCCCCGTTCACGTCGACGGCGGCGGCGGCGCTCCCGCCGAGCGAGAGCGACCCCGCGGTGTCGGCGGTCACGGTCGCCACACACCACCGTCGCTGAAAGAGCGTCCGAGAGTCGATCACCGTCTGAATCCGATAGTACGGGACGACCGTGATCCGGCGGCGGAAGAACCCGTTGCGGGTGACGAGGTGGTCGTCGCCGAGCCAGTAGCCGCGGTGGCGCCACTTGAGGTGGGCGGCGACGGGCACCAAGAGCGCGAGGGGAAGCGGCGCCCACGGCGGCCACGGGAGCGAGCGAGCGGTGAGGAGGTCGGCGCCGTAGAGGACGCCGACGAGGGCGGCGAGCACGAGGAGATATCGGACGGCGTAGCGGCGGCGCACGCGCTTTGGCGGCCGCCGGAAGTCGGGCGCCCCGAACGGTTCGATGCGGTTGGCCAGATCGAACACCCGCTCCGATCGGGCGAGCGGGACTGCGGCCTCGGAGCCGCCCTCGCCGCTCCCGGGGGCGTACCCTGCCGTCTCGATCCGGAGCGACGCGTAGCCGAAGTAGCGTTTCAGCGGGTCGTCGACGACGGCCAGCGTCTGGACCTTGTCCAGCGGGATCGAGCCATCGTACCGACGCAACAGGCCGCGTTCGTACTGGAGTTCGTCCCCGACCCGTGCCAGTCGGAAATCGTAGTAGTTGAGGACGGCGGCGGTCGCGCCGGCGAGCCACGAGACGACGACGATCACGACGCCGACGGCGACGAGACCCGCCGCGGCGACGGCGGGCGACCCGCCCACCGGGATGGCCGACGACACCGCGGGAAGGCTCCCCGAGACGAACACGAACAGGAGACCCGGAATCCGAACGTCGAACGAGAGGGCGCCGACGAGGGCGAGTTCCCGGGGCGAGAGCGCGAACAGTTCGTCGGCGACAGGGGTGTCGCGTCCGCATTCTCGTTCGTGTCCGCCCTCGCCCTCGCCTCCGCTCCCGTTCCCGTTCTCGCCGAATCGGGGCTCACCCTCGCGTTTCAGTCGGCCGAGTTCACCTTGGAGTCGTTTCGCCTCCTCGAAGTCGACGAAGCGAAGCGAGGCCTCCGTCTCGCTGCCGCCGGCAGTCTCGAAGTCGACGGCGGCGATGCCGAGGAGTCGCTGGACGACGTTCCGGCTGATGTCGACGTTCTGAATCCGGCGGAGTGGTATCTCGCGGTTCCGGCGTGTGACGACGCCGGAGTGGATGTCGAGCGTCTCGGGACCGAGGTCGTACTCGAAGCGCCGGTAGTAGACCACCTCGTACGCGATCAGCGCGACGAGCGCGAGACCGACCAGGGTGACGCCGACGACGCCGCCTGCGGGGCCGAACGCCGCCGACGCACCGGAAAAGAGGACGACCGCCGTGAAGACGAGGCTCCCGCCGCGTTCGACGACACGATAGAGGATCGAGAGCGGCGTGAGCGCCCTGCTCATGCGTCCCGTCGTGGGCGGTTGCGGGTGGTTCGTCGGCCGGTCGTGTCGATCCGTCGTCGACGGCCTCCGATCGATCCCGTCATACGGCGTCCTCACCCTCGGCGCGGATGGCGAGTCGCTTCAGGCGCTCGCGCAGGTCGTCCGCGCCGCCAGCGGTCAGCCCCGGAATCGCCACGTCCGCGCCGCGGGAGCCGGCGGTGTAGACGACGGTGTTCGCGAGACCGACGAGTCGCTCAACGGGGCCGCGGGCGGAGTCGACGTGCTGGATGCGAACGAAGGGAACGACGGTCCGCACGCGGGTGAAGACACCCCGTTCGAGGTAGAGCGAGTCGTCCCGAATCTCGTACCGCCAGACGCGGTAGCGCGCCAGCGCGAGACCGACGCCGGCGGTGAGAACGACCACGAAGACGGCGGGCGGCGTCCACGCCGGCAGGTCCACGGCGAGGCGGTCCACGGCGAGGGCGACGAGGCCGACGACGGCCGCCGTGACGACCGCTTGGCCGGCCCAGACGACGCGGATTCGGGGATGGAGGCGGTTCATGTTGCGGTACCGCCGTGGCGCTGCGCCGGTGGTTCGCCGGTCGGCCCGGCGGACGTCGAAACTGACTCACGACGGCCCGTCTCACCCGTCCCGTCGCGACGGTCGAGCATGGTACGGGCTTCCGGTCGGCGAGGTAAATATCGTGGCTTTTGCAGCCACGTACTGTGGCCGAGTGCTCCCCTCGCTGTCGGCGTCGCGATCACAGCGCGTCGAGCAGCGCGTCCACGTCCGCGGCGGTGTTGAAGACGTGGACCGACGCGCGGACGGCGTCGGGGTACGGGAGCGACCGGACGAAAATCCCGTCGTCGGCGAGGCGTTCGACGACGCCCGCCGGATCGTCGGCCGCGAAGGTCACGAGTCCCGACTCGTATCCACGGGGACTCAGGAGCCGGTCGCCGAGTCCGTCCTTCAGTCGGTCGGTCAGGCGCTCGATCCGGCCGGTGATGGTGTCGTATCCCAGCGTCTCCACCGTGTCGATGGCGGCGATCAGGCCTCGGTAGGGTGCCGGCGAGGTGGTTCCCACCTCGAACCGCGGGGCCCCGGCCGACAGCTGCAGGTCCTCGGCACCGGTGTCAGAGACGCTCCGGTACCCTGCGACGCCCGGCGTCAACCCGTCGGCCACCTCGCGGTCGACGTAGAGGAAGCCGGCGCCCCACGGCCCGAGCAGCCACTTGTGACCCGCCGCGGCGACGAAGTCGGCTCCCCACTCCCTCACGTCGACGGGGACCTGTCCCGGCGACTGGACGGCGTCGACGAGCACGAGCGTGTCGTGTTCGTGTGCGACCTCGACGATTTCGGGGATCGGCAGTTGCGTTCCGTAGTTCCACGTGATGGAGTTGAGACAGAGCAGTCGGGCGTCCGGGTCGGCCACGGCGTCGGCGAGGGCGTCGAGGTCGACGCGCCCGGCGTCGGTCTCCAAGACGCGAACGTCGACGCCGCGTTCCCGCAGATTCCACCACGGGATCACACCTGCGGAGTGTTCGAGGTCGGTCCGGACGACGACGTCGCCGGGCTCCCAGTCGATTGCGGCCGCGACACGCGCGATGCCGTCGGCCGTGCTGTCGGTCAGGGCAATCTCCAGTGGGTCGGCACCGAGAAAGTCGGCGACGACATCCCTGGTCTCGTCGAACGTCTCGAAGGCGGCGGGGTAGGCCCCCTCCGCGACCGGCGCGACGTACTCGTGGTGTTCGAGGAAGTCAGTCGTCGCCTCGATCACGTGTTCGGGGGCCGGTCCGGACGCCCCCGTGTTGAAGTAGATACCCCGCTCGCAGACGGGAATCGACGCCCGGAGGTCTTCGGGTTCCATACCCCACCTCGGTGGGGCGGCCACCTCAACGTTTCCCGTCACGCCGCCGAGACGAGGGCGCGTTCCACCTCCCGCCGGGCACGCTCCAGCCGATCGGCGAGGTCGGCCAGCGACGCGAGGGCGGGATAGGACGCCGACAGGTCGGCGTAGAGGTACTCGGTCAGATCGGCGGGAACGCCCGGGAGCGCGGTCCGTTGCCCCCGTATCGTCTCCTGTCGGCGGAGCGCGATGCCTTCGACACGCGCTTCGAGGTCCCGGACCGACGTCCACCGGTCGTGCAGGTCGTCGAAGCTACGGTCCGAAAGCGGGCAGTCCGTAGCCGCGTCGACTGCCGTCTCGACGGTGGCGACGTCGCCGGCCAGGGCCGCGAGCGAGTCGGCTTCACGCTCCAACACGTCGAGGAACTCCTCGCGTTCGCGACGGGCCGCCTCCGTCGCCGCGCGAAGGGCGTCGCGAAACTCCGGCGTCAGCCTCGACCCGCCGATCAGCGCGCCAGCGATGTCGTCGCCGAACTCGGCGGCGAGGCTCTCGGCGAGTGTGTCGCCGTACGCCGACTCGTAGTGGGGGACGGACATCACCGTCTCCGCGTAGGCCGTCTTGACGCGCTCCAGCGATGGCCCCGACGGTCGGGGATCCACGACGAGCGCCGGACCGGTTGACACCGTCGCCGTCGGAAGCTCCGCGACGCGCCGGTCGAACGCGCCCAGCGCTTGGTACTCGGCGCGAACGACCGTCCGCTCGTCGTCGACGGCGTCGAGTGCGGCGTCGATACGCTCCGTCATCCGCGAACGCGTCTCGCCGGCGCGGGGTGATCCACGGCCGTTCGAGCCGTCGGGACGGGGTGCGGGCGGGATTCGCGAGTCGGTGTCATGGCTCGGCGTTCTCGCTATGTCAAAATAAACATAACGTATATATATTATGTGTGGGTCAGAGCACTCCCGTGAGAACAGTACCCGTGGGGAGGCGCGTCACCACTGTCGGTCAAACGGGTGTTTGTTCCTTGAGAGGGGTTTAGGACCGTGGCGACGAACCCCGAGCCATGGATCGACAACGACCGATCGCCGTGTTGTTCGTCGTGTTGGTACTACTCGCCGGGTGTAGCGGGGCGGGCGGGGACGGAGGAGCGGCCGGCGGTGCCGACACGGCAGCCATCGAGGAGACATCGCTGGAGGCCGAGCGCGCGGCTGACGCCGGCGGCGACGGTGGCGACGGCAGCGGTGGAGACGCCGCCGACGGGGCGGCCGCGACGAGTGGCGACGGGACGGACGCGACCGGCCGGTCGATCATCCGCACCGGGGCGGTCGAACTGCGCGTCGACGACTACGAGACGGCGCAGGCGAATTTGACTGCGGCCGTCGAGGCCCGTGGCGGCTACGTCAGCGATTCGACCCAGCGCGTTCACGACCGCGGTGAGGCCACTTGGACCTCCGGCCGGGTCGTGTTGCGGGTGCCCGCGGAGAACTTTTCGGACACGATGACTGCCGTCGAGGCGGAGGGTCGTGTGGTCGAGTCGAGCACCTCGACGGAGGACGTAACCGAACAGGTCGTCGACCTCCAGGCCCGCTTGGACAACTTGCGCGCCGAGCGGGACCGACTGCGGACGCTCTACGAACGCGCCAACGACACCGAGGACGTACTCGCGGTCGAGCGTCGTCTCTCGGAGGTACAGACCGAAATCGAGCGGACCGAAGCTCGTCTCCAGAACCTGGAGCGTCGGGTCGCCTACTCCACGATCACCGTCGAGATGAGCGAGCCACGCCCGGACCGCCCCGCACCGGATCAGTGGTACGATACGCCCGTCCTCGCCGCCTTCCTCGAGTCCGTCCACGGCGTCGGCGTCGTCCTCCGCGCGGCGGTCGTCGCCTTCGCCTACGCCGCCCCGTATCTGGTTGTCTTCCTCACGCCGATTGCCGTGACCACCGGTCTCCTCTATCGCTTCCGGCACCGCATCCTCGGCGGGCGTGAAGACGGAAACGGGGAGTAGGGTTTTGCGCCGGCCGTCCCTAGCGCCTCCATGGTCCGGCTCTCCGCCCCCCTCCGGATCGGCGACGTCACCGTTTCGAACCGGCTCTACCGCGCCCCCGTTCTGGAGTGTGCGGGCAACGGTGACGACGCCGTCGACCGCCTGATCGACCATCTCGACCCCGCCGCCGCCGCCGGTGCCGGACTGGTGTGTCAGGGAGCGACCATCGTCCGCGGCGAGGGAGGCTGTGCCGCTCCCGGCATGACCCGAGTCCACGACGACGACTTCGTCGCCCGTCTCGGCCGCCTGACCGACCGCCTCCACGCCCACGACACGACCGTCGCGATTCAGCTCGAACACGGCGGTCTGCGGAGCATGGAGACGTGGCACCGCGGCTACCGCCGCGAGCATCCCGGTCTCGAACAGCTCGCCGTCTCCCGCCCGCCCGTCCCCCTCCGTGCCCTCGACCGACTCGGCTTTCTCGACTACGATCCGCACGTCCTCACGACCGACGAGGTGTACGACTTGGCCGACGACTTCGGACGGGCCGCGGGTCGTGCCGTCGACGCCGGCTACGATATCGTCCACCTCGCCGGCGCGAACATGGGGATCGTCCACCAGTTTCTCTCGCCGTTCTACAACCGCCGCGACGACGAATTCGGCGACGGCGTCCGCTTTCTGGCAGCCGTTCGTGACGCCGTCCGCGACCACGCTGGCAACGTCCCTCTGATGACGAAAGTGCCCGCGGAGACGGCAGCGCCGGCCGTGATCCGCCGGCGCCTCACGCGCGAAGACGCCGTGGCGATCTGTCGCCGTCTCGACCGGATCGGCTACGACGCACTGGTCCCCGTCTCCGGCTCCGTCTTCTGGGATATGAGTATCGTGCGTGGCGAGTTCCCGGCACGAGCGTGGCGCGACGAGGACTTCCGCGAGGGCTACGTCGAGGCGTTCGGCGGCCGCCTCCGCGCCGGACTCGTCGCCCTCGCCAACCGCCTCCAGGCTCGTCGCTACGACTTCGCCCCCGCCTGGAACGCCGACCTCTGCCGGGTTGTTCGCGACGCCGTCGACGTGCCCGTCCTCTGTGAGGGCGGCGTCCGCGACCGGCCGCGCATCGACCGCCTCCTCGGCGACGCCTGCGACGCGGTGGGGATGGCCCGACCGTTCTACGCCGAACCCGAACTTCCCGCCCGTCTGCTCGCCGACGCCGAGGCGAGCGCCGTCTGTGCCTCCTGTAACAACTGCACGGTGCCACAGGTGGCGGGTGCGCCCGGCGTCTGCCGGACACCCGTGGTGCTCTCGGAGGCCGGCCGCCTCCGCGAGGCGGGAGCGTACGACCGACGTTAGTATTGTAGTAACTATACAAAACTATTAAGTTGCCCCGCTGGTAACTCCCACGTGATGAGCGACACCGACGACGTCGAACGGATTCGGGAACGGAAGCGGGAACGGCTGCTGCGAAACCAGGAGGCGGACGGCGGGACGGCCGCCGATCCCATCCACGTCGACGGTCCGAGCCATCTCGGCGACCTGACCGACGAACACGACGTGGTGTTGGTGGACTTCTACGCCGATTGGTGTGGGCCGTGTCAGATGCTCGAACCGGTCGTCGAGTCGCTGGCGGCCGAGACACCCGCGGCCGTCGCCAAAGTCGACATCGACGCGCACCAGCGACTCGCCTCCCAGCACGGCGTTCGTGGTGTTCCGACGCTTCTCCTGTTCGTCGACGGAGAGGTCGCAGAGCGCACCGTCGGCGTGCAGAGCGAGGGTGAGTTGTCGGCGCTGATCGACCGGTACACCTAGAGCCGCGTCCGTCGCTCCCCGAACGGTACCCCGGCGTCGACACCGACGGCGACCACGCCCGCGATGGCGTCGGCCGCACCGAGCAGCCACTCTGCGCGCTCGATCCGTGACTCCAAGTCACCGGGCCCGATACGAAACCGCTCGACCAGTTGCTCGGCGCTCGCCCCCGCAGTCCACTCCTGGAGGATCCGCGCCGTCTTCACCGCCGTCAGCCACCCCTCGAAGTCCTCGGTTTCGGCCATCGCTGTCGTGAACTCGGCGGCGTGGTCTTGTGCGAACCGATACATATCGGCCCGTTCTCGGTTGCCGAGATACGTGTCCTGCATGTCCGGCGTGTCACAGACGATCTCCAGCGCCGTCAGCCCCGTCACTTCGGTCATCTCCGCCGCCGTCCGGAGGCCGTCGACGATCCGGGCGCCCGTCGTCGGCGTGACGTACTGCCGGGACACCTGCGCGCCGAGGTCGGTCGCTTCGAGTCCCCCGTCGGCGACGATCATCTCCATCTCGACGAGGTCGGCGACGGCGGTGTCGACGACCCCGCCGAGTTCGCTCGTTGGCGTCCCGTGGGCGAAGAAGGTCGCGTCCAACACGTCGAGAACGCCCGCCCGCGACGCCGCGAAATCCGACGCCACGATCGAGAGGACGTGCGTCCGGAGCGCGTTCGGATCGGCCAGTTGCGACTCGACGCGCTCGGGTCCCGCCTTGACGTATCGCTCCCACAGTTCGTCGCGGGTGGACGCCTCGCCGACGAGCACCGCCTCGCCGTAGGGGTCGAGCCCCGGTCGACCGGCACGCCCGCACATCTGGTGGACCTCCAGCGTCGACAGCCACTCCATTCCCGACCCGGTGTACCGCTTCTGATCGCGGACGACGACCCGACGCGCGGGGACGTTGACGCCGGCCGCGAGCGTCGGCGTCGCACAGATGGCGCGCAGGTTCCGCTCGCGGAACGCGCGCTCGACGGCGATCCGGTGGGTGTTCCGGAGCCCCGCGTGGTGGAAGGCGACGCCCCCCTCGACGCAGTCCGCGAGACGACGGCCGGTCTCCGTGCCGTCGAGGCCGCGAACCTCTGCGGCCACCGCCGGCGACGACCCGACACCGGTCAGCCGTTCGGCCAGCGCCTCCGCCTCGCGACGCGACCGGACGAACGCGAGCGCCTGTCCCCCGTCGTCGACCGCCTCGGCGACGAGAGCGTCGGTCGCGTCCGTGGCGTCGTCGGGGTCGCCGGCGACCGTCACGTTCCGTTCGGCGCCGTCGTCGAAGGCTACGTTCCCGTCGGCGTAGACGCCGGTCCGGAGGTCGACCGGCCGCCACGTCGACTGCACGAGCCCCGCGTCCAGCCAGTCGGCTATCTCGTCGGGGTTGGCGACCGTCGCCGACAGCGCGACGACCTGCACTCCCGGTGCCCGGCGCTGGAGGGTGGCGAGGGTCACCTCCAGGGTCGGCCCCCGGCCCTCGCTCCCGACGAGGTGGACCTCGTCGACGACGACGCAGGCCAGGTCGGCGATCCAGTCGGCGCCGTTGCGGATGGCCGAGTCCACCTTCTCGCTCGTCGCGACGACGACGTCGTGTTTGCCCAGTTCCGCGGCGCTGGAGTCGAAGTCACCGGTCGAGATGCCGACGCTCACGTCCGGGAGCGCCGAGAACGTCTCGTACTTCTCGCGAGCGAGCGCCCGGAGCGGGACGATGTAGAGTCCGGGGCCCTCGGCGGTGAGCATCGCCAGCGTCGCGACGAACGTCTTGCCGCTGGCGGTGGGTACCGCGGCGACGAGACGTCGTCCCGCCGTCACCCCGGCGTCGACGGCGGCGGCCTGTGGCGGGTAGAGTTCGTCGATACCCTTCGATTCGAAGTGGTCGACGACCGCCGCCGACAGCGGGAGGTCACGGACGCGCATCGGGTAGGCCTGGGGCGTGCCCGTACCTAAACCCACGCCCGAAAGCCGGGCGGGCGGCTCGCCGTACGTCGGTCCCGGCTCTCACCGACGACGCGGGCGGCGATAGCCGGTGAACGGGACGACGGCCCGTATCAGATGTAGCCGTTCTCGGCCAGCCGTTCGACGCCCTCCCGCAGCCGCTCCTGACTCGCCGCGTAGGAGATGCGGGCGTAGCCGGGCGTCCCGAACGCGCTGCCGGGCACGGTGGCGACGTGGGCCTCCTCGATGGCCCCTTCACACCACGCCTGGTCGTCCGAATCGACGGGCAGCATCATGTAGAACGCGCCGTCGCCGACGGGCACGTCGACGCCGTGGTCGGCGAACAGATCGACGAGCATGTCGCGGCGCTCGCGGAAGGCGTCGCGCATCTCGCCGATCGCCTCGTCGGTGTTGCGCAGGGCCTCGACGCCCGCGTGCTGGACGAAGTTGACCGCACACGAGACCGAATGCGACTGGATCTTCCCCGCTTGGGAGACGAACGCCTCGGGCGCGGCGAAATAGCCCAGCCGCCACCCCGTCATCGCGTAGGCCTTCGAGAAGCCGTTGACCGTGATCGCCCGGTCTTCCATGCCGTCCAGCGAGCCGAGGCTCGTCTGCTCGACGCCGTACGTGATCTCGTCGTACATCTCGTCGGAGATCACCGTGACGTCGTGATCGACCGCGAGGTCCCGAACCCCTTCGAGGGCGGCGTCGGAGTAGACCGCGCCCGTCGGGTTCGACGGCGAGTTGACCACAAGGAGTTCGGTGTCGTCGGAGACGGTCTCAGCCAGGTCGTCGAGCGCGGGTTCGAGCCCGAAGTCGTACGGCGAGAGGTCGACCCGCGAGAGGTCGGCGCCGGCCATCTTCGCCTGTGCCTCGTAGGAGACCCACGCCGGATCGAGGAGGACCACCTCGTCGCCAGCGTCGATCAGCGTGTGGAAGACTTCGTAGAGCGCCTGCTTGCCGCCGGGGGTGACGACCACGTTGTCCGCGGCGCAGTCGATGCCGTCGGCCCGGAGCTTCTCCGCGATGGCCTCGCGGAGTTCGGCAACGCCGTTCGAGGAGGTGTAGCCCGTGTGGCCGGCGTCGAGGGCCGCCTCGGCGGCCGCCTTGATGTTGTCCGGCGTATCGAAGTCGGGTTCGCCGACCGAGAGGTCGACCACGTCGATTCCCTCGGCCTCCAGTTCGTTGGCGAGGTTGCTGATCGCGAGCGTCGCGCTCGGTTCGACGCGCCCGACCCGCGACGCGAAATCGAAGTCCGTCATGGTAACGTGCGTACCATCTCGACGGCGGCGTTTACCGCTTCCGCTCCCTTCTCGACGCGCTCCCGTGCCTCCGCCCCGCTCATGCCCGGGCCGGAGACGCCGAAGGTGACCGGCGTATCCCGGTCGAGGCTCACGCGCGTCAGCGCCCGCGCCGTCGCGTCGCCGATCACGCGGTCGTGATCCGTATCGCCGGTGACGATGGCGCCGATCACCGCCACCGCGTCGACGTCGTCCCGTCGGGCGAGCCGATCCGCCGCCAGCGGCGCGTCGTACGACCCTGGAACTTCGACCGTCTGCACCACCTCGGCGTCCGCCTCGTCGGCCGCCGTCCGCGCGTTCGCCGCCATCGGCTCGGTGACCGACGCGTTGAACTGCGCCACCACCAGCCCCAGTGTGACCATGTCCGGCGCGTCGGCACGGGACGGCAAAGAGGTTACTGTCCGGTGGCCGCCGCCCACGTCCCCGAAAGGGAAAGAGTTGTTACCGCCGAGGCGACAGGGGTTAGCGATGCCGTTCGACGCTCGCCGTCGCGCCCTCCAGGCGGTGCTCGCGGTCACCGCTCTCGCTCTCGCCGTTCGCCTCCTCGGGCTGGGCGTTCGGATCTTCCACTGGGACGAGGGGCGCGTCGGCTACTGGATCCTCCGCTACCACGAGAGCGGCCAGTTCGCCTACCGACCCATCGTCCACGGTCCCTTCCTCTTCGTCGTCAACGACTGGGTTTTCTCCGTCCCCTTCCTCGACGCCACCGACTTCAGCGCCCGCCTGATCGTCGCGCTCGTCGGCGGGCTGCTCCCGCTCTCGGCGTGGCTGCTCCGCGACCGACTCCGCGACGTCGAGGTGGTCGCGCTGGCCGTCGTCCTCGCGGCCAATCCCCTGCTCGTCTACTACTCGCGGTTCATGCGCAACGACGTCCTCGTCGGCGCCTTCGCCTTCGTCGCCCTCGCGCTGTTGGTCCGCGCGCTCGATCGCGGCGACGCCGTCCTCGTCTATCCCGCCGCGGCCGCGATGGGGCTCGCGTTCACGACCAAGGAAAACGCCGTCGTCTACGTACTCTGCTATCTGGGCGCGGGGATCCTCCTGGTCGATCACCGCCTCTTCCGTGCCGCCCGCGACGGTCGGTCGATCCGCCGGGTCGTCACCCGCGACTGGCGAACCGCGCTCGCCTACCGCCTCCAGCGGTGGGACGGGACCGTCCGGCGGGGGATCGGACGCGCGTTCGTCCACACCGCCGGTGCCGGCGCCGTCTTCGTCGCCGTCGTCGCGTTCTTCTACGCCCCTCGACCGGAGCTCTGGGAGGCGATGGCGGCGCCGACTCGTCTCCCCGGCGTCGTCGAGACGGCGACCGTCGGCTCCTGGGACTCCTTCTACGGCCTCTGGGTGAGCGGGAGTCACCAGAACCACGACTACCTCCCCTTCCTCTACGACTACCTCGAAACCCTGCTGTTCGGCGCGCCGTTCGTCTGTCTCTTCGCCCTGATCGGGTTCGTCGCCGATGGGTACGGCGACGACGGCTACCGCGACGTCGTCGCGTTCGCGACCTACTGGGGCGCGGTGAGCGTCCTCGGCTACCCCGTCGCGACGGATATCCGTGCGCCGTGGGCGGCGGTCCACGCCGTCATCCCGCTTGCCGTGCCCGCGGCCGTCGGCATCGCCGCCCTCGGCCGGCGGGTCGTGACGGCCGTTCGGGCGACGGATGACGGCGCCGATAGAAGCACCAGCACCGTCGGTGCGCTCGCCCCCGGCGCGTGGACGCGGTCGGCCGCCCTCGCTGCGCTCGTCCTCAGCGGCGCGGCCGTCGGCGTCGTCGGCGCCAACGCGGCCTACGCCAACAGCGCGTCCGACGAGGAGGCCGGCCAGGTCATCCAGTGGGCCCAGCCCGAGAACGACCTCAAGGACACCCTCGAACTCGTCCGCGGCGTCGCACGCGTCACCGACGGGACGGACGTGCTGTTCGTCGGGACAACGGCGCCGAACAACCCGAACGACGTGCGCTTCTACGTCGAGAACGAGGAGACGCTCCGGCAACCACGTCCCGGCGGGCCGTCCTGGCACAGCCGTCTCCCGCTCCCGTGGTATCTCGAACGCTACGACGCGACCGTGACCAGCATCGCTCCAGACGCCGACCTCCCGTCGGATCCGCCGCCGGTCGTCATCGCCGCCGACTGGGACGAGGACCGGGTGGCCCGACAGCTCTCGGGCTACGAGCGCCACCGCCACGACTTCCGACTCTGGAACGACGAAATCGTCGTCTTCGTCGACGAGGCCGCGCTGGAGCGGGCGCGACAAGAAGGGTACGCGTAGCGGTACCGGTCGCAGGCAACGCCGGTCACGACCCGTGGGACTAAAACCCCCGCGCGACCGATTCGGGGCATGGACTATCACGCCGCGGCGGACTTTCTCTCGGATCTCCGCCGGTTCGCGCTCGATCCGGGCACCGAGTCGGTCCGTGAGCTGCTGGCCCACCTCGACGACCCCCACGAGGGCGTCGAGTTCGTGCAAGTCGCGGGCTCGAACGGGAAGGGAAGCACGGCACGCATGACCGAGTCCGTCCTCCGCGAGGCGGGCTATCGGACCGGCCTCTACACCTCGCCGCATTTCGACGACGTGCGCGAGCGGATCCGCGTCGACGGGCGGAAGATCACGGAGTCCGCCGTCGTCGAGTTCGTCGAGGAGGTCCGGCCGTTCCTCGTCGACAGAGCGGTCGAGGGCGAACCGCTCACCTCCTTCGAGACGCTCACCGCCATGGGACTCTGGTACTTCGGGCGCTCGGACGTCGACGTGGCAGTGCTTGAGGTGGGGATGGGCGGCCGCCTCGACGCGACGAGCGTCGTCGACCCCGTCGCCGCCGCGGTGACGGCGGTCAGCCTCGAACACACGGACATCCTCGGCGACACGCTGGACGCCATCGCCGCCGAGAAGGTGACCGTCGCCCCCGACGACGCCCCGCTGGTCACGGGGGCGACCGGCGAGTCGCTGACGGCCGTGCGCCGCCACGCGCCCGACGCGCTCGCCGTCGGCACCGCGGCCGAATCGACGGACGTGACCGTCCGATACGACGGCCTCGTCAACCACACCGAGTCGGGCGTCGCCGTCGCTGGCGACGGCTGGCGCGTCGAGACACGCCTCCCCCTTCCGGGGGCCTATCAGGCGCGGAACGCGGGCGTCGCAGCGACGCTCGCCCGACAGGTCGGCGGTGAGCGCGTGACCGACGACGCTCTCGGACGCGGCCTCCGGAACGCCCACTGGCCCGGCCGGTTCGAGGTGGTCGAGCGCGACCCGCTGGTCGTCCTCGACGGCGCGCACAACCCCGGTGCCTGTACGGCCGTCACGGAGACGCTCGCGGAGTACGACTACGACGACCTCCACCTCGTCTTCGGCTCGATGCACGACAAGGACCACCGGTCGATGGTCGCGGCGCTCCCTCCGGTCGCGTCGGTCCGGACCTGTGCACCCGCCCACGAGCGCGCCGCGGACCCCGCGGTGCTCGCCGCCGCCTTCGCGGCCGCCGCCGACGGATCGGTGACGACCGCCCCGTCGGTCACGGCCGCCCTCGACGCCGCCCTCGACGCCGCGGGACCCGCGGACTGTGTGCTCGTCGTCGGATCGCTGTTCGCCGTCGCCGAGGCACGCCGGCAGTGGTCCCGGCTCGCGATCGGCCGTGAGGTCGATTCCGTTACCGACGCGCGTGCGGTCCTCGACCGGGCTCACGCCGTGGTGGCCAACGCGGCCGGCAACGAGGGCGAGGGCGCGACGGCGAACGAGGGCGTCCACCGCACCCTGACGATTCCCCTCGACCACCGGGAGGCCCGCGCGCTCGACCGCGTCGCCGGCCGCGTCGGCGCGACTGCCGTCACCGCCGACTACCGTACCGGACGCGAACTCCGCGAAGCCGTCGTCGCGGGGACGCGAGCCGAACTCCGGGCGCTCCTCGCCGCCCTCGACGACCGGGAACTCGGGGGCGTCGCCGACGCCCTGCGACCCCGGATCGAACACGAGTCGGCGGCCGACGCCCGCTCCGGCCGGGACTACCCCTGGTCAGACCGCCCTGCAGTCATGGGCATCCTGAACGTCACGCCGAACAGTTTCCACGACGGCGGCGAGTTCTTCGACGAGTCGGCTGCCATCGAGCGCGCCAAGGCGATGGTTGCGGCCGGAGCCGACGTCATCGACGTCGGCGGCGAGAGCACGCGTCCCGGTGCCGCTCCCGTCCCCGTCGACGAGGAAATCGAGCGCGTCCGTCCCGTGATCGAGGCGCTGGACGACCTCGACGTGCCGGTGTCGATCGACACCCGGAAGGCCGCCGTTGGACGGGCCGCCCTGGAGGCCGGTGCCGACATCCTCAACGACGTGACGGGGCTCGAAGATCCCGAGATGCGGTTTCTCGCCGCCGAGTTCGACGTCCCGGTGATCGTGATGCACAGCATCGACGCGCCGGTCGTCCCCGGCAAGACCGTCACCTACGACGACGTCGTCTCCGACGTGATCGACGAACTCGGGGAGCGGGTGGCGCTCGCGGAGCGCGCGGGACTGGACCGCGAACAGGTGATCGTCGACCCCGGCCTCGGCTTCGGCAAGGACGCCGTCGAGAACTTCGAACTCCTCGACCGCCTGCCCGAGTTCCGGGCGCTCGGCTGTCCGATCCTCCTCGGTCACTCCCACAAGTCGATGTTCGACCACGTCGGGCAGGACGCCGGCGAGCGCCTCCCCGCGACGGTCGCGGCGACGGCGCTCGCGGTCGACCGTGGCGCCGATATCGTGCGCGTCCACGACGTGCCCGAGAACGTCGCCGCCGTCCGCACCGCCGTCGCGACGGCCGACGCCGCGGGCGTGCCCGACGACTGGCGCGAGTGATTTAACGCCCCGGCGCCATACTCTTCCCCAACCCGTGTGTACCCTCGTCCTCGCGTGGCAGGTGTTCCCCGACGCACCGGTCGTCGTCGCGGCCAACCGCGACGAGCGAGTCGACCGCCCCGCCGAGCCGCCCCGGCGGACGGGAGCGGATCCGGCGGTCGTCGCCCCCCGCGACGCCCGCGCCGGCGGGACGTGGATCGGCTACAACGACGCCGGTACCTTCGTCGGCATCACTAACCGGTGGATCGAGGGCACGACGCCGGAGCGCTCCCGGGGACTTCTCGTCGCCGATGCCCTGGGCGAATCCGACGCCACCGCGGCCGCCCGCCTCGTCGAGCGCTCGGTCGACACCCACGGCTACGACGGCTTCAACCTCGTCGTCGCCGACCGGACCGCGGCCGTCCTGTTCGAGTGGGACGGCCGTCTCCGGGTGACCCAGCTCGATCCGGGCGTCCACGTCGTCGTCAACAGCGGGGCGGCGCTCGGGGGCGGCGGCGCCGTGATCGACGCGTTCCACGCGCCGGACGACCCCGCGCGCGCCGAACGGGCGAGCGACCAGGCTGAGAACGCGCGGGCGGTGCGAACGGCGCTGACGCCCGAACCGGGCGAGGACGCGGACGCGTGGCTCGACCGTGCGGCGGCGGTCCTCGGAGACCACGAGTTCGGCGTCTGCATCCACGAGGACGGCTACGGCACCCGGTCGTCGTCGCTGCTCCGCCTCGACGACGAGGGGGGGACTTACCGGTTCGCCCCCGGGCCACCCTGCGAGACGGCGTACGAGCCGGTCGACACCGACGAAAGTCAACTTTAAACCCGTGCCACCGATTTGTGGTGGTATGTTCCGGATCGTAGCCCCGGGGGTGTGTCGATGAGCGCGGCCGACGACGCAGACCTGTCCGAGGACGAACGTGCGGCGCTCGAACTCGTCCTCGACACCCGCGGCATCCACCAGAGCGAACTGTGGAAAGAACTCGACGTCTCCTCGCGGAAAGGGAGCCGACTCGCCGAGTCGCTGGTCGAGGCGGGGCTGATCGAACGCGAAGAGACCGTCTACCAGGGGCACAACACCTACTTCCTGATGCCGACCGCCAGTGATCTCGAGTTCTCGCTGCTGATGGCCGGCGACATGCTCTCGCCGTTCATCGGCGAGGAGGAGGTCGATCCCCGGAGCGACGCGTTCTCGCAGTGGCTGATGAACCTCGCGTACGAGGAGTACTGATCGGCGGTCGTCGGTATCGACCCGCCGCCGCGACGAATCGCGCGAATCACGGACTGAACGCGGAAAAGCCGAGCCGCGGAGAGGCGCCTTACGCCTCGTCGTCGTTCTCGTCGCCGTCGTCATCCTCGCTCGGGAGGAGGTCGAGGTCGGCGAGGTGGGTCTCGATCTCGTCGTTGTCGAGTTCGTGGAACGCCCCGCTGTCGACGGTGACCGTCGCGACGTCGACGCCCGCGGGTTCGAGCGTGTCGTCGTTGCTGGAGGCGAGCGCGCGGAGCGCGAGCGCAATGCCCGCATCGAGGTCGAGGTCGTCGTCGTAGTTCTCCTCGAGATACTCCTGGAGGTCGCCACGGTTGGCACCGATGGAGACCGCCTTCCACTCGTACGGCGTCCCGGAGGGGTCGGTCTCGTAGAGTCGGGGCTGACCGTCCTCGATCCCGCCGACGAGGAGGGCGACACCGAACGGACGGGCGCCACCGACCTGCGTGTACTGCTGGATGTGGTCCGTGACCTCCTTCGTGAGCGCCTCGATACCGATGGGCTCGCTGTACCGGAGGCGGTTGATCTGGGCCTGCCGGCGGGCGAAGTCGATCAGTTGGCGCGCGTCGGCGACGTGGCCAGCCGAGGCGATGCCCGCGTGGTCGTCGGCCTTGTGGATCTTCTCGACGCTCGTCGGCTCCATCAGCGGCGACCGGGAGCGCTTGTCCGCCGCCAGTACCACGCCGTCTTCGGTCCGGATGCCGATACTCGCCGTTCCTCGCTTGACTGCCTCCCGCGCGTATTCGACCTGGTAGAGGCGGCCATCGGGCGAGAAGATCGTTATGCCGCGGTCGTATGCCTGCTGTTGGGCTTGTCCCTGCATTGTATCACGTTGACTCTGAATCGAGATCGAGTTCGGTCGCGCCCGCGAACCCCTTCGGTCCGGCCACGTCCACGCGGTCGTCGCGGACGTAGCCACGCCGACGGTCGTTCTCGAACACGACGCGTCTCTCGGCCCGCACTCCGGCCCGGCGTCCTAAATACCTTTCTTCACAGGCACGGATCGTTCCGGAGACGCCGCGGACGTGGACGCCGATCGGCTGGCCGTCCACCTCGCTCACGCAGGCCAGCGCGGCCCGCGCCGGCCCGACCTCGCCGCGCCGCGCCCGGACGATGGCTTCCCCCGCGCCGTCGGCGAACTCGAACCGGAGGAGGCGGAGGTCGGCGTCCGCGCTCCGCGGGTCGCCGAGCAGGTTGCCCGCGGCGTACCACACTGCCCGCTGGAACCCCGAGCGCGAGACGTCGGCGTCGGGCCACGCCTCCAGCCCCACGGCGAGATATCGCCACCGCGGTTGGAGATGTTTGGGCAGGTGTTTCATGCTGATCGGTGTCGGTCGGTGTCATCGGTGCGACGTGACGACCCTCCGAGCACCCCGTGGACCGGGACGACGACCCGTCTCATCTCCCGTGTCGCCCCCGTTCGACCCCCGGTTCGACGAACGACTCGGAGCCGCGGTGGCGGTTGCGCTCGGCGAGTTCGCCCCACTCACGGAGACCCGTCCGGACCGTCTCGGGGTCGAACCCGACGACATCGCCGAGGGCGAGCAGTTCCCGCGGGGCCCGCAGTTCGAGATGCGAGGCTGGGGTCGCGCTGACGACGAACGGGGCGTCCGCGTCGGCGACGAGTTCGCGAAGCTTGCGCAGGTTACGGAGCGCACGCACGCGCTCGCCCCCGCTGGTCCGGAGGACGGGACCGAGGTCGAACTCGATTCGGACGCCGTTGTCGGCGGCACGGTTCGCGAGGACGTGGTTCACGTCGCCCTCGCCGGCCATCGGCCGCGTAAGTACGTCGACACGTTCGTTCTCGACGGCGAAGCGGTTGAGTCGGTCGGTGCCGCCGCGGACGCAGACGAGGGTGTGATCGGGACGCAGGCCGCCGACGGCGCCGCTCGCGCGTTCGGGGTCCGGCGCGACCACCTCGACGGCGTCGACGACGTCGACGTCCGACGCCTCGCGGACCGCAGCGTAGTCGGGCGTCGCCTCGCGCGCCCGGATCACGACGCCGTCGTAGCCCGTCCGGGCCGCCGTCGCGGCGAACCGCGCCGCCGTCGCGGAGCCGTCGGGGTAGGCGTGGACCGCCTCGTACATGGATCGGAGCAGTACCCCCGGGCGCTTGGGGATTGCGCTTCACGGTTCAGCACTCGTCCAGGACGCTCGCCTCCACGGTGGCGTCCGTGTCGACGGCGACGAACAGCGCGTTGTCGGTACAGCCGTTCATCGAGAACGGCACCGTCGTGTGCGTCGCGCCGTCGAGTGTCACGTCCACCGTGTACTCGCCCGCCGAGACGACGTTCTCGTACGTCCGCTCCGTCTCCGCGACCACCTCGAAGCGCTGTTCGGCCACGAGTTCGCCGCCGTCGAGAAACTCGACGTCGACGGCGTGGCGCCGGTCGTCGCGGTTGTCGACGCGGACGGCCACCGATCCGGAACGGAGCGCGTCGAGACAGCCGGCGAGGCCGAGGAGAGCTCCCGTCCCAGTGGCTCGAAGTAGAGGGCGCCGCGTGACCGTCATACGATGCCACGGGCGCCCCGGCGGAAAAACCTTCAGTCGAGCAGTTCGGATAGGGCCGTCGAGAGCGCCGTCGCCGCGCGCTCGACGTCGGCCGTGCGGACGTACTCGCGGTCGGCGTGGGCGACGGGGCCGTCGTCGTCCGCCAACACGCCCGGGCCGAACACGACCGTCGGCGCGGGCGCGAAGTACGAGGCCTCGGTTGCGGCGCCGAACGGCCGCACGGCACCGGCCGCGCCGTCGGTTGCGCGGTCGGCCGCGGCCGAGAGATGGCGGACGATCGGCTCGTCGGCGTCCGTCGCGAACGCCTCCAGAAACGGCGTCGGGCGCTCGGTCGGGTCGAACTCGACGCCGACCGGGCCGGGCGTGGCGTCGTCGACGGCGCGTTCGATGGCGGCGGCGAAGCCGTCGGCCGTCTCCGGGGGAACGCTCCGTCTGTCCACGGTGATCGCACAGTCGGCGGGCACCTGATTCGTCGCCTCGCCGCCCTCGATCACCGTCGGCGTCAGGGTCGCCGGACCGAGGGCCGGATGTGGGCTGCGGTCCGCGTCGAACCCCTGGATCGCTTCGAGCGCACCTTCCGCCGCGGCGACGGCGTTCACCCCGGTCTCCGGTTCGGCGGCGTGTGCGTTCCGCCCGGTGAGGCAGATCGTGCCCTCGAACCGGCCCTTGGCGGCGGTACAGACGTCGAGACCGGTCGGTTCGCCGACGACGTAGTAGTCCGCGACCGAGTCGCCGACGGCTTCGCCGTCCGCCCGAGGCGTCGACGACGCCTCACCGCCGACACCCGACAGAACGGTGAGGTCGAGCGCCGCCGCGCCCGTCGAGTACATCTCCTCGTCGGGCGTGACGGCGAGGGTGAGACGGCCGCCACCGTCGTCCGCGGCCCCGAGAAACGCCGCCAGCATGGCCGCGAGCGGTCCCTTCGCGTCACAGGATCCCCGGCCGCGGATGACGCCGTCCGCTCGCTCGTGGGCGACGTGTGGCGACACCGTGTCGATGTGGGTGTTGAGGACGACGTGTGGCGCGCCCGATCCCTTCGTGGCGAGGGTGTTCCCCGCGCCGTCGACGAGGGGGTCGGCGCCGTGGGCACGGAGCCGTTCGACGAGGAACTCGCGCATTTCGGTCACGTCCTCGTGGGACTCGATGGAGACGGCCGAATCGAGGAAGGCGACGGGATCGAACGCCCCGTCGGTCGCCGAGTTCACGGCTCGGTGACCTCCAGATCCACCTCGAACTCGTGCTCGACGGGGCCGGTCAGCGTCGCCGGACCGTCGTCGGGAACGACGATCACGAGGTCGCCTCCCGGCGGCGAGACGCGGACCGGCCCGTCGGCGTCGAGGCGGCCGGTGCGTTCGGCGGCGGCGACGACCGCCACCGCGCCCGTCCCGCAGGCAAGCGTCTCACCCTCAACCCCGCGCTCGTAGGTGCGCTGGCGGAAGGCCGCCGGGTCACCGGGCGCGCCCGCCGTGGCGTCGTCGCCGATTGCGACCCGCGAGGCGAGCGTGACGTTCGTGCCTTCGGGGAAGACGTCGGCGTGGCGGACCGGGGGAGCGACCGCCTCCAGATCGACGTCGTCGACGTCGTCGACGAAGGCGACGGCGTGGGGAACGCCCGTGTTCACGGCGGTGACCGACAGCCCCTCGACGGCCTCCTCGATCAGCGGGCCGTCGTGGTCGGCGGAGAGCGGCACGTCCGCCGGGTCGAACGACGGTCGCCCCATCTCGACGGTGACACCATCGCTCTGGACGACGGCGTGGCGGTCGCCGGCGGGCGTTTCGATCAGGACTTCCCGCGCGCCGGTGGCGCGGGCCGCGTGGACGGCCGCGACGCGCGCCCCGTTGCCGCACATCGCCGCGACGGAGCCGTCCGGCTGGACGAGCGTCATCGTCACCCGGACTGGCGACGTCGTCGGGTCGACGTCCAGAAAGAGGACGCCGTCGGCGCCGACGCGCTCGCCGCCGACGCCCGTCTCGCGGTCGCAGTGGACGCGAGCGAACGCCGCCCGGTCCGGCACCGGGGTGTCCGCCGGGAGGACGAGGAAGTCGTTCTCGGTGCCGTGGTACTTCTCGGCGGTGACGACGGTCGTCATCGGCTCCCCTCTAGCGCCGTCAGCGCGTCGAGCGTCTCGCGCTCGCGGGCGAGGCGGGCCTGCCTACTGGCCGCGGCCTCGTCGGTTCCGTGGGGTGTCTCCGATCCCTCGCCCGCCAGCACGACCTCCGCGGGCCGTGGCCGGGAGTTGTACGTGCTCGCCATCTCGTAGCCGTAGGCGCCCGCGTTCCCGATCGCGAGCAGGTCGCCGCGGCGCGGCGTGGGCATGGATCTGGCCTCGCAGAACAGGTCCGCCGTCTCGCAGACGGGGCCGGCGACGGTGACCGGACGCTCCGGGCGCTCGTCGGTCAGGTTGCGGATCGCGTGGTACGCGTCGTACATCGCCGGGCGCAGTAGTGTCGTCATACCGGCGTCGACGCCGGCGACGACCGGGACGGGGCCGTCGCTCCCCGCGTCGTCGACCGGCTTCACCGTGTTCACCCGCGTCAGAAGGACGCCCGCGTCGGCGACGACGTAGCGCCCCGGTTCGACGGCCAACTCGGCGTCGACGTCGCCGAGTGCCTCGCGGGTAGCGTCGGCCACCGCGTCGAGGGCGAGCGGGGGTTCGTCCTCACGGTAGGGGACGCCGAAGCCGCCGCCCACGTCGACGAACTCTAGATCGCCGACCGAGCGGGCCAGTTCGCCCATCCGAGCGACGAGTTCGCGGTGGGCCTCCAGATCCTCGCCGGAGATGCCGCTCCCGGCGTGGGCGTGGATCCCCACCACGTCGAAGTCGGCACGGGCGTCGTTCACGAGGTCGGCCGCCCGGTCGTAGGGGACGCCGAACTTCGCGTGTCCGCCGGTCGTCACCTTCTCGTGGTGGCCGGCGCCGACGCCGGGGTCGACCCGAATCGCCAGCCGCCCGTCGAAGCCCCGGTCGCGGAGGCGGTCGACGGTGTCCCGGGCGCCAGCGACGACGGTGACGTCCGCGCCCGCTCGCCAGCGCTCGACGACGACGTCGAGGTCGTCGGCCGGCGGGTTGACTGCGGTGTACTGGACGCCGTCGAAGCCCGCGCCGAGCGCGCGGACCACCTCGCCCGCGGAGGCACACTCCGCGCCGAGACCGGCGTCGCGGACCGCTTCGAGGACCGCCCGGCCGGTGTGAGCCTTCACCGCGTAGCGCACGTCGGCGTCGGGAAACGCCGCCAGCAGTCGCCGCGCGTTCTCCCGGACCCGACCGAGGTCGGTGACGTACAGCGGCGTGCCGTACTCGTCGGCGAGATCGGCGAGGTCGGCGGCCGACCAGTCGGCGAGGCGTCGCACGGCCGGGCCGACCGCCTCCCCGCTCATTCCCGCAGCGCCTCCTCCCGCTTGGTCGCGTCCCGCGTGTCGGCCTCGATGTCCATGGCGACCACGGCGGGCTTGTACGCGCCGCCGGCAAAGAGGTCGTGATCGCCGATCGACGACTCCACCATCCGCGTGAACGCGCGGCGCTCGGACGGCAGATGGCCGTAGAGCACCTCCTCCTCGACGAGGTCGTAGACGGGTATGCGCGGCGAGAGCAGCGTGTTCTCCCCGACCACTGTGTTCTCCCCGACGACGAAGCCGGAGGTGACCCGACAGCCTGCGCCCAGCGAGACGCCGTCTTCGACGATCACCGGCGCGTCCTCGACGGGTTCGAGCACGCCGCCGATCAGGGTGTTGGCGCCGAGCTTGACGTTCTCGCCGATCTGAGCACAGGAGCCGACGGTGTCACAGGAGTCGACGAGCGTCCCGTCGCCGACGTGTGCGCCCACGTTGACGAAAGACGGGCTCATCATGATGCAGTCGCTTCCGAGGTAGGCGCCCCGACGGATCGTCGTGCCGTCGGGCGTGTTACGCGTCCCCCGGTCGCCCAGATCCCCCGTCTCGCGCAGGGGAAGGACGTCGTGGTAGTCGACGTTGCCGTAGGAGCGAGCCTCGGTGGCACGCAGGCCGAAGTTGAGCAGGATGCCCCGCTTGACCCACTCGTTGGCCTCCCAGCCGTCGCGGCCCTTCTCGGCGGCGCGAATCTCGCCCGCCTCCAGCGCGTCGAGAAAAGCCTCGAGCGTGTCGTAGTCGTCGGCCGTCGCCGTCTCGGCGTCGACGTCGCCGTCGTCGTAGCGCTGCCACAGATCGGATACGTTGGATTCCAGTGTCATATCGTGTCCTCGAAGTCGTACTCGCCGGCCGGGCGGCCGACGAGCCAGTCGGCGGCATCGAGCGCTCCGGCGGCGAAGACGCCGCGGGATTCGGCACGATGCGTGAGCGTCAGCACCTCGTGGTTCCCCGCAAGTAGTAGTTCGTGTTCGCCGGTGACGTCACCGGCCCGTCGGGCGTGGACGCCCACCTCACCGTCCGCTCGGGGCCGTTCGCCCTCGCGGCCGTGGACCCGATCGGTCCCGGCGTCGGCGTCGGCGTCGGCGGATTCAGATCGGCTCCCCGCGCCCTCGCGCACGTCGTCCACGTCGTCCAGAATCGTCAGCGCCGTCCCCGACGGCGCGTCGCGCTTGCGGTTGTGGTGGGTCTCGGTGAGTTCGACGTCGTAGTCGGGGAGCGCCGCGACGGCCTCGCGGATCGACCGGCGAAGCGCCATCACTCCGCGGGCGAAGTTCGACGCGCGCAGGACGGGCACGGCGTCGGCGGCGTCGGCGATCCGGTCGAGCTGGTCGTCGGTGAAGCCGGTGGTGCCGACGACGGCCGCGACGCCCGCGTCGGCACAGGCCTGGACGTACCGCGTGCTCGGGTCGGGCAGGGTAAAATCGACCAGCACGTCGGGGTCGCGCTCGTCGAGCAGTTGGGGGAGGTCGGCCTCGTCTGCCACTTCGTGGCCCGCGACCGCACCCACGTCGGTTCGGTTGACGGCGAGGGTGACCGACGTCCCGTCGCGGTCGGTGGCGGCCTCGATGACTTCCCGACCCATGTGGCCGCCGGCGCCGGTGACGGCGACCTCGATCACGCCTCGACCTCCACCGGATCGAAGTCGGCGAGGACGGCTTCGAGGTCGTCGCGAAGCTCCGCGGAGAGGCGGGTGAGCGGCGACCGGACGTGACCGGGGCCGTAGCCACGGATCGCCATCGCCTCGTTGACCGGAATGGGGTTTGTCTCCCAGAACAGCGCGCGCATCAGCGGACCGAGTTCGTGGTGGCGCTCCCGGGCGTGTTCGTAGTCGCCGTCGAGCGCCGAGTGGACCATATCGACCGTCCGTTCGGGTTCGACGTTGGCGACGACGCTGATCGTCCCCGTTCCGCCGACCGCGAGAGTGGGGAGGATGAGGCCGTCGTCGCCGGCGAGCACCGCAAACTCCTCGTCACGGGTCCGCTCGACGACCTCCGACACCTGATTGAGGTCGCCGCTCGCGGCCTTGTATCCGAGAACGTTGGGATGGGCGGCGAGTTCGACGGCCGTGTCGACCTCGATGGTCCGGCCGGTGCGACCGGGAACGTTGTAGACGATCTGGGGGAGGTCAACCTCGTCGGCGATGGTGCGGTAATGGTCGTACATGCCCGCCGGTTCGGGCTTGTTGTAGTACGGCGAGATGAGCAGGAGGCCGTCGGCGCCGGCGTCGGCGGAGCGCTGGGAGAGCGAGAGGGCCTCGGCGGTGTTGTTCGATCCGGAGCCGGCGATGACGGGCACGTCGTCGCCGACGGCGTCGACGACGACCTCGACCACCTCGATGTGTTCGTCGTGGGAGAGCGTCGCGCTCTCGCCGGTGGAGCCGACGGGAACCAGGCCGTCGACGCCGGCGTCGACGAGTCGGTTGGCGTCGGTTCGGAGTCGTTCGAAGTCGATGCTGCCGTCCTCGTGGAACGGCGTGGTCATGGCGGGGTAGACCCCGCGGAACTCGGAGAGTGTCATGTGTGTGGGTGGGGTGTCGGCGCTGTTAGTCGTGTCGGAACGGTGCAGTCGAGGACCGCCAGTGACGGGGTCGCTACGCCCGCCACGAGCGAACTACCGACCGCGTTTTTTCAGAAGGCGTCCGGGGCCACGCGTTGCTGGCGAACGGCGAGCGCCGCTGGCGACGCGAGGCTGGTTCACACCTACAGTCGGGATGTCGTGGGGCTTATACTTTGTGCCTCGCGGCGTCCGTCACGCCGTCTCGGCCGTCCGATCGACGGTCAACAGGAGCCCACCGAACAGGAGCAGGAAGGCGACGCCGATCGGGATCGGGAGGCCGAACCCCCGGGAGAGCAGGCGAACCGTCGCGCCGGCGAACGCCAGTCCCGTCACGAGGAGGAGCGCCCCGAGGAGGCGCACCGGGTCGACCGGCCACGACTCGGCCCACGCCTCCCGACGGTAGTAGAGCAGCGAGACGAGGAGGGCGCCCGCGAAGACGGCGGCGCCGAGCGCCCAGAGCCGGTAGGCCGCCGCGATGGGGCTGCCACGCTGGAACGCGAGCGCCGAGAGGGGGTCGGCGACGACGACGCCCCGAGCGATCGGCACGCCGAAGGCGTACCGGACCTGGACGAGTGGGAAGCGGACGAACAGAAGCGACGCGCCGCCCGCACTCGCCGCGTACGAGACGTTCCACGGGACGAGCGCCGACAGCCACGTCAGGAGGACGGCTAGTTCGCCGGCGTACTCCGACCGAACCCACATAACCGTGCTCGACGTGGAGCCACGGCATAAAACCCGTCGGCACGGGTGACCGGACGGGGCTGGGGCGTTACGTTCATACCGCCTGAACGCAAAGATGCCGGTAGGGAATGAGGCGCGACCACTTCGAGTTGGAGGTACACAACGTCGACTGGGTGGAGACCGGCGACACGCCGGCCGAACCACAGGTCGTCATCGACTTCAACGGACCGAGAGAGACGCTAACGGATCGCCTGACCGACGCCGAGGGGAACCTGCTGGAAGCCTCCGAGACGGACGTGGCTTTCCGTCTGCAGGACCCCCTCGACGATCCGGACGCCACGGGCGTCGTCAGCGTCACGGACCGCGTTACAGGTGACTTCCTCCTCGAACTCAACGAGGACGCCGACGACGTACTGCGGTTCGTCCGCGCCGCACGCGAGTACGGCAACTCGACCGACGACGGCGGCCGGTACAGCGTCGTCATCCGAATCGACGGCGAGACGGTCGCCACGTACGGAAAAAGCACCTTCCTCGTCTACGACGCCAACGGGAGTCTGCTCCGCTCGAAGAGTCTCATCCCGTCGGGCGTCGAACTCTAGATTTACGTTCGTCGACGCGTAGATGGGGGCGTGCGAAACGTCACCGACCGTGTCAGCAACCCGTTCGACATGCGACCCCCCTGCGAGCGGTTCGTCCCGGGGTACGGCGACGCCAACGCCCACTTCCACGTGATCGGCGACCATCCGGGCGTCCACGGCGGCGCCGAGACGGGCGTTCCCTTCACCGGGTGCGACGCCGGCCGCCGTCTCCAGCGCGCACTCCACGACGCCGACCTCCTGCGGACGACGGGCGACGGCCCAGAGGTGGACAACACCTACCTCTCCTATCTCCACACCTGCGTCCCGACCGGCGAGCCGACCGACGACGACTACGCCGACATGGAACCGTTCTTCGACGCCGAACTCCGCGCCATCGCCGCGCACGTCCTCCTCCCGGTCGGCGAGCGGGCGATCCGACACGTCCTCGAAACCTGCACCGCTCACGACACGACCGACCTCGACGTCGACCGCCTGCACGCGACGGAGCTTCTGGGGAGTGGTTGGCTCGTCATGCCGATTCGCGACCCGGCGGCGTGGTCGTCCGACGACGCGAGTCGCCTCGTCGACGCCCTCGACCGCCTCCGAGCGACCGACTATCGCCGCGAGAGCGACCTCGGGCGGTTCGTCGCGGGCAACGACCCGTACCTCGTCCGGTGAACGCGGCGACCGGCGAACGAACCGTCCGATACGGGAAGCCGACATCTGTGAGAACGTACGGCCGGTTACCCGCCCAGTTATTCTAGGTATTGACTCTATCAACAGATTTTTTACTACATACGTAAACCTAGAAACCGACGCGGTCGGTCTTTCACCGAACGCGTCACGTATCGCATAGACATTGCGAGTCAGGTGCTCCTCGCAGTGGCTTGGTCAGTCGAGTGGCCACCGCACGTGGCCCCGTACGTTCTCCGTTCGGGGGGCGCCACCACGGCGCCGCCCGTTCGATCGGAGACGCTTCCGCTGCCGTTCGTCGGCCCTCGGGGCGCATACGAAACCTTGAAACGCGAACCGCCGGTATCGACGGGTATGGAACTGCGGGTCATCGAGAAGACCGACGAGGAACTCCGCATGGAGATCGCGGGCGAGGATCACACGTTCATGAACGTCCTCAAGGGCGCGTTGCTGGAGACGGAGGGTGTGGCGGCCGCGACCTACGACATGAACCCCGAGCAGTCGGGCGGCCAGACCGAACCCATCCTCTCTGTCAAGACGGATGGCGACACCGACCCACTCGACGCCGTGGGCGACGCCTCCCGCCGCGTGCAGGACCTCTCCGACGACTTCATGGCCGCGTTCGACGCCGCCGCGTAGTCGCCTTCTCCAGCCAGCCCGGTAGGGCGTGTACCCCGACGCCGACGACCAGCGCCCCCACGCTCACGACGCCGAGGACCGGCAGCGTCCGGTAGGTCCCCGTCGCGATGAAGACGCCGATGAAGAAGACGTGAAAGAGCAGCGTCGCAGCGACCACCGACCACGCCGGCCGGCCGGCGAACGTCGGCGACCACCTGACGAGCGCGAGCGCCGACAGCGTCCCGACCCCGAGCAAGATTCCGGTCCCCAGCGCGACCGACTCGACGATCGTCGTCCAGAGTTCGAGCGCGACGAGGAGGGTCGCGAGCGCCGCGGCGAGGGTTCCGCCGCCGAGCGCGAGGGGGTTCGAGAGCCGCCGGCGGAGGAGTTCGAACCAGCCGGCAAACAGGAAGGCGACGGTGAACCAGCCGAAGAAGTTGCCGAGGGGCACCCCGAACCACGGTCCCGGCGGCGTCCACGTCCAGAACGGCACCCGGATGGCGATGGCGTCCATCGACAGATCGACGTGGAGGGCGTACAGCGCGACGAACCCCGGAATCGAGGGGAGGGGCACGCCGTACGCCCGCGCGGTGGTCGTCCCGGCGTAGATGATCGCCGACCAGCCGAAGGCGATGGCAAGCGGCACCCCGAGGACGTCGAAGACGTACGATTCGGCGGGGTAGGTGTAGGCGCCGAAGGCGACGATGACCAGTTTCTCCAGGATCAGGCCGTAGACGACCGCCGTCGCGTACAGTGTCAGCCTCTCCCGGTCGCCAAACGCGTCCCACAGACAGCCGAGCGATGCGAGCGCCATCACGCCGGTGAAGAGGAGGTAGATGGGTTGCACGGCGCCGACTGGCGGTTCGGAGGCGTTAACTTTCCCGGTATCAGAGCCGCACCGGCACGCCCCGCTCGTCGAGGTACTCCTTCACGTCGCGGATGGTGTACTCGTCGAAGTGGAAGATGGAGGCCGCGAGCGCCGCGTCGGCGCCCGCCTCGTCGAACACCTCGTAGACGTCTTGCGGGCCGCCACAGCCCGACGAGGCGATGACTGGCGTCGAGACGCTCTCACAGACGGCGCGGGTGAGCGGGATGTCGTAGCCGTCCTTCGTTCCGTCGGCGTCGATGGAGTTGACGAACAGTTCGCCCGCGCCGCGGGACTCCACTTCGCGGGCCCACTCGACCACGTCGACGCCGGTGCCTTCGCGTCCCCCCTTGATCGTACACTCGAACCAGCAGGACTCGCCGTCGACGTCCTCGTAGTGTTCCCCCTGCTCGTCGTAGCGCCGGCGGGCGTCGACGCTGATGACGATACACTGGCTGCCGAAGGCCGCCGCGCCGGCGTCGACGAGGTCGGGGTTCTGGATGGCCGCCGTGTTGATCGACACCTTGTCGGCGCCGGCGCGAAGCGTCTCCTTGATGTCGTCGCGGGTGCGGATACCGCCGCCGACGGTCAGTGGGATGAACACCTCGTCGGCCACCCCCTCGACCACGTCGAGCATCGTCTCGCGTCCGGCGGCGCTGGCCGTGATGTCGAGGAAGACGAACTCGTCGGCGCCCGCCTCGTTGTACTCGCGGGCCATCTCCACCGGATCGCCCGTGTACTGGAGGTCCTCGAAGTTGACGCCCGTGTACACCGCTGCCTCGCCGTCCTCGTCGATGTCCACGTCGATACAGGGAATGATGCGCTTGGTTACGGCCATCCGTATCGCGGGCTACGCCGGGGGCGGTCAAAAGCCGGTCGGTGTCGGCCGTCTGCGACGGGCCTCCGGGGTCGCCCCCGTTCCGGCATAGCGTCCCCCGGGCCGGTCGACGGCCGTATCCGCGTGGAGCCGACGGTATCGGGAGTATTTTTGTGACACGGTTCCCAGGGGCCACTATGACCGACCACGCGGACCACGACCACCACCCACACGAAGCGGACACCGAGGGGCGCGTCACGTCCCCGATGCAGGAGTTCACGACCGGGCAGGTCGGCGTCGGCTTCGCCGTCTTGCTCGTTGGCCTCGCGGTCACCTTCGGACTGCCGCTGTTGGTGTAGTTCGCTCCGTTCGGCACCCCCGGCGGATCGCACGACCGCGTGGGCGGAGCGCGACGACCTCCGATACGGATCCAGCGCTACTCCAGTTCCCGATCGATCACGTCGCGCAGATCGCGAATCCCCGCCGCGTCCCGCGTGAGTCGCCCGTCGCCGACCGACAGGATCAGTTCGTCACCCGCCGTCGCCGCGCCCAGGTCGCGTACGGGCACGTCGCCGGCGGCCGCCCGAACCGCCGCAGGATCGGTCGTCTCGACGACGACCCGTCCCGGCGTCTCGTCGAACAGCGCTTCGACGCCGTCGACGGTCGCGCTGATGCCCGCCTCGTCGACCATCTCCGCGAGCGTCACCGCGAGACCGCCGTGGCTCACGTCGTGTGTCGCGAGCGTCGAGTCGAGGTCGGCGACGGAGCGGATTGCCTCGACCGCTGCCGCCGGCTCCGCGGGCAGGTCGGGGAAGGTGTCGGTCCCGCCCCGTGTGTCGAGATACGTCGATCCGCCGAGTGCGCCCCCGCGGGCGCCGACTTCGAGGAGACTCCCCTCGCCGGCGACGGTCATCGGCGGCGCGTCGTACCCCTCGCGGACGCCGACCATCGCCACCGTCGGCGTCGGCGGGATAGGGCCGGTCGTGGAGTCGTTGTACAGCGAGACGTTGCCGCCGACGACGGGCACCGAGAGGTCGCGACACATGTCGGCGAGGCCGTCGACGATGGCCGAGAAGCCGCCGTAAACGTCCGACTTCTCGGGGTTGCCGCCGTTGAGGCAGTCGACCGCGGCGTGGGGTGTCGCGCCCTTCGCCGCGAGGTTGGTCGCGTTCTCCAGGGCGACGGCGCGGGCCCCCTCGTAGGGGTTCGCGTCCGTCCACGCCGGAACCGCGCCCGCCGAGAGCGCCAGCCCGGTGCCGGCTTCACGGATCGCCATGATCGCCGCGTCGTCACCCGGTCGTCGGGCCGTCCGCGTGCCGACTTCGTGGTCGTACTGGCGGTAGACCCACGCCTTGCTCGCGGTGTTGGGACTGGCGACCACCGCGTCGAAGGCGGCTTCGAGATCCGCGTTCGGAAGGTCACGCTCTTCCCCCGTCGGCGACTTCACCGGCAGGTCGTTCATCGGCGCGCCGTCGGCGAGGAACTCCGCGGGTACGTCGACGACGGTCTCGCCTTCGAACGTACAGACGTAGGTACCCTCGCGGACCTCACCGATGACCGAGCAGCCCAGGTCGTACCGGTCGGCGATCTCCCGGACGCGATCGACGTCTCCGGGTCGCACCTCGTAACACATCCGCTCTTGCGATTCGGCGAGCAAAATCTCCAGTGCGGACATGTTCGGTTCGCGCTGGTGGACCCGGTCGAGTTCGATTTCGGCGCCCAGCCCGCCCTTGGCGACGAGTTCGCTGGAAGCGCCGCCCAGCCCCGCCGCACCCAGATCACGGGCCGCACGAATCAGGTCCTCGTCGACCAGCGCCTCGTTGGCCTCGATCAGGAGCTTCTCCGTGTATGGGTCGCCTACCTGCACCGCGGGGCGGTCTTCGGTTTCGGCGTCCTCGCTCAGATCCTCGCTGGCGAAGGAGGCGCCGCCGAGGCCGTCGCGGCCGGTCGCGTTGCCGACGAGGACGAGCTTGTTGCCCGGGGTCTTCGCCTCCGCGGTCACCAGCCGATCCGGCGAGACGAGGCCGACGCAAGCGACGTTCACCAGTGGGTTGCCCTCGTAGCCGTCGTGGAACTCGACGCTTCCGCCGACGGTGGGGACCCCGATGGCGTTGCCGTAGTCGGCGATTCCCTCGACGACCCCCTCGAAGAGGTAGCGGGAGTGTTCGCGGTCGAAGCCGCCGAAATACAGCGAGTCCGTCAGTGCGATGGGGTAGGCACCCATCGAGAGGATGTCGCGGACGATGCCGCCGACTCCCGTCGCCGCGCCGTCGTACGGGTCGACGTACGATGGGTGGTTGTGGCTCTCGATTCCCATCGCGACGTACGTCTCCTCGGCGTCGTCGCCGTGGGTCGGGAGCGCGACGACGGCGGCGTCGTCGCCTGGACCGACGACCACCTGGTCGGCCTCGCTGTCGAAGGCCGAAAGCAGGGGGCGAGACGACCGGTAGGCGCAGTGCTCGCTCCAGAGGTTCTCGAAGAGTGCCGCCTCGGCGGGCGTCGGTTCCCGCCCGAGTTCGGCGGTGACGAGGTCGTAGTCCGGATCGGACAGGCTCATTCGTCCCCGTCTTTCGCGCTGTGGAGGTAATGTCTTTCCATGTCGGCGGCCGGACGGCCCGCCACCCGACTCGCCCGCACGGCGTTGTGGCGGATCGGCGCCCTTTTTATCGACCGTACCGTCCGTACGCGTGTGTTATCGGTCGAGTTGCACACGCACTCGTCGCTGTCACACGACGGGCGAGACCCGGTCGAGCACCTGCTCGAACAGGCCGCCTCGGTCGGCCTCGACGCCCTCGCCGTCACCGACCACGACGAGATCGACGCCAGCCTCGACGCGGTCGAGCAGGCCGCCGACTACGGCCTGATCGGCATCCCCGGCATGGAGATCACGACCGGCGTGGGACACGTCCTCGCCCTCGGCGTCCGCGAGCGGATTCCCCCGGACCTCTCGTTCACGACGACGCTCGACCGCATCCACGACCAGGGCGGCATCGCCGTCGTGCCACACCCGTTCCAGGCGTCGCGACACGGCGTCGCCCCTCACATCTCGACCGAGACGCTCGCGAGCGCCGACGCCATCGAGGTGTACAACTCCCGGCTCCTCACCGGGCGCTCGAACCGGAAGGCCGAACGGTTCGCCGCCGCCCACGACCTCCCTATGACCGCCGGCAGTGACGCCCACATCGCCGAGATGGTCGGCCAGGCGGTCACCGAGGTGGACGCCAACGAGCGCACGGCCGCGAGCATCCTCGACGCCGTTGCCGACGGCCGGACGAGCGTTGTCGGCCGCCGGACGCCGTGGCGGATCAGCTTCCGACAGGCCGCCGGCGGGGCGAAACGTCGGTTCGTCCGCGCGCTCGGCGACCTGCTGTGACCGTGACCGCGACCCGGATCCGCGGCGCCGACGCCGGCACGGTCCGCCGGGCGCTGGCGGCGGGTGATCCCCACCCGGGCACGACCGGCTTCGCCGGCCTTCTCGACGGCCGCCTCGTGCGCGACGTGCTCGGTCGCCGGCCCGTGTTCGGCACGCCCGCTGACTGGGGGTTCGCGCCCGGCGACGTCGCGGGCGATCCCTCACCGGTCCCGGCCGGTCACGTCCGCGAGGCCGACGGGACGGACCGCCGCGTCTGGTCGCTCCCCGACCCGCCGGTCGCGGCCGACGACGCGGCCGCCGTCGTCGCCCTGACCCGTGCCCTCGACGACTCGCTCTCGATGCTCCGCGACGACGGCCTGGCCGTCGCCTTCTCCGGCGGCGTCGACTCCGCGCTCGTCGCCGCGGGTGCCCCGGATGCGCCGTGTTACGTCGCCGGCTTCCCCGAGGCGCACGACGTGGCCGCGGCGCGGGACGCCGCCGCAGCGATGGGCCGTGGCCTCCGCGTCGTCGAACTCGACCACGACGAACTGGTGCGGGCCGTCCCCGAGGTGGTCGCCGCGACGGGACGGACCAACGCGATGGACGTGAGCATCGCGCTCCCGCTATATCTCGTCGCCGAGCGCGTCGCCGCCGACGGCTTCGACCGCCTCGCGCTGGGACAGGGCGCCGACGAACTGTTCGGTGGCTACGCGAAGGTAGTCGACCCGGCCACGGACGACCGCGTCGACGCCACGACCGTCCGCAGCGCGACCCGCGAGGTGATCGACGGGCTGCCCGACGGGCTCGAACGCGACACGCTGGCGCTCCGAGCGGCCGGCGTCGACCCCGTCTTCCCGCTGCTGGCGGACGGCGTCGTCGAGGCGGCGCTTCCGCTGCCCGGCCACCTGCTCGCGACCGGGGCGGAGCGGAAGGTGGCGCTCCGGCGCGCGGCCGCCGACTGGCTTCCCGAGTCCGTCGTCGCCGCCGACAAGAAGGCCGTGCAGTACGGCAGTCTGGTCTCCCGCGAACTCGACCGCCTCGCCAGGCAGGCTGGATTCAAGCGACGGATGGATCGCCACGTCGATCGGTACGTCGAGTCGCTGCTCTAGTCCACCTCGGCGGCCGCGTCGATGGCCTCGATCCCCAACCGCCGCACGTCGGCGTCGACGTCGGCCGCCCGGAGGTCGGCCCGATCGTACCACGCCCACGCCTCCGGTCCCGGTTCGCCCGGCGCGGGATCGACGTCGCGGCTCCCGACGGTCGCGTAGTAGACGTGGTCGACGTGCTGGTGTCCCACCTCGCCGTCGCAGACGTTCACGTCGGCGAGCATCAGGTGCCGGGGCCGGGGGATAGCGCGGGCGGTGTCAGAGTGTACGTCCGCGTGGTCGGTCAGCAGCGTCGGCTCCAGTCCCGTCTCCTCGCGGGCCTCGCGGAGCGCCGCCTCGTGTGGGAGTTCGCCCCGGTCGACGTGACCGCCGGGAGGGAGCCGGACGCCGAGGCGTGGGTGTTCGTGTAGCGCCGTCGCGCCGTCGGCGACGAGATACGCCGTCGCCGTGACGTGTCTGGTCGTCTCCATGGACGGAGGTCGACCCCCCGGCCCATCGGCGTTCCGCTCCGTGGCGGCCGTGCGACCGTCGACTTTAGGTGGGCACCGGATGAACGGAGGCCGATGACGGTCACGGACCACGACGTCGTCGTCCTCGGCGTCGGCGGGATGGGGAGCGCGGCGGTCTACCACCTCGCCCGCCGGGGGTGTGACGTCGTCGGCCTCGAACGTCACGGCATCCCACACGCCCGGGGCTCTTCACACGGCGTCTCGCGGATCATCCGCCTGCCACAGTACGAGGACCCGGCGTACGTGCCGCTGGTTCGTCGCGCGTTCGACCTCTGGACGGAACTCGACGCCGACCATCCGCGGCGGCTCCTCCACCGCGTCGGCAGCGTCGACGCCGGGCCGGACGACGGCGAGAGCGTCTACGCCGGCTCGAAACGCGCCTGCGAGGCTCACGACATCGATCACGAGGACCTCTCCGGCGCCGAACTGAACGAGCGGTTCCCCGGCTACGACCTCCCGCCGGACCACCGTGCGATCTACCAGCCGGACGGGGGCTTTCTCCACCCCGAACAGTGTACGGTCGCGCACGTTCGGGCGGCCCACGATCACGGGGCAACCATCAGGGCCCACGAGGCCGTCGAGGGCTGGGAAGCGACCGACTCCGAGGTCACCGTCCGGACCGACCGCACGACGTACGTGACCGACCGACTGGTCGTCACCGCCGGCGCGTGGACCGGCGAACTGGTGTCAGACCTCTCCTCTCTCCTCCAGCCGGAACGACAGGTGCTCGGCTGGTTCCAACCGACGGCGCCGGAGCGATTCGACCCGGAGCGCTTCCCGGTCTTCGTCGCCGACGTCGATGCGGGACACTTCTACGGCTTTCCACCCCACGAGGTGCCGGGGTTCAAGGTCGGGAAGTTCAACCACCGCGGAGAGACGGGGGCACCGGCCGAACTGTCACGCGACCCCGACGCGGTCGACGAGCGACTCCTCCGTGAGTTCACCGCGACGCACTTTCCCGACGCTGCCGGACCCACGATGCGTCTCTCGACGTGCATGTTCACGAACACACCCGACGGCGACTTCCTCCTCGACACTCACCCCGATCACGACGCCGTCGTCGTCGGCGCCGGGTTCTCCGGCCACGGCTTCAAGTTCGCGAGCGTCGTCGGCGAGGTGCTAGCCGACCTGGCGTTGACGGGGGAGAGCGACCGGCCGATCGATCCCTTCCGTCTCGATCGGTTCGAGCGATAGGATCCGGCTGTCGTAGCGCGATTCGAAACGCCGAGGCACCGGAGCGCGCATACGGTAGGGCGGTCCAGGTGCCCGGTGACGTGTGACGAACGACGGAAAACGAACGATGGCCGACAGCTACGGCATCTGGATCCGCTCTTCGGCTTCGAGCAGTTCGTGGTACCGGTTGCGGATAGTGACCTCGGAGATGTTGGCGACCTCGCTGACCTCGCTTTGGGTCACCTTCTCGTTGGTGAGGAGGGCGGCGGCGTAGATGGCGGCGGCCGCGAGGCCGACCGGGCTCTTCCCGCTGTGGACGCCCTGTTCTTTCGCCGTCTTCAGCAGATCACGCGCTCGGCGCTCAGACTCGTCGGAGAGATCGAGTTCGGAGGCAAAGCGGGGGACGTACTGTTCGGGGTCGGCGGGCTGGATCTCGAGGCCGAGTTCCCGTACCACGTAGCGGTACGTCCGTGCGATCTCGTCTTTCTCGACGCGGGAGACGGTGGCGATTTCGTCGAGGCTTCGTGGAGTACCGGCCTGTCGGGCGGCGGCGTAGAGTGCGGCGGTGGCGACGCCTTCGATG
>Ga0207850_100056_pt1 | contig 120294 bp, 98 predicted proteins | sample 23E2SouthBayCA_FD_187746 | JGI IMG/M metagenome (GOLD analysis project Ga0207850, IMG submission 187746) | Aerobic enrichment media microbial communities from Eden Landing Ponds, California, USA - A23 E3 (3) (SPAdes) | ecosystem: Environmental > Aquatic > Marine > Unclassified | place...
GGGGTCGAGTTTCCCCGTCGCGACCAGCCGAAAGATCTCGTCGTAGCGCTCGGGCGGCATCCCGAGCGCGCCGTAGAAGTCGATCTCGCTCGTCACCATCTCGTCGGTCGGGAGCGGCAGGTCCCCGCCCGCTTCCTTCGTCGTCAGCCCCACCTGGACGTGCTGGCCGGTCTTTCCCAGACTCTTGATCGCGTTCCGGCACGTCGCCTCGATACCCAGCGCGTCCATCGACACGTCCGCCCCGCCGTCGGTGATCGCCCGGACTTCCTCTGCGGGGTCCTCGACGGCGCTCGCGTCGACGGTCTCGACCGCGCCCAGGTCCGCGGCGAAGTCGAGTTTCGCCTCATCGAGGTCGACGCCGATCACGTTCCCGCCGAGGGTGCTTGCGATCTGGACCGCCGAGAGGCCGACGCCGCCACAGCCGTGGACGACCACCCAGTCGCCCGCGCCGAGGTCCGCGCGGTGGGCCAGCCCGTGGAAGGCGGTCATGAACCGACAGCCCAGCCCGGCCATCTCGACCGAGGAGACGCCCGTGGGGAGTTCGACAAGGTTGTGGTCGGCGTGGGGGACCGGCACCTGCTCGGCGAAGGCGCCGGGCGCGTCGGGCTGGAGGCCGAGCGCCTGGCGGTTCTCGCAGATGTTGGAGTGGCCGGTCTTGCAGAGGTGGCAGCTGCCGTCGCCGAGGTTGAACGGGACGGCGACGTGGTCGCCCTCGGAGACGGCGTCGACCTCGGAGCCGACGGCCAGCACGTGGCCGGCGGGTTCGTGGCCGAGGATGTGCCCCGGCACGGGGTCGAGGCCACGCCACTCCCAGTCGCCCTGCCAGGCGTGCCAGTCGCTGCGGCAGACGCCGCAGGCCTCGACGCCGACGACCGCGCCGTGGGGCGCCGGTTCGGGGTCGTCGACCTCGCGGACGTCGAGCGGTTCGCCGTACTCCGTGAAGACTGCCGCGCGCATGGCCGGACTGTCGCCCCCACCCGGCAAAGAGCCTCGGGTGCCGCCCCTGTCGCCCGAGAGCCTTTGACGGTCGGGGTCCTGTACGGGGGTATGAACATGGACGTCGACGACATCGTGGTCGAGCAACCCCTGGTCGCGACGGCGCTGGTCGCCGCGGTCGCCACGGTCGTCTACGTCGGACTCCAGCTCGCGATGGACGGGGCGGTCGCGCCGGTGGAGACGGCCGTCTTCACCCTGATCTTCACGCTCGTCTACGTCGGCGGCAACTACCTCCTGCGACGGAACGCCGGCGACTCGGCGGGTGGCGAGGGGTCGGCGGGCGGCAACTCGGCTGGCGGCGACTCGGTGGACGGCGGCGACGAGCGCTGACCGCAGTCACCCCCCACCGAAGCGGTCGAGTCCGGCCTGTCGACGGGCTAGTCCCTCGGGGTCGGGGTCCCAGCCGGTGCGGGCGGCGCGAGCGGCCTCGGGGTCGGCCGCCGGTGAGTCGGCGGGTTCGAACCCCGGACACGCCTGTCCGCACTCCGAACTCGGGCGGACGGGCCGCTCGTGGTAGGTACACCACGGGAGCGCGGCGTCGGCGAGGGCGCTCGGCGTCGCTGCGCGGGGATCGCAGTTCGCACACGCGGGCAGCGCGGGTCGCCAGCCCTTCCCGTAGGCGCGCTCGGCGAGGCGACGGCGCTTGCGGGCTTTCTCCGCGGCGGTCACGGGGCACACGTCGGCGCGAGTGGGATCGCGCTCGAGGAGTTCGATCCCCGGGCCCGCGCTGTCGAGGGGCGTCGGTTCGCGGACGACCTCGCGGTCGCCCGTCTCGGGGTTGAACCGCCAGACTCCGACCGCATCGGGGAGGCGATTCAGGTGTGCGCCGGTGACGTACGTCTCGGTCGCGAGGACGACCTCGTCGAACAGGGCGAGCGAGACGTCGGTGCGGAGCTGGTCGGCCAGCTCGCCCGGGCGGTCCAGGTCGGGTTTGTTCTCGATGCCGGTGACGGTGCCGACCCAGTCGGGGTAGCGGGCAGTCTGGCGGACGTCGGTGCGCCCGCCGCGTCGCTCGCGCTCGAAGAAGCCGATCTCGGCGGCCCGCTCGGCGACCGCGCGGGCCCGGTCCGGCCGGCAGTCGAAGACGTCGGTGACCGGACGGGCGCGACCGGGGCCGGCGCCGCTCTCGACGGCCAGCGGCGGGATCGTCTCGGCGGTTATCGCGCGCCGGCGGTCGAACTCGGGACCGGGGGCGATCCGCACCACGTCGGCGACGCGGCGGCCGTGGACGCCGGCGCCGAGCTGGCGGGCGAGGACGCCGTCGACGGGCTCCAGCGAGCCACAGAGCGCGATCTCGAACGCGAACTCCTGCACACCGCCCACTGGAGGTCCGCGAGTAAAAAGGTCGCGCGCCCGCGAGCGACAGCGGGCCCACGAGCCGTCGCGCGCGGACCTCGCGACCCGTCCCACGAACGGCCGGACGCAGCCGAACGCGTCTGCGGTCGGATGCCGTCGCTCCGCGGTCGGATGTCGTCGCAGTCGTGTGGTCTTCGCACACCGGTCTAGCTGTTTCGGGGGTCCCCCGGCCGCGAGCGTGTCGTCTACCTCGGCGGAGCGGCCGTCCGGAAGACGTTGAACTGCCGATAATTATATCCGGGTAGTTGCTGGATAGTGAGCTATGGCAACACAGAGCCAAACACTGGCACCGCGAGGCGGATGGGGTGTCCGGCGCTACCACGTCGGCTTCGCGCTCGCGTTCGGGGTGGGTGCGGCGCTGTTGCCCCCCGACGGGGCACTGACGATTGCCGGGTGGTTCGGCGGCGCGCTCGGCGCGTTGCTCGCCGGTCTGGTCGTCGCCGGGGTCGTCGTCGGCGCGCTCCGGGTCGTCGAGGAGTGGCGACCGACACACGTCGCCGACCCCGGGATCCCCGACACCCGGGCGCGCCACCTCGTCTTCGCCGCGGTCGTGTTACAGCTGTTCGCCGTCGGTCTGGGCGTGACGGCGGGGGTTAGCACCGAGGGCATGCTGTATTTCGCCGGTCCGGTCAACCTCCTCGTCGCGGCTGCGGTGGCGATCGACGTCACCAGGCTCCGCAAGCGGGGGCTCGCCTGGGACACCGTCGCCTACGGCTACGCCGTCGCCGCGCTCCTGTTCGGGTTCGTCGGCGGCCTCGTCTACTGGCGTGCCCGCGGCCGCAAGCGCGCCGAACACGCCGGCCCCCAGGGTGGACAGGGACAGCATCCCCAGGGCGGACAGCCCCCGCAGGGCGGACAGGGCCAACCGCCGGCCGGCGGCCACCAGCAGGGCGGCCCGCAGCACGGATCCCAGCCCCCGCAAGGCGGGCAACAGGACGCCCGCGGGCAGGGCCGCCAGGACGCCCGCGGACAGGGACAGCAGGGTACCAGCGGACAGGGACAGCGAGGGACCCGACAGCGGGGCGGTCAGAACCAGCCTCGACAGGAAGAGGGCCAACAGCGGTCCCGCCGGGGGAGTCGGGGTATCGACCCGCAGGACGACGAACAGAACGCGGAGTCCGACGCGGACGGTGACGCCGGCGGACTCCCGAGGGACACTGGGGACGGACCGAGCGGAGAGACAGACGAGCGGATGCCACGGGAGGGCGACGATGGGGCCTGAGGCGGGCGGACGCGAACGGACCGACGGAGACACACACATGACACAGGAGGGACGACAGCCATGACGGGATCGGGCGGACGACTGCGACTCGGGCGGGCGGCGACGGTGGTCGCGGCCTGTCTCGCGCTGACGCTGGCGGCGGGACCGGTGTACGCCGGGGCGCTGGGCGCGATTTCGGGCGGGCACGCCGACCAGGCGGCCGCCTGTCCGGGGTCGGGCGTCGACGTGGAAGGCGAACTCGGCGACCTGATCGGCGAGACGGCGGACTCGCTGCCGGACGTGGCGAGAGACGCCGTCGTCGGCGAGCGGGTGCAGGCACGCGTCGGCGACACGCGCTTCGGCGTCGTGGTCAACAGCGAGGGACGAGTCACCGAGACGACGCGCGGGAAACTGAGCGACGCGACGCTGAAAGCCCGGACCGACTGCGAGACGGTCGTGCGCATCGCCAACGCCGAGGACAAGCGCGCGGCCGCCCGTCGGGCGATAAGCACCGGTGACATCACCTGGGAGGGCGTCGGCGGTGTGAAGAACGTCCAGGTCGCCTTCGGCAGCAAGGCAGTCCAGGTGTACGAGATCATCGACGGCGGCAACTCGACCGGCGGCCCCGGCGACGCCATCGACGGCTTCTCGAAAGGGTTCGGCGACAGTCTCTCGTGGCCGGCGGACAACCTCTGAAGGCGCCGCCGTCCCGTTTTCGGTCGTTTTTCGGGTCGAGTAGCGATAGCGACCCGCCGCCAACGACTGGGATGGCGTAAGCTTTAATTAAATGTGTTAAGCTATGGCATGTAAGGCAGCCGGGGGTTCGAGCGCGGGTCGGTCGACGGTGTGTGGCGGCGGGGTCGTCCCGTCGCGTGGTGACAGGCGAGCGCGACGCCGCCCGGCGAGGTGTCTCGATGGATTCGGATAGACGACCGTCGCGGGTGCCGGGGCCGGATCGCAGAGCGCAGTCGGTGTTCGACTACGCCATCGGCGCCAGTCTTTTCATCGTCGTGGTGGTGGGGGCCATCGCGTTCATGCCGTCGGCGTTCTCGGCGCTCGGCGACGACGGTGGCGTCTCCGAGGGCGACAGGCTCATCGCCGACCGGGCGGCGGAGAACCTCGCCGAGTCGGAGTTCGGCCGGTCGCCCGGTGGCGGACTCGACGTCACCTGCGTCGTCGCGTACTTCGAGGGGAGTTCGTCCTGCGGGTTCCGGAGCGGGCACACGCCGGCGCTGGACGCCGGGGTCGCCGAACGCCATCCGATCAACGTGACGATCGAGGCTGACATAGACAGGATCTCCGACGAGCGCGAGCGGCTGTGCTGGGACAGCGCCAGTCGCGGCCTCGCGACCGTCAACAGCGGCAATTGCGGCGACAGCGGGGACGTGTTCCTCGGCGCCGGACCCAGCGCCGAGGACAACGTCAACTACGTCACGGCCAGTCGAGCGGCGGTCATCGGTGACCAGGAGGTGTACATCCTTGTCAGGTCGTGGTGACCGGCGCCCGCAGCGACGGAGGCGCGGTCGGCGACGAGACCGTCGATACCGACCGGAGCGCCGGGGAGGAGGGCGCGGTCAGGTGTTCACGCTGGAGGGGTTGCTGGCGGCGGTCGTGGTGATCGTCGCGCTCGTGTTCGCACTCCAGACAGTGGTCGTGACGCCGGCGACCAGCGGCAGTTCGAGTTCGGCGGCCGACCCCCGCGAGGTCGAGAGCGCGCTCAGGGCCAACGTGGCGAGCGGCAACGTCGAGCGGGCGGCGCTGTTCTGGGACCGCGACACCGCCGACCTCGCGAAGTTCCACAACGCGGCGCGGTTTCGCTACTACACGAAAAGCAACTTCCAGACCGGGAACTACCCGGCGCTTTTGTTCGCGCTCAACGACCGCTTCGGCGAAACGACGTCGATGAGCGTCATCGTCCACTACCACGACCGCAGCGGGTCGGTCGCGAGTCAACGAATGGTCGACGGCGGCGCACCCGGTGAGGGCGCCGTCAGCGCGTCGACGACGGTGACGCTGTACGACAGCGACCGACTGGTCGCCGCGGACGGGACCCGGACCGACCGGACCCTCGAAGCGGTCGACAGCGCGTCCGACGAGCGGTTTTACGCGCCCGATATCTCTTCGACCGACGTGTACAACGTCCTCAGAGTGGAGGTGATCGTGTGGTGACTCGGAACCGCGGGCGGGGCGGTGACCGGTCCGACCGGCCCGACCGGCCCGACCAGCGAAACCAGTCCGCGTCGGTCCCGCGGTCCGCGCGTCCGTCGCGCGGCCAGTTGCTACTGGCCGGTGCGTTCGTCCTCGCGGTCGGGATCATCGGGCTGACGTTCGTCCTCAACACGAGCGTCCAGACGACCACGATGGCCGAGTCGGAGACGGGAATCGCCAGGGGCGGTGACGCCGTCTCGACGCGCGAGGCCGTCAGGGAGGACCTCGGGGACTTTCTCACCACGCTGAACCAGGAGTACGACGAGGACGCTGGTGTCCTCGTCACCGACCCCTGGAACGAATATCGGGATGCGTACAGGGACGGACTGCCGTACGTGGCACGGGGTATCCGCGACCACCACGCCGGCAGCGGCCGGTTCGTGAATCTGTCCGCGCCGAGCAGCCTCGACGACGCGTTCGAGGACGGCTTCCGCGTGAAACAGGGCACCACCGACTCGTTCGCGAGGCCGGGGACGCGGACGAACCCGAATCCCGACGGGGAGTGGCGACTCGTCAGGGAGTCGCAGGTCCGGAACGCGACGTTCGTCGTCGAGCGAGAGATAGACCCCACGGCCTCGGCGTTCCAGGTCGTCTTCGAGGAGCATCCGAGCGGCGACGAGTGGGCAGTCGAGGTGTACGAGCAACCGACCACGCCCGGTAACTGGCGGCTAGTGGTCACGTACAACGGCGCGCCCATCGAGAGCTGTACCGGCCCGTCACGGTCGAATCCGGTTCGGATCGACATCGGCGCCGCGCGGTTCGGCGGTGAGCACTGTCGCGCCCTCGCGCAACTGTCCCCGACCGCGCCGTATCACGTCAGATTCGAACACGGCGACAACGCGGAGGGGCAGTTCTGGCTGATAGTCGACCGCCGGAATTCTGACGGACCGCCGCCAGCGATCGGATTACCGCCGGCGGTCGGGCCACAGGTCGGGATCGACTCGACGGAGTACGAGCGCGTGCTCTACGGCGTGCAGGCGACGTTCAGATATCACTCCTCGACGGTCGACTACGAGACCGACCTCGTCATCGCGCCGGAGGAAACATGAAGCGACGCGACGACCGCGTCGGGGGAATCGGGGGACGCGATGACCGCGCTGGTGAAACCGGCGTCGGCGACGACCGTGCCGTCTCGTCGGCGGTGACCTACAGTTTCATCGTCATCATCACGCTGGTGCTGACCGGCGGCCTCGTCGTGGGTACCGACGCGCTCATCAACGACCAGCGCCAGCAGGTCGTGACCGACCAGCTGGACGTCGTCGGCCAGCGGATGGCGGCGACGATCGAGACCGCCGACCGCCTGAGCGCGACGACGAACGACCCGGACAGTCTCGCTATCACCCGCGAGTTCCCACAGCGACTGGCCGGATCGGCCTACCAGATCAGAGTCGACCACAATCCGAGTTCGTCGGATTACACCCTCTACGTCGAAACCGTCGACGGGGACCTCTCGATCGCCGTCCGTGTCAGCGTCTCGTCGGCCAGCGGGATCGGGGAGACGACGGTCGCTGGCGGCGAGACGCGGGTCAGGTACGAACCGAGTTCCGACGAGCTGGTGGTCGAAGATGCGTAGCGCTCGCTCCCAGAGCGACGTCGTCGGGTTCGTCATCGTGTTCGGCATCGTGATCGTCGGCCTGGTGAGCGTCAGCGCGTTCGGTCTCTCGGCGCTGGAGACGACTCGCGACGCCACCGTCGCCGAAAGCGCCGAGTTCGCTATGGAGTCGGTCAACGCGGATATCGAGTCGCTCTACACCGGTATCGCCGGGAGTCGAACCACGGAACTCAACGTCGAGTCGGGTACGCTCGGGGTTGGCGACCGGACGTCGATGACGGTGTCGGTCTCGGGCGGTCGCCTCTCCGGGACGGAGACCATCTCCCGGACGTTCCGGCCGATCGTCTTCAGCGGCGACCGCACCTCGGTCGTCGCCGAGAACACGCTCCTGATCCGCGACCAGGGCGCCTCGGGTGCGGCCGCTATCGAGGGGCCGCTCGGGACGTTCTCGGGCGAGCGCACCGTCGTCCCGATGGTCGTGACCGAGCCGACCGCGGTCGAGTCACAGACCGGCGGCACCCTCCAGGTCGAATCGATCGTCACGGACGCGACCGGCCGCGTGTTCACGAGCGGGTCGTCGTCGCTCGACGTCACGGTCGAACTCTCCGGCCTCCCGGACAACCGGGCGACGGTCTGGCGACGGGTGCTGAACGAGCGACTGGCCGGGGTCCCCTCCTCGCGGTCGCCGCCCTGTACCACGCCCTCGAGCGACACTGTCGACTGTCAGTTCGAGACGAACACGCTCGTCGCGTCGGTAGTGACGATCCAGTACGACATCCGGTGACGGTCGGCCGCCGCTACGGTCTGTCCTCGCCACGGTTGGCCGCCGCTACGTGGCACGGGATGGCCACGTGGCCGCCAGGCGCGGTAATCGAAGCTACTGCGCCGGGTGAACGCTACTGCGCTCGAGCGATCGAGAACGGGTGCGTGCGACGATCCGGGCCACTCGCGCGTTCGGCGAGAACGATTTCGAGGGGCAGAGAACGGCCGGCAAAGCCGCGAGTGGCGTGCTACTCGACGTGTATCTCCCGGACCATGATGCGGATGTACACCACGCGGCCGGGTGCGCTTACCGTCGGGGTGGCCGTCGGCGTCGCCGTCGGGGAGGGTGTGGGCGTCGTGGGCGTCGCCGTCGGTGTCGCGGTCGGGACGGGCGAGGGGGTCGGGGAGGCGGTCGGCGTGGGCGAGGGCGTGGGCGTCGACGAACTGTCCGACCCTCGTTCGATCGTGGTCGACTCGCCGGAGATCGCCTCGTCGTAGTGGAAGTCGATCCGGTTGACGGCGTGGCTCGGGTCGGCGATGACCGCGCCGAAGAACTTGGCCCGGTTCGTGCCGCGGAACTCCACGCCCTCGCCCGGCTGTTCACCCGGCCCGTAGATGACGCCGGTGAACTTGATCCTGTTTGTCATCTTGACCTCGCCGTCGCTTTTCATGTAGACCCACGTCTTCGTCCCGTTGTCCGTGGGGGCAGCCTCGCTGCCAGTGAGGAATCGCGCGCTGTTTACCATTCGGAAGTCCGCTTTGCCGCCGCCGGAGTCGATGTAGAAGTTGACCCGATTGTTGCCCTTGACGACGACCGTCGGCGTCTTCGACTTCATGATGAACGCCTCCTCGAGATAGATGTTGATGTCGCCGGCGCTCGTATCGAGGACGAGTTTCGACTTTTTGCCCTGGACCGTGATCGAGTTGGCGTAGTAGTCGCCGGCGGTCACGACGCAGGGCCCGTTCTTGCAGTTGGGGTCGCCGCTGTGGATGAACGTGCTCTGGGCGTTGTCGTTGTCGGTGGCGTACTCCGCGCCGCGTTCGTCGATCTCGTCGTCCGCAGTCGGGACACTGGGCAGTTGCGGGACGAGCGGATCCCTGATGACGTCGCTGACGTCGACGTTCTCGGCGACGCCGTCCCCACCAGAGGTCAACTCCCCGTTGCCCCTGACCGTCGCCTGTGACTCCCCGGTCACCTCGCCACTGGCGACGACGTCCCCGTCGACGGTGACCTCGTCTGTAAGTTCGACGTCGCCGTCGACGATGAGGTCACCCTGGATCGTCGTGTCCGACCACCCGGAGAACGAAGCGCCATCGTGGACGTGGAGCGTCCCGTCGACGGTGGCGTGGCCGAACGAGAGGAGTTCGCCACCGATGATGACGTCGCTGCCGAAGTCTTTGCCGACGCTCGCGGAGTCGAAGTCGTCGTTCAGCGAGAAGACCCCTCCGAACTCGAGGGGGTCGTCGGATCCGCCCTGTGACGTCGGCACCGAGGAGTCGGTCGGGTCACCGCCGATGACCGTCCGTCCCTCGACAGTCCCCCCGGACTGTTTGATCTCCAGCCGCTCGGCGTGGAGCTCACCGCTGATGTGGATCCGGTTTTTCATCGTCACCGTCCCGTGGATGCGGACGTCGCCCCTGTCGTTGACGTTCTCCCCGCCGTACGGGCCGACGGTGGAGTCGTAGCTGTCCATCTCGATCCGGTTGTTCGCGGCGAGGCTCGCCTCGCCGAGCACCGAGGCGTCGACCATTTCGACGCGCGAACTGCTGGAGCTGCCGTCGGAGGACGTCTGGGTCGGCGTCGGGTTCTGCGTGGGACTCGCCGTCGGACTGCTCGGGGGGTTCGCCGGCGGCGTCGCGGTCGGCGAGGGGGTCGGCGTCGGCGGCGTCGGTGGGCTGATGTCGCGCCACTGTAGCGAGAACGACGCCGTTTGCGCGTCGTGGTCGTAGTCGACCGTGACCCCCACGCGGTTCTCGAAGGCCTGGCCCCACCCTTCGTAGTACGGACTCGTCACCGAAATCGTGAGTTCGCTCCCGGAGGGCAGCGGGCTGACGTCGTCGTCGGCGCCCGTACTCGGGTCGCCGTCGAGGGTCGTCAACAGGTTGCTGACGCTCTGGCGTTCGATCTCGACACCGCTGTCGACGCTGTCGCCCCGAACGAGGATCATCGGAATCGTCAGCGTCGGCTTGCCGTTCGTGTACCGGTAGCTCACCGGCGGCGGCGAGACGACGGAACTCCCGCCGGTGGACGCCCCCTCGAAGACGCCTCCGCCCTGGTAGGCGACGGTCCGTCCGTCCTGTTGGTAGGTCACGGCCCCGAGCGTCCGCGATTCAGCGTCGGTGCTCCCGCCGTTGGACACCGCGACCGTCATCTCGCCGACGCTGGTGTCCAGCTGACTGCTTCCCTCGGGGAAATCGGGCATGTTCGCCTGCAGCGTGTCCCCACTGCTCGAGACGCGGTCGATGTGCTCACCGAGCGACTGGATCGACTGCTTGCCGCTGGTGAACGAAGCGTCCTCCTGATTCTGCGAGATTGCCACTGAGCCGGTGATCACGACAACCGTCGCGCCGGTGATGACCAGTCCCGCCAGCAACACGACCGCGATGACGTTCGACTGCGCTCGCACTGCTGTCACCCCCGCCCGTATGCGTGATCCCCGACCAGACATTGTTCTGTCTCGAATAATGTCGCCCTACCGCAATATAGTTGTTTCGCCTCTAACGGCCCCAGAAACCGACTAACGGGCGTCATCGAGCGGTAGGGGGGACGTACCGAGCGGGAAAACCGTCGGACTCACCGCGAATGGACTCGCGGCGGAATCGCCGGGGCAGCGAGCGCCCGGCCGTCAGCGAGTGCCTGGTCGTCACCGACCGCGCGGCGGCCGCCGGACTCTGCCGTTTCGGGCCAGCGATTCCGACGCCGCGAGCCGCCGGTCGCCAGCGGTCGCACCGCGGCGGCCGTCGGTTCCACCGGGACCGTACATTTCTCGCGCGCCACTGACCGCGGACGACACCGCGTACACTGCGAACGCCGACACCGCCGCCACCATGGCCGCCAGCGGCCACACCACGAACGCCAGTGCGACCGTGCCTGCGAGGACCGCAACCGCGAACGCCCGCGTCACCGAGCGCGCTACACCGGACGATACGACCGTCGTCGACACGCGAGCCGTGCGTGATATCGTTCGAGTCGTCATCTGTGTCTCCTATCTGATCCCAGGAACCGTTTCCCCATAAGTGTAATCTGAAGGATATTTCTGTAGCGCGAGTTACTGAAATTCTCTTCACTGACGGGCGTTCACACGGCGCGCTCGGCGCGAGACGCCCGATTCGGGTCGTGTCGTGTGGGGCTGCTCGGATGGTCGCGGCGGGGCCTGCGACCGGGTTCGCCTGCCACAGATTTTTGTCAGTCGCCGCGAGACTGTCTCCAATCGCGTGCCACGCACAGGCGAGGTTTCGGTGCCGGTGGCGGACCTGCGAGCCGCGGGCTTCGACGACGAGGTGGAGAAGGTCGGTACGGCCGTCGCGGGGTATCTCGACGACGGCGTGGGCGGCAACGTCGCGGTCGTCTCGGAGCCGTACGCGGGCCGCGAGGGGTTGCTCGCCTACGCGCAGTCGCTGCTGGACAACGAGGCGCGCTGGGTCGCGCTGGAGCCCGACGCGGCCGACGGGCGCGGCCCCGCGCTCCCCGACCCCCCAGCCGAAACGGACGGCGAGAGCCCCGAGAACGAAGACGAGGGTACCGCCGGCGAGGTCGACGAGACCAGTGCGACCGGCCAGGCGGGTGCGCTGATCGTCGCGGACTGTCACTACCTCTTCGAGCGCCGGATCGACGGGTTCGCGGCGCTGGACGCCTTCCTCGACCGCATCGCGCTGTCGGACGCGCTCGTGGTCACGTCGTGGAACCGCTACGCGTGGTCGTACCTCGACGCCGTCCGCGACGTCGGTGACACGTTCACCACGACCGTCGAGATCCCGCCGCTCGACGCCGCGGAGATCCGCACCGTCCTCGAACACCACTACGACGACCGCCCGGACGTGGTCGACGCCGGGGGCGCCGGGCGCGTCAAGACCGTCGTCTTCGACGAGGCGAGCGTGCCGCTGCCGGCCGGCCGGTCGGTCGGCGTCCCCTATCCCAAACCCAACCCCGCCTGGACGGCCTCGTGGTCGGTCAGTGGCGTCGAGGAGAGCGTCGAGGCGGTCGTTTTCGAGAAACTGCGGCGCGTCTCCAACGGCAACCCCGGCGTCGCGATGGCCGTCTGGAAGGAGAGCGTCCGCGACGGCGAGATCGCCCCCGGCTACGTCGAGGCCTTCGACACCGATCTCGCGCTCGACGACGACGCGGCCGCGGTCCTCTGGAGCGTCCTCGCCGCCGAGCGGGTCGGCGTCGCCCGCCTGAGCGCTCTGTTCCCCGAGCGACCCGTCGAGGCGGTCCTCCAGAACCTCGCCGAGCGAGGGCTGGTGACCGTCGCCGACGGGGTCGTCGCGGTCGCGCCGCGGGCGCTCCATCTCGCCGTCGCCGCGCTCGAACGGAGGAATATGATATGGTGACCGGCGCTGGTGGCGTGGGGGCGCTGTGGAACCGCCCGGTCGTCGCCCAGAGCGCGAGCGCTGGCACGTCGTTCACGACCGAGAACATCGCGACGGCGGCGGTGACGCTCGTGTTCGCCTACCTGCTGGCGACGACGATGAGCCGCCTGCTCTCGGGGCTGGCCGACCGCTTCGCGGCCCGCCGATTCCGCGTGATGATCCTCATCCCCATCGTGAAGTTCCTCGTCTACGGCGGCGCGCTGTATTTCGTCCTCTCCGTGCTCTTCGAACTCACCCAGACCCAGCTGGTCGCCTTCGCCGGGTTGCTCGGCGCGGCCATCGGCCTCGGCCTGAAGGACCTGCTCGCGGACGTGGTCGGCGGTGTCGTGGTCGTCCTCGAACAGCCGTTCCAGGTCGGCGACAAGGTGACCCTGGGCGGTCACTACGGCGAAGTCGTGGACGTGGGCGTGCGCTCGACGACCATCGTCACGCCGACGGACACGCTCGTCACCGTTCCGAACTTCACGCTGTTCAACGAGTCCGTCGCCAACGCCAACACCAGCGACGCCGAGATGCTCGTCACCGTCGACTTCTACGTCGACCCCGACGCCGACGTCGACCGCGCCACCGACATCGTCACCGACGCGCTGGTCACCTCACCGTTCGTCTACGTCGCCGACGACGCCCCCGCCACCGTCGTCGTCGAGGACGACCTCTACTACCGCACGCTCCAGGGACGGGCCTACGTCACCGACCTCCGCAGCGAGGTCACGTTCAAAACGGACGTGAGCGAGCGCGTCCTCGCCGCCTTCGACGCCGAGGGCATCCAGTCTCCCAAGGTCCCCGCCGGCGTCGACGACCCGACTGAGTGAATGGCGACTGTGGCGGTGCGTGAGAGCGGCCAGCGGCGTGACAGCAGCAGCAACGACTGGAACCGCCACCGCAAACAGCCTGAAAGCCCCCGCAAGAACACCTGGAACCGCCACCGCAAACAGCCTGAAAGCCCCCGGCCGCTCCGGTCGGGGGCCTCGCTGCGCTCCTCGTCGCTCGTTGCACTCACTCCTGCGGTGCTTGCTTCGTCCGCCGTCCCGGAGCGGCCGGCCCCTTTCATTCCCACCCGCCTCGGCTGGTCGAACAGTCTGTGCGGGTGGGAATGAAAGGGGCGACGCGTTCGACCCGTCCCGGACGACGTAAGCACTGGACCGAGCGAAGCGAGGGAAGCGCGCAGCGAGGTCATCGGGCGCCGTGCGCCCGATTGCACGAGGGACCCTTGGTCCCTCGCTGCCCGGACGGTCGAACGCGTCGGGGCTTTCAGGCTGTTCGCGGTGGCGGTCACGATCACTCCTGCGGAAGCTTTCACGCTGTGTGCGGTCGCTGTCGCAGTCACTCCTGCCGAGGCTTCAGGCTGTTCGCGGTCGCTATCTGACACTCCTCGAGAGAACAGAACTCGCCCGTTCGACTTCGGTCACCGACTCCACACCGTCACTGTCACCGACTGCGGGTGGTCACTTCGCAGCCGTCCTCGGTGACGATGACGGTGTGTTCTTTCTGGCTCACCAGACAGCCCTCTTCCTCTTTGAGGACGGGATAGCCGTGCAGGATGTCGCTGCGTTTGAGCCGGCGCAGAGCCATGTCCGCGCGGCGGACGTCAAGCCAGCGCCGGGCGAAGGGGAGCGTCCGGAACTCCTCGGTGATCTGGTCGAGGGCCTGCCGGGCGCTGCGGTCGCGGACCGACCCCTCGCGTTCGAGCATGAAGATCTCCTCCTGGCTGCCCTCGCGGACCTTGCCGCCGCCGTCGGTGGCGAAGGGCTCGATCGCGACGACGTCGCCGGCCTCGAGTTCGACGCTCTGGGAGACCGCGCGGTTGGGGATGTTGGGCGCGGTGTGCTGGTCGTAGTGGCCCAGGCCGTGGCCGGTGAGGTTGACGACCGGGTTGTAACCGTAGCCGTCGATCTGCTCTTCGATGGCGGCGCCGATCTCGCCGGTCTCGACGCCGGGTTCGACCAGCTCGAGGGCGGCGTCGAGCGCCGCCGCGCTGGCGTCGACGAGGTCGTCGGTGCCGGTGAAATCGACCGTCACAGCCGTATCGGCGAGCCAGCCGTCGATGTGGACGCCGATGTCGAGTTTGACCATCTCCTCACCGATCTCGCGGTCGTCGTCGGGCGCGGCGGCGCCGTGGGCGGCCTCCTCGTCGACGCTGACGTTCACGGGGAAGCCGGGCTCGCCGCCGAGCTCGCGGATGCGGTCTTCGACCCACTCCGAAATCTCGAGGTAGCCCGTCCCCACCTCGACGCGCTCGGCGGCCTCGTCGCGCACCTGCGCGAGGATCTCGCCCGCCTCGCGACACTTCTCGTACTGCTCTGACTCCAGATCGACGCTCATGGCCGCCGGTTGGCCCGCACCGCTCAAATGGTTTCCGTCGTCGCCGTCCCCATCGCCGGACTGCAGTACGCTTCTCCCGCCTCGCCCTCGCTGTCCATCACGATCACGCCCGCGGTCCCCTCGGCCGCGTCGTCGAACTCCTCGATAGCTATCTCGGCCGCCGTCGCCGCGTCGGCCCCCTGTTCCAGCAGGGCGACGGCCCGCCGCGCGACCTCTTCGCGCGCAATCGCCTCGCCGGCGCCGGTCGCGCTCGCACCGCCCGCCGGCGAGGCGAAAAAGCCCGCCCCGATCTGGGGCACGTCGCCCACGCGACCGGCCAGCGCGGCCCACCGTCCCCCAGTGGAGGTGGCCGCCGCCACCGAGTCGCCGTCGCAGGCCACCGCGCCGACGGTGTCGTGGTCGCGGTGGGCAGCCGGGACGCTCTCTTCGCTCCCATCGTCCACGTCGCCGGCGACGCCGCGACCGAACCGCTCTCGGACCCACGCGACCTGGTCGGCGAGGGCCTCGGGCGGGTCCTCGGCGGCCCACTGCTCGCGCGTGCGGTCACTCCAGCAGTCGACGCCCGTCTCGACGCCGGCCGTCTCGGCGAAGTCCACGGCCCGCTCGCCCGCGAGCAGGACGTGGGGCGTCTCCGTCGCGACGACGCGGGCCACGTCGACGGCGTGGACGACACCCTCCATGGACGCCGCGGCGCCCGCGCGGCCGTCGCCGGTCATCACGCCCGCGTCCGTCCGGATCCGCCCGTCGCTCTGGACGGCGCTCCCGATTCCCGCGTTGAACGCCGGGTCGACTTCGAGGACGCGAACTGTGGCACAGACCGCATCGAGGGGCGCGGACCGCTCGGCACCGGCGGCGACCGCCTCGCCGAGGACGGCCTGCCGGTCGGCCGGCTCGTCGGGCGGGGATCCCGCACCACCGTGGGCGATGACGTGCATGCTTGCGGCTTGGGTGTCGCCCGGGTAAGTGCTGGCGGTCGCGTCGTTCGAGCCACCCCCTGTTCGCGGTCGCTGTCTCGACGGTCACTACCACGTCGACCGTCGCTCCCGGACCGCACGACAGAAATACGAGCCGACACATCCCGCGGGTATGGTCTACGACCGAAGCGCTCCCGACGACTTCGCCGTCGTCGACCGCTGGGCCGACGGCTTCGGCTGGCAGGCCCTCCCCGACGAACCCGCCGCGCGGACGAGCCACGCCGTCCGCGACGACGAGGGCGGCGTCTGGCTGGTCGACCCGCTCGACGCGCCCGGCCTCGACGACCGGATCGCCGAGCTGGGGCCGGTCGCGGGTGTCGCGGTCCTCTCGAACTGGCACGCTCGCGACGCAGGTGTCCTCGCCGGACGCCACGGCGTCCCCGTCTCGATCCCCGCGTGGATGGACCGGGTGCCGGATCTCGTCGACGCCCCGGTCGAGCGCTTCGACGGAGCCGACGGATCGGACGGGACGGACGAAGCGGAGCGTCCGGACGAGACGACCGGCCCGGCGGGATTCCGGGTCGAGCGCGTCGGTCCCCTCCCCGGATGGCGCGAGGCGGCGGCCTACCGCGAGCGCGACGGGACGCTGTACACGCCGGACCTGCTGACGACAGCGCGACTCGTCGGCGACGAACGCGTCGGGCTGACGCTCGCGGCGCGACCGTTCCCGCCCCGAGATTTGCTCGGCGACCTCGAACCGGAGCGGATCCTCGTCGGCCACGGCCACGGTGTCTTCGCAGACGCGGACCCGGCGCTCGCCGACTGCCTCGCGGGCGCCCGGCGGCGACTTCCGCGGGCGACGGTCGCACACGGACCGGACTACGTGGCGGGCGTTCTCGGTGCGGTGACGGACTGAGCGGCGCCGCAGTCGGGCGTTCGACTCTTCCGAACGGGGTCGGCGGTGTCGGGACGGGTGACACGTCTCGCGGAAAGCGGCACGCCTTTAGGCGCGAGCGTAAAAGCCCGAGGTATGGGCTACGAGTACGACAAAGTCGAGGTTCCCGCTGACGGAACACCGATCGACGTTATCGACGAGGACGCGGACGAACTCGACGTGCCGGACGACCCCATCATCCCGATCATCCACGGGGACGGCATCGGGAAGGATGTCGGTCCGGCCGCACAGCGGATCCTCGAGGCCGCCGCCGACGCGACCGGCCGCGAGATCCACTGGATGCGCGTCTTCGCCGGCGAGTCCGGTCGCGAGAAGTACGACGAGAACCTCCCGGACGACACCGTCAACGCCATCGACGAGTTCCGCGTCGCCATCAAGGGCCCGCTGACGACGCCCGTCGGCGCCGGCTTCCGCTCGCTGAACGTCGCGCTGCGACAGACGCTCGACTTCTACGCCAACGTCCGCCCGACCTACTACCTCGACGGCGTCCCGTCGCCGATGAAGGCGCCCGAGGAGATGGACATGGTCACCTTCCGCGAGAACACGGAGGACGTCTACGCCGGCATCGAGTGGGAAGAGGGCACCGAGGAGGTCGAGCAGGTCCGCGAGTTCGTCGAAGACGAGATGGGCTTCGACGAGACGATGCACGACGGCCCCATCGGCATCGGCATCAAGCCGATCACGGAGTTCGGTTCGAAGCGCCTCGTCCGCAAGGCCATCGACTACGCCCTCGAACACGACCGCGACAAGGTCACGCTCGTCCACAAGGGCAACATCATGAAGTTCACCGAAGGGCAGTTCGGCGAGTGGGGTATGGAAGTCGCCGACGAGGAGTACCCCGACGACGAGGTCTTCGCCGCGCCCGACTCGCTGTGGGAGACCGAAGACGAAGTGGACATCCCCGAAGACGCCGTCATGGTCGAGGAGCGCCTCGCCGACGCGATGCTCCAGTGGATGCAGCTGCGCACCGACGAGTTCTCCGTCCTCGCCATGCCGAACCTCAACGGCGACTACCTCTCGGACGCCGCCGGCGCCCAGATCGGTGGGCTCGGCATCGCGCCCGGCGCCAACTTCGGCGACGCGCGCGTGCTGGCCGAACCGGTCCACGGCTCCGCGCCCAAACGCGCCGGCCAGAACATGGCCAACCCGACCGCGCTGACGCTCTCGGGTCGCCTGATGTTCGATTACATGGGCTGGAAAGACGCCGCCGACCTCGTTCGCGACGCCGTCGAGGAGACCATCTCCGCCGGCAAGGTCACCTACGACCTCGAACGCCAGCTCGACGACGCCGAGAAGCTCGGCACCGACGAGTACGCCGACGAGATCATCGCCAACATCGAGAAGCTGGCCTGACACGGCCACACGGCCACCTAGTCACGTTTTTTCGCGGTCGAATCGATCCGCGAACGCCGCGCCCGTCTCCGAGCGCCCCGCCCGTCTCAGGACGGCCCGGCCGAACTGTTGCGTATCGCGCCGCTGACCCAGTCCGGCCGCTCGACGGCCGTCGCGTCGATATCGAAGACTCGGAACCGCTGGACCACCCGGACGGGGTCGCCCCGTAGTCGGGCGTCGTAGGCGAGCCGCCAGTCGGTGACCACGCCGTCGAAGCGGACCCGGACCGTCGTCGAGACGTTGTGCGGGTCGACGACGTACGACGGCGTCGGGATGCGCCCCGGCGCAGTGACTCGCCCACCCGTGAGGACGACCCCGTCGGGCGTCCGGTCGGTCGCCCGCAGCGCAATCGCGCCGAGGGTCCGGTTCACCCGCAGCGAGCCGTCGACGTCCAGGATCGGCTCGTTGGTCTTCGAATAGCCGTAGTACGGGTCGCGCTCGCCCGTTCGGACACTGGTGGTGAAGCTGGTGCCACTCGCCCAGTAGGCCACGTCGGCGGTCGTGTAGTTGCCGGCGGGCGTCGGGACCGAGCGCTCGTAGCCGCCGCCGTAGCGGTCACCGCCCGCCGCGACCACGCGGCGGCGCGTGAGTTCCGAAATCGTCCCGTTGGCGCCGACCAGCGACTCGCGGACCGCCACCGTGTAGTTGCGAGTCCGGAGCGCGCTGGCGTGGGCCGCCGCGAGCGTCGCCGCGTCGACGCGCCGCTCGGCGACGCCCGGCGGGAACGGCACCGCCGTCGTCGGGACGGGTGCCGGCGTGACCGCGTCCTCCGCGGTCGGGCTCGTCGCTGAGTCACCGCCCACGAAGGCGTTACAGCCAGCGAGGGCGACGAGCGCGAGACAGAGAAGCGCCGCGGCGGTACGGGACACGAGCGGCGGTTAGGAGTGGACAGGCAAATGGCTGTCGCGGGCCCCGACGCCGGTCGGCGTGTCCGAACCGTCCGTCGCAGGGAGTGGCCGGGGCCGTCGGTGGGTTCATCTCCCGCGAGCCCCGAGCGTCGGCGTGCGCGCATCGCTCGATATCGAACCCGGTCCGGCCGCCGTCGGAACGGTCGTCGGTCTCGCGGGGCTCCTCTTCCTGCTCGAACCGGTCGCGGGCCCCGTCGCGGTCGGCGACCTGCGGGTGCGCCCGGTCGCGCTCTCGGCGGCCGTCCTCGCGGCTGGCCTCTGTCTCGGCGCGGTCGTCTTCTACCGGCGCGGGCGCCGCCTGTTCGCGCTCGCACACGGGATCTTTGGCGTGAGCTGGACGGGCATCGTTGCCGGCACCGTCTTCGGGAGCGGGACGCTCCTGCTCGGGTCGGTCGTCGTCCTGATCGCCGGCTGTGGTTTTCTCGTGTCACAGGCCCGCGGCGGCGCCGACCGGTAGGCGACCGCAGCGCGCGGTGACGCGACCACGCCGCGCGGTGGCGCGGCCGTGCCGCGCTCAGTCGGAGACGCCGTCGGCGATGTCGTCGGCGATGTCGTCGAGTTCGTCGTCCCCGAGGTCGGGTCGCTCGCCGAAGATGCTGTGGATGGGGGCGCTACCGTCCTCGGTGAACCGGGGGATGATGTGGCAGTGGGCGTGGGGCACTTCCTGGCCGGCGACTTCGCCGTTGTTGAACGCCACCGTCGACGCCTCGGCGCCGGCCGCGTCCTGAACTGGGGCGACGAGGCGATGGACCGTCGCGAAGACGTCGCCGGCCACGCCCGCGGGGATGTCCTGGACGTGTTCGTGGTGGTCTTTCGGGATGACGAGCGTGTGCCCCGGCGCGAGCGGGTTCGCGTCGAGGAAGGCCATCGTCGTCGCGTCCTCGTAAACCGTCCGACTCGGGATGTCGCCCGCCACGATCTGACAGAAGATGCAGTCGTCCATATCCGGCCGGTCGAAGCGCTCGCAAATCAAGGTTTCCCGACCCGAAACCGGGGGGTGGCACGTATCCGAACAGTACCCCGTCGGGACAAGACATATATCTGTCCTCGCCGTGTGGTCAGATATGAACAAACACTTCGAAGACACGCTGTACTACCTCAAGCGAGCGGGCGAGACGGCGAAAAGGGGCGTCACCGAGGAAGTCGAACCCATCGAGGAGAAGGTGCGCGGGCTGACCGGCCGCGAGAAAGAACCCGAGCAGGGGCGACTCGACGAGGTCAAAGCAGACCTGAAAGAGGCACAGGAGCGCGCCGAGGGCGAAGCGAAAGAGGCTATCGGGAACGCCCGCGAGGCGCTGGACGGGTACCGCGGGCGGAAAGTCGAATCGGAGTAGGAACGGCCAGGCCGGCAGTACCGAACGCAAGGGATAAGTTCGGGGCTGGAATAGTCGCGAAGTGCCGGGTTGGTGATCTAGTCCGGTTATGATACCTCCTTCACACGGAGGAAGTCGGCGGTTCAACTCCGCCCCAACCCATTCTTGCGACGAACGGACGTGAGGAGCAGAACGGTCTGGCGGAGTTGAACCAGACGAGTCGCGCGCAGCGAGCGGTGTGAGCGAGCACGTCTCGACGCGGTTCAACTCCGCTCCAACCCACTTCTCTGAACACAACACCGCAGAGCCTTCCATGGCTCTCGCGCTCGACGTTCGGTATGTGGTTCCGCGGAGGTGAGTCTGGCAGTCGCGCGCAGTAATTCCGACCAGCGAACGGAGGTGGGGAAGTCGAGGCGTCGACGCGAGGGGTTGAATCATCTGAGTCAATACTCGAACGACCGCGACGACGGAGCGGTACTGCGGGTATCTCGAGCGGTTGTCCAGACGCGTAGCGTGAGTTGCATTACACTTATGACTACAGACCGATTTGGTCCGGATATGAACCTCGAAGAGACGGTAGACCACCTCGCCGAGGAACTCGATCTCGAACGGAGCGAACACGTCCGCGAAGTCGGCCGATCGGTCGCGGACCTCCGCGACTGATCAGAAGAGGTCGGTGAAATCTCGTTCGACGACTCCCGTCTCCAGGTATTCGACGAACTCCGTTTCGGTCGGGCCCGTGCGATCCAGGGGGTCAGTTCTATCCGCCCGTTCTACGATCTCCCGTGCGAAGCTGACGCAGTGTTCTTCGTGTCGTTCGGCGTACCGCGATAGCGCCTCCCGCCAGTGCATGTCCAGCTCGTAGTCGTCCAATTCGATCCGGATTCCGCCCTTCCGCTCGACGATACCGACCCCTTGGTCTCGCAGGTGCTCGAAGCGCACGTTGTTCCGCCGGACCGTGATCAGTCGCTTTGACTCGACGATGTAGGGGTCGACCCACGCTTTCCAGTTCTCGTCGTCGACGTGGGTGCTCGGCATTTCGAACGACGGGTCCGCGCTCTCGATGCAGAACTGCAGCATCGCGATGGCGGTCCGGTGGTTGGCGTTGGGGAGCGCGTGTCTGAGGACGAGATTGGACATCAGCTCTCCGGCGACGACCGGGAGCGAGGCCCCCCACGAGACGTTTTCGAGCGCCCGATGGATCTGGTCGGGTTCGAAGTCCTTGTAGAGGCGGAACGCCTCGGCCTCGCGGACCTCGACGGCGGCCTCGAGAAGTTCGACGAGCCGGAACGCCGTGACCTGGGTCGCTCGCGGACGACCGCTGAGACGCTCTTCGAGCCAGTCCGACTCGAAGTCGATATCGCCCGCCGAGTCGCTCGCTTCGGTGCCCTCGTAGAGGACGTAGACCGGCGTTTCGAACGGATAGCCGACGAGTTTCGTTTCCCCGTCGGCTTCCCGTCGCCGTTCGATGACGTCCGCGGCCGATGCGGAGCTGAACGTCAGCGAAAAATTGTCGGCGCACGGGTGGTGGTAGTACACGAGTCGGTCCATCGGTACGGCGTTCTCCGTCGACCGTGTTGAAGATACCTGCCCGTCACTGTGGGACCTGGGTCGTCGGTTTGGACGTTCGGAACTTGCGTGGCGCATCGAGAATTCGATATAGCGATATACGATATACATCGGTTTCACAGCAGCCGCTCTCTTTCGACTGGGGAAGTACCGGCATCTCCGATTTAGCCGTCAACGGCTCTGCTTTCGGGGGAGATACAACAGTCCGTAGGCCAGAAAGAGGATACCGGACGCACCGACGACGACGAGGTAGACGACCGGGTCGACCGAGCCGAAAGCGTCGAACACGTCGCCGACCGCGGTCTGGGGGCCCGATGGGTCCACGGCGTAGGAGTAGACACACGCCAGCGCGATCCCGATCAACACGAGATCGAAGGCGTCCCGTCGACTGATCTCCATCGATCGGTCTCTCGAACCCTGTCGGGATAATTCACACGCTCGGCCGAACCAGCAACCTTATGAACTCGTGGCTTTTAGGCTGGCCTAAAATGGTCGGACGCACGCTGACGGAGATACGGGAGCGACTCCGGGAGCTCGCGGCGCCGGAGGGGCGGTATCTGGTGCGCTGCGGGCGGACGGGCGAGCGGCCCGTGCCGGTTGACGACGTGCGCTTTCCGGACCGGGATTCGGGCGTCGAGGCGGTCCGTGCGGCCCACGCCTACCGCGCGACGCTCCGGCGGTACGACCCGCGAGCGCCGTGGTACGACCTCGTCGTCTGCGAGGAGCCCGCCGACGGCGATAGTATCGAGGGGCGCGAGTGGTCGTTCCCGCCGGCGCCGGACCGCTCGGACCGGGCACTGGTCGCGTACTGTCACGACGTCGCCGGCGCGGTGTTCGAGGCGCTGTCGGCGAGCGCCCACGACGCCCTCGAACGGTCGGTGATGGACGCCTACCTCGCGGCCGCCGAGGAGACGACCGACCGCGACCGACTCTGTCTCGCCCTTGTGTCGACGATGGCGGTCGAACTCGACGCGCTCGGCCCTGCCGCAACCCGCGACGTGCTGGAACGCGCCACCACCCATCTCCCCGCCGTCGCGACCAGCGACCGCCCGGTCGAGGCCGCCCTCGATTACCTCCGGACCCGCGGCGTGCTCGAAGACTACCGCCTCAGTGGCGGTGTCGACTCCCGCGTCCTGGTCAGGGGATACGAACTCCCGCCCACTGGCGGCCGCCTGCCGACACTCCCGGTCACCGTCGAGGCCTGTCGACGCGCAGTCGGGTCGGTCCCCGTCGTCGAGCGCGCCCGCCGTCGCGACCCCGGCGTCTGGGAACTCTCGATTTCGACCGCTGACACCGCGCCCGCCCTCGCGACCGTCCCCGTCGCCAGCGGATCCTGAATCACCGCTCGAAACCGCCGTTTTCGGCCGTATAGGGCTGTTTTCCGCCTGACTGGACGGGCCCAGGTCACGCATCCGATAAACTGCTCCACGCTATATCGAATCGCGGGCGCGACGCGATCACCGCTTCGAACGGGATGGGCTGCTGCAGGCGCTCTCGGCGGTGTTGGTGGCGAAATCGGGTCCGGCGTGTCAGCCGAGTTGCTCGCCGACGATGTCGTCGGCGGCGGCGACGAAGTCCTCCTCTCGCCCGCGCGGGACCGTCGCGCCCGCGGCGACGTCGTGGCCGCCGCCGTCGCCGCCGACCGAGCGGGCGGCCTCGCCCATCACGACCGACAGGTCCAGCCCCTCGCGGACGAGCATCCCCGTCCCGCGCGCGGAGACTTTGGTCTCCTCGTCGTTCTTCCGGGCGAATGCGATGATAGGGCGGTCGGCGTCGACTCCGTTCGAGCCCAGCGCCATCCCGGCGACGATGCCGACGATGGTCTCGCGGATGGCCTCGCCCGCGTCGAACCACTGGAGGTCGTCCTCGCGGGTGACACCCTGCTCGCGGACCCACTCCAGCCCCTCCGAGAGGTTGCGGCGGTGGTTGGCGAGCAGGCGCCGCGCGCGTTCGAGGGCGTCCTCGCGGTCGCCGAGACAGACGCCAAGGCCCACGTCCGCCCGCTCGTACCTGGCCGTGGCGTTGAGCAGCGTCGAGAACTCGCTGGCGTCGCGCAACTCGGTCCCTTCGGGCTCGTCGGCCAGCTCGTAGGTCGTCCCGACGAGGCCGTTTATCTTCTTCGCGGGCACGCCGCGCTGGACCGCGTGTTTGACGAGCGCGCTCGCGACCGTCTGGCGCTCGTCGTCGGTCAGGTCCGCCCACGTGCGCCACTCGCCCGAGGCTTTCAGGTCGACGTCGAGCCCCTCCAGAAAGCGGACCGACCCCGCTTCGTCGCCCGAGATGCCGGGAATCTGCGCCTCGGTCGCGTACTCGAACAGTTTCGGGAGCGGGCGGGTCTGTTTCCCGTACAGCGAGAGGTCGGTCCCCTCGCGGAGCACGCCCGCTTCGACCCCCTCGGCGACGATGCCCTCGTTCGCGCCGACGAGTTCGCCGCCGATGGCCTGCATGTCCCCGACGGCGCCGACCACCGCCAGCGCCGCCAGGTCGCGGTTCCCGTGGGGGGCGTCCGCGGACTGTTCGTTCGCGAGCGCGCGGGCGAGGACGTACGCCGCGCCCGCCCCGGAGAGTTCGGACGCCCCGTCGAGGCCGACGAGGAGTGGGTTGAGGTGGAACTCGGTTTCGGCGTCGGCCGGCTGGTGGTGGTCGGCGATCACGGGCTCGAAGTCGCCCGCCCGCTCGTGGGCGGCGATGGCGTCGAGCTGTCCGCTCCCGAAGTCGGTGAAGAGGACGGTGTCGTACTCACAGGCCGCGATAGAGGCGATTTCGGTGTCGTCGAGCTGTTTCTTGAAGACGACTTCGAAGGACAGACCGGCCCGCTCCAGCGCGGAGGCAGCGACGGCGGCGCTGGTCAGCCCGTCGGCGTCGATGTGTGACGCCAGCAGGACCTCGTCGGCCTCGAGCAGTCGTCGGGCACAGGCGGTCGCTCTGTCGGCGAGGTCCGGGACCGGCGCCTCCGTACTCATTGGGAGTGGCTTGGTGCGGTCCCGGATATAAACTTCCGGACCGCGGCCCCGGCTGTGACTGCCCGGTCCGCTGCGCCGTGTCGCCCCGCCCGCTGCGTCGTGTCGCCCCGCCCGTTGTACCGTGCCGCACGAATCCTATGGTAGCTGTCACGTTGTGGTTGTGTCGTCGGGGCCCGGTCGGTCGCGCCGTCGAATCGACAAACGGCACGCCCGTTGTGTGCGGTTGGCGTGCTATAGCGTGCCAAGACTTAAGCGGACAGTTGCCGGGTATTGTGGTATGTTCCTCCTGCAGTCCGCGGAGGCGACGCGACCGACGTTCTGGCGGATCGGGCCCGTGGGGAAGGCGGCCTTCTACTATCTGGCGGCGGTGGCCATCGCCGTCTTCCTGCTCGGCGCATACCGCCGGGTCCGGTCGTACACCCAGGGCGCCGAGGACCCCCAGGACCGACTCGCGAACCTGCCCGGCCGGACCGTCGCCGCCGCGCGAACGATCCTCTCGAACCGGACGCTCCGGGACCGCGACCTCCGGGCGGGGATGGCTCACGCGTTCGTCCTCTGGGGCTTTCTCACACTCCTCATCGCCACGACCATCCTCGGGATCGACATGGACCTCTACCAGCCCCTCACGGGCGAGTCCTTCTTCGTCGGCGACTTCTACCTCTCCTACTCGCTCGTCGTCGACGCGATGGGACTGCTCTTCATCGTCGGGCTCGCGGTCCTGCTCTACCGCCGCTACGCCGCCCGCGACGGCGCCGGCGACCGGCTCTGGGGCCGCCACACGAGCACCGAAGACGATCTGTTCATCTGGGCGCTCTTTTTCCTCGGTGTCGGCGGCTACCTCACCGAGGGCGTCCGGATCCTCGGGCAGAACTACCCGGACTTCGAGACGGTGAGCTTCGTCGGCTGGTTCGTCGCGCTCGTGCTGGAGGGCGCGGGGATGACCCCCCAGATGGCCGTCGACGCCTACCCCGTGGTCTGGTGGAGTCACTCGATCCTCGCGCTCGCGTTCATCGCCGCGATCCCGCTGGGCAAACCCTTCCACATGCTCTCCTCGGCCGCGAACGTCGTCGCCAGCGACCCCGACGCGGGCCGCCGATTGCCCGGTGTTCCCGCCGATCTGGAGGCCACCAACGCCGAGTCCCTCGACGATTTCACCTGGAAGGAACTGCTCGACGGCGACGCCTGCACGAAGTGCGGTCGCTGTTCCTCGGTGTGTCCCGCGAAGGCGTCGGGACGACCCCTCGACCCGCGGGACGTGATCCTCGACCTGAAGACTTACCGCGAGTCCCGCGACGCGGGCGGTGAGTCGGTGCCCATCATCGCGGACGGCGGCACGAGCGTCGTCGACGGCGAGACGATGGAGTCCTGTCTCGCCTGCATGGCCTGCATGGACGCCTGCCCCGTCGAGATCGAACACCTCACTTCGTTTACGCGGATGAACCGCCAACTTGTCGACCAGGGCGACGTCGACCGCAACGTCCAGGACGTCTTCCAGAGCGTCATGCAGCAGGGCAACACCTTCGGCGACCCCGCCCGCGAGCGCGCCGACTGGAGCGATCAGTTAGAGTTCGAGGTCGACGACGCCCGCGAGCAGTCGGTGGAGTATCTCTGGTACGTCGGCGACTACCCCAGCTACGACGACCGAAACAAGAAAGTCGCGCGCTCGCTCGCCCGGATCTTCGAGGACGCGGGCGTCGAGTACGGCATCCTCTACGACGACGAGCAGTACGACGGCAACGACATCCGCCGCATCGGCGAGGAGTTCCTCTTCGTCGAGCAGGCCGGCTACCACGTCGAGACGTTCGAGGAGTGCGACTTCGAGAAGATCGTCTGCACCGACCCCCACTCGTTCAACACCTTCGAGAACGAGTACCCCGAGGTCGACTTCGCCGACTTCGCCGACGACCCGATGATGGGCTTCGACGTCGAGGACTGGGACGGCGCCCCCGTCTTCCACTGGACGCAGGTCGTCGAGGACCTCGTGAGTGAGGGCCGCCTCGGTCTCTCCGGCGACGAACTCGACTACACGGTGACGTACCACGACCCCTGTCACCTCGGGCGGTACAACGACGAGTACGAGGCGCCCCGGGACCTGATCGAAGCGACCGGCTGCGACCTCGTGGAGATGCCGCGCAACCGCGCGAACTCCTTTTGCTGTGGCGGGGGCGGCGGCGGCCTCTGGATGGACTTCGACGACGACCCGAAACCCAGCGAGGAGCGCCTGCGCGAGGCCGTCGAAGACACGCCGGCGGACGCCGTCGAGAAGTTCGTCGTCGCCTGTCCGATGTGTACGACGATGTTCGAGGACGGCCGCAAGACCGGCGGCTTCGAGGACGACCTGGAAATCGTCGACGTGGCCGAGTTGCTGATCGAGGCCGTCGAGGCGGGCGGGCCTGCCGTGGGTGGTGGGGCGGCGGAGACGGGCAACGCGGGGACCGACGCCACGGCCGACGACTGACGGCTTCGCTCACCCGGAGGCGACCGTTTTCGGGTCGAGTCGGTCGACGACGCCGTCGAAGTCGTCGTCGAACGCGAGGACGCGGTCGATGTCGAAGTGCTCGACGAGTGCGACCGTCGTCGCGTCGGTGAAACTGAGCGGCTGGTCGCCGTAGCGGTCGAGCAAGTCGATAGCAGACTCGAATATCGGACGGTCGACGAACCGGAGATTGACCGTATCGGGGTACGACCGTCGACCGAGGATGCGGTCGCCCGCCGCGAGCGCGTCCTCGACAGTGCCGAATCGTGACCGAGTCAGCGTGACCGTCTCGTCGTAAACGTAGTCACTCGCTACGACCGAACCGTACTCGCCCGAGAGCAACTGATCGAAGGCCACACGAGCGGAACGGTGGCGATCCGTGTCCTCGTCGTGGAGCGCGTAGAACACGCCCGAGTCGACGAACACGCTCACGGCTCGGAATCGGGGGCCGCCTCTTCCTCGTACAGGACCCGGTCGATGTCGTCCTCCTCGATCGGGTCACCGGAAGCGGATGTCCCCGCGAAGAACCGCTCGATTTCCTCGTCGGAGAGCCCCTCGAAGTCGTCGTCGATCGGGTCCTCGCGGAAGGAATCGACGAGCGCCGCCCGCGACTCGAACTCCCGTTCGACCATCCGCTCCAGTACTTCCCGTTCGGAGACCGCCCGCCCCGTCTCGCGTTCGATCTCCGCTCGCAGTCGCTGGAGGAGGGCTTCGGTCCGCTCGGAGATGGACACCGACGCCATAGACGACAGTTGCGCGTTCCCCCGGATAAACGTTCGCGCGCTCGAACGACAGTGTTGCAACTGGTGTCGGGAGCTGCGGGATGACAGCGTGAAAGCCCCTCCGAGGAACAACTGTGACCGCAACCGCAGACAGCGTGAAAGCCCCCGGCCGCTCCGGTCGGGGGCCTCGCTGCGCTCCTCGTCGCTCGCTCCACTCACTCCTGCGGTGCTTGCTTCGTCCGCCGTCCCGGAGCGGCCGGCCCCTTTCATTCCCACCCGCCTCGGCTGGTCGAACAGTCTACGCGGGTGGGAATGAAAGGGGCGACGCGTTCGACCCGTCCCGGACGACGTAAGCACTGCAGCGAGCGAAGCGAGCGAAGCGCGCAGCGAGGTCATCAGGCGCCGCGCGCCCGATTGCACGAGGGACCCTTGGTCCCTCGCTGCCCGGACGGTCGAACGCCTCGGGGCTTTCACGCTGTTTGCGGTCGCTGTTTCGATCGCTCCGTCGGCGGGGGCTTTCACGCTGTTTGCGGTCGCTTCCGTCGATCCGTCGATACGGGACACTCCACTCTCGACCGGGAGCGTTTACCCGGTCTGGTCCCTCGGTCCGCCATGGACGTCGCGCTCGTCACGGTCGGAGACGAACTGCTCGCCGGCGACACCGAGAACACGAACGCGACCTGGCTGGCCCGCCAACTGAGCGAGCGCGGCGCGACGGTCACGCGGATGCTGACCATCCCGGACGACCGCGCCCTGATCGCCCGCTGGGTCGGCGACTTCGCTGCCGAGTTCGACGCGGTCATCGTCACCGGCGGCCTCGGCGACACGCCCGACGACGTGACCCTCGACGCCGTCGCCGACGCCTTCGACCGCGAGATGACCGTGCAGGACGAGGTGCGCGAGCGCGTCGCCGAGAAAGCGCGACGCTACCGCGAGGAGAACCCCGAGCGCTACGAGACCCACGACTTCGACCTGAACCTGGACGAGACGGCAGCCCTGCCAGCCGACGCGCGCCCGCTCCTGACCGAGGAGAGCTTCAACCCCGGCTGCGTCGTCGCGAACGTCTACGTCTTCCCCGGTTTTCCCGGAGAGCTGCGCGTCATGTTCGAGTCGGTGGCCGAGGAGTTCGGCGGCGACGTCGTGAGCGACGCCGTCGCGACGGCCACGCCCGAGGGCGCGCTGAAGGACGTCCTCGACGGCGCGCGCGAGCGCTTCGACGTGGCCGTCGGGAGCTACCCCGCCCGCCGCGGGAAGCCCGGCCGCGTCAAAGCCACGGGCACCGACCCCGAGGAAGTCGAACGGGCGCTCGCGTGGGTGGACGAGCGGGTCGCCGACCCAGAGTGAGCGACCGCGACCCCTACCGCGAGGGTCCGTCCCACTCGTCGGCGACGATGCCGTACAGGTCGGAATCGACGTACTCGCCGTCGAGATAGAAGTCCTCGCGCCGACAGCCCTCGCGCTCGAACCCGACCTTCTCCAGCACCGCGCGGGAGCCGTCGTTGAACGCCAGCACGCGGGCGTTGACCTTGTGAAGGCGTCGCTCCGCGAAGCAGTAGTCGACGAGCGCCGCGGCCGCCGCGGTGGCGTAGCCGTTGCCCTGGTGGGCGGGCGCGATCCAGTAGCCGATTTCGACGGAGCCGCGTCCCTCGTAGAGGTCGAAGAGGAACGCCTCGCCGACGCGCTCGCGGTCGCCTTCTTCGCCTTCGCTCTGCCCGTCGCTGTCGGCGCAGATCAGGAACGTCTCGCTCTCGTCGTCGTCACGCATCCCCTCGACGCGCTCGGCCACGTCGTCCGTCGAGACGGGTTCGCCGCCGCCGAAGCCGGGGCGGACCTCGGGGTGGTTGCCGTGACGCTGGAAAAAGTCGTAATCGGCCTCCTCGACCGGGTGGAGGGTGACGCCGTCGCCGCGCAGGAAGACTGGACCGGGCATGCGCGCCGACTCGCGCGGGGGGCGCGAAAGCGTTGCGGTCGGGTGTCACGGAGTGACGCACTGGGGCTGAGTCTTCGGTACGAGGACGGCTGTGAGTGCGGCTGGGCGGAGCATCCGCGCGCCCGCGGCGCGCGGTTCACCGCGAGCGCGCCAGAGGCACGACTCGCGGCCTTTTTGGTCCAGCTTTTTGCGTGCGGGGTTCCCGCAGCGCCCGCAGGGCGCGAGGAAACCCCGCGCGGAAAAAGGTGGTCTCAGAAGAAATTGAGCAGACCCAGTTCGACGGCGTAGTGGTAGGCGAGCGCGAGCCAAGTCTCGAAGACGAGCGTGCCGAGCGCCGAGAGGGCGGCGAACTCGCGGACGTCCATCTCGGCGACGCCGGCGGGGACGGTCACCATCCCGCGGGTGAACAGGAGCGCGTTGCTCACGGGAACCGCCACGCGGCCCCAGCGGTCGAACCAGCGGTCGAAGCGGTCGAGTTTCGACTCGTCGATCCGGAACCACGGCTTCTGGAGGAGCCACTCGCGGCCGCCGCGCTTGGCGAGTTCGAACAGCGCGACCTGCCCGGCGGTCGCCCCCACCGTCGCGACGACGAAGATGAGGACGATGACCGGCCAGTCGTAGCCCGAGGGCGTCGTCGCGAGGAACTCGATGGCACCGGGGACGAGCGCCTCGCTCGGGGCGAAGTAGAGGAGCATGGCGCCCTCCAGCACGAAAATCGGGAGCAGTGCGGCCAGTCCGTAGTCGTCGATGAGCTGTTTGGCGAACTCCTCGTCGCCGAAGACGAAGAGGGCGACGCCGGCGGCGGCGAGGACGAAGAACGTGCCGGCGACGACGAGCAGGCCGTAGTCCTCCGCGAACGCGCGCAGGCGGGACCGGTCGGGCGACTCGACTGCCATCTACCTGCACGTGGTCGGTTCTCCTCAAGTGTCTTTCTGTCGCGGGGTCGAGACGGTGCAGTAGCGGTCTCGGGATGCCACGGAGCGGAGGGCTGATTACCGAGAGGCGACCACACGGGAGTATGGACCTCACGAACCGCCCGCGTCGGCTCCGGAGCGACGGCGTGCGGCCGCTGGTCAGTGAGACGACCGTCTCGGCGTCGGACCTGATCGCGCCGGTGTTCGTCGACGCGACGACCGACGAGCGCGTCCCGATCGGGTCGATGCCCGGCCACTCGCGCGTGCCCGTCGAGGGGGCCGCCGAGCGCGTCGCCGAGATCAGCGAGACCGGCGTCGAGGCCGTCATGGTCTTCGGTATTCCCGACTCGAAGGACGAGGAGGGCTCGCGCGCCTGGGCCGAGGACGGGGTCGTCCAGCGCGCGGTCCGGCAGATTACCGACGAGACCGACGCCTACGTCATCACCGACGTCTGTCTCTGCGAGTACACCGAGCACGGCCACTGCGGCGCGCTGGAGGAGGGGGCTCGCGAGCGCGAGACGGGCGGCGATGACGCCCGCGCGGAGCCGCAGATGACCGTCGACAACGACCACACCCTCGAACTCCTCGCGGAGACCGCCCGCTCGCAGGCCGCGGCGGGCGCGGACATGGTCGCGCCCTCCTCGATGACCGACGGGATGGTCGGAGCCATCCGCGAGCGACTCGACGAGACGGGCTTCGAGTCGGTCCCGGTCATGAGCTACGCGGCGAAGTACGAGTCGGCCTTCTACGGCCCCTTCCGCGACGCCGCGGACGGTGCGCCCGCGTTCGGCGACCGCCGGCACTACCAGATGGACCCGGCCAACGCCCGTGAGGCGATGCGCGAGGTGGCGCTGGACGTCGAGCAGGGCGCGGACGTGCTGATGGTCAAGCCGGCGCTGCCGTATCTCGACGTGGTCAGCGACGTCCGCCGCGAGTTCGACCATCCGGTCGCCGCCTACAACGTCTCCGGCGAGTACGCGATGTTACACGCCGCCGCCGAGAAGGGGTGGCTCGACCTCGAAGCTGTGGCTCACGAGTCGCTGCTGTCGATCAAGCGTGCGGGTGCGGACCTGATTCTCACCTACTTCGCCGAGGACGTGGCCCCACGGCTCTGAGAGGCGGGGACGAGCTGCCTCCGATGAGTCAGTCCGTCGACGCGGAGGTGTCCACGTCAGGTCGGTTCCCGCCGGTGTCGACGACGTCCGCGCTCGCGCGCGGGAGCGCGAGCGTGACGCTGGTCCAGCCGTCCGAGCGGTCGTGGATGACGGTGCCGCCGGCGGCTTCGGTAACCCAGCGGACCAGCCAGAGGCCGAGGCCGCTGCCGTGCTGGAGCTGGGTGATGTCCTCGCCGCCGAAGACGACGGCCCGGTCCTCGGGCGGGATGCCGGGGCCGTCGTCGGCGACGGTCACCAGCGCCTCGTCGCCCTCGGCGACGACGCTGACCCGGACGGTTGGGTCGCCGTCGTTGTGTTCGACCGCGTTGGCGACGAGCTCCTCGACGGCGGCCTCGACGGCGGGGTTGGCCGAGGCGGTCACCGACCGGTCGAGGTCGCGATCGACAGTCGCGTCCGGGTGCCGCTCGGCCGCCGCCGCGAGGACGCCCTCGACGGTCTCGGCGAGCGAGACGGTCGTGGTTCGCTCGGCGCGCTCGATGGCGTCCTCGATGGTGCGGGCCTTCTCGCTGACGCGCTGGAGCGCCTGCGCGTGGTCGCGGACGAGCCCGAGTCGGGCGCGCGTCTCCGGGTCGTCGACCGTCTCCCGGAGAGTGTTGACGACGCCCTCGATGACGGTGAGGTCGTTGCGGAGGTTGTGCCGAAGCACCCGGTGGAGGACCTGCAGGCGGCGCTGGCGGCGGCGCTGGTCGGTGATGTCGGTGTAGATGGCGAAGCCGTAGCGGCCGCCGCCCTCGCGCTCGTAGGGGATCCCCTGATAGAGGAACTCTCTGGGACCGGAGGCGGTCTCGCGCGTGACGACGGCGTGGTTGACCTTCCCTTCGGCGGTGCGCGCGTCGAAGTCGACGGCCTGGCCGCCCCGCTCGGGCGGGACGATGAACTCGTTGAGCGACTCGCCGACGACGGCGTCGGCGTCGTAGCCGAACACCTCCTCGAAAGCGGGGTTGACCGACCGGACGACCGGGATCGTCTCGACGATCTCGAACTCGACGACGGCGTCCTGGACGAGGTCGAACAGGTGCCCGAAGCGGTCCCGCGCGGTCGCGAGTTCGTCGCGCGTCCGCTCGAGGGTCACGTCCGCCTGCACGCTCCCGACCACTCCCCGCCGACCGGGGAGCGCGACGAGTTCGATGACGACCGGCGCCCACTCGGTCGCCGTGACCAGGCGACACCGGCAGGTCGTGCTCGCGAGTCCGTCGGCCTCCTGGACACGGGCCAGCGCCGCCTCGAAGCCGTCCCAGTCGTGCGAGGCGACCACCGCGTCGACTGGCCGTCCGGTGAGGGCTGTGGCGTCGGTGTCGAACCAGGTCGCGAAGGCCCCGCTGACGTACGCCAGGCGCTGGTTCTCGACGAGGAACATCAGCGCACCCTGACGAACGGCGGTCTCGCTGTCGTCTCGATGGCGCACTCGCCGTCGTCGGTCCCCGGCGGGCCGGTCACGACGGCGAGTCGCTGCTCGCCGTCGTCGCGATGGGTCTCGATCACCTGGTCGGCCGCGCCGGCGTAGAAGGCGGCGAACGTCTCGGAGACGCAGTCGTCGTCGACGACGTTACAGACGGTGTCGGCCGGTCCGAGCACGCCGTCGTCGTTCTCGTAGCGGGCGGCGCGCGCGGCCGCCTCGCCCATGACTTCGATCTCGCCGGCGATGTTGCCGACGACGAGCAGCGGCCGGTCGCGCCGGTCGGCGGTGACCTCGTTGACCTCGCCGAGCGAGCGGCGGTCGAGGGCGAAGACGTTGCGGCCGCCCCGCCAGTCGTCGAAGACGTCGAGGACGAACAGGCGGTCGGCCCGCAGCGCCGCGTCGACGCTCGTCCCGACCGATTCGAGCGCGCGGTCCAGCGTCGCCCGGTCGAGCGTCGGCGTCGGCGAGAGCGACACCGCGCGTCCGTCCGCGACGGCGCTGGCGGTCAGCGCGGCGAGGAGGCCGTCGACGCTCGCGCCGTCGGCGCGGCGGACGACCGAGCGGCCGCCCTCGACGAGGCCGCCGCCCAGCAGCTCGTCCAGGGACTCGACGCCGGTCGGGACCGTCGGAGCGTCGGCCAGTCGCCGGTCGCGGGTGGCGACGCTCGCGAGCGCGTCGTCGACCTCGGCGAGCATCGGCGTCTGCTCGGCGCGCGCCTCGCGGATCCGCTCCACGTCGGCTTCGATCTCTCCGGCCCCGGTGGCGACGCGCTCGACCCGGTCGGCGACGCGCTCGCTGGTCTGGGTCTGGTCGTCGGTGGCCGCCGAGACGGTGGCGATCCCCTCGCTGGCGGCCTCGACGGCCTCGGTGACTTCCTCGAGTGCGCGCATGGTCTCGGCGGCGCTGTCGGCGCCGCGGTCGACCTCTTCGGCGGTCGCGTCGAGTCGCTCGACCGTTCGGTCGGTCGCCCGCCGCACGTCCCCGAGGAGGTCGTCGATGGCCTCGGCCTGGCGCTGGGACTGCTCGGCGAGGCTCTTTATTTCCTCGGCGACGACGGCGAAGCCTTCGCCCTCGCCGTCGGCGCGCGCGGCCTCGATGGAGGCGTTCAGCGCGAGCATGTTCGTCCGGTCGGCGATGTCGTCGATGCCGGCGAGCGCGGTCGCGATCCGGTCGACGAGTTCTTCGAGGTCGGCCACCTCGCTGGCGGCGGCCTCGCTGGTGGCCTGCACGTCTTCGAGAACGGTCAGCGTCTCGGCGGCGGCCGCGTGACCCTCGGCGGCCTCGCTGGCGGCCCGGTCGGCGCGGCGGTCGACGTCGCTCGCGGTCGCCGCGACCTCCTCGATGGAGGCCGACAGGTCCGAGACGTCGGCGACGACCGCCTCGGTCTCGGCGGTCTGGTTCTCGGTCCGGGCGGCGATCGAGTCGAGTTCCCCGTCGACCGTCTCCGAGGCGGTTCGCACCACGCCGAGCGCGCCGGTGGCCGTCGCGAGCACGCGTTCGTCTCCCTCGTCCAGTGTCTCGCCGTCGAGTGACGCGTCCTCGTGCGGTTCGCGGTGATCCTGTGCGTCGGCGCTGGGGCCGTCGGTCTGTGCGTCGGCGCTGGGGCCGTCGGTCTGTGCGTCGGCGCTGTCGGCCCGCCGCTCCGACTCGTCGGCCCGGTCGGAGCGATGCTCGTCGTCGGGGTCGACCCCCGCTGCTCGTTCGCTGACGGTCATCTACTCCCGTGACTCTGGGAAACACACAAAAGGCTTGTCTGAAACGTATATATGTCCCTTATATCCGATCCATTGACTCGTCTGTGGACGGGCGTTCGGATACTGGCCGAGATATCGATGATGTTCGATCCGAGTTCCGACGGGACAGCCACCCCGACCGGACGGGCGCGCGTGTGACCGGATGATGTGAAACTCGGGCCTCTCGCGGCCCGATACTCCGCGGGTCGAGGAGGCCGCGAGGCCGGCGCGCGCGAGCATTTCGGCCCGGTTTCGCCGCGATCGCCGCCAACGCGGGTCGACGTTTGTCAAATTGTTTCGGACGAACGTCTCGCTTACTGGGCGTTCGACAACCTTATATCGATTAATGTCTGGTCAATATTCGACGTTCGTCCTCATACTCATGGGTGAATTGGGCGAATTTTAAGCCAAGTATTATATACTGGTGTTCCATGACCCTCAATCGAGATGCAAACCACGAACGTAGTGGGTTTGGGTGAATCGGTAGACAATCAACTAGATAAGTGCCGCTCTGGGGGTGAAGTGTAAATGCCAGTCGGTGCAGAAGTGGTCAGCGGGGTCAACACGGTCTGGGCGCTGACGATCGCCTTCCTGATCTTCTTCATGCAGCCCGGGTTCGCGCTGCTGGAGGCGGGGCAGGTACGGGCGAAAAACGTCGGGAACGTCCTGATGAAGAACATGACCGACTGGCTGTTCGGCGTCCTCGTGTACTTCCTGCTGGGGTACGCGGTCGCTGGGGTCGTCGGTCCCCTGACGAGCGGGGGCGAAATCGTCGAACCGTTCGCGTACATGTCCTCGCCGGGCGGCTGGGTGACCTGGCTGGTCGGTGCGGTCTTCGCGATGACGGCGGCGACCATCGTCTCCGGCGCGGTCGCGGGCCGGATGAACTTCTCGGCGTACGTCGTGGTGGCGCTCCTGATGATCGGGGTCATCTACCCGATCAGCGAGGGCTTCGCCTGGTGGGGCGGCCTGCTCGCCTCGGGCGGTTTCATCGGTGACGCTCTCGGCGTCGGCTACAAGGACTTCGCGGGCGCGACGGTCGTCCACATGCTGGGCGGCATCGCCGGGCTCGTCGGCGCGTACATGGTCGGTCCCCGCAGGGGCCGCTACGACGACCAGGGTAACAGCCAGCCGATCCCCGGCCACTCGATGCTGCTGGCCGTCCTCGGCACGCTGTTCCTGGCCTTCGGCTGGTACGGCTTCAACATCGGCACGTCGAGCATCTACGCCGGTAGCGGCACCTTCCTGGGTCCGCAGATCGGCCGCGTCGCGCTCGTGACGACGCTCGGTATGGGCGCCGGCGGCGTGGCGGCGATGCTCGTCTCCGCGTCCTGGCAGGGCAAGCCGGACCCGCTGTGGACGGCCAACGGCCTCCTCGCGGGCCTGGTCTCGATCACGGGCGCGGTCCCGCACGTGACGTGGTGGGGCGGCCTCATCATCGGCGCCATCGCCGGCGCGCTGGTGCTGCCGACCTACCGCTGGGTCGTCGACTCGCTCGGTATCGACGACGTCTGTGGCGTCTTCCCGGTCCACGGGAGCGCAGGTGCCATCGGGACCATCCTCATCCCGGTGTTCGCCGCCGACAGTAGCGGCACCGTCATCCTCGGTGACCCCTGGGCGTTCGGTGGCGTCGACCAGCTGGCCATGCAGGTCGTCGGCGTGGTCGTCATCGGGACCCTCGGGGTCCTCGGGGCGATGGTCGCGTTCGGTATCGCGGACGTCCTGTTCGGCCTGAACGTCAGCGAAGAGGAAGAGGAAACGGGTCTCGACCAGAGCGAACACGGTATCTCGGTCTACCCCGAGTTCACCGCGGGCGGCAGCCGCGACAGCCCCGGTGTGAGTGCGGACGGCGGTACCCCTGGAGGTGCTCAAGATGACTGACGAACTCAAGATGGTGACGGCGATCGTGCGACCGGACAAACTGGGCGACGTGAAGCAGTCGCTGGCGGAAGTCGGCGCCCCCTCGCTGACCGTGACGAACGTCTCCGGGCGGGGCTCACAGCCCGCCAAGAAGGGACAGTGGCGCGGCGAGGAGTACGTGGTCGACCTCCACCAGAAGGTCAAAATCGAGTGCGTCGTGGCGGAGATCCCCGCCGAGGACGTGGTCGACGCCATCGCCGACGCCGCCCACACGGGCGAGCCCGGCGACGGCAAGATCTTCGTCCTGCCGGTCGACGACGCGGTACAGGTACGCACGGGCGAATCGGGGCCAGAGGCAGTCTGAGGCCGGATGTCGGTCCCCATCGACGATATCGACCGGACGCTGCTGGCTGCCCTCCTCGCGGACGGGCGCGCGAGCGCGAGCGACCTCGCCGAGACCGCCGACGTGGCGACCGCGACGGTCACCAAGCGGCTCTCGCGGCTCGAAGACGACGGCGTCATCGAGGGGTTCCAGCCCGAGATCGACTACGACGCCGCCGGCTACGGCACGACCGCCGTCTTCCGGCTCGACGTCGACGGCGAGGGCCTCTCGGAGGTCGTCGCCGACCTGCAGGCCACCGGGCGGATGATCGGCGTCTACGAGGTCACCGGCGAACACGACGTCGTCGCGATTGGCAAGTTCACCGGGACCGAGGAACTCAACGAGCAGATCAAGACGCTGTTGACCCACCCGCACGTCCGCGCGACCAGCACGAACATCGTCCTCGAGACCGTCTCCGAGTACGACGCACCGCCGGTCGCGCCCGCCGAGTAGACCCGGACGCGGGTGCGGTCGTCGACGCGCCCGCCTCGCGGTGAGGGCCGCCACCCCTTCTCGACCGACGTTCGGACCGTTCCGAGGACACCCGATCACTTCCAGCCCGCTTTGCGAGACGTTCGTCACGGACCGCGCGCGAGCGTTTCACCCCCCGATGGGCCGTTTTTGCCGCTTTCGATGGTTGACGCCCGTCCAGATTAGACGGTTGTCCACCTTCGATCGGTGGACGAATTACAACCTTAAACAGATAATATTCTACTGTAATTTTGACGGTCGTCTACAAACATGCCTGAATTTCCGTCATTGTAAAGCAAACCCTTATACAGTGTGATTCCGGACAGTTCTCGCGTGAACTCCGTGACGTTTCGGAACCACAGTCGAGAGCGGCTGTGCGAACCGAAACCGTCGGGGTGGAAAGGTAGACACACGCACTCATGATAGATTCAATCGCACTGCAGACGGACGCGGGGACGCTGATCGACGGCATCAACAACACGTGGATACTGCTGGTGACCTTCCTGATCTTCTTCATGCACGCCGGCTTCGCCATGCTCGAGGCGGGGCAGGTACGCTCGAAGAACGTCTCGAACCAGCTGACCAAGAACCTCCTGACCTGGAGCGTCGGCGTGACGGTCTTTTTCCTCATCGGCGCCGGCGTGGACAGCTACGTCGGCGGCGCCGGCTTCGAGCCGGCCTTCGCCGCCGATAGCGCCTCGGGCTGGATCGGCTGGCTCTACGGCGCGGTCTTCGCGATGACCGCGGCGACGATCGTCTCGGGCGCGGTCGCCGGCCGCGCGAAACTGCGCGCGTACGTCGGCTACACCTTCTTGCTCGCGGCGGTCATCTACCCGGTCGTCTCGGGCATGGCCTGGTACGACGCCGGCCTGCTCGGCATCGACGGCGCTATCGGCTCGGCCATCGGCGTCGCCTTCGACGACTTCGCGGGCGGCACGGTCGTCCACGCGATGGGCGGCATCGCCGGCCTCACCGCCGCGTGGGTCATCGGCCCGCGGATGGGCCGGTTCAACGACGACGGCTCCGCGAACGTCATCCCCGGGCACTCGATGACCTTCGCCGTCCTCGGTACCCTGATGCTCGCCTTCGGCTGGTACGGCTTCAACGTCGGCACCTCCGCGATCTTCAACGCGAACGACGCGATCCTCCTCGACCAGCTCGGCCGCGTCGCCATGAACACGACCATCGCGATGGCCTGCGGTGCCATGGGCGCCGGCCTCGTCGCGTGGGCGAAAACCGGCAAGGTCGACACGCTCTACGTCGCCAACGGCCTCCTGGCGGGTCTGGTCGGCATCACCGCGATCCCCCACGCCTCGACCTGGTGGGGCGCGTTCCTCGTCGGTAGCGTCGCCGGCGCGCAGTTGCCCCTCGTCTTCTCGGTCGTCGAGAAGCGCCTGAACATCGACGACGTCTGTGCGGTCTTCCCGGTCCACGGTAGCGCCGGCGTCATCGGCACGCTCATGCTCCCCATCGTGGTCGAATCGAGCTACCTCGGCAGCACGAGTCGTGTGGACATGTTCCTCGCGCAGCTGTCCGGCGTCGTCGTCATCGCGACCTGGACCGTCGTCACGACCGCCCTCGTCTGGGGCGCGTTCAAGGCGGCCGGACAGGCCCGGGTCAGCCCCGACCACGAACAGGAAGGGCTGGACGTCAGCGAACACGGCGTCGAGACCTACCCCGAGTTCGGCGACGAGGAGACCGTCGTCGCGGACGGTGGCCTCGTCGACGACGTGCCGGCCACCCGCGCGGACGGTGACTCGAAATGAACGACGGATTCGATAGCGAACGCGAATCGACCGGCGAGCGACACTCGAACGCGAACACGACCATGACCGACGAACGCGACACCCACGACAGCACCGACATCGACGACAGCACCGAACCGACGACCGACGACCGCCTCCGCACCGACGGTGGCCAGCCCAACGACGGCGAGATCAAGATGGTCACCGCCGTCGTCCGCCCAGACAAACTGGGCGACGTGAAACAGGCGCTGGCGGAAGTCGGCGCCCCCTCGCTGACCGTGACGAACGTGTCAGGGCGGGGCTCACAGCCAGCGAAGAAAGGGCAGTGGCGCGGCGAGGAGTACGTGGTCGACCTCCACCAGAAGGTCAAAATCGAGTGCGTCGTCGCCGACATCCCGGCCGGCGACGTGGTCGACGCCATCGCCGACGCCGCCCACACGGGCGAGCCCGGCGACGGGAAGGTGTTCGTCCTGCCGGTCGAGAGCGCGCTCCAGGTGCGCACCGGCGATACCGGACTGGACGCGGTCTGACCCGGACGTGACCGCACACGCCTCACGCACGGGTTCGGACGGTGAGGAGGACGCCGACCTCGCTCTCGACGACGTCGACCGGCAGATCCTCGCGGCGCTCCTGGCGGACGGGCGCGCGAGCGCGAGCGACCTCTCGGCGGTAGCGGGCGTCGCCACGGCGACCGCGACCAAGCGCCGCCAGCGTCTCGAGGACGCGGGCGTGATCGAGGGATACCGACCGGTCGTCGACTTCGCGGCGCTGGGCTACGACGTGACCGCTGTCTTCCGACTGGACGTCGTCGGCGACGGCATCCCGCCGGTCCTCGCGGACCTGCGCGCGACCGGGCGGATGGTCGGCGTCTACGAGGTCACCGGCGACGCCGACGTCGTCGCCGTCGGCAAGTTCGCCGACACGGCCGAACTCGACGCGCAGATCAAGACGCTGCTGACCCACCCCGAGGTCCGTGGAGTCAACACGAACATCGTCCTCGATATCGTCACCGAGGACGCCCCGCTCCCCGTCGCCGACGCGGAGTCGGGATAGCGGTCGGACCTTCGCCCGGCCAAACACGTAACTCGGTCGCGCCCGACCGACGGGTATGTCCACGGCACCGGACGCCTACGACCAGTTACGCGAGCGCGTCGAACACCTCACGTATCTCGGCGACGCCGGAGGTATCGTGGCCTGGGACCAGCAGGTGACGATGCCCGACGGCGGCGCGCCGGCCCGCGCGAAACAGCAGTCGGCGCTGTCGAGCGTCGTCCACGACCGCCTCACCGACGACGCCGTCGGCGAGTGGCTCGACGACCTCGAAGACGCGGACCTGACCGACGACCAGCGGGCGGTCGTCCGCGAGACCCGCCGTGACTACGAGGAGGAGACCCGCGTTCCGGGCGACCTCGTCGCGGAGATCACCGAGACGAGTTCGGCAGCCCAGCAGACCTGGCAGGACGCCAAAGCGGAGGACGACTTCGAGAGCTTCGCGCCGACGCTCGCCGAGATCCGCGACCTGACTATCGAGCGCGCCGAGCACGTCCACCCCGACCGCGACCCTTACCGCGTCATGTTCGAGGGCGTCGACCCGGACCTCTCGCTGTCGACCGTCGAGGACGTCTTCGACGACCTGCGCGAGGGGCTCGTCCCTCTGATCGAGGACTTGCGCGAGGCCCACGACGACGCGGGCCTGGCGACCCTGCCCGACGAGGAGTGGGGCGAGGAGGCCGAACTCGGCCTCGCTCGCGAGGCGCTGGAGACGCTCGGGTACGACTTCGACCGCGGCCGCCTCGACACCTCGCCGCATCCCTTTACCAGCGGCACGCAGTTCGATTGCCGGGTGACGACGTGGGTCAAGCCCGAAGAGCCGCTCAACTCCCTGCTCGCGACGATCCACGAGTACGGGCACGCCTCCTACCAGCTCGGCCTCCTCGACGAGCACTACGGCACGCCGCTGGGGCAGGCTCGCTGGGAGATCCACGAGTCACAGTCCCGGTTCTGGGAGAACCACGTCGCCCGCACGCGGCCGTTCTGGGACTACTTCGCCGCGACCGCAAACGACTACCTCGGGACCGACCTCTCGGCCCGCGAGTTCTACGAGGCCGCCAATCAGATCTACCCGGACAACCTCGTTCGCGTAGAGGCCGACGAGCTGACCTACCACATGCACATCATCCTCCGGTCCGAGGTCGAAAAGCGATTCGTCCGCGGGGAGATCGACGTTGCGGAGGTTCCACAGGTCTGGAACGACACGATGGACGAGTACCTCGGTGTGCGGCCCGACACCGACAGCGAGGGCTGTCTGCAGGACATCCACTGGACCAGCGGCTTCGCCAACTTCCAGAGCTACACCGTCGGGAGCGTCCTCGCCGCGCAACTCGACGCCGCGATGCGCGAGGACCTGGCGAGCCGAGGCGAGGACGTCGACGCTCTCATCCGTGCGGGCGAGTTCGAGCCCCTGCTCGAATGGATGAACGAGCACGTCCACGAGCACGGCCAGCGCTACCCCGCCGACGAACTCATCGAGCGTGCCACCGGCGAACCGCTCACCGCCGAGTACTTCCTCGAGTACGCCCGCGAGAAGTTCCGCCCGCTCTACGGGGTCCGATAGTACTTCTTGGAGACCGTTTCCGGATCGCGTCGACTCCGGTGTCGGCGCGTACCGATAGGTCGCTACAGGAATCACGGTGACTCGCATCGAAGGGGTATTGGGCTCGCTCGGCGTGATTGGCCCATGGATCCCCTCGGCGACGCTGTCGGTGACGCTTCCCTCGGCGAGGTGCTCGAAGACGTCTCCGGCGGGGGGACGCTGCTGTCCGTCCAGCCCGGCGGCAACCACGGCGACACGCTCATCTACCGGGGGTTCGACGCGCTCGTCGCCGACCTGGCCGTCGACCGCGTCCCGTTCGCGGCCGGCGAGAACCGCTACGACGGCCCGCCGCTGCCCACGCTGGACGCCCGGCAGACGTTCAGGTTCGTCCGCCAGCACGCGCTCCATCTGGGTCACCGACTGCGGACCGACCCGGCGGCCGTGTATATCCACGGCGGCGGCAACTTCAACGACGTCTGGAAAGGCGGGATCAACTGCCTGCTGACCGTCGCGCGTTACTTCGACTGTCCGGTCGTCGTCGGCCCGCAGAGCTGTCGCTTCGAGAGCATCGACCCCGCCCGCGTGTTCGACCGCGTGGACAACGACCTCTACTTCTTCTGTCGCGAGCAGTACTCCCTCGAGATCATGCGCGAGGCGACCGCCGGCCGCGAGAACGTCTCGCTCGGCCTCGACCACGACACCGCGCTCGCGCTGGCTCCGGCGGACCTGCCCCTCGGCGAGACTGTCGGGGAGGCCGCCGTCGGCGAGACTGCCGGGGAGACCGCCGCCGAGTACGCGCTGGTGGCGATGCGGGCCGACCGCGAGAGCGCGAGCCCGATCCTCGGAGAGGACATCGCCGCGCCCATTCGAGTCAGCGACGCGAGCGTCGCGGCGTCGTCGTTCACGGAGTTCGTCGAGACTGTCGCGCGAGCGCGCGTGGTGTACACCGACCGCCTCCACGTCGCGATCCTGGCGACGATCCTCGACATCCCGGTGACGTGGTACGAGATCGGCTACCACAAGGCCCGCGGCGTCTACGAGCACTCGCTGGCCGACCGCGAGACGGTCACGTTCGTCCCCCGCGAGCAGTGGGCCTGACGGACCCGTGGGGTAGAGGGAACTGTCGCTCAGTCGTTGGCGTCGAGTCGCTCCCCGCCTCAGTTAGCGTCGAGCCACGCTTGGACTCAGTTGGCGTCGAGCCACGCTTCGATCTCGTCGGTGCGGGCGCCGCGGCGGTGTATCGTCCCGCTCTCGACGTCGACGACGGTGCTCTCGGCGCCGGGCGTCTCGCCCCCGTCGAGGACAACCGCGACCGCCTCGCGGATCTCCGCGCTCAGTTCGTCGACGCGCCGGACGCTCCCGGTGCCCGAGCGGTTCGCGCTCGTCGCAGTGACGGGCACGCCCGCGGCCTCGTAGAGAGCGAGTGCGAGGTCGTGGTCCGGGACGCGCACCCCCACGCGGTCGCTGCCGGCGGTGAGGACATCGGGGACCGTCTCGCCGCGCTCGACGACCACTGTCACCGGCCCCGGCAGGAACTCGTGCATGAACGCCCGCTCGCGCGCCGTCGGGTTCGTGTACTCCGTCGCCGTCTCGAGGTCGGGCACGCCCAGCGAGACCGGCTTGTCACGGTCGCGGCCCTTGATCTCGAAGACCCGCTCGACGGCTTCGGCGTCGACCGCGTTCGCGCCCATCCCGTAGACTGTCTCCGTCGGGTAGACGACGGGCTCGCCGTTCCTGATCGCTTCGCCCGCTCGCTCGACTGCTTCGGTCATCGAGTATCCGTTGGCCGCTCCTGTGGATAAGCGTCACGCGTTCGGGATCGATGGGTAGGGGCTGGCGGTTCGCTAGCTGTCGTTTCGACCGTAGATCGCACCGCGACCGCTGGTGATCCTGTGCGTTGAACGCCCTCGCTGCGCTCGCTAGCTGTCGAAGTGACCGCAAACCGTACCGCGACCGCACTCGATCCTGTGAGCTGAAAGCCCTCGCCCCGCTCGCGGTCGCCTGAGCGGGATATTCTCGCTCTCCGCACCGCCCGCGAGAATAGGGCCACGCTCAGGCGACTAAACTGAACGCGAGCGCGCCTCGCCCTTTCAGTCCACCAGGACCGCCACCGCCCCGCACCGCGACCGCAGACAGCCACATACCTCCCCAGCCGATTGCGTTACTCGTCGTGCCTCCTGCGTTACTCATCCCTCGCACGGGAACGTCGCGCCACGGAGGGCGCGACGGCGCGCGCCACCGCAACGGCAACCACCGCAACAGCAACGACCGCAACCGCGACCGAAATGGAAAATTACAGCGCTTCCAGCGTGGCCTCGACTGCGTCGTAGTCGGGGAACTCGGGCCACTCGCTGGCGGCCCAGGCGTACTGGACGACGCGCTCCTCGTCGAGGACGAAGACGGCGGGCCGGGGTTCGGCGACGCCGGCCATGCCGTCGAGATCGTGGACGATACCGTAGGATTCGGCGACGCCGTTGGCGGGATCGGAAAAGAGCCGGTAGTCCATCTCGCGCTCCGCGATCAGGTCCTTGTGCTCGTAGGGCGACGAGATAGAGAGGCCGACGACGGTGACTTCGGGGGCGACCTCCTGGCCCCAGCCGCGGTCGCGGATCTCGTTCCAGATGTACGTCGCGGGGAAGGCGCCATCCATCGTGTAGAAGACGAGCGCGACGGGCCCCTCCGCGGTCAACTCGGAGAGCGCGGCGTCCTCCCAGTACTCGGTGCCGACGAGCGGGCGCTCGAAGTCGGGAGCGACCTCGCCCTCGGCGGGCGGGTCGGGGGCGGGCAGGTCGACGACGTCGAACGGCAGGTCCATCTCAACTCCCCTCCCCGCCGTCGCCGTAGGTGCGGTCGAGGTACTCGACGATGTTGCCGCTCTCGGACATCGTGACACCGGTGGACTCGTCGACGATGGCGGGGACGGTCCGCTTGCCGGTCAGACGCTTGACGACGGTGCGCTCGCTGTGCATCGGTTCGATGTAGCGCGACCGGTACTCGAGACCGTGTTCGTCGAGCGCGCGGACGACCCGCTCGCAGAACGGACACGCCTGCAACCGGTACAGCGTGATGGCTGACTCGCTCATGACCGGCCGTTGGGCCGAACCGCGTGTAAGCCCTTCGGGGCCGTGCGCGCCCGGCGCTGCGAGCGATCCGCGCCGCGAGCGACCCCGAGGTTTACATACGAAGGGGCGACCACCCCCACCGTGTTCGGTTCAGAGCGAGCGCGCGGCGCGAGCCCCGTGGTCGGTGTCGTGGTCGTCGTCGGCGTGACGGTCCTGCTGGCGGCGACCGTAGCCGGGTACGCGACTTTCGCCGCGACGCTCGACGACCCCGCGCCGCGGGCAACCTTCGACGCCGAGGTGTCGGCGACCGACGGCTGGCCCGACGGACAGCGACTCCGGATCGTCCACGGCGGGGGCGAACGACTCACCGTGGCGAACCTGTCGCTGGTGGTCGCGATTCCCCGTGTCGATGCCAGCCCGCGGATCGTGGATCTGCCCGCGAGGCGACTCGCAGGGCCGCACGTCCGCGGGCGAGACGTCTTCGATGGGACCTACGCGGGGGTCGACGGGGCGCTCGACGCGACGAGCGGAGACGGCTACTGGGCGAGCGGCGAGCCGGCGTCGGTGCGGATCGCACAGGGAGAGATAGACCTGCGGCCGGGCGACCGGGTCGCCGTCCGCGTGATCCATCGGCCGACGAACGCGGTGGTCTGGCGGACGGAGGTCGTTGCGTCGTGACCCGCTGGCTGGACGGGGGACGCGCTCGCTCGACTTTCGATCGGTTTTGTCGGCGAGAATCGGGCGTTTCGGCGGTCGAACGCGTCTATTAGATGGTAAGCCTTAATCCCGGTGACGCGCAATCTCCGACGCTGATGGTATCACCGGCAGTCGCGTGGCCGTGGCTCGACGCCGCTGTACAGCTACAGGTAAACGTCGTCGGCTACGACGTACCCAAGAACGTCTTCGCCGGCATCGGGGTGCTCGTCATCGGTGTTCTTATCGGGCTTTCGGCGTTTTTCTCCTCGTCCGAGATCGCGATGTTCTCGCTGCCGGCCCACCGCGTCGAGGCGCTGGTCGAGGACGGTCGCCGCGGCGCGCGGACGCTCAAGGCGCTGAAAGCCGACCCCCACCGACTGCTGATCACCATCCTCGTCGGGAACAACCTCGTCAACATCGCGATGTCCTCGATCGCGACCGGTCTGTTCGGCCTCTATATGAGCCAGGGCCAGGCGGTGCTGGCGGCGACGTTCGGCATCACTGCCATCGTCCTGCTGTTCGGCGAGAGCGCGCCCAAGTCCTACGCGGTCGAGAACAGCGAGTCGTGGTCGCTCCGGATCGCCCGCCCGCTGAAGATCTCCGAGTACGTCCTCCTGCCGCTGATCGTCGTCTTCGACCGGCTGACCCAGATCGTCAACAAGCTGACCGGCGGCCGCTCGGCCATCGAGGAGTCCTACGTCACCCGCGAGGAGATCCAGGACATGATCGAGACGGGCGAGCGCGAGGGCGTCCTCGACGAGGAGGAACGGGAGATGCTCCAGCGGACCCTGCGATTCAACAACACCATCGTCAAGGAGGTCATGACGCCGCGGCTGGACATGAACGCCATCTCGAACGACGCCTCCATCGCCGAAGCCATCGAGCAGTGCATCCACAGCGGCCACGCCCGCCTGCCGGTGTACGAGGGGAGCCTCGACAACGTCATCGGGGTCGTCCACATCCGCGACCTGGTCCGGGACCTGAACTACGGCCAGGCCGAGGAGGACCTCGACCTCGAGGACATGATCGAACCGACGCTGCATGTCCCCGAGTCGAAAAACGTCGACGACCTCCTGACCGAGATGCGTGACGAACGGCTCCACATGGTCATCGTCATCGACGAGTTCGGGACCACCGAGGGCCTGGTCACGATGGAGGACCTCACCGAGGAAATCGTCGGCGAAATCCTCGAAGGCGGCGAGGAGGAACCCATCGAGTACGTCGACGACGACACCGTCGTCGTCAAAGGCGAGGTCAACATCGAGGAGGTCAACGAGGCCCTCGATATCGACATCCCCGAGGGCGAGGAGTTCGAGACCATCGCCGGCTTCATCTTCAACCGCGCCGGCCGCCTCGTCGAAGAGGGCGAAGTCATCGACTTCGACGGCATCGAGATCGCCGTCGAGGCCGTCGAGAACACCCGCATCATGAAAGCGCGACTCACCCGCACCGTCGACTACGACCCCGACGGGTTCGACGGCGGCGAGGAGCCCGACGCCGACGCCGACGCCCCCGACGTCTCGACCGACTGACCGACCGATCGACTGACCGCGACCCTGTTTTCGGACTCGTGACCGCTGCCGCAGTGACTCGCCGCCCGAGTTACGACGGCCGTCGAAACCCCTTCGTTTCGGGTGGAGATCCAGCCGTGATAGCGACCGCGCCGCGGGAAATTCGCGGGGCGTGCGAGTCGGTCACGGACAGGGAAAGGGCGGTCAGTCTCGGGCGTCGATGTCGGCGCGGCCGCTGGTGGCGCTCCGGACGCGGTCCCGGAGTTCGGGGGCGTCTTCGACGGGTGCGCGGACGTCGAAGGCGACCTGTTCGGCGTAGTCCGCCGCGAACTCGACGCCCTCGCTCTCCAGGATGCCGCGGACGGTGCCGGAGTCGTCGTATTCGACGGTTATCGAAAAGCGCTCGTGGGGGCGTTCGGTGCGCGTCCCGGCGGCGTCGAGGCCGTCTTTCACCGCGCGGGAGTACGAGCGGGCGAGCCCGCCGACGCCGAGGTTCGTCCCGCCGTAGTAGCGGGTGACGACGGCGACGACGTTCTCTACCTCCTCCTGCTGGAGGACGTTCAGCGCGGGGTCGCCAGCCGACCCGGAGGGTTCGCCGTCGTCGCTGGCCCACTCGCGGAACGGGTCGGCGCGCACCCGATAGACGGGGACGTTGTGCGTCGCGTCCGGGTACTCCGAGCGGATCTCCTCGATGAAGGTTTCCCCCTCATCGACCGTGCGGGCGGGGGCGACGTGGCCGATGAACTCAGAGCCCCGCACCTCGAAGCGGGCCTCGCCGCGGCCGGCGACCGTCCGGTATGGCTCGCGCTCGCTCACGCCTTCGTCTCGGGGTGCCCCGCGAAAAGCGCTTTCTGTCACAGGCGGGAATGCTGTGGGCCGACGGTGGCTACGGGCGGCCTGGAAGCCCGCATCGAGTGTTCTGGACTGTGACCGCACACAGCGTGAAATCCCCCGCAGGAGCGATCGTGACCGCCACCGCGAACAGCCTGAAAGCCCCTGCTCGCTCGTACTCGCGGCAGAGCCGCTCGCATTCGAGGCGCTTCGCGCTTCGCACCCCTCACTGCGGTGTCTGCGCACGGCACTGAAGGCGCCGTTCGCACGGGCCGAGGCGTCTGCGACGCCTCGCGGCTTACGTCGTCGGGGCGGCGCCGAGCGAGCAGCCCCTTTCATTCCCGCCCGATCCGGCCGGTTCGACAGTCTGTGCGGGTGGGTATGAAAGGGGCCGCCCGCTCCGGGAAGGCGGACGCAGTAAGCACCGCAGCGAGTGAAACGAGCGAGGAGCGCAGCAAGGCCCCCGACCGGAGCGGGCGGGGGCTTTCAGGCTGTTGGCGGTGGCGGATCCAGTAGTTGCTGTGGAAGCTTTCAGGCTGCTGGCGGTGGCGGATCCAGTCGTCACTACGGGGTTTCACGGCAGTACCGTCCGATCCAGGTCCGTTTCCAACGACCGCGGCCGATCCTACTCCCGACTGCCCCAGACACGCTTGTCCAGCACTCGAACTTCCATCCCGTCACGAACAGGTATCTGACAGGAGAGGCGGGGGTAGCCGAAGCGGTCGGCGAGGTCGTCGTGCCAGTGGTCGGGGTCGGGCGGAGCGGCCAGGCGAACGCCGCAGGTGGCGCAGATCCCCCGACCGCCGCAGTTGGCGCGCTGTGCCCAGCGGCCGTGCGGGCTGATCCCGGCGGCGAGCAGGGCGTCGCGGAGCCGCGTCCCTGCGGGCGCCGTGACTTCGTGGCGCTCGCCGTCGGGCGTCTCGACGGTGACCGTGGCCTCGCTGCCGGCGGCCGCGGGCGACTCGTCGCTCTCGGGCATCTATCGGTGCTGCGGACGCGAACCGCAAAAATCGTCGGTCGACCGAGCCTCACCGCAACTCGATCGAGTGGACGAACGGCAGGTCGCGGATCTCGTTGATGAGGTCGCCGGGCAACCGCTCGTCGGTGATGACGTAGAGCCGTGGCTCGTCGGTGAACTCGGGGTCTTCGCTGATCGTCTGGCGGATGGAGATGCCCCGGTCGGCGATGGCGCCGGTGACCGTCGCGACGATGCCCGACTCCTCGGCGTCCCGGACCGCGACCGCGAGCACGGTCAGGTCGAGGACGGGCGCGAGATCCATCAGGCTCGGGATGGCGGAGATGTTCTGAAAGATCCGCCGGAGTTCGTCGTCGTCGAGGATGGCGTCGGTGGTGGCGTCGACGACGCGGCGGTCGACGCCGGCCTCGCGGGCGATGCCCGTGTTCGGAATCTCGATCCCGCCGGAGACGACCCGACCCTCGTCGCTGACCGAGAAACCCCGCTCCAGGAGGAGGCGGATGACCGCCTGCTGGCTGGGCGAGTCCGCGAACTTCTCCATGATCGCGTCGAACGTGGCGGTCTCGTCGGCCATGTCAGAGGTCGCCCTTCGTCGAGGGGGTGTCGCTGCGGCGCTCGTCGATGCGGGTGGCGTCGTCGAGCGCGCGGGCGAGGCACTTGAACAGCGCCTCGACCTCGTGGTGGGCGTTCTCGCCCTCGATGTCGGCGTGGAGTGTGAGCCCGGCGTTCATCGCGAGCGAACGCAGGAAGTGCCCCGCCATGTGGCTGGTCACGCCGCCGACCGACGCCTGGGAGAACTCGCCGTCGAACTCGAAGAACGGGCGGCCGCTCACGTCGACGACCACGCTCGCGACGGCCTCGTCGAGCGGGACCCGGCGGTCGGCGAAGCGCCGAATGCCGCGCTTGTCGTCGAGCGCTTCGTCGAAGGCCTGGCCGAGCGTGATGGCGACGTCCTCGACGCTGTGGTGGGCGTCGATCTCCAGGTCGCCGTCGCACTGCACAGTGAGATCGAAGAGGCCGTGCGTGGCGAACGATTCGAGCATGTGGTCGAAAAAGCCGATCCCCGTGTCGACGGTGGCGTCGCCGTCGCCGTCGACGTCGAGCGTGACCTCGATCTCGGTCTCGGCGGTCTCCCTCGTGACCGCCGCCGTCCGCGCTGTCATACCTCCACCCAGCGCGCCCGCCTATTTGGTGATTGCGTTCGTTCGAGGGATGAGATGTGGGGTTGCTGGTGCAGACTGCGTGAAAACTCCGCGGAGTGACCCCGACCGCGACCGCAGACAGCGTGAAAGCCCCTGTAACAGAGACCGAAACCGCCACCGCGAACAGCGTGAAAGCCCCTGCTCGCTCGTACCGCCGCGCCTCGCTGCGCTCCTCGCTCGCTGCGCTCACTGCGGTGCTTACGTCGTCGGGGCGGTGACGAGCGACCAGCCCCTTTCAGTCCCGCCCGCGTAGACTGTCCGACCAGCCGAATCGGGTGGGACTGAAAGGGGCCGGCCGCTCCGGGAAGACGGCTGACGTAAGCACCGCAGCGAGGGGTGCGAGGCGCGAAGCGCCTCGAATGTGAGCGGCTCTGCCGCGAGCAGGAGCGAGGCGCGCAGCGAAGCCCTCGACCGGAGCGGTCGGGGCTTTCAGGCTGTTTGCGGTGGCTGTCCAGCCCATTCGAAACAGGGCTTTCGCGCAGTCTATAGATATCCCGTACGCTCCATCTCGCACTCGTCGATCTCGCCGAAACCATTACGATGAGTATCCGAGTGGTTCGCCCATGGTACTCGATTTCATCAAGAGCCTGTTCGGGCAGGTCGCCGAGGAGTCCGTCGAGGAGGTCGTGGAGGGCGGTGACGTCTCCGACGGCGTCGTCGACGGGGTCACTGACACGCTGGAAGACCAGAAGTAGTATTCCCGTTTCTCAGTCTTCGGTGGCGCCAGCGGCGGCCGCGACGCGATTGCGCCGGCGTTCGGCGAGGCCCGCCAGTAGTACCACGACGAGCGCGAGGACGAGCGGCGCGATCAGGTACTGCATGGCCGTGGCGGCGTCCGACCCGCCGATGACGACGCCCATCACCGCCGGGACGGAGCCGACGCCGACCGACCCCATCCCCGAGGCCAGGGCGTTGACCGGCCCGCTGTACTGGGGGACGGCGTCGGTCGCGTAGGCCATCATCGTCGGGAAGAAGCCGGCGATGAGCAGGCCGATGACGGCGATGCCCGCGAGGACGGCGTACCCCTCCGCGACGACGAACGTGAACGCGAACGCCGGGACGAGCCCGGCGACGAGCCCGGCGAGCAGGGGGAGATACCCCACCCGCTCGGCGAGCGCGCCGCAGGCGAACCGGCCGGGGACGTAGGCCACGAGCATCACCGTCAGCGTCACCTCGGCGATGCCCTCTGGGAGTTCCTCGGCCGCGTAGTAGGGCAGCCAGGTGAACAGTCCGCCCTCGACGCCGGTGATGAAAAACAGCGCGGCGAGCATCGCGACGATCTCGGGCCGGCGGAGCAGGTCCGCGGCGCTCTCGCGGGTCAGCGGCTCCTCCTCGCTCTCGACGGTGGGGGCGTCGAGCCGCCAGAACAGCGCGGCGGCGAGGACCACGACGACCGCGAGCACGCCGTAGGCGATGCGCCACGACCCCAGCCAGATCGCGGCCGCGATCGCGGCGGGCCCAAGCGCTGCGCCGATCGCCCACGACATGTCGTAGCGGTTGTACATCCGCCCGCGGTCGTCGGGGTAGAAGTGACTCAGGACGGGCCGGTCGAGCGCGCGGACGAAGCCCGTCATCGTCCCGCGGAGTCCGATCGCGGCGAGGAAGACGACGAACGCGGGCGCGAGGCCCATCACGACGAGCGCGGCGGCGCTACCGAGCAGGCCGACGATGATAAAGCGCCGCGAGTCGAGGTGGCCGGCACCCGACCCGACGACGAGCATGACGGTCAGATAGCCGATGGTCCCGACGGGCGCGACGAGGCCGAGTTGCCAGGCGGGCGGGCTGAACTCCGTCGAGAGCGTCGGCAACACCGCGCCGCGCACCTGCAACATCGCGCCCGTCGTCGCCACCGAGAGAAAGAGCGCCAGCGTCCACAGCCGACGGTTGTCACTCACCGGCGACCACTCCGTCGCTCGCGGGCCACAGACGCTCGCCGGACCTCCGTCGCTCGCCGGAAACCTCGGTCATCTGGATCGACTGGGCGGCGCTGTGCGAGTCGAACTGCGACACGGTCGGAGCTATCGACTGCGAGCGGAAAAGCGCTTCCAGCGAGTCCGGGAAGGTTCTGCCGGGACCGACAGCGGGATGTGCGTCAGCGGGGTCGGCGGCTGGAGCGGTCGCCCCGGTCGGGGCGGCCGTCCCGCTCGGGACGGCCCCGATACTGGCCGGTCCGCCGCCCTCAACTGTCCAGCGGCACGTCGACGACGCCCAGCTGGCTCATGAGTCCGAACATGTCGGGGCGGAGCCAGCGCTCGGTGATCTTGCCGTCTTCGATGCGCGTGAACACCATGTTCTCGATCTCGACCGAGCGCCCGGTCGGTTCGATACCCATGAACTCCCCTTCGTGGGTGCCCCGGAGCGTGAGCCGCATCGCGACCGTGTCGCCCTCGGCGACGATGTCTTCGACCGTCGCCTCCATGTCCGGGAACCCCGCAAGCACGTCTTCGATGCTCTCGGCTATCTCGGCGTGACCCTCGTAGTCGCCGTCGGGCGCGTGCTCGACGGCGTCGGCCGCGTACACCTCGATGACCGCCTCGATGTTTCCGTCCGTCGCTATCTCCTCGGGGACTCGCCGCGCGAGTCGCTTGTTCGCGTCTTTGGTTGTTGTCGCCATCGTCTCCCCCGGCACCCGCGCCAGCGACGCTCGCGATTCGACCGGCGAACGAGCGCGTCGGCTCGACGGATGCCGCCTCACTGTTCGCACGGATCCGTGGTATGTGTTGTCGCGGGACACTGTCTCGCTTGGGAACCGATACGTGCCACTCGCGCGCCGAATTCGCCGGTTCCGTGCGGTCGGTGGATCCCGCGTCCGTGCCGGATTAGATGACGTCGTCGCGGCTCCGCTCAGACGGCGTCCATTGCGGCTTCGAGCGTGAACTGTCCCTCGTAGAGTGCGCTGCCGACGACGACGGCGCTGGCGCCCGCGCCTTTCAGCGCGTGCACGTCGTCCAGCGTCGCGACGCCGCCGCTGGCGACCACGGGGATATCGACGGCGTCGACGAGTCGCTCGACCGGGTCGGTCCGCACACCTTCGAGTCGCCCCTCGACGTCGACGTTCGTGAAGAGGATGCCGGCGGCGCCCAGGTCGGCGTAGCGGCCGGCCGCCTCGGCGGGGTCGATTCCAGTACTCTCGGTCCACCCAGAAACGACGACTTCCCCGTCTTTCGCATCGAGGCTCACGAGGACGCTGTCCGGATATTCGTCGCTGATCTCGGCGACGATGTCGGGGTCCTCGACGGCGGCGGTGCCGAGGATCACCCTGTCGACGCCCGCCTCGAGCAGCGCGGTGGCGTCGTCGACGGTGCGGATGCCGCCGCCGAGTTGGACGTCCACGTCGGCGTCGAGCGCGTCGAGGGCCTCGACGATGGCGGCGATGGCGTCGGCGTTCGCGCGCTCGCCATCGAAGGCGCCGTCCAGGTCGACGAGGTGGAGCGTCCGCGCGCCCTCGTCGACCCAGCGTTCGGCTGCCTCGACGGGGTCGCCGTAGGCTTTGCCGGTGCCGCGCTCGCCGCCGACCAGTTGGACGACCTGGCCGTCCTGTACGTCGACCGCGGGCACGACCTCGAACTCGGGGAACATACCCGTTCGTGGGCGAACGCGGCGGGAAAGCGTGTCGATCCGCGCGACGGAACCGCCGACCGAAAAGCCGCCACGTTTTACTCGGCGTCGGTCGACCGGCCGGGTATGGTATCGCTGTTGCTCGTCGTCGGTGTCGGCGTCGCGGTGTTCGTCGGGTTCAACATCGGGGGGTCGTCGACGGGCGTCGCGTTCGGGCCGGCGGTCGGGAGCGGCACGGTCTCGAAGACCGCCGCGGCGGCGCTGATGACCTTCTTCGCCCTGCTGGGCGGCGCGACCGTGGGCACGAACGTCATCCGGACGATGGGCGGCGACATCGTCCCGCAGGACCAGTTCACGCTCGCCGCCAGCGTGACCGTCCTCTTTTTCGTCGGCCTCGCGCTCCTCGTCTCGAACCTCTTCGGCGTGCCCGCCTCGACGTCGATGACGGCCGTCGGCGCCATCGCGGGGCTGGGCGTCGCGACCGACACGATCGACTGGGAGGTCATGGGCGAGATCGTCACCTGGTGGCTGGTCGCGCCCGTCCTCGCCTTCTGGGTCTGTGCCGTCATCGGGCGCTACCTCTACCCGCACATGGAGGCCCGGTTCGCCATCGAATCGCCCGGCGAGGAGGTCTCCACCCGCGAGCGGATCGGCGGGGCCCTGGTCGTCGTTATCGGCTGTTACATGGCCTTCTCGGCGGGGGCGTCGAACGTCGCCAACGCCGTCGCGCCGCTGGTCGGCAGCGGCGAACTCCCCCTCTATCCCGGCGTCTTCCTCGCCGGCGGCGCCATCGGGCTGGGCGCCTTCACGATCGCGCGGCGCACCCTCGACACGGTCGGGAACGGGCTGACGGACCTGCCGATCCTCGCGGCGCTCATCGTCGAAGTCGTAAGCGCGAGCATCATCACCGGCCTCTCGCAGATCGGCATCCCGGCGAGTCTCGCGGTGTCGGCGACGATGTGCATCGTCGGCCTCGGCTGGGGCCGGGCCACCCGGACGACCCGGCTCTCGGACGCGGCGGGCGCGGCCGTCAGCGGCCCCGACGAGGAGAGCGGGGTCTCCGTCAACGCGCTCGCAGACGGCGACGGCGGGGCCCCGACGATCGGCTCACAGAAGGAGAAAGTCGAGGCCGCCGAAGCGGCGGAGGCGGACGCGGACGATGAAGACGATGCGAATGCGGACGACGACGAGGACGGCGTAGATGCGGAGGAGGCGGACGACGTGACGGACGAGAGCACGGACGCGACCGACGAGGAAGAGGAAGCGCCGTCGGGGCCGCCGGCGCCGGAGGACGTGCCGAAGATCGGCGAGGAGGACCCCGAGGAACTGACGGCCGCGGATCTGTTCGACCCGGCGGCGACCGGCCGGGTCGTGATGCTGTGGATACTCACGCCGTCGATCTCGGCCGGGGCGTCGTATCTGGTCTTCCAGTTCCTCCCGATCCCCTGACCGGCGACTCCGGGCGCCGAGCGCCGCTCGCGAGCCGCCGGTCGTCGTCGAAGGTCGGTACGCTTTCGGTGGCCCCACCACTGGTCACGGTATGGTCACGCTGTTGCTCGTGGCCGGAATCGGGGTCGCGGTGTTCGTCGGATTCAACATCGGCGGTTCTTCGACGGGTGTCGCGTTCGGGCCGGCTGTGGGAAGCAACACGGTATCGAAAGCTGGCGCCGCGGCGCTGATGACGCTCTTCGCCTTCGCCGGCGGGTGGACCGTCGGTCGCGAGGTCGTCCAGACGCTCGGCAGCGACATCGTCACGACGGAGTTCACCCTCCCGATCAGCATCGGCGTCCTCTTTTTTATCGGGCTGGCGCTGTTCGTCTCGAACGTCTTCGGCGTCCCCGCCTCGACGTCGATGACCGCGGTCGGCTCGATGGCGGGACTGGGTCTGGCCCGTGGGACGCTCAACTGGGCCGAGATGGGCCAGATCGTCTCCTGGTGGCTCGTCTCGCCCATCCTCGCCTTCTGGATGAGCGCCGTCGTCGGGCGCTACTACTACCCCCGGCTCGTCGAGTGGTTCGCCGTCACCCAGACGAAGGGGGCGCTGGTCGAGTTCGACCGCTCGGGGACCGTCCCGCGGCCGGTCCTCGGCCCGAACACGACCCGGCGGGAGTTCGTCGGCACGTCGCTGGTCGTCGGGATCGGCTGTTACATGGCCTTCTCGGCGGGGGCGTCGAACGTCGCCAACGCCGTCGCGCCGCTGGTCGGCAGCGGGTCGGTGTCGATGAACGAGGGACTGCTGCTCGGCGCCGCCGCCATCGGGCTGGGTGCGTTCACAATCGCCCGCCGGACGATGGACACCGTCGGCAACGACCTGACGGACCTGCCGCTGCTCGCGGCGCTCGTGGTCGCGACGGTCAGTTCGACCATCGTGACCGCGCTCTCGGCGCTGGGGATCCCCGCGAGTTTCGTCATCATCGCGACGATGAGCATCGTCGGCCTCGGCTGGGGACGGGCGACCCGCACAGTGACTATCTCCGATGCCCGCGAGGGCGACCGGCCGGAAGTATCCGTGGGCGCGCTGGCGGCAGATACTCCCGACGCCCCCACCGTCGGCGGCGAGGGTGGGACCCCCGAGGCGGACCCGCCGGCGATCGGCGACGAGGAGTCGGTTCCGCGGGCCGACGACCTGTTCGAGCCCGCGACGACCGCGCGGGTGATCTTCCTGCAGAACATCGTGCCGGCCATCGCGACGCTCGCCTCGTTTCTGCTCTTCCGGTTCGCACCGATCGGGTGAGCCTGGACCGGGGCCGGTCGGGCGGGTCCGGATCGTGGGCGGTCGGGCGGGTCCGGATCGTGGGCGGTCGGGCGGGTCCGGATCGTGGGCGGTCGGGTGAGTCGGCGACGAACGTCGCTCGCAGTGGCCGGATCGCCCACTCTGTCCGCGAGCGGCGGACGCGTGTCCACTCGGATGCCGAAGACATTCGTGGATCGGTCACGGTGGCTCGCCGGAGCGTGGCCGAAACAGCAAAGTCTAACCGTGCGGGGGGCAAATCGGCGGGTGATGCCCACCGTAGAGTACCTGAACTACGAAGTACTGGACGACCATGGCTGGGACATGTACGACGAATCGACGTTCGACGAGGCCGCCGACGCGGGCCTCGACGACGAGGACTACGGCTCCCTCGAAGTGAACGAAGGCGAGTACATCCTCGAAGCGGCCGAGGCCCAGGGCTACGACTGGCCGTTCTCGTGTCGCGCCGGCGCCTGTGCGAACTGCGCCGCCATCGTCGTCGAGGGAGAGATCGACATGGACATGCAGCAGATCCTCTCGGACGAGGAGGTCGACGAGAAGAACGTCCGACTCACCTGCATCGGTAGCCCCGCCGCCGACACCGTTCGTATCGTCTACAACGCAAAGCACCTCGACTATTTGCAGAACCGCGTCATATAACTCGCGACCTCGTCGCGCTTTTCCGAGGCCCGTGGGGGGCCTCTCGCCGCAGTCGCTCCGGAGACGTTTTTATATAATTTTTGTAGATGGAACGAGAGGCAGAGATATGGACACACGACAATCGAGCGGTCGCGGATTCGGGCCCCACCGATGGTAAACGTCGCGCTCTCGCTGGCACAGGTCGTCGTTGCGCTGGCTCTCGTGGTACTCAACGGCTTTTTTGTCGCCGCAGAGTTCGCTTTCGTACGAATACGAGGGACATCGGTCGAACAACTCGCCGAGGAGGGGCGTCCCGGCGCGGGGACGCTCCAAGAGGTAATGGTGAATCTCGACGACTATCTCGCGACGACGCAACTCGGCATCACCATCGCTTCGCTCGGGTTGGGGTGGGTCGGCGAACCGGCCGTGGCGGCGCTCATCGAACCCGTACTGGAATCGATTCTCCCGGGAGGTCTCATCCATCTGGTCGCCTTCGCGATCGGCTTCAGTCTTATCACGTTCCTCCACGTCGTCTTCGGTGAACTCGCGCCGAAGACGCTCGCGATCGCCCAGACCGAGCGACTCTCCCTGTTTCTCGCTCCGCCGATGAAGGTCTTCTATTACGTCCTCTATCCGGGAATCGTCGTCTTCAACGGGGCTGCCAATGCCTTCACACGGGCACTCGGCGTGCCGCCCGCTTCCGAAACGGACGAGACACTCGGCGAGCGGGAACTCCTTCGGGTACTGACTCGCTCCGGCGAGGAAGGAGACATCGACGCTGCGGAAGTGACGATGATCGAGCGGGTCTTCGATCTCGACGACATCGTGGTGCGGGAGGTCATGGTTCCACGACCGGATGTGGTGAGCGTTCCGGCAGATACCTCGCTCTCCGACCTCCAGTCGATCGTCCTCGAGACAGGTCATACGCGCTATCCAGTTCTCGATGCCGACGACGGCGACCAGGTGATCGGGTTCGTCGACGTCAAGGACGTGCTACGAGCTGAGGTGGAGGGCGGGGACGCCGAGTTAGTCGGCGACATCGCCCGCGAAATCGTCATCGCGCCCGAGACGATGGCACTGAGCGATCTCCTGAGACAGTTCAGGGACGATCAACAGCAAATGGCCGCAGTTATCGACGAGTGGGGGGCATTCGAGGGGATCGCAACGGTCGAAGACGTCGTCGAGGCGCTCGTCGGAGACCTCCGAGACGAGTTCGATGTGGACGAGCGTGAACCCTCGATTCGCCGGCGTGGCGATGACGGGTACGACATCGACGGCGGCGTCTCGCTGTTGAAGGTCAACGACGTGATCGAGGGAGACTTCACGAGCGAAGAGGTCGAAACGATCGGCGGACTGGTCCTCGAACGACTCAACCGTGCGCCGGAACGTGGCGATCGCGTCGAGGTCGCCGGGTACGTCGCCGAGGTGACGAGCGTCGAGGGGACCCGAATTTCGACGGTCCGGGTCCGCGAAGGTGAGACGGACGATCCGGTGAAGGACTGATAGTGCTTATTGTAGATCGTTTCCGGATCGCGCCGACCACGTCGTCGGCGCGTACCGGTACATCGCTACAGTAATCACTATGAGTGGGAGGTGCGGAGTCGCTCGGTGGAATTCGTTCGAGTTCTCTCCGTTGTCGGACCGATGCTTCGTACCGGTCCGACTCGAAGTCGCTTGCAACCGGCCCTCCGATCGATAAGTCCCGTTTCCAGTGGCAGCGCTCTCTCTGTCGGAATACGTTAGAACTCAGTGCCGGATACGCGCCCCGTATTCGACACGGCCCCAAAACACAGCAGTAGATGGCTATTTCGACCGATCCGTCGTAGTCGCACCGGGAACGGTACTTCCCAGAGTTCGCGGTTGTTCGTCGGAACGGTCTCGTCGCCGTCGAAACCACTAACTCCCTCGCTGTCCCTCTGTCGGTCGTGCTCGACTGGCTGGGGACGCTGCTGACCGAGAGTCCGCCGGCGGACCTGCTGCGCCTGACGGCGGTGCCGGTGTTCGGCTGGGCCGCCTACCGCGACGTGCGGACTCGCCGCGTCCCCAACCGAACCTGGCTCCCGCTCGTCGCCATCGGCGTCGCGGCGCTGGTCTGGGAGGCCTGGCGCGTCTCGACCGGCGACGCCGCCGGCGTCTTCGACGATCTCGACAGGGAGTGGTACTTCCTGCGAGTGGCACTCTCGCTCGGGATGGTCGGCTCGCTCGGCTACCTCTTCTACTGGTTCGGCGGCTTCGGCGGCGCCGACGCCAAGGCGATCATCGTCCTCGCGGTCCTCTTTCCGACCTTCCCGGCCTACGAACTGGGGGGGACGCCGCTCCCGCTCACCGACACCGTCGTCGGCGTCTTCTCGCTGACCATCCTCTCGAACACCGTCCTCGCCGGCGCGATATACCCGCTGGCCATCGCCGCGCGCAACGCCCTGACCGGCCACGTCGGAAAGGCGATGCTCATCGGCAAGCCGGTCGCGGTGGCGGACGTCCCCGAGACCTACGGTTCGCTCCTCCAGACGCCCGACGGCTTCACCCGCAGCGGTCTCGATCTGGACGCGCTCCGGATGTACCTGCAGTGGCGCGGTTGCACGCTCGCGGACCTGCGGGCCGACCCCGAGCGGTATCGCGACCCCGCGAGCCTGCCCACCGACCCGAACCCGCCCGGCGACGGGTCGATCCCGACCGACGCCGCGGCTGAAAGCGGGTCGGACTCCGACACCGAGACGGTCACCGACGGCGGGATTGACGCGACTGACGACGGGCGCGGCGACACAACCGTCGAAGACGAGAGCGACGAGGCTGCCGACGCGGGGAGCGCCGGTCACGACGACCCGTGGGGGGCGGCGGCCTTCTTCGAGGATATCGAGGGTGACGCCTACGCGACGACGCCCGAGGAGTTGCGCGACGGGCTGGACGTGCTCGCGAGCGAGGACGTCGTCTGGGTGACGCCAGGGCTCCCGTTTATCGTCCCGATGTTCGCCGGCCTCCTCGTCAGCCTCGTCTACGGGGACGTGCTCATCGAACTGTTCTCGCTGGTGGCCTGAGCGGTCGCGGTCGGTTGCGAACAGCGCGACTGCTCACTCCTCGGGTGGGACGACGCGGTCGTAGGCCGGCGCGATGGCGAAAATGGAGACGAGCCAGACGACCGCGACGGCGACGTAGCCCACCAGGATAGCGCGCTGGAAGCCGGGTTCCCTCGTCGCGACCAGGATCCCGAACGCCCCGAACAGCAACGCGAACGCGACGACCGTGTTCGCCCCGTTCCAGAGGAGAAAGAGCTTCGTCGCCCGGTCTTCCGCTCGCCAGGCCTCGAGAAAGCGCCTGACCCGATAGCCGATCATCGCTCGCCGATTGTGCCCGCCCGGACATAAGTGTGGTCGCGCGCGCCAGCCGGGTCGCCGCGCGCCCTGACTGGTTCGCCACACACCCCGACTGGATCGACATGTCCTTACCCGCGAGACGGGTATGGACAGGCATGTACGTCGGACGCTTCGTCGTCGTTGCCCCCGAGGTCGGCGCCTATCGCGTCTCCTCGCGGTCGTTCCCGAACAGAAAGGCAACCGGCCGCGAGCCGGGCACCGTCACCGTCGGCCCGACCGCCGACGCCCCCGAGACCGACAACCCCTACGTCAAGTACAACTGCCTGCGCCTCACCGACCGCGGCGCCGTCGTCGGCAACGGCTCCCACGTCGACCCCATCGCCGAGAAACTCGACCTGGGCTATCCCGCCCGCGACGCCGTCGCCGAGCCCCTGCTCGCGCTCGACTTCGAGAAGGACGACTACGACACCCCGCGCGTCGCCGGCATCGTCGGCGTCGACGCCGCGGACCCGTCGACGAACGCTGACGGCCCCGGCGCCGTGATCGGGACCGTCCGCCGCGACGCCCTGCTCGTCGAGGAGGTCACCGAGCCGACGCTGGTCGCGACCTACGAGAGAGACAGTCCCGAGCCCGTCGACTTCGCGGCCACCGACGCCGCGAGCGCCGCCCGCGAGGCCTACGAGATGGACCTCGAACACGAGGTCTGTGCCGTCGGTGTCGACGGGTCGACGAGCGAGGGGTTCCAGACCGCCATCTTCAACGGCGAATAATCGCGCGTTCGCTAGCTGTATTCTCGATCGCTGACGGCACCGCGACTGCACTCGATCCCGGGAGATGGCAGCCCTCGACGCGCTCTGAGTAACAGTTACTGCGACCGCGGACTACCGCTCCCGCACTCATCGGAGTGAGATGGAAGCCCTCGCCGCGCTCGCGGTCGCTGCGCGGGATATCCGCGCTCTCCGCACCGCCCGCGCGGATAGTTGCCCACGCAGCGACTGAAGTGGACGCGAGCCCGCCTCGCCCTTCCAGTCCGCCAGGATGGATCTGTGGCGGTGGGCGTTCGACCGTTCACCGTCGAATCGGCCTGTGCAACGTTCCACGTCGAATCGGCTCGTGAAACATACCTTCCCTGGTGGACTGAAAGGGCGAGGTCCGCTCGTGCTCGTGTAGTCGTCTCCGGGACCACTATCGGCGCGAGTGTTGTGCTGTGCGGTTGTTCGACGCGCGGATATGTCGCGGAGCGACCGCGAGCGGGCCGAGGGCTTTCATCTCTCACGATCGACTGCGGTTGCGGTGTGGTTTGCCATCGAGAAGACAGCTAGTGAGCGGGTCGAGGGCTTTCAACTCTCAGGATCACTCGCGGTTGCGGTGCTGTCTGCGGTCGCAGTTACGACAGCTAGCGAGCGGGCCGAGGGCTTTCACCTTCCAGGATCGACTGTGGTCGCAGTCACGGTCTCGGCTACGGGCGGGGCGTCGACACTCGCTTCGCATCTGAGCAATCGGTCGACGCGGTGACGTTAAGGCGGCGGGGTGAGCACACCGGGGTATGAAGGTGGGCGTGATCGCGGACGTACACGGGAACCTCGTGGCGCTCGACGCGGTGCTCTCGGACATGCCGCCGGTCGACCGACTCGTCTGTGCGGGCGACGTGGTGGGGTACAACCCCTGGCACGCCGAGTGCGTCGCGGCGATACGGGGCCGACCACGGGACGGGACCGACGAGGACGACGTCGCGCTGAGCGACGCGGCGCGCGAGACACTCCCCGACGATGGGATCCCGACGGTGATGGGCAACCACGACCGCGCGGTGGCGTTCGACCGGGCCTACGGCTTCAACGAGATGGCGCGGACGGCCGTCGAACACGCTCGTCGCACCTGCACCGACGAGCAACTCGAGTGGCTCGGCGACCTCCCCGAACAGCGTGTCGTCTGCGACGGCCGCCTCCGGATCGTCCACGGCCACCCCCACGACCCCGACCGCTACACCTACCCCGAGGAGTACGGCCCCGAGATGCTCGACGGAGAGGACGTGCTCGTGACGGGCCACACGCACGTCCAGGGTCACGAAACCTTCGAGGAGGGGCTGGTCATGAACCCCGGGAGCGTCGGGCAACCGCGCGACGGCGACCCGCGAGCGGGCTACGCCGTCCTCGACTTCGAGGCGCGAGAGATCGAAGGTCACCGCGTCGAGTACGACATCGACCGCGTGATCGACGCCGTCCGCGAGGCCGACCTCCCGCTCCGGATCGGGACGCGACTCCGCCGCGGACAGTGAGCGGTCGGCGCGAGCGGTGGGAGGTCGGCGCGAGCGGTGAGAAGCCGGCGCGGCAAGTGAGCGAAGTTGCGAGGTGGCGGAAAATTCGAGGCGAGCGCCTCGCCGTTCACTGCGAGGCGTTCTCGCCGGCGCCGGTCTGGAAGACGAACTCGTGTTCTTCGTCGGTCTCGAAGTGGGAGATGCCGTCGCCGAGGTAGCCGGCGTTGCGCTTCAGTTCGAGCGCGCGCGAGGAAACCTCCGCGAGCTCGGCGGCCTGTTCCTCGGCGGCGCCGGCGACCGTCTCGCTCTCGGCCATGACGTCCTCGGCGGCGTCGGCCGCCGCGTCGAGGCGCTCTGAGACCGCCCGGATACGGGTCAGCGGCGCCGAGAAGTCCAGATCGGGGTGATCGGCGGCCAGCGACTCCAGTTCCCCGGCGACGGTGGTCATCTCCTGGCTCACGGTGCGCAGGCGCTCTTTCTGTTCGTAGGCGTCGTCGGAGACGCGCTGGATGGAGTCGGCGACTTGCTCGCTGGCCTCCTTGACCGTCTCCGAACTCGCGTGGACGTCCTCGCCGCCCTCGCGGACGGCCTCGGCGAAGCTCTGGAGCTGGCCGGTCGTCAGCTCGAGTTCGCGCAGCATCTCGTTGAAATCGGCGGCGATGCGGTCCATCGCGTCGTTCTCGCCGTCGGCGTCCATCCGCTGGGTGAGGTCGCCGCGCGCGCAGGCGGCCATCGTCTCCGAGTAGTCGGCGGCTTTCTCCTGGAGGTAGTCGTTCATCTCCATCGCCTCGGCACGGGAGACCTCCGCCTCGCGGCGGGCCTGCTCGGCCTCCTCGATCTGCTGGCGCAGGGCGTCGCGCATCTCCGCGAACCCGCGGGCGAGGTCGCCGAACTCGTCGTCGCGACCGGTCGCGATGTCGACGTCGAGGTCGCCCTCGCGCATCGCCGCCGCCCGGTCGGTGAGCCGGTCGAGTTCCCGTCCCGAGCGGCGGCCGACCACGACGGCGACGACGCCGATGCCCAGCAGGGGAACGAGCACGAGCACGAGCATGCTCGTGCCGATCTCCTGACGGAGGCCGAACGCGGCCGATTTGGGCGCGTGGGAGACGAGCGTCCACCCGGTCGCGCCGACGGTGGCGTAGCCGGCCACCTCGTCGCCGGTGGTGGTGACGCCCGCGGTACCATTCTCGGTGTCTCCCTCTCCGACGCCTGACGGGAGCCCGCTCGAACCGCCACAGACGGCGCTCCCGTCGGGCCCGTGGACGGTCGTGTACGCGCCGTCGGTCGGCTGGTCGAAGGCGGCGCCACAGGAGGAGAGGTTCGCCTCGACGACCACGACGTGTTCGGTGTTGCGCGGCGGCGCGCTCACGAACGCCAGCACCTGCTCGCCGGACGCGGGCGACTCGTAGGGCTGGCGCCCCACCACCACGCGCTCGGCGAGGTTCGTCCGTATCGCGACCTCGCCGGCCCGCTCGCTCGCCCACGGCACGCCCGCCGCCGAGAGGTTCGTGCCCTCGACGGAGTCCGTCGTGCTGACCTCGACGGTCATCGTGTTCGAGTCGACGTAGTGGACGTCGCTCACGTCGTCGCTGAGCGTCTGCAGTCGGTTCAGCAGGTAGAAGTCGATCTCAGAGCGGTTGTCCCCCTCGAAGGCGGGCGCCTCCGAGAGCAGGCGCGTCTGGTGGGCCAGCCCCTCGACCCAGCGGTCGAGCTGGTCGGCCTGCAACTGTGCGGTCGACTGCATCTTCCCCTCGGTCCGGTCGGTCAGCGTCGCCGTCGTCGTCCCGAAGAAGAAGGCGCCGATACCGGCCGTCAGCACCATCACGACCAGCACCGACAGCAGGAACTTGTAGACGAACCGTTCTCGTATCCGCCGCGGAAGCAGCCGGGCCAGCCGCGAGCCCGACCCGGAATCACCAGAACCCATGCGGAACGCTCCCGAACCGCGGAATATAAATCACGGTTATATATAGGGTCGTGTGGGGTCCGGTCGTGTACGGAGCGCTACATAGGATCGGAGAGCAGTCTGGCGGTTAGGGGTCCGGAAGGCAGGGGGAGACAGCGAGCGACTTACCGCGTGAATAGCGCGACGAACCCGCCGTTTTCGGGGACGACCACGTCCAGCGCCTCGCCCGCGCCGACGGTCCAGGATTCGCGCTCGAGGCTGTCCGTGCCGTCGTCGCGGACGACGTCGGCGGTCCACTCGCCCGCACCGAGGAACGAACAGTCGGCGGTGACGATGCGCTGGGGGCCGGCGGTGATAGAGCCGAGGAACCACTCGTCGGCCGCACTGCCGCCCTCGCCGGAGAGCGGCGGCGCGCCCGCCCGGTTCTCGCGCGGCCGGCGGGCGACGGTCGCCTCGACGCCGGGGTGGCCGCCGACGAAGCGCGTTTCCTCCCACGCCGCCGGGACCGATTCGAGGAACGTCTCGGCGGCGGGTCGACTCGCGTACTCGTCGACGCTGTCGGCGAGGTGCTGGAGCGCCGACTCGAATACCACGGAGAGGGCGAGTTCGTGGCCGGCGGTCGTGTGGCGGGCGTCCGCGGAGAAGGTCACCGGCGTGTAGTCCATCGGACCGACGACGTTGCGGGTGTAGGGGAGCGTGCAGTTGTGCTCGGCCGAGAGCGTCGACCACTTGTAGTACTCGGCGCCCATCACGCCCTCGTAGGTCATGACGTGGGGGTACCGCCGCTGGAGCCCCGAGGGCACCACGGAGCCGTGGAAGTTCACGAGCAACTCGTGGGCGGCGGCGTCCTCGGCCAGGGCGTCGTAGAAGGCCATCCGGCCCTGGTCGTCGGCGTCCATGAAGTCCACCTTGATCCCCGCCGCGCCCCAGTCGCTGTAGGTGGCGAGCGCCTCGGCCCGCTTGGATTCGGTATCGAGGTCCAGCCAGTGCGTCCAGAGGAACACCTCGACGCCCCGCTCGCTGGCGTACTCGATGAGGTCGGGCACCGCCTCGCGGCGGGCGGGCCAGCCCGCGTCGACGAGGACGTACTCCCAGCCCCGGTCGGCGGCGTAGTCGATGTACTCGCGCTGGCGGTCGAAGTCGTCCGGGCTGTCGGACTCGGACCACCACGACCACGCGACGCGGCCGGGTTCGACCCAGTCGTCGTCGATAGTCGCGCCCGCGTCGATCCCGTTGTCGGCGGCCCCGCGTCCGGGGACGGCCTCGTCGACCAGGTCGGTCGCGATCGTCGACTCGACGACAGTCGACAGGTCCCCGACGACCGCGACGCGCCAGGGCGTCTCCATCGGGAACTCGGCGCGCATCTGGGTCTGTGGCACGTCGACGGTGAACTCACGTTTCCCCGCGACGAGACGGCCCGCGGCGTAGCTCCCGTCCGCGCCGGCCTCGCCGAGCAGGACCCACTGGTCGTCCACCCGAAAGAGGCCTGGCGGACAGTACTCGCCCGCGGCCTCGACGATCGGTTGCTGGCGCGCGCTGGCCTCGTGGGCCCTGTCGAAGGGGATCAGGTAGGTGACCGTACCCCGGGGGAACCTGAAGGTCGTCTCGTCGCCGGTGTGACGACCACCGGCCGCGCCCGTGACGCGATAGCGAGCGGCGACCGCCTCGCGGGTCGCGCGGACGTCCACCTCGACGACCCCCTCGGCGTCGGGGTGGTCGTAGGTCACCGTTCGCTCGTGGGCCTCGTACTCGCGCTCGCGGGCCTTCCCGCGGGCCATCTCGTAGGACTCCGCGACCGGGCGCTCGTCGCTCACGGAGACGTCGCTCTCCCAGACGTTCACGCCGTGCAGTTGCCGGGCGAGCTTGTCGACCGAGAGCCGCGAGGGCTCGACGACCGTCGTTCCCCCGCGCTCCACCGAGAGCGTCGCTCCCTCGGGGTCGAACTCCGCGACGACCCCACCGTCCGGACCTGTGAGTCGCATATCGGCGGCGCGTCCCGGGCCCGCAAAAGCGTGCCGTTCCGGGCGGGAACTGCTGGGGTCACCGGCGTCGGCTCAGCCGGCGTCGTGGACCGCGTCGAGGTCGGCGACGGTCGGCGCGTTGACGACGCGGACGGTGCGACCGTCGCGGACGACGCGGAAGGCGTCGCCGTAGGGGTCGTCCTCGGGGACGACGTAGACGTTCGACCCCTCGGAACGCGCGTCGTGTTCGCGGAGCAGGTCGCGGTAGGCCCGCCGGAACTCGCGGGCGTCCTCGGTGGTGTCCCACCGCGTCTGCCAGACGTAGGCGCCCTCGCCGTCGGTCTCGTTACCGTCGGTGTAGGGGACGAGCGCGTCGCCGGCCCACCCCTCCGAGGGGTCGGACTCGTAGCTGTAGACGTCCTCGGTCGAGATCACGCCGTTGTCGAGGAACATGGCGTAGATGGACGCCTCGCCGACGGTGTCGGCGACGGGGTCGTGGTCGTAGCGGTCCCACTCGCCCGAGGAGCGGTCGGTGACGGTGACGTTCACCGGTCGCTCGTCGGGGTAGCGGTCGGGGTGGATCACCTGCTCGGTGCTCGCGGGTTCGTCCTCGTGGAGGTCGCTCACGCCCGTCCAGCCCCGGTCGTCGTAGACGGACTCGACGAACGCCTGGCCGGCGGTGTAGGGCGTGAGGATGGTGAGCAAGAGTCCGCGGTTGACGCTCCCGCCGCCGGAGCCGCCCGACCCGGACTCGGGGCGGGGGAGACAGGACCACACGTCGCCACAGCGGTCGGTGTAGACGGACTCGACGAAGTTGGCCTCACCCTCGACGACGCTGTCGGCGGCGAGCTGGCGGTCCTGCGTGTCGGGCGCGGGAAAGTCGAAGTGCTGGTCCTGCAGCGCGTGGACGAGTTCGTGGGCCAGCGTCGCGTTGCTGATCTGTGGCGTCGGCGAGTCGCTGACGATCACGATGGCGTCCTCGCCGGGCGAGTAGTAGCCCAGCACCGACTCTCCGAGCGTCTGGTCGAAGCTCTCCGAACTGCCGGTCGACTCGGGGACGATGAACAGCCCCTCCCAGACCTGGTCGTTCCAGGCCTGGAACGTGGCGCTCCCGCCGCCGCCCGAACGGTTGGCGCGGTACTGCTCGCGGCTGATCACGTCGACGGGGACCGACTCCTCGAACTCGAGCTGGCGGACCTGCTCGACCCGTGCCATCGTCCGGTTGACCAGCGCCGCGCGCTCGCTCTCGTTGTAGCCGTCGCTGGCGTTGACGGCGACCGGGTCGTCGTACCAGTAGCCGCCCTCCCAGCCGAGTTTGTCGCGCCCGGGGTCGCCCTCGGCGTGGTCGGTCGGCGGTTCGATCAGGCTCTCGTCGTCCCCGAACGCGGCGGAACAGCCCGCGAGGACGACCAGCGCGGCGAGCGCGACCGACCCGAGCGCGAAGCGACGGCTGGCCATCGGGTTACCGCCGCCGCCGGGCGAGCGCGGCCCCCGCCAGGAGCGCGACCAGCGCCGCGGCGACGCCGAAGCCGGGACCGCCGTCCGAACTGGTCTCGGTGTCGGGCCCCGGCGTCTCCGGCCCGCTCTCGTCGGTTTCCGTCGGCGTCGCCGGCTCCGTGTCCGTCGGCGTGGGCGCGTCAGTCGGCGTGGGCGAGGGCGAAGTCGACGGCGTGTGCACGTCGGTTGGTGAAGCTGTCGGCGTGGGCGACGGCGTGGGCGTCTGCACCTCGGGCGCGGCGCCGGCCCGGACCGCCGAGAGGTCCGCGACGGTCGGCGCGTTGACCAGCGTCACCGTCGTCCCGGTCGCGTTCACGTAGAAGGCGTCGCCGAAGGCCGTTTCGTCCGGGATCCGGTAGGTGCGCTGTCGGTCGGCGACCGGTTCGGCGCCGTAGTACTCGAGGAGGGTCGTGTACCCCTCGACGAAGTCGGCGGCGTCGCTCTCGCTGTCCCAGACGGTTTTCCAGACGTAGCCCGTCTCGTTGGTCTCGGCGGAGTCGTCGGTCGCGTAGGGGTACAGCCGGTCGTTCCCCCAGCCGTCGGTGAACTCGAGGTCGTAGTTCAGTGGGTCGAAGTCGCTGATCTCCCCGGTCGCGGTGAGGTTGTAAAAGTCGCGCGGGCCGACGACGGGCGTGGCCGTCCCGCCGCTGGCAAAGACCGGGCGCATGAACATCGCGCTGAGGCCCGCCTGGCCGAAGCGGGCGTAGTCGGCGCTGCCCTCGCCGAGGTCGGGGATCTCCCACTCCTCGGACGAGCGGTCGGTGAACGTGAGCTCGGCGGGCCCCTCGTCGGGGTACTTCTCGGGGGCGATCACCTGTTCGGTGCTGGTCGGCGGGTTCTCGTAGACGGCGTTGACGGCGTCCCAGCCGCCGGCGTTGTAGATCCCGCGGACGAACTTCGGCCCGTCGCTGTAGGGCTGGAACTGGGTGAGGTAGACGCCGTAGTTGATCGAGTCGCTCCCGCCCCCGCTGCCGCTTTCCTCGGGCATGAGGCAGTCCCACGACGCGTCGCACCGCTGGCCGTAGAAGCGGTCGACGAGGTTGCCGTCGCCCTCGACGATCCCGAGCCCGGCGTTGTTACCCTCGCGGGTCACCCGGTCCTCGTAGGAGACCCGGAGCTGCTGGTCCTGAAGGGCGTGGAACAGCTCCTGGGAGAGGGTGATCTCGTTCATCTTCGGCGCGGTGGTGTTCTCGGAGACGATGACGATCCGGTCCTGTGCGAAGTTGTAGAAGCCGCCGATGGTGGCGGTCTGGGTCGACTGGAAGGTCGACAGCGCGTTCTCGTCTTCGCCGACCGAGAGCATCGCCTCCCACTTGACGTTCTGGTGGAGGTAGTTCGCGGTCGAGGGGGTGGCGTCCTCGCTGTCGCTCTCGCGGGACTCGCGGAACCCGGTGCGGGAGACGACCTCGACGGGGACCGTCTGCTCGAACTCGAGGTCGCGGATCCGCTCGACGCGGGCCATCGCGCGGGCGACGACGGCGTCGAGTTCGGTGTCGTTGAGGCCGTCGGCCCGCGTCACGTCGATCGGGTCGTCGTACCAGCAGCCGTTCTCCCAGCCGAGCTCGTCGCTCGTCGGGTGCTCGCCCTGCGTGCCGTTGGCGACCGGCGCGCAGGCGTCGTGGTCCGACGCAGCGGTGGCGTCGGCGGCGGCCGCGTCGTCGTCGGCCGTGTCGGCGGCGGTCGCAGCGGGACTCGGGGACCTGTTCGTCGTCGGGTCGTCGCCGGCGGGGGCGGCGCCGACCGCGGCGGGGAGGGCGACCACCGCGGACAGCGCCACCAGGCCGACGACCAGCGCCGAGAGGGCGGAACGCATGTACGACTGGCACATGGGGGTACGCGCATAAAAATCGCCCACCTCTCGACCCGCGGGACGTCCCACCCTCGACCCGCGAGACCGAACTCCTTAATCCGGCGAGCGCCGTACGTCGGGACGGCAGAGGGAGCCCGGCCTCCGTGCCCGAGCACCCGTCGTCCGGCGTGAGTCGGGCGAGCGTTCGCGGGCGACCGCGAGCGCGGGCAACGGGCATGAGGAAAGTCCCCCCACCGTCCGGGCAGGTGACCGGGTGCAAACCCGGAGCGGGAGACCGCTGGCGCTGGAACAGAAACGAGACCACTCCGCCCGACCGATGAGGCGCGCGAACCCCGAGCGAGGCCCCGCCGAAGCGAGGGGGAGTTGACCCGCCGAGGGCAGACGGCGCCCGATATTCGGGCCCGTCGGGCGCACTCGCGTCCGACGGTGGAGAACGGATGGAACGGCGAATCCTCACCGGTGCAAGTCCGCGCCATCAGGTAGCCCGGACGCGGACGCGGACGCTCAGCCGAATGCCGGGCCGAACAGAAGGGGGCTTACTCCCCTCAGCCACAGTCGCTCGCCAGCCGTCGCTCTGGCGCCTACCGAACTGTTCAGGTGGTGTGCTTTTGTTTGTCGAGAAATGATATGTAATTGTGACGAAAGACAGGGAGTGGGACCCGGAGACGGTCTTCGAGGTCCTCGGGAGCGAGCTCGCTCGGCGGATCCTCGCGCTGTCGGAGATCAAGCCGTGTTCCGCCGAGGAACTGGCCGACCACTGCGACGTATCGAAACCCACCGTCTATCGCCGCCTCAACGTCCTCCAGGAGCACGACCTGCTCGTCGAACGCAGCGCCATCGACGACGAGGGGAACCACTACAAGACCTACGAAACCGCGCTGGAGTCGATCTGTTTCGCCGTCGAGGCCGGCCGCTTCGAGGTGGACATCGAACTCGCGCACGAACTCGTCGACGCGGAGGCCGACCTCCGGACTGTGGGCCACGAGATCGTCTCCGAGAAAGGGTAAGTCGTCGAAAACAAAGCCGTCGTCGAACACCGAGTCGCCGTCGAAAACGGAGCCGCCGTCGTGCGGACGACCGAACCGGGACGGTCAGACGGCGGCCGAGCGTTCGGACGAAACGGGGGCGACGAGCCGGGGTCGCGGCCGAGCGTCGTGGGAGTCGGTTTCGGCCGGACCGGAAGCGGGTGGGGTCTGGGGAGACGGGTGCAACGCTGACAGCGCGCGCCGAAGGCGACGCCCTGACAGCACTTGAACTTGGTCCGCCAGGTACCTCAAAGCGGCGTGGAGTTTCAGACGGCGAAGTCCCGCGCTCGGTCGAACGCCGAGCCGGTCGCTCGACGGATTGGGGCGATCACCGTTCACGCTCCAACTCCGCTGGCGACCGTTTGTCCCGTGGTGCGTGACAGCGTGCGTCCCGCCCGCGGGGACTGCACCGAGCGAAACAGGAGCGGGTGCGACCGGCCACGGGGGAGGGAACGTTCAAACGTCCGGCCGCCGTGTGCCAGGGCGTGAACCGCGAACGACTCGAACGGGAACTCGAAGCGTTCGAGGGGAGCGCGGACGCCCGCCGCGTCGTCGCGCGACAGGCGCGCGACCTCGCCGACTCGGGGCGCTACGGGGCCGATTTCGACACCGACCTCACCCCCGAGACGGTCGTCGCGAACCTCCGCGACGCGCCCGCGGACCACGACCTCGTCGAGCGGTGGAACTGGTGGGTCGGGTCGCTGGAAGTCTCCCACGGCGGCTACGAGCAGTTCCGCGTGCGACGATACTGACGGCGGACGCGTTGCGGACGGCGCCGTCGTCGACCCGGACGTCGGACGCGTCGCTCGGTGGAGAGGGACGTGAAAAGTGGCGACGCGGTCGACCTCAGAATACGTCGAGACCGTGCGTTTCTCGGGCGTGTTCGAGGAGTTCCTCCGTCGTCGCGAACTCCTCCCCGCAACTGCACGTGTGGTACGTCGTGGTCGACTGAGTTGTCGCCATACACGATCACCTTCGAGGGGGAACCTAATAATTGTTTATGCGGTATGTGATACCAACGCATATGCGAGTTGGTGGCGCGTTCCGCACCGACACGGACCCGGAGACGGTGGTGGTACGGTGGTCGGACAGTGGGGACTGGCGACGAGCGGGCACCGAAACGGGTGTCGGCCGGCGTCGCGGCCCGGACGGCGGGTCGGACCGCGCGCGAGCTTCCGCGACCGGTGGAGCTATATCCGCCAGCGCGGAACCGGCCGGACATGACGCGAGTGCTCGTGCTCGGGGAGAACACCTTCCCCTTCCACGCCATCGACGAGAAGCGCGCGGCGTTCGAGTCGGTCTTCGAGGGGTTCGACCTGACCGTCACCGACGACCGCGACGCCCTGACCGGCGACTACGACGTGCTGGTCGACTACCTCACCGACTCGACGCTCACCGACGCGCAGCTGTCGGCGCTGCTCGACCACGTCGAGCGCGGCGGGGGCTACCTCGGCGTCCACTGCGCGACCGACCTCACCTCGCGCGCGCCGGGTCCGGACAGCGACGAGGTGATCGTCCACGAGGACGAACCCCTGCCCGAACTGCGCGACCTCGTCGGCGGGCACTTCCTCGGCCACCCCGAGCGCTCCGAGTTCGGCGTCGCGGTCACCGCCGACCACCCGATCACCGACGGGGTCGCTGATTTCTCCGTCTTCGACGAGCCCTACCGGCTCGACGTCGACGACGGTGTGACCGTCCTCGCGCGGATGGACCATCCGGACCTCGACGACTACCCGGTCGTCTGGACCAACGACTCGCGTGGGCGCGTCGCCTACGTCTCGCTGGGCCACACCGACGAGGCCTTCGAACACGAGGCGGTCCGGCGACTCCTGCGAAACGCCGTCGACTGGGCCGACGCCTGAACGCTCGCGGTCGGTCTGTCTCTGGTCGCTCCGGCGGGTGCCAACAGGGTTAAGACCGCGGAAGCAATCGTGTGTAGTATGCACTATACTATACAAGAAACGGTGGCCGGCGAGTTCGACGACGTGGTCGAGGCGACGGTCGCCGCGCTCGAGGCGGAGGAGTTCGGCGTCCTCACGGATATCGACGTGCGGGCGACGATGGCCGAGAAACTCGACGCGGACTTCCGGAACTATCGGATCCTCGGGGCCTGCAACCCGCCGCTGGCCCACGAGGCGCTGACCGAGGAGATCGACCTCGGGGCTCTGCTCCCGTGTAACGTCGTGGTCTACGAGACCGACGGCGGCGATGTCGTCGTTGGCGCCGTGGACCCCGAGCAACTGGTCGGCGTCGCGGACAACGAGAATCTGGACGGGGTGGCGAGCGAGGTCCGCGAGCGTTTCGAGCGCGTGCTCGCGGCGGTCGCGGACGAGTTCGCGACGGCGTCGGAAGCGTGAGACGGGCGGCGGTCGAAGCGGCTCAGTCGGTCGGGGCGTCGGCGCTCAGTCGGTCGCGGCGGCGTCGGGGCGGTAGTCGCGGCTGACGATTTTCCACTCGCCCGAGCGGTAGCGGTGGTAGACGATTATCGCCGGGACGGCCATCTCGGCGAGGATGGCGGCGTAGAGCGCCTGCACCCCGATCGGGTCGGCGACGACGCCGAGGTAGGCGATGGGGAGGGTGAACAGATAGAGGCCGGTCAGTTGGGCGTACAGCGGCCAGCGGGTGTCGCCGCTGGCCCGGAGCGGACCGGTCGCGGCACCGTAGACGCCGCTGAACAGCACGCCGACACAGGCGACGCGGATAAAGGTCGTCACCGTCGGGAGGATGTCCGGGTTGTCGACGAACACGCTCCCGATCGGCCGGGCGAAGACGAACACCCCGACGGCGATGACGGCGTACACCGCCAGCGAGAACCGCAGGACGTCGCCGGCCCACTCGCCCGCTTCGCCTTCGTCGTCGGCGCCCAGGGCCTGGCCCACGAGGCTCGAGGAGGACATGCTAAAGCCCCAGTTGGGCGTGTCCATCAGGCCGCGCACGCGCATCGCGACGACGTAGGCCGCGAAGACGTTCTCGCCGAAGAGGCCGACGATGTACAGTTTGGGGAACTGCCCGCCGTTGCGCGCGAGGTTCGTCCCGACGAGCGGCGTCGCCATCTCGACCAGGTCCGAGGCGAGCTCGCGGTCGAAATGCGGCCCGGTCAGGGGAACCTGCACCGGGAACGCGCCCATTCCGGGCAGCCTGCCGCGGGCGAGGCCGACGGCGAACCCGGTCGCCACGACGGCGTTGGAGACGACGGTGCCGATGGCCGCGCCGACCACGCCCATGTCGAGGACGAAGATGAGCACGGCGTTGATCCCGATGTTCATGATGGCGCCGCCGCCCCGGAGGATCATCGGCGTCCACGAGTCGTCGGCGCCGACGAGCGTCCGACTCCCGATGAGGTTCAGCGCGGCGAATGGCACTCCGATGGCGACGACGGCGAGGTAGTCCGCGCCGTACGCGACGGCCTCGGGACTCGCGCCGATGAGCCCGACGAGGGCGTTCGGGACGAGGAGGTAGACGGCGACGACCGGGAGCGTGATCAGGACTGTGAGGACGGCGCTGGCCTTGACCGACAGCGCGAGTTCCTCGAACGCCTCGGCGCCGAAGCGCTGGGACACCTGCCCGATGGTGCCGCCGGCGACCCCGCCGCCGAGGGCGAAGGCGAGCCCCCAGAACGGTGCGGCGGCGCCGACGCCGGCGATGGCCGTCTCGCCGAGCGCGATGCCGACCATCGCCACGTCGGCCGTCGACCGGGACATCCGCGCGAGGCCGGTGATGATCCGCGGCCAGGAGAGTTCGGTCGCGCGCTCGACCCTGTCGCGGTCGATCAGCCCCGCTCGCGCCACGAGCGACCCGACCGCCAGCAGGAGCGCGCGGACCGGATTGAGCCGGGACCAGTTCACTACGGACCCGGTATCGTCTCCACGGGAAAAACGGGTTCGAATCCGGCCGAACCCTCCCCTTTACGCGCGGCGCGGTAGCGCGCGGCACGCCGAACGGGCGTTCCCGTGGGCGTGGATTGTCAAGGGTAGACTGCGACCGAGCAGTCGGACCGCGAGCGGCCCGCGCTCAGACCGTCACGGTGTCGCCGACCGCGGGCGCGGCCGCGTCGTAGCCGTCGGCCGCGAGTTCGTCGGCGAAAGCCACACAGCGGTCGCCGTGGTTGACCACTACCTGCGCGTCGCGGTAGGCGTCGAGGAACGACAGGATCCCCTCTCGGTCGGCGTGGGCCGAGAAGTCGTACTGCTCGACCTGCGCCGCGACGGGCATCCGCCGGCCGTCGATCTCGGCGCTCCCGGTCTCGAGGAGGTCACGACCGGGCGTCCCCTCGACCTGGTAGCCCGTCATCGCGATCTTGTTGACCGGGTTCGACCGGACCGCGGGGACGTACGTCATCGCGGGTCCGCCCGAGAGCATCCCGCTGGTAGTGACGATCACGGTGTTGTCGTCGGCGATCCGGCGGCGCTGGCCGTCGCGGCCGTTCACGACGCGGGCGTTCGATTTCGCCCGCCCGAGCGCGTCGGCGTCCCGGAGGAAGTCGGGGTGGTGCCGGAGCGTCTCGGTGACTCGCGTGCCCATCCCGTCGACGTAGCAGTCGACGTCGTGGGCCGCACAGACCATGAGTATCTCCTGGGTCCGCCCGATGGCGAACGCGGGGACGACGACGGTGCCGCCCTCCCAGACGGTGGTGCGGACGCTCTCGACGAACTCCCGCTCGATCCGGTCGCGCGGGGCGTGGTCCACGTCCGAGTAGGTCGACTCGCAGACGACGGCGTCGGCCTCGGGCCGGGCGGTCGTGCCCGCCACGACGCGCTGGTCGTCGGTGTGAAAGTCGCCCGTGTACAGGAGGCGCGTCTCGCCGTCGTCGACGAGGACGTGGGCGCTCCCGGGGATGTGGCCGGCGTCGAAGAAGGTGACCTCGTAGCCGGCCGCCTCGAAGGTTGTGCGGTAGCCGTGCGTTTCGGAGACCTGGGTGACCCGGCGGACGTCCGTCTCGGTGAACGGACACTGGAGCGTCCCGCCGTGGAGTTTGAGGGTGTCGCGGGCGAGTTCGAGCGCCAGATCCCTCGTGGGTGGTGTCCAGTGGACCGGGGGGCGGGCCTCGCCCGACAGCAGGGCGGGCACCGCGCCGGCGTGGTCGAGGTGGCCGTGGCTCACGACCACCGCGTCGGGGTCGACGTCGCCGACCGGATAGCGCGGCGGGTTCCCGGTCAGCAGTCCGTAGTCCAGCAGGAGGCTGTCGTCGACGAGGACGGCGCTCCGGCCCACCTCGCGCGCGCCGCCGCAGAACCGCAGATCCATCGCCTTTCCCTATCGGTTCGACGGCTTTGGCTCCGTCGGTCTCGCCCCGAGACCGCTCCCGCCGGTCAGTCGTCGCCGCGCTCGGTCAGCCGCTGCCGGGCGCGGTGACAGTCGACCGCCCGCTCGATGCGGTGGGCGAGCAACACGTAGGGAGACTCACAGCAGCGCTTGGGGACGTAGTCGGTAACCCCGGCGGCGAGCGCGCGCTCGACGACCGACGCCGAGCGGCGGCCGGTGAAGAGGACGAACGGCAGGTCCGGGCGGTCCTCGCGGATGAGCCGGCAGAACTCGATCCCGTCGGTGCCGGGCATGTCGTAGTCGCTTATCACGCAGTCCACGTCGTCGGCGAGCCGATCGAGCGCGTCAGCGACCCGCGACTCCGCGACCACTTCGATGCGCTCGTGTTCGGCCAGGAAGTCGCCGCGCGCGGCCAGCGTCGCCGCGTCGTCGTCGACGAACAGGACCCGGATCGGACGGCCCATTACCACACTGTTGGCCCCGACGGACGTAGCGCTGGTACCGACATGTGGGCGTATCCCTCCGCTGGTCGCGTCGGTGACCGACTGCAGATGTGGCATCCGTGTCGATCAGTACGATTTATCAGCGGTACTATTCATGTGGGGGTATGCACGTAGCGCCGTCGAGGGTGGCCGGGGGGTTGACGAACCGGTCGCGTGGCGCTCGGTGGGGGCCTGCGGACGGCCCGGAACGGCGAGGTGTCGACGGGTGACCGACGACTCACCGGGCGCGTCGGAGTCGGGCGAGCGGGGTCCGATCCGGGTGTTGCTGGTCGACGACAACGACGAGTGGGCGCGGTTCATGGCGCGTGACATGGAGCGGGCGGCGCCCGAGGTGGGCGTGACGGTCGCGACGAGCGCCAACGAGGCGATGCTGACGGTGCGAGACCGCGGGGACCTGGACTGCATCGTGACGGACTATCGGATGCCGGAGGTCGACGGCCTCCAGTTGCTGGAGCGGGTCCGCGAGGACCACCCGGACCTGCCCTTTCTCCTGGTCACCGGCGACGGGAGCGAGGACGTCGCCGCCCGCGCCATCGAGTCGGGCGTGACCGACTACGTCGTCAAGGAACCCGGCCGGGACCAGACGGCGACGTTCGTCGGCAAGGTCCGGCAGGCGGTCGCGGAGTACCGTCTCCAGCGCGCACTGGAGGAGAGCGAACAGCGCTACCGCACCGTCACCGAGCAGAGTCGGGACGCCATCGGCATCGTCCGGGACCGCCGTCTCGTCTTCTGGAACGGGCGGTTCGTCGAGTTGACCGGGCGCGAGCGCGGGGCGCTGGCCGACCGCGACCTGGTCGAGACGGTCGTCCACCCGGAGGACCGCGAGCGGGTCGCCGCCGTCTTCGCGCGGTGGGAACGCGGCGACCAGCGCCAGTCGGTCCACGGGACCCGCGTCGTCCGGCCCGACGGGACGGTGCGCCACTGCGAGTTCACCGGCCGCCCCATCGACTACGAGGGCGAACCGGCGACGCTCGTCTCGGTCCGTGACGTCACCGACCGCAGACAGCGCGAGCGCGAACTCGAGTGGGAGCGAGAGTTAAACCGCACCGTCCAGGAGGCGCTGGTCGAGGCTCGCACACGCGAGGACCTCGAGCGCGCGGTCACCGCCCAGTTGCGCCGGCAGGGCTACGCGCTGGCGTGGATCGGCGAACTGGACGAGGGGGGACTCGTTCCGCGCGTCGTCGAGGGCGACCGGACGTACGTCGAGGCCATCGACCGGGACGCCGACACGGGCGGCGACAGCGAACCGAGCGTCTGGGCCGCTCGCACGGGCGAGGCGCAGTTCCTCCAGGAGTTCGGCGACCTGTTCCCGACCGCGTGGCGCGACGAGGCGACCGAGCGCGGCTACGCCGGCGGCGCGGGCCTCCCGCTTGTCTACAACGACGTGACCTACGGCCTGCTCGCGGTGTATCACGACCGCCCCAACCGCTTCGACGAGACCGAGCGGCGTCTGCTGACCGAACTCGCGGACACCGTCGCCTTTGCCGTCCACAGCATCGAGACCGAGCACGCGCTGGCCTCCGACCACGCCGTCGACGTCGTCCTCCAGGTCCCCGACGACGCCTACTATCTCGTCGCGCTGGCCCGCGACGGCGCGTTCGTCGACTGTGGCACCGTCGGTGTCCGCGGGACCGTCCCCAGCGACGACGAGACCGTGATCCAGTACGTCACCGTCGCGGACGGCGACCTCGCGGCCGTCCGCGCGGCGATCGAGGGCCATCCCGACGTGCGCGACGTCGTCGTCATCGCCGAGTCGGACCCGGTGCGACTGCAGGTGACCGTCGCGGGACCGGTACCCGAGACCCTCGCCGCCGCCCGCGGCGCCGTCGTGCGCTCGACGACGGTCGCTGCCGAGGGCGCGACGATCGAACTTCGACAGTCCGCGCGGGACGACGTCCGGGCGACCGTCGAGGCGCTCGACCCGCCGTTCGCGTCCGCGTCGGTGTTCTCGGTCGTCGAGAGCGAGCGCGCGGACACCGACGGGACCCGGGGCGACCTCACCGAGAAGCAGGCGACGGCGCTGGCGGCCGCCTACCACCACGGCTACTTCGAACAGCCCCGCCAGCGCTCGGCCACCGAGGTCGCCGAGGCGCTCGGTGTCACCCACTCCACGTTCCTCCAGCACCTCCGGGTCGCCCAGCAGAAGGTCTTCGAAGAGCGCTTCGAGTGAGACACGTTCGTGTAGGGACGTTCCCGGGACGCCCCGACAGCGGGTCTTCGCGACTCTGACATACGCCACGGCGCTGCCCGACCCCGACATACGCCGCGGGGCCGCCCGACCCCGACATACGCCGCGGGGCCGCCCGATCACGGCATACGCCGCGGGAATCCCGCTGCGTCGCCGCCCTCGACGTTCGCACCACCCGTCGCGCTCGTCCCCTGTCACGGCTCGGGGCGGCGCAGCGGCCCACCCTTCATGTGTCGGTATGGTCGGTCGAAACGCGGTGACCTGTTATCTTCGGTGAGAATCGTGTGCGCTGAGCGTCGAACGCGTGCCGTTACATGGCGGCAATCGACCTATACTGGATACTGTTCGTTGTGATTGCATGAGTCGCGTGTGCGAATGGCCGTGGAGGCGCCCCCTCGTGAGTCGGGGCCGGGGGGCCGACGAGTGGGCGGAGACCGCTACCGAGGAACTCGCGGACACGGTCACGGACGAACGTGTGGAGACGGCTACTGACGGTGACCGAGAGTGACTGGGACGGAGCCACGCCCGTGGGGCATTGCGGCGGTACTGTTGGCGGCGCTCGTCGTCGTGACGGCGGGCATCGCGACGTTCGGAGCGGCGGCCGGCGCGGGGTCCGCACTCCCGATAACCGAGGGATTCGACGCCGACAGTCCGTCGAACTGGGACTTCTACGGCACCGACGACGACGGCGGGGAGAGCCACGTCGCCGCGCCCGGCGTGCAGGTCGGCCCCGGCGACGAGCCCTCGCTGTTACTCACCCAGAACGACGGCAACCAGGCGGGGACGGCGCTGTACACCCCCTCGTTCTCCTCCGATAACGGGATCACCGCCGAGTTCAGGTACTACTCGGCGGAGGGGACCGGCGCGGACGGGTTCACGTTCTTCCTGCTGGACGAGTCGGACCTCTCGGGCGGGTTCTCGGAGAGCGACATCGGGGACTCCGGCGGCGCCCTCGGATACGGCGACACCGGTAGCGGCGGGATCAAAGGCGGGTTCATCGGCGTCGGATTCGACGAGTGGGGCAACTTCGACGAGGCCACGTACGGCGAATCGAGCGGCGGCGACCAGGAGATCACGATCCGCGGGTCGACCGACACCACGAGGGCACCGGTGGTCGCGACCAGCGACCTCTCCTCGAACACCGTCGACGGCGGCTGGCGGCGGGCGCGGATCACCGTCGACCCGACCGCCGGCAGCAGCAGCGAGGTCGAGATCAGCGTCTACGTCGACTTCACCGAGGACGGGAGCTACACGGAGGTGTTCGCGCCGACGCTGTACGACCTGGGCACCGACATCGACGAGGAGAGCGGCCGGATGCCGAGCGACTTCCGACTGGGCTTTTCGGGGTCGACCGGCGGCTCGACGAACGTCCACGCCATCGACGACCTGAGCGTGCGCAAGCCGGCCGACCTGACGACGACGGTCACCGCCGCGCCGTCGAACGGCCCCTACGAGGCCGGCGACACCGTCGAGTACACCGTCGACGTGAGCAACAACGGACCCAATGCGGACAGTTCCGTCACCGTGAGCCCGTCGGTGTCCGTCGGCGCGTCCGGACTGGAGAGTCTGCAGTGGGACACCGACGGCGGGAGCTTCGACGCCGACGACACCGGGTCGTCGACGACGATCAGTCTCGCCAGCGGTGAGACGAAGACGGTCACGCTGCGGGCCACCGTCGGTGATAGCGCGACCGGGAATCTCGACCACACGGTCTCGGCGTCGACGAGTGGCGACTTCAACGACCCCTCGCCCGGCGACGCCGAGGCGTCGGTCTCGGTGGGCCTGAACGACGCCCCCTCCTTCGCGAGCGACGAGTCGCTGTCGAACATCGACGAGGACGTCGACCCGGCGAGCAACGGCGGCGCACAGACCGACAGCAACGAACTGTTCGGCGACGAGTTCTCCGACGCAGACGGCGACTCCCTCGCAGGCATCGTCGTGACCGACGACGCGGCGACGGACTCGGAGGGGACCTGGCAGTACTCCACGGACGACGGGTCGACCTGGTACGCTGTCGACGACGGGAGCCTCTCGGCCAGCAACGGCCTGGCGCTCCCGGCGACGGCGGACCTCAGGTTCGACCCCGCCACGGACTACAACGGCGACCCCGGCGACCTGACCGTCTTCGCTGTCGACGACGGGTCGAGCACGACGGTCACGAGCGGCGCGACCAGAGAGACGTTCGACACGACCGCCGACGGCGCGGCGAGTCAGGTCGCCTCGACGAGCAACACGGTCTCGATAACGGTCGACCCGGTCGACGACCCGCCGACGCTGACGACCAGCGGCGGCGACGCGAGCTACACCACCGAGAGCGGCGCGGTCGTGGTCGACTCCGGTCTGACGGTGTCGGACCCGGACGGCGGCACCGTCGACGGCGCGAAGGTCACTATCGGCGAGGGTTTCGATTCGAGCGAGGACTCGCTGGGCTGGGACTCGTCGGTGGCCAGCGACAACGGGCTCTCGGGGAGTTACGACTCGAGTGCGGGCGTGCTGACGTTCACCGGGACGGCCACGCCGGCCGAGGTGCAGTCGGTCCTGCGGACGGTCACCTACGACAACGCGGCGACCGATCCCGCGATGGCCGACCGCGCTATCACGTTCACGCTCGGCTCGGGGAGCCTCTACAACCCTGACACGGGCCACTACTACGAGTTCGTCTCTGACTCGGGGATCGACTGGGACACCGCCAAGACCGCGGCTGCGGGCAAGACTCACTACGGGCTGCAGGGGTATCTCGTCACCGTCACCTCGGGGGCCGAGAACGACTTCGTCGCGAGCAAGCTCTCGGGCGAGGGGTGGATGGGTGCCACCGACCGGGCCAGCGAGGGGACCTGGCGCTGGGTGACCGGCCCGGAGGGCACTGAGGAAAGCGGTGCGGGTCGGCACTTCTTCACGCAGACGGCGAGCCAACTGGGCACCGAGTACGGCGGGTCGACCGGCGGTGGCGGCGACGCCGTCGACGGCGAGTACAACAACTGGAACAGCGGCGAGCCCAACAACTACAACGGCCAGGAGGACCGCGCACACTTCTTCGCCGACGGTGGCTGGAACGACTACGCCAACGGCAACGACGCCATCGCGGGCTACGTCGTCGAGTACGGTGGCTCCGCGGGCGACCCCTCGATCCAGTTGAGCGACGACCGGACCGTCACCGTCAGCGACGCCACCGCGCCCGCCGTCTCCGCGTTCTCGGTGTCGAACCCGTCGGGACAGGACGTGAAAATCTCGTTCGACGCCGACGAGCAGCTGTCCACTATCTCCGTGTCGATCACCGGGGCGGAGTCCGCGACGCTGACCACGAGCGACTTCACAGAGACCGACAACGGCGACGGCACCTACACCTACGAGGCGACCTACGCCGGGAGTTCCGAGGGCGACTACACGGCGACGCTCGACACCGCGTCCGACGCGGCCGGCAACGACGGCTCCAGCGGCGAGTCCGCGAGCGTCACCGTCGACACGACGGCCCCCTCGGTGTCCGCGTTCGCGGCGTCGAACCCGTCGGGGCAGGACGTGAAAATCTCGTTCGACGCCGACGAGCAGCTATCGACACTCTCCGTGTCGATCACCGGGGCGGAGTCCGCGACGCTGTCGGCGGCGGATTTCACCGAGACCGACGACGGCGACGGTACCTACACCTACGAGGCGACCTACGCCGGGGGTTCCGAGGGCACCTACACGGCGACGCTCGACACCGCGGCCGACGCCGCCGACAACGACGGCTCCAGCGGCGAGTCCGCGAGCGCCACCGTCGACACTATCACTCCGTCCGTCTCCGCGTTCGCGGTGACGAACCCGTCGGGACAGGACGTGAAGATCACGTTCGACTCGGACGAGCAACTGTCCACTGTCTCCGTGTCGATCAGCGACGCCGAATCGGCGACGCTGACCGCGAGCGACTTCGCGGAGACCGACAACGGCGACGGCACCTACAGCTACGCCGCGACCTACGCCGGGGGTTCCGAGGGCACCTACACGGCGACCCTCGATACCGCGGTCGACGCCGCCGGCAACGACGGTGCGAGCGGCGAGTCCGCGAGCGCGAGCATCGACACGACGGTCGACACCGTCGATGCGGGCCCGGACCAGACGGTCGCCTCCGGCGAGACGGCGACGCTCGACGCGACCGGGTCGAGCGACGCGAGCGGTATCGCGACCTACGAGTGGGACTACGGGAACGACGGCACCGTCGACGCCCGCGGCGCGACGGTCGACCACGAGTTCTTCGCGCCCGGCGAGCACACGGTCGGGCTGACCGTCGTCGACGGGAACGGCAACAGCGCGACGGACACGCTGACGGTCACGGTCGGCAGCGTCGACAACTGGCCCACCTTTCACGGCGACCGCGCGAACGTCGGGCACGACCCCGACGCGACCGGCCCGACGGCGCCGGTCGAGGAGGCCTGGCGCGTCGCCCTCGACAGCTACGTCGTGATGAACCCCGCGCTGGTCGACGGGACCCTCTATGCCGGCGAGTACCGCGGGAACCTGTACGCGTTCGACGCCGCCACGGGGACCGAGCAGTGGTCGTTCGACCCGACCAACGGCAAGCGCAACGACGGCTACGGCTGGGCGTCGCCGACAGTCGCCGACGGCACGGTGTACGTCGGCAACCGCAACGGCCACGTCTACGCGGTCGACGCCGCGACCGGAACGAAGCAGTGGGCCTTCGACACCGGCGCCTACGACATCCACTCGACGCCGGTCGTCGACGACGGCACCGTCTACGTCGGCGACTCGTCCGGCACGCTCCACGCGCTCGACGCGTCCACCGGGAGCCAGCAGTGGACCTTCGAGACGGCGAGCAACGCCCGCTATCACTCGAACGATATCGAGTCGAACCTCGCGGTCGTGGACGACCGGGCGTACTTCGCGGTCGACGACGGCGAGGTGTTCGCCGTCGACACCGCGAGCGGGAGCGGAGTCTGGTCACACGACCTGGGCAACTACACGCAGTCGGACCCGACGGTCGTCGACAACACGCTGTTCATCGGCGACAGCGCCGGGAACGTCTACGCGCTCGACGCCAGCGACGGGAGCGAGCGCTGGCAACACGAGTTCGCGCGAAAGAACCGCGGCTACTACCACAGCGTCACGGCCGGACAGGCCTACGCGGACGGGACCCTGTACGTGACCGACGAGTCCGGGAACGTCACCGCGCTGTCTGCGACCGACGGGAGCCAGGTCTGGCAGGCCGAGACCGGGAGCGCGAACGGCCGGTACGGCGACGCCATCTACAGCGCGCCCGTCGTGGTCAACGGCACCGTCTACGTCACCCAGACGAGCGAGGGCGTCGTCTACGCCTTCGACGCCGCCGACGGGAGCGAACAGTGGGCCTACGACTCGGAGTTGCCCTCCCTCTACAGCACGCCGACGGTCGCCGACGGCACCCTCTACTACGGCGGATACAGGGGCCTCGCCGCCCTCGGCGAGGGCGACCAGCCGCCGACGGCCGACGCCGGCAGTTCGATCACCACGCCCGAGGACGCCGAGATAACCTTCGACGCGAGCGCCTCGACGGACGACGCCGGAATCGGCTCGTACGCCTGGACGTTCGGCGACGGCGACTCCGCCTCGGGACAGACGCCGACTCACACCTACGGCGATTCGGGCGAGTACACCGCGACGCTCACCGTCACCGACACCGCGGGCCAGACCGACACCGACTCCGTCGCCGTCACGGTCACCGAGAACTCCGTGCTGGTCGGCGACGCCGGCGGTAACGTCACCGCGGACGAGGACACCCCGGTGAGCTTCGACGCGAGCGGCTCGAAGTCCAACGAGGGCGGCCTCTCCTACGAGTGGGACTTCGACGGCGACGGCACGGCCGACGCCACCGGCGCCGCGCCCAGCTACACCTTCGCCGACCCCGGCACCTACGAGGTGACGCTCACCCTGACCGACGCGGAGGGCAACGAGGCGACGGACACAGTCGTCGCGACGGTCCGTGACACGACCGCCCCGACCGCCGACGCGGGCGCCGACCGGGCGGTCGACGAGGACACGACCCTGTCGTTCGATGGGACGGCCTCGATGGACAACGGAGAGGTCGCCAGCTATCGGTGGTCCTTCGACGGGACGGTCGTCACGGGTGCGCGGGCGACCCACGCGTTCGACGCGCCGGGCACCTACAACGTGACGCTGTCCGTCGCGGACGAGAGCGGCAACACCGCGACCGACTTCGTGAACGTCACCGTTCGCGACACGACCGCGCCGCAGGCCGACGCGGGTTCGAACGTCACCGCACCCGAGAACGGCGAGATAGACTTCGACGGGACGAACTCGACGGACAACGACGCCATCGACTCCTACGCGTGGGACTTCGACGGCGACGGCACCACCGGCGCGACCGGCGCGACGCCGAGTCACACGTACAGTACCGAGGGGACCTACACGCTGGCACTGGAAGTGACGGACCCGGCGGGCAACACCGCCACCGACGCCGTTCAGGTGACGGTCACCGACACCTCCGTGCTGGTCGTCGACGCCGGCGGGAACCTGACCACCGGCAGCGGCGTCGCGACCGACTTCGACGCGAGCGACACCGAGTCCAACGAGGGCGGTCTGACCTACTCGTGGGACTTCGACGGCGACGACAGTGAGGACGCGACGGGAGTCGTCCCGACCTACACGTTCACGACCGTCGGTACCCAGGAGGTGTCGGTGACCGTCACCGACGCGGAGGGCAACGAGGCGACGGACTCGCTGTGGGTCACCGTCACCGACACGACGCCGCCGACGGCCGACGCGGGCTCGGCGGTCACGGGCGCGCAGGGCGCCCCGGTGATCTTCGACGGGACCAACTCGACCGACGACGGGACGGTCGCGAGCCACCAGTGGGACTTCGACGGCGACGGCGCTATCGACGCGACGGGCGCGACGCCGAGTTACACCTACGATGCCGCGGGCAGCTACACGGCGGAACTGGTCGTGACCGACGCGGCCGGCAACGTCGCCACCGACACCGTCTCGGTGACGGTCACGGACACCGAGGCACCGACCGCGGACGCGGGCAGTGACCTCCGGGTCCGGCCGGGCGGCACGCTCCGCCTGGCGGGCGAGCGCTCGACGGACAACGTCGGTATCGCCGCATATCGCTGGGATATCAACGACGACGGCGCGGTCGACGCGCGCGGCGAGACGGTCCGCTGGGAGTTCTTCGCGCCCGGCGAGCACACGGTCGCGCTGACAGTCGTCGACGCCGCCGGGAACAGCGCGACCGACCGGATCACGGTCACGGTCGGCAACAAGAGCGACTGGCCGACCCACCAGGGTGACCCCGCGCGGATCGGCTACGACCGCAACGCGACGAACCCGCCGACGCCCGTCGAGGAGGTCTGGCGGCTCGACTCCGACAGTTACGTCGTGATGAACCCGGCGCTGGTCGACGGGACCCTCTATGCCGGCGAGCACTACGGCGACCTGTTCGCGGTCGACGCGAGCACGGGCGCCCGCGAGTGGACGTTCTCGCCGTCCGACGAGGAGTACGGGAGCGGGTTCACCTGGTCGTCACCGGCGGTGGTCGACGGCACGGTCTACATCGGCGCCAACGACGGGGTCGTCTACGCGGTCGACGCCGCGACCGGGACGAAGCAGTGGTCGTTCGACACGGGCTCGTACCAGGTGGAGTCCTCGCCGGCGGTGGTCGACGGGACCGTCTACGTCGGCGACGGCGAGGACACGCTGTGGGCGCTCGACGCCGCGAGCGGGGCACAGCAGTGGCGCTACGAGACGGACGACGGGGAGTACTACGGCTACGGCTTCGACGCGAGTCCGGCGGTCGTCGACGGCACGGTCTACGTCGCCGACTACAGCGGGACGGTCCACGCGGTCGACGCCGCGACCGGCGACGCGGTCTGGACCCACGACATCGGCAACTACACGCAGTCGGACCCGACGGTCACCGGCAACACCGTCTACCTGGGCGACGGCGCCGGCTACGTCCACGCGCTCAACGCCAGCGACGGCACCGAGCGCTGGCGGGTCGACCTCCCCGGCGTCTACGGCGGGGTGTCGTCGTCGCTCGCGTTCGCCGAGGGGACCCTCTACGCGGTCGACGAGTCCGGCAACGTCACCGCGCTATCGGCGACCGACGGGAGCCAGATCTGGCGGGTCGAGACCGGCGACGGCGACCGATACTACCGCGAGGCCATCTACAGCGCGCCGCTGGTCGCCAACGGCACCCTCTACGTCGCCGCGACCGAGGGCGGCGTCGTCTACGCGCTCGATCCGGCGACCGGGGCCGAGCAGTGGACCTACGACGCGCCGATCGCCTATCTCTACGCGACGCCCGTCGTCGGCGACGGCCTGCTGTACTACGGCGGCTACGGCGGCCTCGCCGCCCTCGGCGACGCCGACGACCCGCCGACGGCCGACGCGGGGTCCTCGATCACGACGCCCGAGGACGCCGAAATCGAGTTCGACGCGAGCGCCTCGTCGGACGACGCCGGGATCAGCTCCTACGCGTGGGACTTCGATAGCGACGGGACGACCGACGCCACCGGCGCGACGCCGACCCACGCCTACGGCGATTCGGGCAGCTACACCGCGACGCTCACCGTCACGGACACGGCGGGCCAGACCGACACGGACGCCGTCCAGGTGACGGTCACCGAGAACTCGGTGCTGGTCGGCGACGCCGGCGGCAACCGCACCGTCGACGAGGACACCTCGGTGAGCTTCGACGCGAGCGACTCGAGATCCAACGAGGGCGGCCTCTCCTACGCCTGGGATTTCGACGGCGACGGCGAGACGGACGCGACGGGGGCCTCGCCGAGTCACACGTTTGCCGACCCCGGCGTCTACACGGTGACGCTGACGCTGACCGACGCCGAGGGCAACGAGGCGACGGACACGCTCGTCGCGACGGTCCGTGACACGACTGACCCGACCGCCGACGCGGGCGACGACCGGACGGTCGTCGAGGACGTCTCACTCGCGCTCGACGGGTCGGCCTCGTCGGACAACGGCGCCATCGAGAGCGCGGAGTGGCGCCTCGGGAACGGCGAGACCGAGCGCGGCCTGACGGTCACCCACGCCTTCGCGGATCCGGGCACCTACGAAGTCGTCCTCTCGGTGGTCGACGGCGGCGGCAACACCGCGACCGATACCGTGACCGTGACCGTCACGGACACGACGCCGCCCGACGCCGAGGCCGGGTCCGACGTCGTCACCCCGGAGAACGCCGAGATGGACTTCGACGCGGCGAACTCGACCGACAACGACGAGATCGAATCCTACGCGTGGGACGTCGACGGCGACGGGACCACCGACTACACGGTCGCCGACCCGTCCCACACCTACGACGCCTCGGGCAGCTACACCGCGACGCTGACCGTCACCGACGCCGCCGGCCTGACCGCGACCGACGAACTGACCGTGGTCGTCACCGAAAATTCGGTGCTGGTCGGCGACGCCGGCGGCAACCGCACCGTCGCGCAGGGCGACAGCCTGACGGTCGACGCCTCGGGTTCGGAGTCCAACGAGGGGATCAGTTCCTACGCGTGGGACTTCGACGGCGACGGGGCCACCGACGCCATCGGCGCGACGGCCACCCACACCTACTCGGCGGTCGGCACCGAGCGCGTGACGCTCACGCTGACCGACAGCGAGGGCAACACCGCGACGGACTCGCTGTGGGTCACCGTCGCCGACGCCACCGACCCGACCGCCGTCGCGGGCGCCGACCGCACTGTGGGGATCGGCGAGACGGTCGCCTTCGACGGGTCGGCCTCGTCGGACAACGTCGGCGTCGACGCCTACCGCTGGGATACGGACAGCGACGGCGAGGTCGACGCGACCGGTCCCACCCCGACCGACGCCTACGACGCGGCGGGCACCTACACCGCGACCCTGATCGTGCGCGACGCCCGCGGCAACACCGCCAGCGACACGCTGACCGTCACCGTCGACGGGAGCGGCCCGGCGGTCGACGCCGGCGGCGACCGTACCGTCGACGAGGACCGCGTGGTCACGCTCGACGGGAGCGCGACGACCGACGCGCTCGGCGACGTCACCCGCTACCGCTGGGACCTCGACGGCGACGGGGCCGCCGACCTCGCGGGGCCGACGCCGACGTACACCTTCGCCGACCCCGGCAGCTACGACGTGACGCTGACCGCGACCGACGAGTACGGCAACGCCGCGAGCGAGACGGTGACCTACACGGTGGCCGACCGGACGGCGCCGACCCCCGACGCCGACGGGAGCGCCACGGTCGCCGAGGACGTCTCGGCGACGTTCGACGCGAGCGGGTCGAGCGACAACGTCGGTGTCGCGTCCTACGCCTGGGACTTCGACGGCGACGGCGCCGCCGACGCGACCGGCGCGTCGGCGACCCACACCTTCACGCAGTCGGGCGTCTACACCGTGGCGCTCACCGCGACGGACGCGGCCGGCAACAGCGCGACCGACGAACTGACCGTCACGGTGACCGAGACGTCGGTCCTGCTGGCCGACGCGGGCGCGAACCAGACGGTCGGCCTGAACGCGACGGTGTCGTTCGACGCCTCGAACTCCGACTCGAACGAGGGCGGCCTGACCTACGCGTGGGACGTCGACGGCGACGGCGAGACGGACGCGACGGGCGCGACGCCCACCTATCGCTTCGACGCGCTCGGGACGCAGGCCGTCGCGCTCACGCTGACCGACGCGGAGGGCAACACCGCGAACGACAGCGTGACGGTGACCGTCGTCGACCGGGCGGCCCCGGTCGTCGACATCGGTGACGACGCGACCGTCGACGAGGGCGCCCCCGTGACCTTCGACGCGAACGCCACCGACGACGTGGGCGTCACCGCCTACGAGTGGGACGTCGACGGCGACGGCCTGACGGACCTGTCGGGCGCGACGGCGACCCACACCTACGACGAACCGGGCACCTACACCGTGACGCTGACGGCGACAGACGCGGCGGGTAACAGCGCGACCGCGACGCGGACGCTGACCGTCGCGGACGTGACGCCGCCGACGGTCGATCTGGCGGGCGAGTTCGACGCGACCGAGCAGGACGCCGTCGACTTCGACGCCGGTGAGACGAGCGACAACGTCGGTATCGTGACCTACGAATGGGACTTCGACGGCGACGGGACGACCGACGCGACGGGCGCGTCGGTGACCCACGTCTACGACAGCGACGGCACGTTCGAACTCGCGCTGACGGCGACCGACGCCGCCGGCAACGCCGCCACCGACACCGCCACCGTCGTCGTGGCCGAGGGGTCGATCCTCGTCGCCGACGGCGGCGGTAACCGCACCGTCGCCGAGGACGCCTCGATCACGTTCGACGCGAGCGACTCGCGCTCGAACGAGGGCATCGTCGGCTACGCGTGGGACGTCGACGGCGACGGGACGACCGACGCGAGCGGCCCCACTCCCACGCACACCTTCGCCGACCAGGGCCGCGAGCGCGTGACGGTCACGCTGACCGACGCGGAGGGCAACACCGCGACCGACGAGGTGTGGGTGCGCGTCGACGACGCGACGAAACCGGTCGCGGACGCCGGCGCCGACGTCGCCGTCGACGAGGACGTCCCGGTCACGCTCGACGGGACCGGCTCGACCGACAACGTCGGCGTCCGCACCTACGAGTGGGACCTCGACGGCGACGGGACCGCGGACGTGACCGGGCCGACGCCCACGGCCGCGTTCCCGGAGCCCGGCACGCAGACGGTGACGCTGACGGCGACCGATGCGGAGGGCAACGAGGCGACGGACACGCTGACTGTCACCGTCGCGGACACGACCAGTCCGCAGACGGCCATCGACGTTCCCGACCACGTCGACGCCGGCGAGTCCGTGACGCTCGACGGCACGCGCGCGACCGACAACGTCGGCATCACCCGCTACGAGTGGGACGTCGACGGCGACGGCACCACCGACGCGACCGGGCCGACGCCGACCCACACCTACGCCGACCCGGGCAAGTACCGGGTGTTCCTGACCGTCGTCGACGCCGCGGGTAACGAGGACACCGGCACGACGGTCGTCCTCGCGGCCGACGAGACGGCCCCGACCGCCGACGCGGGCGCGAACCTGACCGCGCAGTCCGGGACGCCGGTCGTCTTCGACGGGTCGCGCTCGGCCGACAACGGTGCCCTCGCCAGCCACGAGTGGGACGTCGGCGGCGACGGCACCGTCGACGCCACCGGTCCGCGAGCGAACTACACCTTCGCCGCCCCCGGTACCTACGAGGTGGTCCTCGCCGTCGCCGACGCGTGGGGCAACACCGCCACCGACTCGCTGCGGGTGACCGTCACCGACGGCACGCCCCCGGTCGTCGACGCCGGCCCGAACGTCACCGCGGCCGAGGACGAACCCGTCACGCTGTCGGCGACCGCCACCGACGACGGCACCGTCGCCTCCTACGAGTGGGACGTCGACGGCGACGGCACGCCCGACGCGACCGGGCCGTCGCCCGAGTACACCTTCGCCGACCCGGGCACCTACGAGGTCGTCCTCACCGTCACCGACGCGGCGGGCAACGCCGCGACCGACACTCTGACGGTCGTCGTCGAACCCGGCGACGCCGAACTCGCGAGCGCTCCCGCCCAGCGGTTCGGCGCCGTCCCGGTCGGCGACCGCGCGAACACGACCCTGGCGCTGACCAACGAGGGGCCGGACGCGCTCGACGTGCGCGCGCTCCGGATAGTCGGCCCCGGCGCCGGGAACTTCTCGGTGACCGCGGACGGTCCGGGTCCGAACGCCTCGACCGGCGGGCCCGTCCTCACGGTTCCCGCCGACGAGTCCCGCGACGTGATGGTGGCGCTCGCGCCGACGGCGACCGGCCCGGTCGCGGCGACGCTGGTCGTCGAGAGCGCCGACCTGCCGAACGGCACGGCCGAAATCGCGCTCTCGGGCCGCGGGACCGCGCCCGCCATCGACGTTTCGGCGTCGGTCACGGCCTTCGGCAAGCGCTCGCTCGCCGGGGGCGCGACGAGCGCGGTCACCGTCGGGAACACCGGAAACGCACCGCTGACCGTCGAGACCGTCTCGCTCGCGGGCGACGACGCCTTCGCGCTCGCCGACGCCGACGGACTCGGCGACGGGAACGCCACGCTCGCGCCCGGCGAGTCCCGCGAGGTGACGGTCGCGTTCGCGCCGACCGCCGCCGGCGACGCGTCGGCCACGTTGACGGTCGCACACGACGCGATCGACCGGGGACCGGTCACCGTCGGGTTCTCGGGGACGGCCGTCGACACGCCGCTGGCGCTGCGCAACGACTCGCTCGCGTTCGCGCCGACGGCGAGCGACGAGGACGCGACCCGGACGGTCGTCGTCGAGAACAGCATCGACTCGGCGGTCGGCCTCTCCGCGGTCCGCATCGAGGGCGCCGACGCCGACGCGTTCGCGCTGGCCGACGGCGAACCGGCGAGCGTCGGCGCGAACGGCACGCTGTCGGTCCCGGTCGCGTTCGCGCCCGGCGCCTCGGCGGGTCCGGGGCCGGTCACGGCGACGCTGGTCGTCGAGACGGCCGCCGGCGAGCGGCTGACGCTCGCGCTGTCGGGCGTCGTCGCCGCGCCGGCGCTGTCCGTCGACGCGACCGACCTCGCGTTCGGCGAGGTCGCACCCGGGACGACTGCGACGCACGAGCTGACGATTACGAACGACGGAACCGGTCCCGGCACCGTCGCGGCGCTGAATCTGACCGGCAACGGGGACGGCCGCTTCGGCCTCGAGACGGGCGCCCCGGTGACGGTGCCGGCCGGCGAGTCGCGGACGGTCACGGTGACCTACGCGCCGGGCGAGCGCGGCAGCGACGACGCGACGCTCGTCGTCCGGAGCGACGACCCGGTGACGCCCGAGCGGACGGTGGCGCTGACCGGCGAGGCCGCCCAGCCCGAGGTCCGGATCGACGACCCGTCGCTGGGATTCGGGAACGTCACTGTCGGCGAGTCGGTGACGCGGACGCTGGTCGTCGGCAATCCGGCGTCGAGCCCGGTGAACCTGACGCTGCGGGCCGTCTCGATCGTCGGTCGCGACAGCGGGGCCTTCGCGACGGAGTTCGACGCGCCGGTGACGCTCGCGCCCGGCGAGAACGTCTCCATTCCGGTGACGCTGACGCCCGAGTCGTCCGGCCGGAAGATGGCGACGCTGCGCATCGCGACGAACTCGCCCGCGCGCCCGCAAGTCGACGTCTGGCTGTCGAACCTCCGGACGGTCGTCGTCGTCGAGGAGGTGACCGACGGCGGCGTCGGCGCGGCCCCCGGCGGGTCCGCCGGCGACGACACCGACAGCGGGAACGAGACCGACCCCGCTGACGGTGGCACTGGCGACGGTGGCGAGACCGGCGCGGGCGACGGCGGCGCCCGCGAGCGCTCGCAGGTCAACGTACGCGGCCTGCGACTGCCGACGGACTTGGCGCTCGCGGTCAACGTCTCGACGCCGAGCGGGCGCGCGATGCCGGCGTCGCTGACCGACCTCGGGTTCACCCACCGCGCGGGCGGGAACTTCACGGTGCGGATCAACCACACCCTCGAGAACCCCTCGGAGACGGCGGCCAACTACACGATGGGCGGCGCCGGCACGAGCCTGGAGTACGTCGAGATCGACCACTCTTTCGCCGACAGCGAGGTGTCGAACACTTCCTTCACCGTCAGGGTGAACCGCTCACGACTCGCCGCGCTGGGGGTCGGGCCGGACGACGTGACGTTCGCGCGCTACCACGACGGCGAGTGGCAGCGCGTGTCCGTGCGCGAACGCAACGACTTCGGGAGCTACCACAGCTATCTGGTCGACACGCCCGGGTTCAGCCTGTTCGCGGTCGGCGTCCCGCAGTCGGATATCGCGGTGACCGACCTGACGGCCGCCCCCGCCACTGCGACGCTCGACGAGCGCGTCGCCGTCGAGGCCACCCTCGAAAACGCGGGCGGCGCCGACGGCACCTACGAGGCCGAACTGACCCGGAACGGGAGCGTCGTCGCGACGGAGACGGTCACGGTCGCCGCCGGCGAGTCGGCCGCGGTCGCCTTCGAGCAGAGTTTCGGTGCCGCCGGAACCTACGCGCTGGCCGTCGGCGGGGCATCGACCACGGTCGCCGTCGAGGCGGCCGCGACGCCGACCCCGACTGACACGCCCACGCCGGCGCCCACGCCGACGCCCACCGACACGCCCGCGGGCGACGACGGGACGTCGACGGCGACCCCGACGCCGACCGCCACCGCGACGGACGCCCCGACGAGCGCGCCGACGGCGACACCGTCCGACGACGGCGGCTCACCCCCGTGGTGGATACTGCTCGTCGCCCTCGCCGGCCTGTTCACCGCGCTGGTCCTGTGGCGACGCCGCGACGACGAAGAAGAACCGGACCCCGCGGACGCGGCGGAGTCGGCGGACGCGGCAGAGAGCGGACCCGACGACGAGGCCTGAGCCCCGACCGGCGGACGCCCCCTCTTCTGGCGCTCAGTCGTCGTCGCCGGCGCCGACGCGCTCGCGCTCGGCGGTGCGCTCGACGAACTCGTCGGGCAGGGCGTCGACCTCGCCGACCTGGACGCTCCAGAGGTTGGCGTAGAGGCCGTCGGCGGCGAGCAGGTCGTCGTGGCTGCCCTGCTCGACGAGTTCGCCGTCGTCCATGACGAGGATCTGGTCGGCGTCTCGCACCGTGGAGAGGCGATGCGCGATGGCGAAGGTGGTCCGCTCGGCGGTCAGCGCCTCCAGCGAGCGCTGGATGAGCACTTCGGTCTCGTTGTCGACGTGGGAGGTCGCCTCGTCCAGGATCAGGATCTCCGGGTCCTCGAGGATGGCCCGCGCGATGGCGACGCGCTGGCGCTGTCCCCCGGAGAGTTTCACGCCGCGCTCGCCGACGGTGGTGTCGATGCCGTCGGGCAACTCGGAGACGAACTCCATCGCGCCGGCCATGCCGAGCGCCTCGATGATCTCGGACTCGTCGGCGTCGATGCCGTAGGCGACGTTCTCCGCCACCGACCCGTGGAAGAGGTACGGCTCCTGACTGACGTAGCCGATGTGCTCGCGCAGACTCGACAGCGAGACGTCTCTCACGTCGTGGCCGTCGAGGCGGACGGTCCCCTCCTGTGGGTCGTACAGTCGCAACAGGAGCTTCAGGACGGTGGTCTTGCCGGCGCCGGTGGGGCCGACGAGGCCGACGAACTCGCCGCCCTCGACCTCGAAGCTCACGTCGCTGACGGAGTCTTCCTCGGCGCCGAGATAGCGGAAGCTCACGTCCTCGTACTCCACGTCGCCCTCGACGGTTTCGAGGTCGATGGCGTCCTCGTCTTCGTACACTGTCGCGGGGTCGTCCATGAGGCCGACGATGCGCTCGCCGGCGGCGAAGGCGTAGCGGTAGTTGTTGACGACGTTGCCGAACTGGCGCATCGGCCAGAGAAAGCGCCGCGAATAGAGGAGCATCGGCGTCAGCACGCCCAGCGTCATCTCGCCCGAGAAGAAAAGCGGCGGGCCGGCGAAGACGCCCCGACTGGCGAGCAGCCAGTAGCCGCCGACGAGGAAGGTCAGCGCGTAACCCATCCCGGTGATCACCCGGAGCGTGGGGAAGAACTTGATCCGCGTCGAGATAGCGTCCCAGTTGGCGTCGAGGTAATCGCGCGAGGCGTCCTCGACCCGGTCGCGCTCGAACCCCTCGCGGCCGTAGGACTTGACCACCTCGATGCCGCCGATGTTGTTCTCGAGGCGCGAATTGAGCGCGCCGACCGACCCCCGAACGCGGCCGTACTTCGGACCGATCCGCTGGACGAAGACGTAACTCGCGAGCGCGAGCACCGGAATGGAGACGAGCGCGACGAGCGCGAGCTGCCAGTTGAGCCAGATCATCACGCCGGCGACGCCGACGACGAGGACGGTGATGCGAATCCCGGTGTTGAGGTCGTTGGTGAGGAAGCTCTCGAGCTGGTTGACGTCGTTGTTGAGGATGGACATGATCTCGCCGGTCTGCTTGTCGTCGAAGAATCCCATGCCCATGCGCTGGACGACGTCGTAGGTGTCGACGCGGACCTCGTGCTGGAGGTGCTGGGCGAAGCGGTTCCACGCCCAGGAGTTGACCCACCCCAGCACCGCGACGAGCAGATAGACTGCGGCGACGAGGCCGACCGCGAACCAGAACTGATTGGCCTGCGTGTCGGGGATGACCGAGTTCGGGACCAGCGGGAGCGTGAAGGGACGCTCGCCGACGAACAGCGCGTCGATGGCCACCCCGAGCACCAGCGCCGGCACGAGTTCGAGGAATCGCGCGACGACGCTCGCCACTGCACCGATCGCGAACTCGCCTTTGTACCCCCGGCCGTACTGGCTGAAGATGCGCCACATCGGACGGTCGACCCCCTCGCGGAGGTGTTCGAACGCGTCCGCGTCGTCGTTACCGCCCGAGAATCCCCATGACATGGACCGTGCTAACGCTCCCCGACACTAAAAACTAACTGTCGTGTTAGTCAGGACGCGGCCGGACCGCGGTCCCCGGGACGGGTACCGGCGGGGGAGACCGACCGGACGACCGGCGGAGGAGCGACGGACCGGACGACCAGCGGGGAAGACGGACCGGACGACCGGCGGGGGAGACGGGCCGACGGGGGGACGGACCGACCGGCGGCCGACGGAGGTAAATATCGCCGGCCGCCACCCTCCTGGTATGCGAATCGCCGTCTTCGGGGCCACGGGTCGGACCGGCGAGCGGGTCGTCGCGGAGGCGCTCGACCGCGGCCACGAGGTGGTCGCGTTCGTCCGCGACGCCGAGGACCTGGCGTTCGCCGGCGGGTCCGTGACGGTGGTCGAGGGCGACGCCTACACCGGCGACGAGGTTCACACCGCCGTCGACGGGGCTGACGCCGTCGTCTCCGCCATCGGGCAGGACGCGGACAGTCCGGAGGACCTGCGGGAACAGAGCGGCGAGCACATCGCCGACGCGATGGACGAGGCGGGCGTCGACCGCTTCGTGACGCTCGTGGGGGCCGGCGTCTACCCGGACCACCCGCCGGCCACGCTCCCGGAGTGGGTGCGGACGTTCCTGCTGAAACTCGCCGCGGGCGACCTGGTCGCCGACGCCGTCGAACACGTCCGCGTCGTCCGCGAGACCGACCTCGACTGGACGGTCGTGCGGACGCCCCGCCTCGGCGACGGCGGCGGCACCGACGACTACGAGGCCGGCGACATCGACCCCGGCTGGGGTCGGATCGACCGCGCGGACGTGGCCGCGTTCATCCTCGATTGCATCGAGGACGAGCGCTTCATCGACGAGATCCCGCGCGTCGAACCCGTCTGAGGCCGGCATGGCGTCGCCGCGGTTCGCGGCCGCCACGGCGGAACCCGGCCGCCGCGGCGGAACCCGGCCATAGTGAGTAGTGACCGTTTCCGGATCGCGCCGACAACGGGGTCGGCGCGTCCCGGTCCATCGCGACAACACTCAGTATCAGTCGTCGTCGCCGACCCGCGCCGACCCGGCGGCGCGGTCGAGGAACTCCTCGGGGAGGGCGTCGACCTCGCCGACCTGCACCCGCCACAGCGTGGCGTAGAGGCCGTCCGCGCGCAGGAGTTCGTCGTGAGTGCCCTGCTCGACGAGTTCGCCGTCGTCGAGCACGAGGATGGTGTCGGCGTGGCGCACCGTCGAGAGGCGGTGGGCGATGGCGAAAGCGGTCCGCTCGGCGATGAGGTCTTCGAGGCTGTTCTGGATGACGGCCTCGGTCTCGTTGTCGACGTGGGAGGTGGCCTCGTCGAGCACGAGGACGTCGGGGTCTTTGAGGACCGCGCGGGCGATGGAGACGCGCTGGCGCTGGCCGCCGGAGAGTTTCACGCCGCGCTCGCCGACCTTCGTGTCGTAGCCGTCTTTCAGGTCGACGACGAACTCGTGGGCGCCGGCGGCTTTCGCCGCGGCCTCGACGTCCTCGTCGGTCGCGTCGGGGTGGCCGTAGGCGATGTTCTCGCGGACGGTGCCGTAGAACAGGTACGGTTCCTGACTGACGTAGCCGACGTGCTCGCGGAGGCTCCGCAGGGTCACCTCGCGCACGTCCGTCCCGTCGACGCGCACTTCCCCGGAATCCACGTCGTACATCCGCATCAGCAGTTTCATCAGCGTGGTCTTGCCGGCGCCGGTCGGGCCGACGAGCCCGACCATCTCGCCGGGTTCGACGTCGAAGGAGACGTTCTGGAGGACCTGCTCGTCGCCGCCCTCGTCGGTCTCGTAGCTGAAGGACACGTCGTCGTAGGTCACGCGGCCCGCGACGGTCTCGAGTTCGACGGCCTCGCGGGCGTCGGTGACGCCCGGGTCGGTGTCGAGCAGGCCGACGATGCGCTCGCCGGCGGCCTCGGCGTACTGGTAGTCGTTGACGATCTGGCCGAACTGGCGCATCGGGTAGACGAACCGCCGCGAGTACGACAGGAAGGTGACCAGCAGGCCGGCGGTGAGTCCGGGCCCGTTGAAAAAGGGCAGCGGCTCGGCGACGACGCCGCGTTCTGCCATCACCCAGTAGCCGCCGATCAGGAAAGTCGCGGTGTAGCCCGCCGCGGTGACGAGTCGCAGCGTCGGCCAGAACTTGATCCGCGTCGTGATGGCGTCCCACTGGGCGTCGAGGTACTCCCGCGAGGAGTCCTCGACGCGGCCGGTCTCGACCTCCTCGGTCGTGTAGGACTTGACCACCTCGATGCCGCCGAGGTTGTTCTCCAGTTGGGAGTTGAGCTTCCCGACCGAGGAGCGGACCTCCTGGTACTTGGGGTGGATGCGCTTGACGAACACGTAGCTCGCGAGGCCGAGCGCGGGGATGATGAGCGTCGGGACGATCCCGAGCTTCCAGTTGAGCCAGAGCATCGCCAGCCCCATCCCGCCGACGCGGAAGACGATGCTGATCCCCTGGTTGAAGCTGTTGGTCAGGAACCCTTCGAGCTGGTTGACGTCGTTGTTGAGGATGGACATGACCTCGCCGGTCTGGCGGTCGTCGAAGAACGACAGCTCTCGGCGCTGCATGGCGTCGTAGGCGTCGACGCGGACCTCGTGCTGGAAGTGCTGGGAGAAGCCGTTCCACGCCCAGGAGTTGACCCACCCCAGCGTCGCCCCGAGGACGTGCGAGCCCGCGAGCAACCCGATGAGGAGGAGAAACTGCTCGAGGGGAGCGGCCGGGAGCCACGCTTCCGGGACGAAGGGGAGCCGGAACGGCCGTCCCGAGCTGAAAAACGAGTCGATGGCGACCCCGAGCAGGAACGCGGGCACCAGTTCCATCAGCGTCGAGACGACGCTCGCGGCCCCGCCGACGGCGAAACGCAGCCGCTGGCCGCGACCGTACTCGTCGAACAACCGGACCATCGCGTTGCCCTCGTCGGCGCGCAACTCCTCGAACTCGTCGTCGTCGGGCCCGCCCGGTGGCATGGCGCCACGTACCGACTCGACCCGCATAAGGCTGACTGCCGAGTCAGTCAATTTTGCGCAAAGGTTTTTGTCAGGCCCTGACGAGTTGCCGGTATGGGCCCTGAGGCGACCAGTGGGGACACACACGACGCGATCATGGGGGCGACCTATCACGCGCTGTGCAAGCACGGGTACGCGAACCTGACGATGCAGGACATCGCCGACGAGTTCGACAAGAGCCGGTCGCTGTTACATTATCACTACGACACGAAAGAGGAGCTGATGCTCGCGTTCGTCGACAACATGGTCGGGTGGATCGGCGACCGCCTCGCCGAGTCCGACACCGAGGACCCGCTCGCGCGGCTCTCGGAAGCCGTCGACGGCTTCGTCGTCGAACCCGGCGAGGAAGAACGGGAGACGTTCGCGCTCGCGCTGGTCGAACTCAGGGTGCAGGCCGTTCACAACGAGAAGTTCCGCGAGCGACTCGCCGCTCACTACGAGCAAAACGTCGAGACCATCGCCGGCATCGTCGCCGACGGCATCGAGGAGGGCGTCTTCCGCGAAGTCGACCCCCATCGCGTCGGCGAGGGCATCTACACCTCGTTCCAGGGCGCGCGGACCTACCAGGTGACTCTCGGCGCCGAGGGCGCTAGCCTGCGGATGCGCGACGCCATCGCGGAGTTCGTCGTCTCGGATCTCCTGGTCGACGACCGCGACCCCGCCGACTACGCCGGCGGCGGCTTCGGCTCCTGACTCGACAACGACTGCGAGCCCCACTCACGTCGACGGTTCTGGCTCCTGACCCAACGCACTTGTCGTCCCCGCGTCTCCGTTCGACACGCCATGAAACGCGACACGCTCGACTTCGAGGGATTTTTCGACGTGCGACTGACGACCGACGACGCCCAGGGCGCCCAGATGACGCTCTCGCCCGGCCAGTCCACCGGTGGTCCCGACAATCGCCACGCCGACAGCGACCAGTGGTGTTACGTCGTCTCAGGCTCGGGCTGGGCCACGGTCGACGGCGAGAAAGTCCGTCTCGGCGAGGGCGACCTCGTCGTCATCGAGGCCGGCGAGACACACGAGATCGGGGCAGACGACGACGAGCCCCTGGAGACGCTCAACGTCTACGTGCCGCCGATCTACTGAGCCGAGCGCGCCCGCGAAACCGACGATAGCGGGGGCCGCTCAGGTGTTTCCGTTCTGGATCCGGGCTTTGATCGTGTTCCCGGAGATGTTGACGAACAGTTTCACGTCGTCGAGTTCGGTCAGCGCGTCGGCCAGTTCCAGCGCCTCGTCTTGCCCGTACTGGTCGCGCACGGCGAGACTCTTGTGCTCGGCCGCGCGTTCGATGGTCTCCTGGGCCTCGTCGGGACTCAACCGGTCGCTGAGCGTCTCGACGAAGACGTCCGCAGACACGGTTCCGCTCATCGGTCGACACCCCCTCGCTCCCGACCGCCCGCGACAGCCTCGAATTCGAGATCTGTTCTGGACATACGCGTAGGAACCCCATTTTTCCCGCAAATTTCCACCCTATGCGGTATCATATCTGATAACCATTGGCGAACGTTCGGGGCCCGAGACGCGTCGGTCCTCGCGGAACGGTTACCCGCGTCTCACCGAACGCATAGGTGACCGGGCGTCGAATCGGTAGTATGGACCCGTTCGTCGTCGTCGGCGGAGACGCCGCCGGCCTGAGCGCCGCGAGCAAACTGAAACGCGAGCGACCCGAGCGCGACGTCGTCGTCTTCGAGAAGGGCCGCTGGGTCTCCTACGCTCACTGTGGTACCCCCTACTTCGTCAAGGGCGAGGTCTCGTCTCTCACTGACCTGCTCTCGCTGTCGCCCGAGGAGGCCGCCGAGCGGGGGATCGACCTCCGGCGCGAACACGAGGTCGTCGCCGTCGACACCGACGCACAAACGGTCACCGTCGATCCGCGTGACGGCGAGCGCTTCGACCAGCCCTACGGCGACCTGCTGGTCGCGACCGGCGCCCGCGCGACCACCGCGCCCATCGAGGGCTCGGACCTGGCGGGCGCGTTCACGCTCCACGGCCTCGACGACGCCGCGGCCATCCGCGCGGCGGTCGAACCGCCCGCGGAAACTGGCCCGGACGAACTCGACGGGGGTGACAACCTCGACCGCGAGCGGGTCGCGCGCTACGCCGCGTGGGACCCGCCCGAAACGGTCGCCATCGTCGGCGGCGGCTACGTCGGCGTCGAGATGGCCGAGGCCTTCCGCGCCCACGGCTTCGACGTCCACCTCTTCCAGCGCGGTGACCACCTCGTGCCGGCTTTCGGCGACGCCGTCGCCGAGCGCGTCGAATCCGAACTCGAGGCCGAGGGCGTCACGCTCCATCTCGGTGAGGAGGTCGCACGGCTCGTGGACGGCGGGGGAGAGAAGAGCCGCGTCGCGCGCCTCGAATGCACGGACGGCACCGCCCTCGACATCGACCTGGCGCTCGTCGGCGTCGGGATCCGTCCGAACGTCGAACTCCTTGAGGGGACGCCGGTCGAACTCGGCGAGTCGGGCGCTATCGCGGTCGACGAGTACGGGCGGACGAGCGTCGAGGGCGTCTACGCCGCCGGCGACTGTGCGGAGTCGCCCCACGTCGTCACCGGCGAGAACGAGTGGGTCCCGCTGGGGCTCACCGCCAACCGGGCCGGTCGCGCTATCGGCCAGTCCGTCGCCGGCGACCCGACCGAAACAGGGCAGATCGCGGGCACCGCCGCGGTCAAGGCCTTCGACCAGGAGTGTGGCCGCTCCGGAATCGTCGACCACGACCGCGCCCGCGAGGCGGGTTTCGACCCTGTCAGCGAGACGGTCACCACGCGGTCGCGGTCGGGCTACTACCCCGGCGCCGCCGACACGGTCGTGACACTCACCGCCGACCGCGACTCGGGGCGACTGCTCGGCGGGACCATCGCCGGCGCCGACCGCGCCGCCGTCCGGATCGACACCGTCGCCACCGCGCTCGAGGCCGGCATGACCGTCGGCGACGTGGAGAACCTCGATCTGGCCTACGCCCCACCGTTCTCGCCGGTCTGGGACCCGATCCTGGTGGCGGCGAAAGTGCTCAACGGGAGCCTGTGAGACCTCACGACCGGCGCTCGTCCGTTCGCGGTCGGTCGTCGCGCCGGTCGAAACAGGTTCCGGCAGGGACCGCGAGGTCGCCCTCGGTCGTCACGTCGACGATCCGGGTCTCGTCGGGGCCGACGTAGACACAGAGCCGGTTCCACGGCCCGTCGTCGGGGCCCGAGAGCGAGAACTCGTGGGTGCGCCGGTCGTCGCCGGTGCCGACGGCGAGTTCGTACTCGCCGGTCGCGACGGTCGCGTTGCTCTGGACGGCCGGGCCGACGTTCGGGCTGTAGGTCTTCTCGAGGACGCGCTCGTTTCCGGTCAGGTCGGTGAGCGTCACGTCGGCGCTCGAGTCGGGCCCGCGGAACGGGTAGACCTGAAAAGTCAGACCCGGTTCGTCGTCGGGGAGCGCGAGAGTCCGGTCCGGGTCGGGCGCGTACGGGTCCTCGCGGACGTGACAGACGAACCAGCTGGACGGGACGCGAACGTGGCGGCCGTCGCCGACGAAGTGGGTGACGAATCGCGCGTTCTTCCGACTGGTCGCACAGGCCCGCCCCTCGTCCCAGCACCAGTACTCCGCGCTCGCGGAACAGGTCGAGACGACGTAGTGGCCCCCGTCGGTCTCGGCGACGACCGCCGTCCGCGCCGTCTCGACGTCGAGTTCGGTCGCGGCGCCGACGTTCGCACCGCGGGACGAGGACCCCGGCCCCGCCGGACGGCACTCTTCGGGACCGCCGTGCTGGGCGACGAGCCAGTTGTGGAGTCGACTCTTTTCGGCCGCGGCGACGAATTCGCGACTCTCCTCGGCGCTCGGATCCGCCGGCGGATCGGGCGCCGCCCGACAGTCGGTGACCGTCTCGGCGGGCGTAATCGTGGAGGTGGGGCCGAAGGATCCCGATTCGGGCGACGAAGACGAACAGCCGACGAAGGCAGCGGGCATCGCGGCGAGAACCTGTCGACGGGAGGGCATATCTAGCTCCTATCAGGGGATCGGCATCAGTCTTCGGCCCGCCCTCCGGGCCGTTCGAGATCGGGTGTTCGGGACGGCTCGTCCGGAACGGCGCGGTCGCTCAGGCTTCGATACGCCGGCCCGCGAGCGCGTCGAAGTCGAAGCTGACACCGGTCGACTCCTCGGAGACGGCCCACAGTCGTTCGGCCCGGTCCTCGTCGTAGGACTTGTCGTTCGAGCGCTGTTTCTCCGGCGCGCCGCGCATGTCGAACAGGCCGCCGGGGCCGATGTACTCGCCGCCCTCGACGCCGGGCGCGGTCGCCGCGTAGAGCATGGGGAGCGCCCCGCGCTCGGCCGACTGGGCGAGGACGGCGTTGGCGGCCTTCATGAGATAGAGTTTCAGTGTCGACCCCTCCATCTCGGGGCCGCGGGCCTGGAGGCTGGTGTCGGCGTAGCCCGGGTGACAGGCCACCGAGAGCGTCTCGTCGATCCCCGCCCGATTCAGGCGGCGCTGGAGTTCGTAGGCGAAGAGGAGGTTGGCGAGTTTCGATTGGCCGTAGGCCTCCCATTTGCCGTAGGACTCCTCGCGGTGGAGGTCGCCGAAGTCCACGTCGCCCTGCTCGTGGGCGCCGCTGGAGTGGCTGACGACGCGCGTCTCGCCCTCGGTCGCGACGATCCGGTCGATGAGGTGGCCGGTCAGCGCGAAGTGGCCGAGGTGGTTCACGCCGAACTGGGTTTCGAAGCCGTCAGCGGTCTCGCTGCGCGGGATGGCCATCACGCCAGCGTTGTTACAGAGGACGTGGAGTTCGTCGTAGGTGCCCCGGACGCCCGACGCGAACGACTCGACTGCGGACAGGTCGGCCAGATCGCAGGCCCGCACGTCTAAATCGGCGTCGGGGATGCGCTCGCGGATCTCGTCGGCGGCGTCGGCGCCGCGCTCGGTGCTCCGGCAGGCCATGACGACGCGGGCGCCCTTCCGGGCGAAGACCCTCGTCGCCTCGAAGCCCAGGCCGCTGTTGGCGCCGGTCACCACGACCGTCTTCCCCGAGAGGTCGGGGACGTCGTCGGCAGTCCACGTGTTCATACCCGTCCCAGGGACCCCGGACAGTCAAACCCCTACCCAAACCAGTGAGGGTGTCCGGTCATCGCTCCTCTATCGCCGGGACGGCGCCGGTCACCCGCAGCGTCGAGAGCAGGGCGACGACGCCGACGGTCAGGACGGCGCCGAGGACGAACGGCGACCAGTAGACCACGAGCGCGTAGAGGGCGGTCATCACCGGCGGGCCGACGGTCCGGCCGAGGCTGCCCGCGCCCTGCGTGACGCCGAAGGCGCTGCCCTGGCTCTCGACGCCCGCCGCCAGCGACACCAGCGCCGAGAGCGCGACGTTGAGCAGGCTGTTGCCCACCGACAGCACCGTCAGCACCGCGAGCATCGCCACGACGCCCGGGCCGAGGCCGACCACGTCGCCGCCCAGCACCGCGCGCCCGATCTCCGGGGTGAACGGGAACGCCCCGAGCGCGACGACGAGCAGCGCCGCACCGCCGACTGCGAGGCGTTCGGCCGCGATCCGCCGGGAGAGTCGCCCGACGACGACGCCCTGGTTGATCACGCCCAGCGCGCCGACGTAGGTCAACAGCAGGCCCGCTTGCGAGGCGTCGAAGCCGTAGATGTCCGCGACGAACGGGACGAAGGCGATCTGGATGCCCGAGAAGGCCAGCGAGGCGACGAAAAAGGCCAGCACCAGGGGCCGGAGCGCGGCGTCGCGCGCGGCGTCGACGAACTGGCCGACGATCCGCGGCCTGCGGGCGGGCGCGACCTGCCGGTCGGGTTCAGGCAGATACGCCCACGCGGCGAGGAAGGCGACGACGCTCAACACCGCCGCGCCGAAACTCGGCAGGGAGAACCGGGTCGCCGGGAGGAAGGACGGAAAGACGCCCGCGGCGGCGTCGACGACGGCGTCGCTCGCCAGCACCGACCCCAGCGCCGGGCCGAAGACGAATCCCAGACCGAAGGCGGCGCCGACGAGGCCGAGCGCCTCCGCGCGGCGTTCGCGCGGTGTCACGTCGGCGATGTACGCCTGCGCGGTGGCGATGTTGCCGCCCATCGCGCCGGCGAGCATCCGCGCGAGAAAGAGCGTCGCCAGCGCCGCAGCCGTCCCCGCGACCGTCTCGACCTCGCCGCCGAGACCGAACACCGTCCAGGCGACGGCGTTGCCCGCCAGCGTGAGCATCAGGACGGGGCGGCGCCCGCGGCTGTCCGAGAGCCCGCCCAGCAGCGGTGCGGAGACGAACTGCATGAGCGAGTACGACGCCGCGAGCAGGCCGTAGACCACGTCGCTCGCGCCGAAGTCGCGGACGTAAAAGGGGAGGATGGGGATGACGATGCCGAAGCCCAGGAGATCGATGAAGACGATGGCCAGCACCGCGACCAGGGCGCGGCGGCGTCCGCTTGAGGTGTCGGCGACGGTCCGAGGGTCCTGCACGTGTCTGTCGGATGGGTTCGCCCGCGCGCGTGGAATAGCTACCGACGGTCGCTGGCTCCGGAGTCGAGGGCTCGGGTGGCGCCGTGCGGATGGTCGGATTCACCGAGCCGAGGTCCTGTGACCGCACACAGCCTGAAAGCCCCGCAGCAACGACTGGAACCGCGACCGCACACAGCCTGAAAGCCCCCGCAGCAACGACTGGAACCGCGACCGTACACAGCCTGAAAGCCCCCGACCGCTCGCCTCCCGCGGCTCGCTGCGCTCCTCGGGCTTCGCCCTGCGGTGCTTGCTTCCCCGGGGTTCGGCGAGCGGTCGGCCCCTTTCATTCCCACCCGATTCGGCCGGTCAATCAGTCTGTGGGGGTGGGAATGAAAGGGGCGACGCGTTCGACCCGTCCCGGACGACGCAAGCACTGCAGCGAGGGGTGCGAGGCGCGAAGCGCGCAGCGAGGCCCGGGCGGTCGAACGCGTCGGGGCTTTCAGGCTGTTTGCGGTTGCTGTTTCGATCGCAGCCAGGTGTCGCGTCACTGCGAGACGGTCGACGAACGGAAGCCGACAGTCGCTACGGACTCATCCCAGCGAGATATCGAGATAGAGCATGACGACGACGCCGATGATGGTGCCGAGCGTGGCGACGCGCTCGTTGCCGTGGAGGTGGGTCTCGGGGACGATCTCGTCGCTGATGACAAAGAGCATCGCGCCGGCGGCGAAGCCCATCGCGTAGGGCAGGAGGACGCTGGCCTGCGTGACGGCGACGACGCCGATGATCACGAGGGGAATCTCGACGAGGCCCGACCGGACGCCGGTCAGGACGGCGTAGGTGCGGCGGTCGAAACCGGCGTTGATCGCGGCGACGGAGACGGCCAACCCCTCGGGGATGTTCTGGATGCCGATGGCGAGCATGAGCGCGATCGCATCGCCGATCGAACCCGCGCCCTCGGCGGCGGAGCCAAAGCCCACGCCGACGGCCAGCCCCTCGGGCATGTTGTGCAGGGTGATCGCGAGGATGAACAGGACGACCGAGGCGAGGCGCTCGTCGTCGACCGGGTCCGAGCCGTCGGGGTCGGCGTCGTCGGGGCGGGCGGCGTCGTCGCGCCGGCGACCGGTCAGCAGGTAGTGGGCGTGGGGGACGAGCACGTCCGCCCGGTCGAGCGCGAGCGCGCCGAGCAGGAGGCCGGCGAGGACAGGCAACGGACTCCCACCGGGCGTCGCCTCGATGCCGGGGAGGATGAGGCTGGTGAAACTCGCGGCGAGCATGACGCCGGCGGCGAACCCCAGCGCGCCGTCGAGCGCCCGCTCGGAGGGGTCGCGCCAGACGAACACGAGCGACGCGCCCAGCAGGTTCAGCCCGGCGATGACGAGCCCGCCGACCAACCCCTGGACGAGCGGGTCGGTCCCGACGTAGTCGACGAAGGTGTCGGCCAGCGTCGCGTTCATGCCCGCGAGGTGCGCGCCGGGGGGCTTGTAGCTGTCGGCGCCTGAGTGGGATAGCTGTCGGCGCCTGAGTGGGATAGCTGTCGGCGCCCGAGTGGGGGAGTCTGCGGAACGGTCGGGTCGTGTGGTTTCTCGAAAGACAGAAGACATATGACCGGACCCCCCCGACGCAGTGGTATGCAGCGAACCCGCCGCGCAGCCCTCCTGGTGGGTCTCGGGGTCGTGGTGGTCCTCGGGACCTTCGCCGTCGGCGCGCTCACGGCCCCCTCGTGGGCGACGGTCACCGACGGCAACGAGACGACCCTCGTCGGATCCCAGAGCGTCGAAGGTGGCTGGAACGACGGTGGTAGCGCCTTCGAGTTGACCGGCGACGACGTGACCTGGCAGATACAGCCCGCGAACAACGTGTTCGAGGTGTCCCGACTCGACGACGGCGCGATCGCCTACGCCTTCGAGGACGGCGGCTTCGAGTCCGGCTGTGCGCCCTACAGCCCGCCGTGTCACAAGACAGGGTTCCGCGTCGTCGAGCCGAGCGGGAGCGGCGGCGCCACGGTGCGCACGGAGTACACCTTCCCCATCCGTTCGTCGCACAACAGCGAGGTCCACGCCGTCGACCACGTCAGCGGCGACGAGTTCGTCGTCGTCGACATGGAGTACGAGCGCGTGTTCACGGTCGAAAACGGCGAGATCACCTGGCAGTGGAACGCCAGCGACTTCTACAACCCGCCCGACGACCCGACTCGCACCGACTGGCTCCACACCAACGACGTCGACGTCATCAACGAGACGCACTACCTCGTCTCGGTGCGCAACGCCAACCAGTTGCTCGTCCTCGAACGCGGCGAGGGCGTCGTCGAGGTGATCAACGCCGACACCGACGACTCGAACGACGACCACTGTTCGGACAAACTCGTCGCCGACGAGTCGGGCGACATCCGCTGTGGCGACGAGAACGTGCTCAACGAGCAGCACAACCCGCAGTGGCTCGGGCCGGGCGCGGTGCTGGTCGCCGACAGTCACGGCAACCGCGCGGTCGAACTCCACCGCAACGAGTCGACCGGCCGGTGGGAGCCGACGTGGGCCGTCGGCGGGGCGGCGGGCGCGGCTTTCCACTGGCCCCGCGATGCCGACCGACTCCCCAACGGCAACACCCTGATCACGGACACCTTCAACAAGCGCGTCGTCGAGGTGGCGCCCAACGGCTCCGTCGTCTGGAGCGTCGACACGTTCAACATCCCCTACGAGGCCGACCGCCTGCCAGCCGGGGAGTCCGTCGGCGTCCCGACCATCGCGAACGGCACCGTCGCCGACCCCGCCAGCGACGACATCCCGCTGTTCTCCGAAGCGGCCGTCGGCGCTCGCGGCGAGTTCGGCTTCGTTCCCGTCTGGTTCCGCGGCCCCCACCTGGTCGGTATCACCGCCGGCGTCCTGATCGCCCTCATCGGACTCGGCTACGGCGGCTACGCCTACTGGCGCGAGCGGTAGTCGGGACAGTTCGAAACCGCGCGCAGCGCCCACGAAATCAACTGCGGTGGCGCGTGCTGTCGCGCGCTTTCATGCGCGCGACGAAGCCGCGCGAGGGATGAGTAACGCAGGAGGCACGACGAGTAACGCAAGAGGCTGGGGAGGCGTGAGGCTCACCCCTTTCCTGCCAACCGCCGTTCGGAACCCCCCTCGACGAAGTTCCCCTGGCGGACTGATAGTGATCATTGTAGCGATTTACCGGGACGACCGCACGACGGCGTGCGGTCGATCCGGAACAGACCTACAATAATCACCATGAAAGGGCGAGGCGCGCTCGCGTGCAGTTCAGTCGGTGAGCGGCCCCTATCCGCGCGGGCGGTGCGGAGAGCGCGGATATGTCGCTCACCGACCGCGAGCGCGGCGAGGGCTTTCGACTCTCAGGATCGACTGCGGTCGCGGTTGCGGTTTCGTCGACGATCACACCAACAGCGACTGCGTCGAGAATCTCCGACTCCCACGACCGAGCGTTAAGTGAAACCGCCACGAAAGAGCGGTATGGACGGACACGATTTCCTGGAGCGAGTCCGGTCGGACGAGGCGACGGCGCTCTCGCGGCTGGGGTCGGACAAGTACCTCATCGCGACCACCGGCGCGGACCTGTCGACCGGGCCGGTCCTCGCGACGGTCGCGCGCTCGGCCGCCGTGGCGCGGGACACCTTCGACGCGTGGGCCGCGGACGGGCCGGACCCCGCCGCCGCGGCCTTCGCCGACGCCGCTGACACCGAGCGCGACCACTACGACCGGATCACCGACGCGATGCCCGACGACGCGACGGTCCCGGACGACGTCCCGGTCGTCGACGCCGTGGCCGACGCGATGGGCGCAAGCGAGGACGCCATCGAACGCGTCGCGGCCGGACTGGTCGGGCGCGCGCTCGTCGCCGACCAGGCGCACCTCCAGGTAGTGAGCTTCTTCGTCAACGAGGCCGACGACACCCGTGCTGACCTCGCGCGGGAGTTGCGCTCGGACGCACAGGCCCAGCTCGAGTCGGGCGTCGAGTTGCTCGACACGCTCTGTGAGTCCGACGAGGACTGGGACCGCGCCCGCCGCGCGGCCGGCCGCGTCGTCGCCGACGCCTACGACGACTACGCCGCCGCGCTCGAGACGATGGGGGTCGACCCCAAGCCCGTCTGTTGACGGTGAGTGAGCGCGGCGAACGCGGCGACAACAGCCACTCCGACGGCGCCTTTATCTTTTCGCGCGACCTACACGATCGCATGAGCGAGACGGCCGACTCGACCCCGACGGAATCGGACGAGAGCACCGCGATCGCCGAGCCCGGCCCGGTCCGCAAGACCATTCGGACAGTGACGCCGTCCTACGGCGGCCGCCCCGACGCCGAGATGGACTCGATCGGCTGGATGCTCTTTCTCGGCCTCGTGATCCTGTTTCTCCCTCTCTTGCCGATCCTGGTCGTCGGCTGGCTCGTCGTCAAGACCATCGAGTTCGTCGCCCAGCAGACGCGCTAGGTGTGGTGTTTGTGACTGTAGGTGAGTTCGTTGCGCGCCCTCGACACGCTCGCTAGCTGACAACACGACCGCAACTGCGACCGTAGACAGCACCGCGACCGCAGTCGATCGTGTGCGTTGAAAGCCCTCGCCGCGCTCGCTACGAGTCACAGCCACCGCAACCGCGACCACGAGTGATCCTGAGAGTCGAAAGCCCTCGCCCCGCTCGCTATGAGTCACAGCCACCGCAACCGCGACCACGAGTGATCCTGATAGTGATTAGTGTAGATTATTTCCGGATCGCGCCGACCCCGTCGTCGGCGCGTACCGGTAAATGACTCCAATAATCACTATGAGAGTCGAAAGCCCTCGCCCCGCTCGCGGTCGCTGCGAGACATATCCACGCTCTCAGCACCGCCCGCGTGGATAGTGGTCTCGCAGGCGACTAAAGTAAACGCGAGCGCGCCTCGCCCTTTCAGTCCGCCAGGGGAATCCTGTCGGGGGAGGCTCCGAACGGCGGCTGGTCGGGCCGGCGTGAGCCTCACGCCTCCCCAGCCTCTTGCGTTACTCGTCGTGCCTCCTGCGTTACTCATCCCTCGCACGGCTTCGTCGCGCGCATGAAAGCGCGCGACAGCGCGCGCCACGTTGTCGGAGCCGCGCTCGACACGAAACGGTGGCCCCCCGGGAAGTCACTCGCTTGCGTTTCTGATCGCGCGCCAGACGCGCTCGTCGGTCAGCGGCATGTCGACGTGGTCGACTCCGAGGGGGGCGAGCGCGTCGACGACGGCGTTGACGACGGCGGGCGGCGCGGCCATCGTCCCCGCCTCGCCGATCCCCTTGACGCCGAGGTCGTTCGTGGGGCTCGGTGTCACCGTCGCCTCCGTCTCGATGTCGGGGACCGTCTCGGCGCGCGGGACGCCGTAGTCGAGCATCGAGGCGGTCCGGAGATGTCCCTCGTCGTCGTAGACGGTCTGTTCGGTGCGGGCCTGGCCGATGCCCTGAGCGACGCCGCCCTCGATCTGCCCCTCGACGATGGTGGGGTTGATCCGCTCGCCGCAGTCGTCGAGCGCGACGTACCGTTCGATCTCGACGTCGCCGGTCTCGGGGTCGACCGCGACGGCGGCAACGTGGGTCCCGAAGCTGTAGGCCGTCTCCGTCTGGTCGAAGAAGGTCGTCGCCTCCAGTCCGGGGTCGAGTCCCTCGGGGACGCCCCAGCCGTAGGCCGCGTCGGCCACCGCGGCGAATTCGACCGTGCGGTCGGTCCCCCGCGCCCGGAACGCCGTCCCGTCGACGACCACGTCTTCGGGGGCGGCTTCGAGGCTGTCAGCGGCGATCTCGCGGGCCTTCTCCCGGACTTCGCGCGCGCTCTCGCGGACGGCGTTGCCGCCGGTGATCGTCGACCGACTGCCGAAGGTCCCGGTTCCGGTGGGCGTCCCGTCCGAATCGCCCTCCGAGACCGCGATATCGTCGAATTCGACGGGGAGTTCGTCGGCGACGATCTGGGCGTAGGTCGTGGCGTGGCCCTGCCCGTGTGAGTGGGTGCCCGCCCGCACCGCGACGGAGCCGTCGGGATGGGCGCGCACGACCCCGCTCTCGGTCCCGCCGCCCGTCGACTCGACGTACGATCCGATCCCGACACCCAGATAGCGCCCGTCGTCGTCGCGGTCGGGTCGGTCGCGCAGGTCCTCGTAGTCGGCGGCCGCGAGCGCGGCGTCGAGGCCGGTCTCGTAGTCGCCGCTGTCGTAGGTCGCCCCGACAGCCGTCTCGTAGGGGAAGTCGTCCGAATCGATCAGGTTCCGCCGCCGCAGTTCGGCGGGGTCGATCCCCAGTTCGCGCGCGGCCACGTCGAGCAGGCGCTCGGTGACGTAGACCGCCTCGGGGCGGCCCGCACCCCGATACGAGTGGATCGGTGTCGTCGTCGTGAACACCGAGCGCGTTTCGCAGTAGATGGCGTCGAAGTCGTACTGACACGACAGAAGAGATCCGTACCACCCCGGCATCGCGACGCTGCCGCCGAGGCCGTACCCCCCGACGTTGGCGTCAGTGTCGACGCGCAGCGCGCGAACGGTGCCGTCGTCGTCGACCGCGAGTTCGGCCGAAGTCTGGTGATCCCGCCCGTGCGCGCCGGCGACGTAGTTCTCGCCGCGGGTGGCCGTCCACTTCACAGGACAGGCGAGATCCATCGCGGCGATGCTCGCCGCGGCCTCGCCGGGGTGGTGGTGCCCCTTGTGCCCGAACCCGCCGCCCACGTCGGGCGCGATGACGCGGATGTCCCGCTCGGCCATGCCGAGCGTCGTCGCGAGTTTCCCGCGGTGGCCGTGGGGCGACTGGCTGGTCAGCGTCACCGTCAGGCGCTCGTCGCTGGCGTCGTACTCGGCGACGGCCGCCCGCGGTTCGAGCGCGTTGGGGATCAGCCGGTTGTTCACCAGGTCCACCTCGACGACGCGGTCGGCATCCTCGAACGCCGCCGCCGTCTCGCTCTCGTCGCCCAGCTCGGCGGTCACGGCGACGTTGTCCGGCGCCGACTCGTAGAGCGTCGGCGCGTCCTCGGCTCTGGCCGCACGAGCGTCCACGACGGCCTCGCGCTCGTCGTAGCTGATCTCGACCGCCGCGGCCGCGTCGCGAGCACGGTAGCGGTCGTCGGCCACGACCGCCGCGACCGGTTGCCCCTCGTAGCGCACTCGCTCCCTGGCGAGGACAGGGTGGCCCGGCGGGTCACAGTCCAGTCCGCCGCTCGCGATGGGGAGCACGCCCGGCACGTCCATCGCCTCGATATCGGCCCAGGTGTACACCGCGCGGACGCCCTCCATCTCTTCAGCGGCCGCGGTGTCGACCCCCTCGACGTCGGCGTGGGCGCACTCGCTCCGCGCGAAGACGAGATGCGCACAGTCCGGCGGCGCGACGTCGTCGGTGAACTCGGCGTCGCCCCGGAGCAACGCCGCGTCCTCGCCGCGCCCGACGCGCTCGCCGACGAGCCGGTCCGGTGTGTCGCCGTCTGTCATACCAGAGTCCTGCGACCGGAGCGGCTAAACCCTTCGCGTCGCGGAAGTCGCGCTCGCCGCCGACCGGCAGGAGGTCGGACTGACTGGCCCCTCGAAGTGGTCGTTCGACTGTATTTCAACTTTCAGTTTCACCCCGTGGTCGTCGCTTTTTTCCGCCCCGGTCGACGCCGGGGTATGGCGACGAGCGAGGCGGACTGTCTCGACGCGCTCCGAGAAGCGCGGGAACGGCTGGGGGAGTCACCGACGAAACAGCAGTACGAGGATCTGGGTCTGACGCCCGCGGCGTCGACCATCTTCCGAGTCGTCGGTGGGTGGAACGAGGCCAAGGAGAAGGCGGGACTGGAGACGTACGAGCAGGGAGAAAATGGTGGGCAATCCATCGAGCCGAAACCGGACTGTGTCGAAATCCCGGAGGACAAAGAGTGGGAGACGCTCTCCGGCCAGCAACGGTGGTATTACAAGAACCGGGACTGGCGACAGGAAGTCAAGAATCAACGGAAAGCCAGACTCCGTCGGTGGCTATACGAGTACAAACGGGACGAGTGTGAGTGTACGCAGTGCGGTGAATCCCATCCTGCATGTCTCGATTTCCACCACGTCGGAGAGAAAACGATGGACATCTCGCGCATGGTCAATCACGGATTCTCGAGAGAATCGATCCGTGAGGAGATGGATTCCTGTGTGACGATCTGTGCGAACTGCCACCGGAAGGAACACTACGAAATTCCCGATACCGAACACGGGAAATGGAAGTCGATGACGAACTCCGTGAATGGCAACAACTAACATAGAAGCTCCTCTCCGCAACACTGAAATACGGCTGCCGGGTAGGATAGGTTGTCACACTCGAAACGTGCGGTCGTGGCAAAAGTGTCAGAAATAGTCCATTGGGGTAGCGGCCAATCCTGAAGCCTTCTGGGGGCTTCGACCCTGGTTCGAATCCAGGATGGACTATAATATATTTTTCCTTACACTACTCCTCGCCAGCCTCGGCTGCGGCTTCCAGCAACGTCTGTCGGTCGTCGAAGTAGGCCGGAGCGTCGCGTTCGCGCTCGAAGGCGACGACCCGGTCGAGTGCGGCCCGCCAGTCGTCGGCCGTCTCGACGTCCTCGGCCAGATCGGCGTAGCCTTCGGAGAGTTCGCGGAAGGCGGACATCCGCGCTTGCTTGGCCTCGGCGACCGCCCGCTTCTCTTCGAGGTCGTCCTCCAGGGATTCGAGATCGGCGACCTCGCCGTCGGGTCCGGACGGCGTCTCGGGGGCATCGGTGCCGGTCGAGCGCGCGGCCAGTCGCGATCGCAGGTCGGCGATGTCGTCGTCGATCTCGTCCAGGAGCGCCTCGGTCTCCGCACCGAGGGTCTCCGTGCGGCCCGAGAGCAGGGCGGCCTGGGTCCGGCAGTACTCGACCAGGTCGGCGACCGTGAGCGGGTCGTCGTCGCTCATTACCTCCCCTCGACGCTCCAGCGGCAAGGCAGTTGCCACGACCACCCGCCAGCGACGCGCCGCGACGTCACTCCTCGAAGGTCGCGGCGGTGAAGCCGTCGTCGACGGTGACGATCTCGCCGGTTGTGTAGCTCGCGGCGTCGCTGGCGAGGTAGATGGCGGCACCGGCCATCTCCTCGGGGCGGCCGAGTCGCTCCTGTGTCGTCCGGTCTTTGATGGTCTCGAAGCGCGGTTCGCCCTCGGTGTAGGTGCCCTGGGTCTGTTCGGTGACGACGAACCCCGGGCGGATGGCGTTGACCCGGACGTCGGGGCCGAGTTCCTCGGCGGCGACGCGGACGAACGTGTCGAGGCCGCCCTTGGCCGTCGAGTAGGCGGCGAGGTTCGGGATGGCCGTCGTCGCCGACGCGGAGGCGATGTGGACGATCGATCCGGTGTCCATCTCGCGGGCGAACACCTGCGTCGCGCGGTAGGCGCCCTTGATCTGGACGTCGAAGACGTCGTCCCACTGCTTCTCGGAGACGCCCATCACTGTCTCGCGGGCGATGTAACTCGGCGCGTAGACGAGGACGTCGACGCCGCCGAACTCCTCGACCACCGAATCGCGGAGGTCGATGACGTCCTCGCGCTCGGTGGCGTCGCAGGTGATCTCGAGGGTGTCGGCGCCGCGCTCGCGGATCTCCTCGGCGGTGCGTCCGACCCGCTTTTCCGAGCGGGAGGTCGCGACGACGTCGGCGCCCTCGGCGGCGAATCCGAGTGCGATGGCGCGGCCGATCCCGCTGGTCGCGCCGATCACGACCGCCGTCTTCCCGTCGACGGTCACCGGACTGTGGTCGTAGTCGAGTGGCATACCTCCGCCGTCGGTGCCGGCCCACTTATACGGACTGCTGTCAGTCAGCGTCGGACCGGTCGCCGCCGTCCGTACAGGGTCGCGGATCGGTTCGCCCGCAGTCGAAGGCCGACGCCCACGACCAAACCTACAGGGGCGTCCCGGCCCACGGTCCGGTATGCTCGTCTGCGAGTCCTGCGGTCGGGAGTACCCCGGGGACGCCTCCGGTCGCTGGCGCTGTGACTGCGGCCACGCGCTCGATTTCGCCGAGCGACCGCTCCCCGACGCCGACACACCGCCCGGTCGCGGCGACACCCCACCCCTGGACCGCGACCGCGGTCTCTGGGCGTTCGAGTCGTTCCTGCCCGTCGACCGGCGGGTCACGCTCGGCGAGGGGTGGACACCGCTGGTCGACGGCGGCGAGTGGGACTGTCAGTTCAAACTCGAATCGCTCTTTCCGACGGGAAGTTTCAAGGACCGCGGCGCGACGGCGACGGTATCGCGGGCGGTCGCACTCGGCGTCGACCGCGTCGTCGAGGACTCCTCGGGCAACGCCGGGCTCGCCGTCGCCACCTACGCCGCCCGCGCCGGCCTCGATGCCGAAATCTACGTGCCCGCCGACGCCAAGCCCGGCAAGCTGCGGGCCATCGAGCGCACCGGCGCCGACCTCGTCCGCGTCGAGGGCACGCGGCAGGACGTCACCGACGCCTGCGTCGCGGCAGTGGAATCGAGCGCCGAGGGCGGCGACTCGGCGGGCTACTACGCCAGCCACGCCTGGGACCCCGCGTTCTTTGCGGGCACGAGCACGGTCGCACTCGAGATCGCCGCACAGCGCGACTGGGACGTGCCCGACGCCGTCGTGACGCCGCTCGGCCACGGGACGCTCTTTCTCGGGGCGTATCGCGGATTCGTCGCCCTCCGCGAGGCCGGCTGGACGGACGAGGTGCCGCGACTGCTCGGCGCGCAGGCCACCGGCGCGGCGCCGATCGCCGACGCGCTCCGCGCGGAGACCGGCGACGAGAGCCCGCCGACCAACGCCCTCGCGGACGGGATCCAGATCCGCGAACCCGCCCGCGGCGACCAGATCCGCGCCGCCATCCGCGAGACCGGCGGGGACGCCGTCGCGGTCGGCCCCGAGGCCACGGAACGGGAACACGACCGGCTCGCCAGGGCGGGGTTTCACGTGGAACCGACCTGCGCGACGGCGACCGCCGCGCTGGATATCTACCGGGAACGCGGCGTCGTCGACTCCGAGGACGACGTTGTGGTCGCGCTGACCGGGACGGGACTGAAGGGATAGGATACGGCGGCGCTACCGACCGCTTCTACCGCCAGAGTTCGCGCTTGACGACGGCGTCGGCGTCGACGGAGAGCCGGGTCGCGGCGACGGCCCCGGCCTCGGCGCTGTCGGCGTAACAGATGTACCGGCGCGCGCCGTCAGAGCGGGTCTTGACCACCGCCGGGAGGACGTCGTCGGGCGCCGCGCGGTACGGCGGCGGCGGTCCCACGAACACCCGGCCCGCGCGTCTGTCCAGGGAATCGCGCTCGCTCATCAGCGGGAAGAGACGCGCCCTGGTGGGTTTGTTACGAGGAGGTTATTCCAGCGTTGGGCCGGCTTACCGTCAGCCAAAGGCAGAGGACACCGCCTCGCCACGGCCGCGTGCGGCCCGCCCCCGCGACCGGCCCACCCCCGCGACCGGCCCGCCGATCCGACACGCTCTTTCCCGTCGGCGGCGCCCCGACAGGTATGACGACACTCTCTGCCCATCACGTCGGCATCACCGTCACGGACCTCGACCGCGCAGTTGAGTTCTATCGCGACACCTTCGGCCTCGCGGTCCTCGACCGCTTCACCGTCTCCGGCGAGGGCTTTTCGACCGGCGTCGGCGTCCCCGGCGCCACCGGTCAGTTCGCCCATCTCGACGCCGACGGCGTCCGCGTCGAACTCATCGAGTACGACCCCGAGGGCGCAGACGCCGCCGCCGAGTCCGTCAACCAGCCCGGCGCGAAACACCTCGGGCTCGGCGTCGACGACCTCGACGCCTTCTACGAGGGCCTCGACGACGGCGTCGAGACGCTCAGCGAGCCCCAGACCACCTCCAGCGGCGCGCACATCCTCTTCGTCCGCGACCCCGAGGGCAACCTGATCGAGGTCATCGAGGCCTGACCACCCACCGACGGGTCGCTCGGGAAACCGGCGGCGTGGCCCGCGCTGTCGCGAGTCTCGTCTCGCGACAACATCGCGCGAGGGATGAGCGAACGCGGTGTGAGCGAATCGGCTGGGGAGGCGTGCTGTCTGTGGTGCGGTGGCGTTGCAGTGCGGAGCGGTGGCGGTCCTGGTGGACTGAAAGGGCGAGACGGGCTCGCGTTCATCTAGTCGTTGAGCGAGCAACTATCCGCGCGGTGCGAGGCGCTTGCGCCTCGAAGCGAACGGCCCTGCCGTGAGCGGGCGGTGCGGAGAGCGCGGATATCTCGCTTGGTTCGAGAGAGCGAAGCTCTCTCGTCATCTCGGAAGAGCGCAGCTCTTCCGACGAGTCCGACGGAGCTTTGCTCCGTCTCGATCCCGGAAATCTTCGATTTCCGGAGACAACGACCGCGAGCGCGTCGAGGGCTTTCATCGCCGAGGATCGAGTGCGGTCGCTGGTACAGTGTCGTCTGCGGTCGCAATATCGTCTACGGGACCTGCGTCTCACCGCTCGGGATGGGTCGGCGCGTCGAACCCACCCCGAACCAGCGGTTTCGCGATGTGCCGGCGAGCGACGGGCGGGACCTCGTACCACCCCTCCTCGAGACCTCGTTCGATCGGCCGCTCGACTTTCCCCGGCGCGCTCGTCGCGCAGTCCCGGCAGCGATACCCCTGGCCCGCGCCCGCTGAACTCATCGACCGCCCGCAGTCGGGACAGTCGGGGGTCACTCGATCGGTCGTCACCAGTTCTCGCACGGCGAACTTCTCCAGTTTCAGGGTTCCGTCGCTCACCTCGCCACAGACCGTCACGCGGTCGCCGACCCGCAGCGCCCGCACCCGGTCGCGGAAACGCTTCGTGGGTTCGAACGCGGCACACGCTACCTCTCCCGAATCGTCGCCGAGGCCGACGAACACGTGGCCGCCCTCGCGCGTCTCGGGCGCCGCGACCACGTCGCCGGTCACCCGGTAGGCCCGCCCGTCCCGGACCGCGTCGAGCGACGCCGCTGACCGGAGGTGTGCGTCGGTGCCCTGATTGGTCACGAACAGCGCCCGGCGGGCGACGGACTCCGACTCGACGTCGCGGGCCACCGCCCGGACGGCGTCGGGGTCGTCGCCGCGGATCCCGTGGAGGATCGGACAGGGCGTGCGCGGGACACAGACCGGATAGCCCGATTCGCGGTCGACGGTGTCCCAGACGTCGGGATACGCCCGATCCGCGGCCCGACGCACCGACTTGGGGACCACGTCGCGGCCGCTCCCCCAGCGCTCGCGCTCGCGATAGGAGATGCACTCGTAGGTCCAGTCGTCGAACGCGCGCCAGGCGCCGACGGCCGCGAGCGCGCCGATCCGCCCGCGCCCGTTGCCGGCGTGGGCCGTCTCGTAGCCCGCGTCGACCGCGAGCGCGACGGCGTCGTCGACCGCGTGGTAGTCGCGGACGGCCGCCCGCGAGAATGCCGCGACGGCATCGGGTACCGCGTCGGGGTCGGCGGGGTCGCCCGGCGCGACGACGACGCCGGGGTTCGTCCGGGGGTCGGCCGTTTCGGCCAGGTCGAGGAACTCGCGACCGAGCGCGAGCGCTCGGTCGGGGTTGAGGTCGGTGTGGACGGCGAGGGCGGCGTTGCCGCGGGTCTTGTGCTCGACGCCGGGGTTGAGGCGGATCAGCAGGCGGCGCTCGACGGAGCCGCCCGCCCCTTCGATCCGCTCGGCGAGGCGGGCGGCGACGTAGGTCGTGCACATCCCGCGCTCGCGCGAATCCGTGTCGTCGAGACCGATGACCGTCACACTCGCCCGTAGCGCCGTCGTGGTCTAACGGGTTTCGGGTTGGAGCGAGAGGGTGGTCAGCGACTGGCGGTCACTCCTCCGGTACGAACATCGTGAAAGACTCTCGCAGCAACTACTGGAACCGCAACCCCAAACAGCGTGAAAGCCCCTGCAGGAGTGATCGTGACCGCAACCCCAAACAGCGTGAAAGCCCCTGCAGGAGTGATCGTGACCGCAACCCCAAACAGCGTGAAAGCCCCCGGTCGCTCGTACCGCCGCGACTCGCTGCGCTCCTCGCTCGCTCCGCTCACTGCGGTGCTTGCTTCGCCGGGGCGGCGACGAGCGACCGGCCCCTTTCATTCCCACCCGCTCAGACTGTCCGACCAGCCGATCCGGGCGGGAATGAAAGGGGCGCCGCGTTCGACCCGTCCCGGACGACGCAAGCACCGCAGACGCTCCCCTAGTGAGCGAAGCGAACGAAGGGAGTGGCGAGGAGCGCAGCGAGGCCCGGACGGTCGAACGCGTCGGGGCTTTCACGCTGT